>Ga0207116_10308_pt1 | contig 12435 bp, 8 predicted proteins | sample Alteio_BWMinHeat_44_FD_153550 | JGI IMG/M metagenome (GOLD analysis project Ga0207116, IMG submission 153550) | Enriched cells from forest soil in Barre Woods Harvard Forest LTER site, Petersham, Massachusetts, United States -... | ecosystem: Environmental > Terrestrial > Soil > Temperate forest >... | reverse complement strand
GTTACTGACGCCGGAGTGCCGTTGATTTGTGCGTGTGCAGCGGGAGCCAAGGCCAGAAAAACTAATCCACCAACAACCAGAGCGAGTGCCGCTACCGTGGCCGAGTTCAGCCGCTTCACATACGAATCATACCCCAGTTTGAAAACCATGGCGCAGGCCCCCTAAACAAAAGCCGCTCAATGTGATTAGAGCCTGGCGGAGCTCGGTTGGTTTGTCTATATTTTGTCAATTTGCCGAGGTTCTAAGTGGTTGAAGCATAAGGCTGTACCTACGGTTGCTGTTACCCGATGCGGATCAGCTCCCACAGGTTCCATCCGGCATTCGCGACTAACAGACCCCAGATGGCGGCCAGAGCGATCTCGCGGCGGCGAGTTTCCACTAGGTCGGCCGCGATGCCAGCGACAAAAACGAACAGGAAGGGGACGGCCATGAATTGAAAACCGAAGCCGGGATAGTGCGGCATGCCCAGCCCGAGTACCAGGAAGAGAACCGCAACCAGTAGAGGCGCCGTGTTTCCGAAGTAGCGCGCCCGGCACCAACTGAAGTACGTGATCAACGCGACCGGCAGCGCCAGCACGAGCGCAGGGCTGCTTTGTCCCAGCTGGGCCAGCACTTGATGATAAGCCTGTGGCATGGCGTAGGCCTTCCACGAGATTCCGAGAAACGATGCGTGCCGAATCCCCTGCCAGAAAGCGCGTGCGTGAAAAAAGTAGGATGCATAGCCCAGCAGAAGAGCAATCCCACAAGCCACCCCCCAGATCACCAATGCCGCCAGTCGTCGGGTGGGAGCAAGGTAAAGCATGAACGCGAGGGCGACCGGTACAACCGCAATCAGCGAAAACTGTGAGCCGACGGCGAGAGCCAGAGACAATCCCAGCAACACGATGCGCCGCCAGTTCCACAGGACCACTTCGCGCGGCGCGTACAACGTGTGAGCAACGGCGATGGCGGTGAAGATTGCGCCGAATGCTCCCCAGGCTGCGCCGACCTCCGGCTCGGCAGACCAAAGCGCGCAAGAGCGGACAATCCCTGGCGAGAAACAATAGAGAGCGAGCGCAACATATCCGCCGGCGTTGCCGAAAAGGCGGCGCGCCACGTACCAGAGGGAGGCTCCCAGCAGCAGTCCAAGAATCAAATACGGCAAAGCGGCCGACCAGTGCATAGCTTGAATATGTTCCGGCTGCAACGAGACCGGACGCAGCCACAGGGGGGCGGCGGCAATCAGATACCACAGCGGCGAATGATACGCGTCGTAGCCGCTGTCCTCGAGGACCGGTCGCGGATAAGCATCTGCGAAATCTCCTTTATCCGGTTTCGAAGGCATCCCCCTGGCGTCGAGATTGGGTTCGGATCCCCTGCTGTTCCAAAGCGTGGTCCCGCGTTCCAACCGGTAAATCTCGGCGAGGTCGACGGTGCCGGGCCGCGAGCCCTTCCCTACCAGCCATAGGCACTGCACCAGAAACACGAACAGCAGACATGCTGCCAGCACCTGGGGGCGTCCAAATCGTTCGCGGCTGAAGAATCGGACCATGGGGAACCGGCGAGTGTTTTACCATGTCGGGAGACGAATCGGGAAATTTCTGCTGATGGACGAACCAAGAGACAGCCTGCCCGGCGAACTCGACGAGGTTTCTCCCGCGTCGCAACCCACCATCGCCTCCACTGCCGATCCAGATTTCGCGTTGACGAAGCTCTCTCCACTGGAAGACCGGATGCAGAAGATATTTCTCGGGCAGGATGGTCTGCGCCCGATCTGGCGCCTGGCTCTCTATTTCGTGATGTACCGGGCGCTGCGATTCTGCCTGTTTGTTCTGCTCGCCTACGGCTTGTCCGACGCGTTGTTCCTGTGGAGACAGACCGCCGCCGAATTGGGACTCGCGATCATCGCGCTGGCCCCGGCGCTGCTGATGTCGCGGATCGAAGGTCGGGCATTCGGCTGCTACGGTCTGCCCTTGCGCAAAGCCTTTGGCAAGCTCTTCTGGCTGGGCGCGTTGTGGGGAATCATTTCGCTTACCCTGCTCTTGCTGACGTTGCGCGGGGCCCATAGTTTTTATTTTGGGACAGTCGCCTTGCATGGCGTACGCGCCTTGAAATTCGCGGTGTTCTGGGCAGTGTTCTTCCTTATCGTTGGCTTCTATGAAGAATTCTTTACTCGCGGGTACACCCAGTTCACCCTGACCGATGCTGTTGGCTTCTGGCCCGGAGCGATTTTGCTTTCGCTGGGCTTCGGTGCGCTGCACCTGGAAAATCCCGGAGAGGACTGGGGCGGCATTCTCGGCGCCATGGTCATCGGCTTCTTCTTCTGTCTGACCCTGCGTCGCACCGGGAACCTCTGGTTTGCAGTGGGCTTTCATGCCGCGTGGGATTGGGGCGAAAGCTACTTCTATTCTGTCCCCGACAGCGGAGGCATGGCTCCGGGACACTTACTGCATTCCTCCCTCCAGGGCCCGCGCTGGCTGACCGGCGGCTCCGTCGGGCCGGAAGGCAGTGTCTTCCTTTTCGTGCTGATCCTTTTGCTGTGGTTGGCCTTCGATAGGGTATATCCTGAGGTGAAATATCCGGCGGTGACTTCAGATTCTCGATCTTAGGTCAGATTTCGAACCCCGTAAGGGCAGATGTCCTCATCTGCCCGGCGGGACGAAGCCCTTGCTATTTCGGCTCGTCGTCAAAGACCTGTCGAGCTTCGCGCGACTGGACAGATGAGGACATCTGTCCCTAGGGTTTGTCCTGGGCAGCCGCGCTTTGCCCTACCACGAATAGTGCACGGTGTAGGTCACGACCGTTTCGCCATCGGGCGCGACGGTGACGGGAAACTCCACGGTTTGCGCGTCTGTCTTGCGCGACTCCTGCGACTGCTCGCTCAGCTTCCAATTGGTCCAGCGATACAGGTGCTCGACCACACGCACCGTCACGACTTCTTTTTTGTGATTGCGCACCCGGATTTCAAAGGACTCATCCATCCAGTTGTGCGCGGTATCCACCCGATAGTTGGTGCGCCTGCGCTCACCGACTACGTCGAACGAGTTGCCGGTAAAGATGCGGATCGTTTCGTCTTTCGGCGTGTGATCAATCACGTTCTCACCGACAAATTCCAGGTGCCCGTCGGTATCGCGGCGATAGAAGCGCAACTTGCCCTTGGGCAGAGCGTTGCCGAGATGGTTCCCTTCGGCATTCTTGAACTCCTCCATCACCCACACCTTGGGATTGGACTGCGTGCCGTAGCTCTGGTCCTGGCGAATCTGCTCCACGTTGTAGTAGCCGTACTGCGCTACTTTCGCTCCGTCGTACACATAGAGTCGCTGCGCGTGAATTCCGGTCGAACGCACGAACTCCACCTGCTTGGTTTCCTGATCGTGGAGCGTGGTGGGCCGCGCCAGAGAGTAGAGATGGAATTCGTCGAATGACTTCTCGCGGACGGCTGGCGCAGCGGCAGACTCATCCATGGCAGCCTTAGCCGCATAGACACGATTGGCTACTGTGTCCCCCTGAATCTTGTTTACGTCTCCGGCCATCAGCTTGATGCTCGCGTTCTCAAACGTCTTGCCGCTCTGGTTGCGCATGGTGATCCAGCCCACCATGTCGAGCAGATCGGTCTTGCCCTTGGGGTTGTCGGAGACCACGAGGTTGTAGTCCGCCTGCCAGCTCATACCACTGGCGACGTAGGAAATCTCGGCGTCGAATTTGCCGGGATCATTGGCCCGCACCAGCCAGCTTAGAGTTGGTTTGAGAATTGAGTCACCGGAGAGCGCCGGAAACAGCGGTTGGCCGGGAAGGCCAAAGCGCAGTACGCCATCCACTTCGATGATGGGCTGGGTGAACGACGGCTGCTGATAATTTTGCGCGTAATAAGTGCTGGGGATATACCCGCTGCGCACGACTTTACCTTTGATGACTTGATTCGGCTGCACCAGGAATTCGATGGTCTTGCCTTCGTAGAACGAAAGCAGCAATTCCTGCGAAATGGGATCATTGCGATAGTTCTGTTCGAGAACCTGTAAGCTTCGCCCCGCGGGATCGCGCAGGATTACAGAGTCCGGTTCAAGATGCGAGGCAATGCCAGCAAATTCGGCATGGTTTACTCCCGGCCTGAGATCGAGTGGCACATATTCCCGCGCCACAAAGAAATTCTGGTTATAGATGGTGAGTGCGGGCTGGTTGCTGTTGTCGGCAGCTTTCTCCTGTCCGACGGCCGCACAGCACAGCAAAAGCATGAACAGCAGCAACTTCTTCATTGTCGTTTCCCCTTGATTTTCAGTGGGCGGGAAGGAGGAGGCTTTCCCGTCTTATCTGAAGAACGCAGGGTCAGGGAAACCTTGCAGGCCGTCCTAAATCACAGAGGACACGGGGGTAATCGGGGGTAATCGCGAGTAACCAGCGGTGCGGGTCTGTGACGGAATTTGCATAGATAAGCGGTCACCCGCTGTCTCTCATCACCACCGTGCGTACGGGTCCGTACACGGCGGTTCGGCGAGTTAAGCTAGCGTGGACCAGTCACACGGGGAATCCCCAAGCGAGTCGAAGTAGGAATTGGGGAATGCAAGGGCAAGGGCAGGGCTGGCGGCGAGCCGCCAGGGACCATGGGGGCTGCCCGCCGTTTGTGCGGCAAGATCGCGTCCGATGGCCCGCTTGCGAAGCTCCGCAAACCGGGTAGTCCCTCGTGGCCATTGCTGCCAGATCGCCGATCGCAATCTGCGCCGGAGCCACTGGTCAAGACCGTCTAGCACCGAGGGTGTCTGGCAGAAACCGAAGTAGCCTCGCCAACCTCGCAAGTAGGCCGAGAGTTCTTTCGCCCTCTGCTCCAGGCTGATCCCTCGTGTCCGGCACGTCAGCTCTCGGATTCGCTCCTTGAAGCGCAGAATCACTTTGGGCGCAATGCGCCTTCGCGCTTCCTTGCCCCCGGTGAAGCTGAACCCTAAGAACTTCCGTTCCTGCGGCCGAGCTATCGCGCTCTTCGCCTGATTCACTTTGAGCTTGAGTTTCGTCGTCAGAAACCGAGTGATGCTCTCCGTCACTCAAGTAAAGCAGGCGGCCCGAAAGGCCGCCTGTTCCATCTGAATTTGATCCGTGAAAATCCGCGCGAATCCGTGGCGAGGAAGTTCTAGATATCCAGGTTCTTCACATCCAGCGCATTGTCTTCGATAAACTTGCGGCGGGCTTCGACGTCTTCGCCCATCAGAGTGCTGAAGATGGTTTCGCACTCGGCGAGGTCTTCGAGTTTTACCGAGAGCAGGGTGCGGCGTTCGGGGTCCATGGTGGTTTGCCAGAGCTGTTCTGAGTTCATTTCGCCCAGCCCTTTGTAGCGCGTCTTTTCGTAGCCCCGGCTGCCCGCTTCTTTCACATAGTCGAACAGTTCGCGGACATTCGCCTTCTCGACAATCTCCGGCTCGGCGGACCTCTTCCTGACAACCGCCTTGGGCATCCTCTTTTCCGCCTTCGCCTCAACCTCCTCGCCTTCGGCTACAGATTCTTCGGCGGTGTCGCTGGCCGGAGTCGATTCAGTGATGCTCTCGATCACGAACGGTGGCTCCAGGTAAGGCTCGACCAGCTTGAACTTTGACAGCAGCTGCCGATACTCGGCGGTCGAAGCCAGCTCCCAGTTGATCAAGTGTTCGGCGCCCTGGGAGTTGACATATTTCACCTCCCAGAGATTATGCTCTTCATCGAAGCGCGACTCGATGCTCTTGAAGTCGCGTTCTTTCTGCAACTTCTTCAGTTCTTTTTCGAGCTTCTCGATCTTCTTGGGCGCGGCTTTCTTGTCGCCTTCAAAATCGGCGCGCTTGGAAAGATCGAGGCGGGGCAGGAGTTCGGTGATCTTTTCGTCGCGCAGACGCTTGTTTAGCTTGTCGAAGAAAGTGAAATATTCTTTCAGGCCGCTGGCAAATCTTGACAAGCCCGTGCCTTCGAGCTTGGCCGCGCCTTCACCGTAGCGGACAATGATGCTGTCCGCCGCACGTTTCAGGATGATCTTGTCCAGCGCGTCGTCGTCCTTGATGTACTGCAGGGTCTTGCCCTTCTTGATTGAGTACAGCGGAGGCTGCGCGATGAACACGTTGCCGCGCTTGATCAGCTCCTGCATGTGGCGGAAGAAGAACGTGAGCAGCAAGGTGCGGATGTGGCTTCCGTCCACGTCGGCGTCGGTCATCAGGATGATCTTGCCGTAACGCAGCTTGGTGAAATCGAAGTCGTCCTTGCCGATGCCGGTCCCGAGCGCGGTGATCATGGCGCGAATTTCTTCGTGGCCGAGCATCTTGTCGTAACGCGCTTTTTCTACGTTGAGAATTTTTCCTTTCAGCGGCAGGATGGCCTGGAAGCGCCGGTCGCGGCCCTGCTTGGCGGTGCCGCCGGCGGATTCTCCTTCGACCAGAAACAATTCGCAGCGCTCCGGTTGGCGTTCGGAACAGTCCGCCAGCTTGCCAGGAAGGCCGCCGCCATCGAGTGCGCCTTTGCGACGGGTGAGGTCGCGGGCTTTGCGGGCGGCCTCGCGAGCGCGCGCCGCTTCAATGGCTTTGTTGATGATCTTCCGTCCGACCGGCGGATTCTGCTCGAGGTATGCACCCAGACGTTCGTTCACGAACGCCTGCACGACGCCGGCGATATCGGAATTCAGTTTGCCTTTGGTCTGGCCTTCAAATTGGGGCTGCGGCAGCTTCACGCTGATGACCGCGACCAGGCCTTCGCGCACGTCGTCGCCGGTGAGATTTTCTTTGACGTCCTTGAACAGGCCCATCTGCTGCCCGGCATAGTTGATGGTCCGGGTCAGGGCCATGCGGAAGCCGGAGAGGTGCGAACCTCCGTCCACGGTGTTGATATTGTTGGCGAAGCTGAACACGGATTCCGAGTAGGCGTCGTTGTATTGCAGGCCAATCTCCATGACCACGCCGCTGCGCTCAGCTTCCATGTAGATGGGTTTGTCGTGCAGAACCTGTTTGCCGCGGTTCAAATGCTTGATGAATTCGGCGATGCCACCGTTGTATTTGAACTCGGCCGATTTTGCCTCACCGGTTTTCGCGTCGGTGGTGCGCTCATCGGTCAGCGTGATCAACAGGCCCTTGTTCAGGAACGCCAGTTCGCGTAAGCGCTGCGCCAGGGTATCGAAGTTATATTCGGTGGTGGAAAAAATGCTTCGATCGGGCAGAAAGTGGACTTTGGTTCCAAGCTTCTTGCTGGCGCCCGCCTTCTTCAGCTTGCTGGTGGGCTCGCCTTTGGAATAGGTCTGCTCCCAGGTAAACCCGTCGCGCCAGATCTCGAGATCGAGTTCCTCGCTCAGGGCGTTCACCACAGACACGCCTACACCATGCAACCCGCCGGAAACTTTGTAGGAAGACGCATCGAACTTTCCGCCAGCGTGCAATTTGGTGAGCACCACCTCCGCAGCAGGAATTTTTTCCCCGTCGATGTCCATCATGTCAACCGGAATGCCGCGGCCGTTGTCGACGACCGTGATCGAGTTGTCGAGGTGAATGGTGACTTCGATCTTGTCGGCGTGACCGGCGAGCGCTTCGTCGACCGAATTGTCTACCTCTTCATAAACCAGATGGTGCAAGCCCATCTCGCCGGTGGACCCGATATACATGGCGGGACGTTTGCGCACCGCCTCCATGCCGCCAAGCACTTTGATGGAATCGGCGTTGTAGTCGCCGTTGCCCCCGTTAACCGCCGCGAGCTTTCCGTTTTTTGCCTTGGCTTCGTCGATGGGTGTGATCTCTTTCGTAGCCATTCCGCTCCGTGGAAAATGCCGGATTCTGGGTCCGGTCCGGCACTCTTTCCCAATGTCCTTGATTTTGCCTCAAATTACTGAAATTACTAACACTTACGGCTTCCGAGGTTGTATCTAAATTGTACCATGAAAGGCCACATTTCTCGACCCCCGAACCGGGTGGGTAACCCATGTATTTTCAAGACATAATTCCCCCGGTTTCAATCTGGGCGCAAGCGCCCGCGCTTGGCGAGGACGCCCGCGCCTACATTGTCAGCGCACGAGATCGGCCCGACCTGATAGCATATTGGGAGGAGATCCCAGTCCAGCATGAGTGTGCCTGTATCGCAGATGTGGACAGTGGCCAGCTATGTCATTCGGCAGAAGCTTGCCCGGCGGAAGCAGTATCCCCTGGTGCTGATGCTGGAGCCGTTGTTTCGCTGCAACCTGGCCTGCGCCGGTTGCGGCAAGATTCAGTACCCGGCCCATGTCCTCAAGCGCCAACTGGCACCCGAAGAGTGCTTCCGGGCGGTCGATGAGTGCGGTGCTCCCGTGGTTTCGATCCCGGGCGGCGAACCGCTCATGCATCCCGAAATCGAGACAATTGTCGAAGGCCTGGTGGCGCGGAAGAAGTACATCTACCTGTGCACCAATGCGCTGCTGCTCAAGGAAAAGATCCATCTCTTCAAGCCGACCAAGTACCTGACCTTCAGCGTCCATTTGGACGGGCAGAAGGAGCACCATGATTTCGCGGTATGCCGCGAGGGTGGCTACGAGATCGCGGTGGACGCGATCCGCGAGGCGTTAAAGCGCGGCTTCCGGGTCACGACCAACACCACGCTGTTTGACGGCGCCGATTCCAAGAGCGTGCGCGCTTTCTTTGACGACATGATGGAGCTGGGCATCGAAGGCATGATGCTCTCCCCCGGCTACTCCTACGAGAAGGCTCCCGACCAGCAGCATTTCCTGGGACGCGCCCGCACCCGGCGGTTGTTCCGGGCAATTCTTTCCAATCGCGACAAGAATTGGCGCTTTAATTTGTCGCCGCTCTTTATGGAATTCCTCATGGGCAAGCGGCACTACGCCTGCACCCCTTGGGGAATGCCCACGTACAACATCTTCGGCTGGCAGAAGCCCTGCTACCTGCTGCAGGACGGCTACGCCGACACCTTCGACGAACTGATTCGTGAAACCGCCTGGGAATCCTACGGCACGGAATCGGGCAATCCTCATTGCGCGAACTGCATGGTGCACAGCGGCTATGAAGCCTCTGCAGTGAACGATACTTTTGGATCAATCGGCGGCTTTGTCGCAACCGTGAAGGGGACGCTCTTCACTCGCTATCGCGACGAAGGGGCGTTGCAGCTGCTGGACGAACCTGCGGAACCGCCTCATGCGCTGGTACAAATTGCGGCCTCAAGTGAAACGCTCGAGGAGACCCGGGCGTGACCGGGAAGGCCGCCGGGCACGTTCACCCCGAAGCCACACCTCAGTCCCCTTCCCCGGACGCGCTCGAAGTTTCTCCTGGCTGGGAACACGAGAAGCTTGAGGGCTGGGTTCCGGCGCTGGTGTCCGAAGAAGAGACTCGCAAGGCACTGGAAAAGGCATTCGACTACCGCGGCGACGTCACCATCACGCGCCAAGACGGAACCACAGTCGAAGGCTATCTTTTTGACCGGAAGAGCGGACCGACTTTGGCGGAATCTCTGGTGCGAGTACTACCGAGAACATCCAACCAGAGAGTGCTGATCGCCTACTCGGACATCGCCGCTCTGACTTTTACCGGGCGCGATACTGCGGCAGGAAAAAGCTGGGAAGCATGGGTCAAGAAGTACGTGGAAAACAAAGCCGCCGGCGAGAAGCATATTGGGCTGGAGCCGGAAGCGCTGGAATAATCTCTGCTGTATCCCAATGTCACCCTGAGCACAGCATCTTCGTTCGCTTGCGAACGAAGATGCGGAGTCGATGGACCCCTAGCAGCGGCACAAGGTATGAGGCGCGCGGGGTTTGCCTGCGTTATGCAAAGTACCAGCGAATTCGGAGCATCGTCACTATAGGGGTTCTTCGACCACGCGGAAGATTCGCGAAGCGAACTTTCCGCTCCGCCAGGATGACAGAGCGCTCAGCGCGCTGGTTTTCGTGACGCGAAACTTAGTTTCTCGATCAGTTCGTTGACTTCGTCTTCGCTCCCGCCAATGAACGTGAAGGAAATTGCGTAGCCCTTCTCCAGAGCCACCAGCGAGGCCTGATGCATGGCAAGCGTTCCGCGTGCCTTGCTGAAGTCTCCTCGCACCAGCTTTGCGCTCCCCACCGAAAGCTCGCCAGGCTCTTCTTTTCTCTCAAAACCCTTGGCGGTGGTCAGCGCGCTCAGCGATTCGAAGTATTCGGCCGCTGTCTTCATGCCAGCCGGGAGCGCTTCAGCCGCTATCACAACCGCGGAATTTATCGTGCCGCCTGTAGCTTCCGGAGGCCGCTCAAAAACGGCCAACAGCAGCCGGGACTTGGAGGCATCGCCAGAGTCGTCCTGCATATTAGCGGTGCGATTCACCCAACCATAGGGAACCTTGTAGCTGAATCCGAATGTCGAGTTGTGGTAAACCCCGGCGCTGATCACGCCAGCCTCGGGAAAGGGCGACTTCGCGTGGGAAGGACGCTTAGAAGAAGAGGAAGCAGGCGGCTGCGCCCACAGCGCCGTTGCGAGCGGGAGTGCCAGGAAGCAAGCCGCAAATCGAACCATGTCTGATGTTACGACATGCCCCGGCCTGTGCGGGCGGACACTCTTGTCCGCCGCCTTTGATCTTGATCATTAGGGGCCTTGCAGTCGCTTCGGAGCCAGACCAGCCTGAGCGAATTTTGTAGCCCAACAAAAACTCCAAGTCAAAAGCGGAGGACAACAGTTCTGCCCCACACTCGACCGTGGTCATGCGTTCCACCTTTTCAAACCCAGCAATTTTTCGCCCAGCGGAGTCAGTTTGGCCGGCGTGCAGTTCTTCTTTTCCCACTCCCGCGGATCGCCGGGAAAAGCAAACCCCTGTGGCGGCTCCATTTCACGCCATGAGCGCACACGTATCTCGCGCAAGTCTTCGCGGGATTCGTCTGCCGGCGTCATGGAAATGTATTGCGCGATGCGGACTTTGTCTTTCGAAACATTGGGGCGGATGCCGTGCGCCAGCAGGCTGTTGAAGATCAGCAGATCGCCCGCCTTAGGCATGACCGGCACAACTTCGAAGCCAGTCGTGTCGGGCTTCCACGGATCACGACTGGCAGGCTGGGTTTTTCTCCATTCCTCCAGCGTGCGAAACAGCTCCGGCACACCCTGGAATCCGCCCATTTCAAGCTCGTGATCTACCAGCGACAGCACGCCCTGCACATTGACCGGCAGCGGGTCGAGCGTGGTATCGGCATCCCAATGGATAAAACCGGTGAATGGCCGCTGGCTGCGGTTCGGCGGATTCAGGTTGGCGCGGTCAATCGTGACCCAGAGCTTTGCGTTGTCCCATATATCGACAAAAGCATCATAAATTCGCGGGTGCTGGCGGTTGTCCCACAAATACTGGTGGTTGTAGATCTCCACCATGCCACTGTTGTTCAGCTCCTTCATGGCATGATCGCGGAGTTGGTCTTTGTACCAGGTCGAGGGATTGGCGGGATCCATCTCCTGAAATTCCCACAGCAGATCCACCAGCCGCTTCACATTTTCGGCGGGGACGGCCTGCTTGATCACCACGTAGCCGCGCAGGATCCAATGCTTCCAGTCATCTTCCGAAAGCACGCGCAGCGGCAGGGTCTTCTGGATGTCGCGCAGCTGAGTTTCGGCGACGTAGGCTACGCTGGCATTTCCCGGGCGGTTGTCTCCGTAAGCATAACGATCCATGTTTGTTCCCCTCTCGACCCGGCTAGCTTCTCTTGGGCATCCGCCGGGAGCGTTCTGCAATGCGGGAATCCTAACGCCTGACACTGGACCGCAATTATCCTGGTCTCGAAAGATTCTGTACTCAAATGTCAAAATGGGGCCTGTGGCTGCGACTGGGCGAGGCTTCATGTCTCCGAGACCCAATGCTTAGGCCACTTTGGCGGGAGGTGCATGCACCGTCCGGAATTGCCGCGGGGTCATGTGTTTGAGCTTCTCGAACTGGCGAACAAAGTTGGCATAGTTGTAGTAGCCGGCCTCGCTGGCCACGATGGAGATGGGAATCTCTGTATTCATCAGCAGTGAGCAGGCCTTGCCGATGCGTAGCTGGGCCAGGTACGCGCTCAAGGGCATGCGCATGTGACGCTTGAATAGTCGATGAAAGCCGCTCATGCTGACATGAGCCCGCGCCGCGAGTTGAGCCAGGGAAACTTCCTCCCGGTAGTGGGCGTGAAGATAAGAGAGGACCCGATCAATGGCGCCGTGATCCTGGGAATCCAAAGTGGTGTTGCCCAGCGATGCGGATGAGAGCGTCACCCGCTCGGGATCCTCGGAAAGGAACTCGAGCGTCGACAACAGGCCAACCAGACGATCTGCCGGTTTCTGATCGAGCAGCGCCAGGATCCTTGCCTCCGCTTCGCGCCTGACTTTATTCGAGAAGCAGACTCCGCGTGAAGCCTCGTCTTCCAGCAATCGTCGGATGGAAGCAAACTCTGGCCAGCGCTCGATGAAGTGATGGGCCAGATCGCGGGAGAACCACAGCACAATCGCTTCATGCGGACGTTGGGGCTCAATCTTCTCCCGCGAGCACCAGGTGTGCGGCAGGTTG
>Ga0207116_10306_pt1 | contig 12465 bp, 23 predicted proteins | sample Alteio_BWMinHeat_44_FD_153550 | JGI IMG/M metagenome (GOLD analysis project Ga0207116, IMG submission 153550) | Enriched cells from forest soil in Barre Woods Harvard Forest LTER site, Petersham, Massachusetts, United States -... | ecosystem: Environmental > Terrestrial > Soil > Temperate forest >... | reverse complement strand
TTACTGACGTGCTTCCGATTCTCAGGTAGGTTTGATTATCTGTCCAACAAGGTGACCTGAGGTGCGCAACCCACAAAACGCACAGAGTTGCAAAAAAGGAGTAAAGATGAAACACGTTCTAAAGATTGCCCTTCAAATGAGTGCGTTGGCGTGCGTGCTGGCGCTCGCATCGGCCTATGCAAGCGCACAGGATTCTTCTGCACAACAGCCGGCCCCGGATAACACCAAGGTGAACCAGCGGGACAGAAACAAGAAGGAGCCCACAGCAGATCAACAGAAAGAAAACCAGCCGGATCGGGAGATCGCACGAAAGATCCGTCAGTCAATTGTGCAAGACAAATCACTGTCTTCGTACGCCCATAACGTCAAGATCATTGCCGAAAATGGAGCGGTAACACTAAAGGGGCCGGTGAGGTCAGACGAGGAAAAGGCTGCAGTCGAAGCCAAGGCGGCGGAAATTGCTGGAGCCGACAAAGTGACCAGCCAGCTAGAAGTTAAAGCCAAGCAATAACAATTCAAGAAATAGAGGAGATCACCAATGGCAGGTAAGAATACAGCAGTATTTGGCATTTATACGGATCGGTCGAATGTAGATCGGGCGGTGGAAGCTTTGAAGGCGGCCGGATTTTCGAACAACGACGTATCCGCGCTGTTCCCCGAGAACAAGGGCACCAAGGATTTTGCCCACGAGAAGAGCACCAAGGCACCCGAGGGTGCGACGACAGGCGCGGGAACTGGAGCGTTATTGGGTGGTGGTTTGGGATGGCTAGCGGGAATTGGCGCGCTCGCAATTCCGGGTCTCGGACCGTTCATCGCAGCTGGTCCGATCATGGCCGCACTGGCTGGAGCCGGAGTGGGGGGCGCGGTGGGCGGTCTTACAGGTGCCTTGGTCGGAATGGGTATACCTGAATACGAAGCCAAGCGCTACGAAGGGCGTGTTAAAGACGGTGGAATTCTGCTTTCCGTTCACTCTGATAGTTCTGAAGAGACCAAGAAGGCGAAAGACATACTTGAACGCACGGGCGCTCAGGATATTTCTTCGACCGGCGAAGCTCAGGGAGAGAAAAAAACTGTGCCAGCCCGGGAGGTTGCATAGGGATTAGCTTAGGCCTGGCAACCGGGCGGGGCATATCGCCCGTCCGGTATGCCGGGAATTTGAACGGGAAAAAAGGAGAGGCACATGAGTATTTGGACGATCTTATTCGTGATTCTACTGATTGCCTGGCTTGGAGGCTTCACCGTATTCCACGTGGCCGGTGGCCTGATTCACATTCTTCTCGTGCTCGCCGTGATCTCCCTTATTCTGCATTTTGTGATGGGTACGCGGACAACTTAAAGCCCGCGCAGCCTGGGAAATCTCGAATCCAGCCGCAGAATTTATGGTAGAGCATCGACAGGAGCAGCGCGCGCAAAGGGATCTGGCAGTGCACGTGTCGGGACGCGATGCTAATGGGAATACTTTCTCTCAAAGCGTCAATGCAAGCAACATCAGCAAGGGTGGCGCCCTGTTATCGGGACTATCTTCGAGAGTACGACCCGGCGACTTGGTTTGGGTGGAATACGAGGGCCGAAAGGCTCGTTTCAGAGTCGTGTGGGTAAGAGATTCGCACTCGGGTCTGAAGTCTCAGGCTGCCGTCCACAGGCTGGAGAAGGAAGAGTGTCCGTGGTCGATATCGAGTACTCTTTCTAGATAGCGGAACAATAGAAACCCCTTGGGAACCCTTGCCTACCAAGGTATTCCGGGCCTGCGACGAAAAGCAGTTGACAACGGATAACGTTCGCTTTGAACGGGCTTCTTCCGCCACGAATTTGTCGCGTGATGGTCACCGCACCACTGACAGAAGGATTCCCCGCAACACCAAGTGCGACAGTCGCCACAGATAGCAACTCCGCACTCAGCACACTCAGCAACAGCTCGATTGCTACACGGGTCACTTCGTCCATGCTCGATTTGACAGACTTGGCTCATCTCGCCGTGTGAGAGTAATAGTATGCTGCAAAGGCAGCTGCTATATAAGAGTGGCTGCAATAAGAAGTCCACCAGCCCATACCGCCAAGAACGGCTTGGTCTCTTTCGGCATCTGGTTGCCTCCACGCACGTCGCTCATCGTACGTGCTCGATCTGGCAGAATTGATTCATACAGCAGCAGAATGGGATTCGTGCCCGATCACATTTACCGCACGCTGTAATGTCGGCTGGAGGTCATCTTCGGCTTTCCCGTCCTCCGACAGAAGCGGGGCTGCTACCCGCAACGCCTCAACTTCTTGTTTTAGCCTCGACACCTCAAGCTCTTTCTGTCTCAGAACTTCGTAAACGTTCTTCATGGGCAAGCATCCCTAAGAAATCGGTGTGGGAAATCGCAGGGACACGCAACGCCTCAGAACAACAGGGTTCGATGACGCCAATCCAGTCAGCGGAGAGTTTTGGTAGTGGGCCAGTTTGGATATTCACGGTATAGTCAAACCGTCTGGTGTGTGGGAAGCTGCGGGGCATGAAAAAGCCAGAATTGACCGACACGGCTTGGCTTGGGCCAAAAGAGGAAATGGATCGCGCGAGTCATCGCTTCGGCAAGTGCTCTGGGTGGCCCCGATCTCGAAAAATCGACCTGCCAAAGGTTCGGGCTTCACTCAATGCGACCTGCCCCAAGTGCGGATTTACGATCACGCCGGATCAGGTCAAGCGAGTAGATTTTGAGCGGATGGAGTATCCCAAGTGTGGCGAGAAATTTAGCCCAAAGCGAGGGATTAAAAGCCATTACTCGCTCTTTGGTAGATTACCCTTGAGCCGATTCTCTTTTTCGTCGAGCAGACGATTGATCTCCGTGATGAGTTTCAGAAGTTTGTCCGCGTCCTGTTCGGTAGCGGCTTGTTGGCAGAGCTCCATCCACTTCTCTTTGTCTTTCAAGAGGCCCCTTTGATGAGCCCAAAGTTACCATATTTCAGCGATCTCGCACTGTTCGACACCAAACAAAAGTAAGTTATGCCCGCACGACCATCGCCACGATCACCCGTCAAGCCGCCTTTTTTCTCGGCTCTGGATATGAGACTGCGGAAAACTCGCGCATTTCTCTTGATTACCAATCCGACGAAATTGCAACCAGCGTTCCAGAAATAAGTGTTTGCCGAACGCTACGACTGTGCTTTGGACGACGTTGCTTTGAGATAGCGGCTCTAGCTTTAGGTGGATTTTGGAACGCGATATTCGAGTGTGGGCTTACGGACGCTGCGCACGCAAACCTCGCGGCGAGGCTTGCGTCAGAACAACGACTAGGAAGCAAGCTTATCAGGTACCGCTACCGTCACTACCCTCCATGTTCTCAGACCAAAGCTCTTAAAGTTGCTAATGCAGCGCGTCCAGCACGGTGATCACTGGACCGATTACTGTAATTGACACAATCGGAATCAATGCTAAGGTAGTAGTCCGCTTTTGTCCGTTTTCCGCTCGAACGGCTTACAGCGTCTTCGTCTTGGATGACTCTTGTTCATGGAAATGCTTTCCAGGTGCCGGTGGCTTGGTCGCTCGTTCTGGTATTTTCACCTTTGACCAGTTCCGGTTTCTTTCCGTCGAGGGGAGGCTCGCCCGAATGGGCGCTAACGAACTGTTCCAGTTGGGTCATAAGGTCTCGCAGGGTCTTGTCGCCAGCCTCCAACCTATTTCTAAGGTCGGTGCCAACCACCATGGCTTCCTGATACGCAGTCCGAGCCTCAGTTAAAAGATGTACCTGTTCAATGAAAGCTGTTGCAGACCGGGTGAACTTGTTCATGGCCTCGGCATACATTGCCCAGCTTGGCATCGGCTGGGTGCCCACGCCATCCTCCCTTTTCCACATCCGTTCACTCCTTCATTCCTTTATCGCTAGTTTTTCACGACCTGCAGGTTGTTGCTGACCGAGAAAACCCCAGGGACACCATTTGCCTGAATATTTGCAATGTTCTTGTCGCCCTCGTTGTCAACCACACCCTCTAGAGCGACCTTCCCATTCCTGACGATAATGCGGATCGGCTGTTGCACTCCCAGTGCATATTTCTGCAACGCCGGGTAGCCGTAGATAGCGCGGTAAAGCTGACGGCGAAGGCTTTCATCCATGGGGGACGGCGGCAGTACTTCGATCTGGTTGTCCACGTGCTCGACGCCTTCGATCCTTTTGACTACGTTCTCGGCGTCAGATTTCAACGTTGGACGGGTAACTTGGCCTACGAGAGTGACGTTGTAGCCATCTACCTTGTAAGCCAGATTGTCGAACACCCCGAGATACGGCAGCATCAGCAACTCATGCCTGACTTCTTTTGTAATCCGCTCGGCAGAGCGGGGGGCCTGGTCTTGCTGGGCCAGAACTGCGGAAGCTAACGCTAGAAGAGTGCAAGCAACGAAAATGGTGCCCAATTTCATCTTGATTCTCCATTTCTGAGCTTCATTGGACGGACCTTCCTACGCCGCTCTCAGTTGACCGCTTGCGTCCGATCCGTGCTGCTTCACCATCTTGTTGTAGTTTCCGATGATGAGTAACGGGGCTGCCCACTGGCCCACGAAGAGTGCCCAGTGATTCTTACCCGATAATTTCAGAACCGCCGAAACGGCCATTGAGCCGAGTGCGAGGCCCAGGAATAAACTGGACGGCACCATCGATGTTCGCCGCTCTATTGCGCCCGTGACCCAATCTTCACGTGCCTGCCCGCGTTCCACTCTCGTTTCCATAATTTCTCCTTGTCGAAGTTGAAAACTCACCATCGCACGTTCAGAGCTTGAGCACTATCAGGTGGAAACCCGATTCCCAGACTTTATCGCGGGTACTGCGACAGGACCGCAGTCGAGCACCATTCGTACATCCCTTGTGTGCGAAATGCTTATCTCAGAGGGCCCTGGCTGCTTACACAGCCGGTTAAAAGGCACCATCTGACGGGTCGAATTGTGAATAGGATGAGAAATGAAACACGAGAATCTCAGACGGAATCCAGGTACGCGGGAGTGGTTTTGCACGAAATGTTGTCGGACTTCCGATCGCGTCAGCGCGAATGAGGCGCGGATAGAACTCGATCAATGTGATTGCCAGGTTCCGTCCGTAGACAGTCCTGTCGCCCCACCGGGCACTGAAACAACCCGTCTCATAAAAAAGCCTTATAGAATGACATTAAGAAAAGAACGTAGCGGCTGCCGGTTTGTTGCGGCTGAAAGCGATGACGGGAAGCCTCTAATTCGATTAGAACTGTTTCATGACACCGTCCCGAGTCTTAGCTCGTTGACCGTCGAATTTGAAGTGCTCAGGGGGACAACGGCAGAGCTCGCGAGAATACTCGTGGGTGTAATGAATGAAAGAATCGTCGGGGTAATCGTCAGGCCGAAATGAGCCTCACCCCGGACTCCGTTTCCTGAAAACGGACGCCAGGGTGGGAAGTTCTTCTTTGATCTCCTGCAACCTCTCCCGCCGTCTTTCATTCTGGTTTTTCTCTTCCTGGCTATGCTGGCTGCGGCCCCAATATTTACGATTGGCAGACTGGGAAAACAAAAAGTGGGCACCAAACCAGAGGAATCGTGGTTCGCGCTTCTCCTTGCTCCAGATCGTCATTACGGCTCAACGATCAATTTGTTTGCATCCGGATTATGAAAAATCTTCCTAAGGGCCGCCTTCGCCTCCATTACGCTATCAGCTTGCCAGGTCTCATCATCCTGAACTAAGGGGACGATGAGTTTGAGTGCATCTACCTCTTTTCGGAGCCGGACGAGCTCAATTTCTTTTTCCCGTAGAACCTCATATATATCCTTCATGAGGAACCCGCTATGCCGCCTCAGGGCGGGTCGTCGCATCCGATCCGTGCTGCTTCACCATTTTGTTATAGTTTCCCATGATGAAGAACGGTGCAGCCCACTGGCCTACGAAAAGTGTCCGGTGATCTTGCCCGATATTTTCAGTCCCAGGAACAGACTGGAGGGCACCATAGATGTCTGCCGCTCGATTGCGCCCGTCACACGATCTTCACTTGCCTGCCCCCGTTCCACTCTGTGTCCATGATTTCTCCTTGTTGAATATCCACTGTCGCACGTCGGGAGTATCAGCACCATCAGGTAGAAACCCGATTCCCGGACCTTATGGTAGGTATCGCTTTATTGCGAGCGGCCTCCGCTATCAAGACTCTCACCCGACCGCAGTTTTCGACCACCAAGCCCCGCAGATGGATTCGAGATGCACTCCTTGCCAAGACGTCAGGGTCTTCCTTCCCTGCGCCCTCGCCAGAATGTGAACCGCAAATGGGTGCTTCTCCCTTTACACAAAATCGACCTATACGCGCCGTCTAAGCCGAAATCCACGCGACAACAACTCGTGCTGTGGCACATCCATCGGAGGGAACTTCAACGGCTCATTTGCGTTGACTTGAGGAAGTAATTTCAGGTGCAAATCGATTGCCTCTTGGCTTATGCCAAAACCTGATAAAACGGCTCGCGCCTCTTTTTCGGATGCGTACACCTGCACGGGATTCGAGTCGTGTTGAGGTTTCGCCACTCGAATCTCGACCCGATGGTCGTCCAGACGGCTCACGCTTACAATTACAAGCATAGAGATGTACTCGGAAGTTAAAGGCCACAAGCAGAGGTCATTCCCGATGCAGCGTCCCATGAGGCCGTGCGTCAGGTTGCGCATGGTGCACGGCTTGGGCGAGCACGAACGATAAGATTAGCGCCAAAATCCCAAGCGTGATGTACAGCATCATTACGCTGCCATGTTTATGGTTTTTGTTGAGCGTGTTGCGTGGCATCGATAGGGTCGAAGAGCTGCTCGACGTTTTTAAGTTTCGTGTGATCGTGCTCTCTTGGCCGCCAGATCGCAGAGTACGCTGCTCGATGTCAATAGCCACTAAGTGAACCTCCTGAGCGCAACAGTTAGATGCAAACGTCTGAGAATAATATGTACGGGTTTTGCTGTCCAAATAAGGAACGTACCCCCGGCTCGTGCGTGCCAAACCCACCTTCCGTCGCTAATTCTGGGTGAGCGGTCACTGTCTCGCGCGTTTGTTGAATTGGGAGATTTTTGCTTTGATCGCATTTTGATCCTGTTGTAGATGCTCGGTCAGTTCTGCGATGAGACGGGTGAGCGTCTCAGGGTCATCCTCTTCGACGATTGCCTTGCACAGGCGGCGTAGCTTTTCGACGGGCACGGTCTACCTTACCTCGACTGAAGTGACGAGACATCCGATGCGAAGAGCCGGTGTGAAGTTGGGTCACGTGTTGCAAAGTTGACAGAAAGCACTTCGGTAGCAGACGAAGTCGCTAGGGATAGCATGATTCATCTGCGTCGATTTCTCAAAGCAACATGACCAAGCTTCCTAACCCCGCCACCGAATGGGCGTCTGACAGTGGGTTTGCTGAAGCTGATCGGGTGCGTGCAGCGCAGAATATAAGCGCCCCAAACTCGGTTAAGTCGTGGAGCGCTCTCGAACAGCCCCTACCCCGAGAAGCTATCTCTTCGGCCTCAGTTAATTCTGCGTTAGGAAGCGGGCTGAATGTCGGTGACGCGAATCATGCTGGTCGATTTGTCTACGGTTCCGGTCACGTTCACCTGCTTGCCTTCAAACTGCTTCGCCTTTGTCTCGTCATCAAGTTGATAGGTCATTCGGTCCGTTTTTAGAACATAGTGATTCTTCGCCTTAACGACGGTGCCTGAGAAGCTCTGGGTTTGAGTATCTGCAGAAGCGTCTGGTGCCGGTGTGTTCTGGGTTTGCGCGTTTGGATTAGGCTGCGATGATTGATCCTGCTGTGCAAAAACTGAAGAGGACAAGGCCATCGCTAGCGCAAGGGTTGCGAACAGACTCAAATTCTTCATCGTTGATTCCTCCAATTCAATTAGGACCGAGCGGATTATGTCCGTTCTTGAGACGTGCACACCACGTGACAAGTTACCCTGCCCGTGCATTTCTGTGACATCCCTGACCCGCTCTAGAACGGAAGCAGTTTCTATTTGGCCTGAGGACAAAACTTCCCCCTATGTTTCAGCTACAAGAAACGCTGTACGGTGCTCGTTCATTACATTTCGCAGACTAGGCTGCCTCTCCGTGAGGCTCGTTGGTTCAATGATGAAGTTATCTTCGGGCTGGCCCGGGTTTTAATGTTGGCTTAAGGTAAGTGAAAACTTGAGCGAAAATATCTGGATCCGAGCAGCAGATATCCTACAGTGCGGCATCCCAGCAAGTGGAAGCCAGATATACGCACGAACAATCGCATCTGTTTGGAGGGGATTATGCCGCGACAACTAAGAATGGCAGCTTTAGCAATTGCGGTGATAGTCGCATTCAGCGGTCTCTCGCTGGCCCAACACCGCGACGACGACGATGACGATGGGGGGTACTATCAGAGCAATTCGAGGCAGGCGCGTCAGTACGGCTATCAGCAGGGCTACCGCGATGGTTATGCCAAGGGCAAGCATGAAGGGCGTGAAAACGACCCTAACGATTATCAAAGTCCGGACTGGCGACAGGCCACTCGTGGCTACGAGCAATGGATGGGACCGGTGCAGGCGTTCCAGAGTGCCTATCGCAATGGATACGAGAATGGCTTTCGATCCGGCTACCAGAGCCTGAATCGCGGCTGGGGTGAGGGTGACGAAGATAGGGATCGTGGCGGGTATAACCGCAGCGGCGACGTCTACGACCAGTCTGAGTATGGGTACGACGGCAATTTCGGCTATCGAACCGGCTATCAGGATGGAATCAGCCAGGCTCGCGAAGACACGTACAAGAATAAGCCGTTCAATTCGAATCCTCGTGGGAAGTATGACGACCGCGATCACGGTTACCGCCGAGAATATGGCGACAAAAACAGCTATAAGGCGCAGTACTCCGATGGCTATCGAGCTGGCTACGAGGCGGGTTTTCGTCGGTAGCAAAAGCTTCGTCCCTCAACCGGCGTCCGTGTGAAGGCGCTCAAATTCGGGGAATCGGCTACTGTACCTGCTGGCGTGCTCGTACAAAGCGTCGTATCGCTTCACTCTCGTTGGAACTGGATTCGCGGTCCTGTCCGGGGCGGTGACGCTGCAGATCGAAGGTAGTGCCAACAATCGCTGTCAGACTATGGATGCTCCGATCAGGCAGCAATATGTCGCACTAGGGCAGGTCGCACTAGGGCAGGAAGCTCTTTTCTGATTTCGTTCAGTCTTTCCAGCCTTCTTTCGTATAGCTCCATTTCGAGCTTGTCATGCGTGCTATGCATCCAATAAACGCGATTGTCCTCCCGAATCTCTGAAATCTCTCGCGTCAACGCTCTGAGACGTTCGATGATATCGGATAGCTCGTCCATAGCCGTAACTTCCTTGATCGGGCGCTACCGCCGCCCATAGTACCAGCCGCCACCGCCAAGCAAGAACACGACTAGGACGATAATCAAAATCGTTTCGAGACTCACTGGATGCTCCTTATCTGTCAAAGCGATATCTGCGTTCCGAAAGCGGCGGACATCAACGGAAAAGCCCTTGTTGGACTACCGGATCGGCAGGTTATCTTCTCAATCAATTTTGCCAGCACACTGTGGATGCTCGCACTCACAGGAAATTTCGACCCCTGCCTTGACCGTTTCACAATGGGGGCTGCAATATTTACTATCCTTGGCTGCCAAACAACTGCAACCAGGATGTTTACAGCGGTTCTTGCTCTTATCGTCTATAAATTCCATAAATAATTCCTTTCTAACCTCATTCGGTCTAGCGTCGCACCTCGATTTGATTCAGTACCTGCTGGACGTTGGGAATCCCCGCCGCGAGCTTCTCAGCGTGTTGCCGGTCATTGGCGTTGCGAACACTTCCAGTGAGCGTTAGAACGCCGTTCTTCGCCTTAAAATTGACGTGTTGTTTCTCCAGGCCGCTTGAAATCAAGGCCGCCTTATAGTTTTTCTCGATGGCATCATCTAGATTCGAGGCGACGTCTTTGGCTTCCGACTGGGAACCCACCGGCTGGACGCTAATCTCGTTTGCTATGATCCGCGTATTCGCAGCCGCCTTAGCTACATCTGCAGCCTTGGCCTTCGCCTCGTCGGAATGGACTGTCCCCCCGAGAGTGATCGTGTTCTTGTCCTGATCCTCAGAGACGGTTACATCTTTTAGCTCGGCCTGCTCCAAGGCTTTCTTAACGTCATCTTTGTATGAAACATTGTCGCGATGTCAGCACGCAACTGTCAGCAGCAAAGCAGCTAGTACGAAATAAGTCGCGAATGCTTTCATTTTTGTCCCCCTCGTGCCCTATGGCACCGGATTTGTCAGCGTCGCCGAATTCCCACTCACGTTGGCTGAAGTGCCTCCTCCTCCACACACGCCGACCGTCAACCCAACCGTGAGGAGCCATAGAGCCTTTGTTTATTCATTCTTGCCGAGTGCCCCTCTATCTGTAATCCCGGTCCCTGTCGTCGTCCTCGGGATGACTGTGCCGCCATCTCCAGTATTCGGACTGATCCCGGCGATGGAGCCTGTAGAAGTCTCGATACTGCTGATGTCTGCCCTCCTGCCATCGCCGGTACCTGGCATCTTCCCGGTCATCCCAATGGTGGTAGTCCTTGCGTTCGCGATCGTAATAACGGCGGCTCCTGGGTTCCCGGCGGTCGTCATCATCGTGACGCCGCTCCTCCTGAAATTTGGAATCGGCTCGACTTCCTATCGGTGCGATGAGTGCCATGCCTAGCAGGACTGCACTCAGATACTGATGTATGCGTCGCATTATTGGCCCCTCCTTTAAAACCCATTGATATAGCCCGTCCTTTAATCGCCATGAGTCCCGGTTGCGCTTTGCGGCTTTTTGCTAGTGTGCTCCCGGACTTTGTCGCTAAAGTCCGAAACCTTATCCGTGATTTCGGCTCGCGTTTCTTCACCGCTGGCCGGTGCGATGAGCAGGCCGACGCTTACGCCGATCCCCACTCCGATCAGAAGAGCACCGACTTTGCCGATTATTTGCGAATCTTCTTTGCCGCGAAGTGCGTTGGTAGCGCTGCTCACGCGGCGGGTCGCGGTATCATAGGTGTCGCGGACTCTGTCTTTGATGTCGTCCGCATTGTCTGGCAGACGTTCACGCAGGGAGTCAAGCAGGTTGATTCCGGTATCGAGCAGTACGCTAAAAAGTGGTTCTCGCTTTTTGAATCTCATTGTGTGTGTCTCCTGACGATGGTTTCCGGTATGAAGATGCAGAAACACGGCGAGAAGTTGGCGGAGATTTTGATGGCGCGAAACTGCGTCTGGCGTCGAACACGCATCAAAGCCGCAATGGTGTACTCTCATCTCGTTGCTTTTCCCATCCTTCCGCCGCGCCCTTGTGGGCGACGGTTCCTTGGGAAAACTGACGCATGTCGTGCAGGAAGCCAGGAGTGCCTGTTCTCCAGACACCGCAATCCGGCCTCTGCCTGACTCGAAGAAGCGTTCCTATTGAATTGACTGGCGACAACTTTACAAGGCGCGCTGCTGGAAACTGATTTGTCAATGCAGGGAGAATGCATCCGGGCTGCGGAGTTGGCGATTAGTGGAAAAAGGCGACAACCTCTAGACCACGGTGGCACCCCCGAAGAGAACCAAGCAATCCGAGTATGCTTTGCGCGCCTTACAAACAAATCAACTAAAGCTTGGCGTAGCGACGGCATAGCTATCCCGGCCCGCTGAGAGCCAGTCCTTCGTCTACTACTCCCACAACCTGGCGCCCCGGCCAGAGGCCTAAGGCGAGGTTATCTATTAACGTTTGGATTCAGCATGCGGGTGCGTTCGGCAATCAGTACCTTAGCGATCTGGTCCTGTTCGTGCAGCGCGTTTCTCAGTTCCGACAGGATCGGACTCAGCTGGTCCGAGTCTTTTGCTGCAACGGCCTTAGCGCATAGTTCGCGGATTCGTTCCTCTAAAGCCTCGGGCATGACCTGAAGAGTATGTCGCAGGGTAAATGTCCGTCCCATACAGCGTTTCGGGTAAGAAAACTAAATCCGCACGGTATTAGGCTCTTGAGCGGACGACCGAGTCTTTGGGGACGCTGTCCGGCAGCACTTTCGCAAGCCGGAGACAGAACGATGACCCGTGGGATTCCTTGATCCCCCGTACAAGGCGGATTGCGCGAAGCCGCTCGCACGCAATGCGTCCGATCTGTGGGAGCCTCACCATAACGGGAGTCACGTCATCTTCGAGTCGTCGGTGGCTCGGCACGACCCCGCAGTCGGCGCCTGCTATTTTTGTGATCGCCTATTTAGCGTTCCGATGGCCCAGTCGCACACGGACAGGCGAGTCTCGGTGTGCAGTTCGCAGAACACAAGTATAAGAGGGAGAAAGCCAGTTAGGCCGCCGATCGCGCCACCAGGGCTTCCGCCTGGACGATCAAGTGGGTTGCAGCCTTACTCTTTGGAACCACTGCGTGTATCCCAGCCGCCGTTGATAGCCGGTCGACTTCGGGACCATTGTGGGCCGTGAAGAGAATGAGCCAAACGTGGGGCAGGATCTTGATCAGCAACGGTGCCGCCTCCAAGCC
>Ga0207116_10305_pt1 | contig 12471 bp, 13 predicted proteins | sample Alteio_BWMinHeat_44_FD_153550 | JGI IMG/M metagenome (GOLD analysis project Ga0207116, IMG submission 153550) | Enriched cells from forest soil in Barre Woods Harvard Forest LTER site, Petersham, Massachusetts, United States -... | ecosystem: Environmental > Terrestrial > Soil > Temperate forest >... | reverse complement strand
CACACTTCGGACAAAGCGCCTCGGGCCGTCGTCAGTCCACCGCGAAATCTCGGTCGGCGCGAACATCGCAAAACGATAGAAGCATCTGCAAAGGGTGCTGGCCTCCACCTTGGCGCGGTGCAGAATGCAATGCTTGTGCGCCTTGATATCGCGATCAGAAAAGGTACGGCACTAGGGCGGCGGTCTGATGGGCATAGGTGGCATACGTCTCCCCAAATTGGGAACGCATCCACTGCTCCTCCATGCGGAGCTTGGCCCAGAACACGAGGAATATTAGGACGAAACCGATGACCCCGCGCACCTGGGAGAGCGCAATCGCGGTGCCCAGAAACCCGGTCAGAATGCCGGTGTAGATGGGGTGACGGACCAGGGCATAGGGACCGGTGGTAATCAACTCGTGGCCCTGCTTAATGGTTACGGAGCGGCTCCAGTTGCTGCCGAGGTGCTGGCGCGCCCAGACGGCGAAGAGAAGGCCGACGACGGTAAAAGCAGCTCCAACCCCAAAGGGCCAGATGCCAGACGGCCAGAGCTGGGTAGAGCCAGGGCAGCGGGATGCGAGTTGTCGAGAGGAGGACGATCACGATCAGGAAGGCGAGGGCCCGCAGGATGCGCCAGGCGGCCGGCTCGAGTCGCTGGGTGGTTTTGGTATCGGCGGCCTTGATCTGCCAATAGAGAAGAAAGGCGATCCACACTACGGGAAAGAAAGATTCAAAAAACCAGAGCATTCAGGCCCCCCGTCTATTCAAAGATAAATCGTAATGGCACTCAGTCTCCGTGAAATCCCTATGCCCCCTCCGGATAACCCGAAAAAAACTCCTTAAGGGGCGCCCTTTTGTAATGCGATTTCAACAGTTATGGGTGAACGGCAGGCAAGTAGGCACGGCCTGTGTCGCTTTCCCGAGTACAGCTTGACGCATGCTGAGGATCACGATGTTGGGGTTAGCGTGTCTCCAAGGCTTAAGGAGGTCTTGAATCGGAGAGAATCAAGTGTGGGAGCTATTGAGGAATGTGTAGGCGCCGTTTCCGCAAGTTTAATTCCCGCAGCATTGTTGCTAGACAGATCAATGCAAAAATCCAACAGGAGTTGAAGACGACATCTCCGAGCGGCCCTAGGCCATGATTTCCGAAGGGCAAAAATAATAAAGCTTTGAGCGAAAACCGGGTCAGGAGCGATCCTGCCGCTGTCACTCCGTTGCCGACGAGAGCGGCCCTCACGAGGTTCGTATAGAATCCGCGGTGAAACAGCATCTGCGACATCAGCCCAATCCATTTTCTTACGAGGGGCGCAGTCTACCACAACTAGTGCCAGGTCGTGAATGCACGCTTGCTCTTGGAAATCATTCAGCTCGCTGGGTTTCTGCAGACCGGCTTGCCGCAACTAACCGCCCTGAGCCGCTCAACTTGCGATTGGAGCGACCGCCAACTCTAGGCACTTGGGGCAGTGACACCTATACGCCACATCCTCTGGACACGCCGTATGACCGCACTTGCCACAGATGTACCTCCCATCCACGTGAGCGACCATAGGAAGAAACGCAAGGCCTAATACACAATAGGGGCATCGGACCGTGTCTCTCATTTCTGAACCTCTTTGGAGGAGCGATAGAGGCCCCGCGCTTAATTGTCGATGGTTTGTCGCCCGCCTTGCCTGTGATTCTGCACTTCCATGCTGCCGGCTCCGGTTCACGCAACCTTTGGCCTTTTCGGTTCTCCAGTTCGGCGAACGAACTCAGGATCGTGGCGTTTGAGCAGTTGCTCGATTCGTTGGATCGTGCGCTGCAGGTGGTGGATCAAGTCCTCATCACGAATGGTGAGCAAATCGGCAAGCAGTCGGCGGATTTGTGCCCGGATCTCAGCATATTTCTCGCCACGAGTCTGCATTTCAACTAGATACTTCCGATACATCACATACCCGATGGCTACGCTGACTCCCATGAACAGAGCGCGGGAACCCTGCAGCAGCCAATGAGGAATTGTGTGGAGATTCGTCACAAGGAAATCCACATCCAAGCTTACAAACCAAGCGCATCCTCCCCAGAGCGCGGCTGCGGCTAGAATCTTGTGCTTTCCTTCCACCGATATTCCCTTCGTTAGTCCAATGAGCAATTTAATCCTCATTAGACTGTGGAGAAGCTGTGAATTCCTTCGATTTTCTGTTCAAAAAAGGAAAACTCGCCGAGCAGGACGTTTCGCCCTCCGAACGGGCTCTGGCATCCACCTCCATCTTGGGGTAACTCCTGTAACACAGCCCTTACCCTCATCTTGCGCCCGTCGCCCGTCCGGTTCCGCGATATTCTTTCGGGCCGACCTTCCGGAAGGCCCCAGGCGACATGGAACCAACCAAGCGAGTTTGGGTTGCGGCCACCCTCGACTCTAAGAGCGACGAGGCCAACAATGTAGGCAAGAAGCTTATCGCGCGGCCGATATACCAGACCTACCTGAAAAGTTTTTTCGCAGTCCATTCCCCTGTCAGTATTGCGGTCAGTGGGTGGCCACTCATGAAGAGACTCGACACGGGATTCGAAGCGCCGGAAGAGGGAATCAAGCACTCAACGATGGAGCCTGATCCCTCGTCGCTTTTGTCTGATTACTGCCGGTATGACTTCCTGTGCCGAGGCGCCGTCTGAGGTTGGAACTACAGGCTTGAGGGTTGATATGGGTTGTCGTAAGATCCAGGCACTATAAAGTAAGGGGCTCATTGTGGGACGTCAGAATGCCGCGAGGACAAAATGGATACCCCGCAGCAGTTCAAGGTCTTAGTCGCGGACGATTCACCGCTCTATCGCAAACTCGTTGAACATGCCCTCTCGCACGAACGTTACAGCGTATTGTTCGCAAACGACGGCCGCCGAGCGGTCGATCTTTTTTCCGAGCACCACCCGCCCTTAGTAATCACAGACTGGATGATGCCAGACATTTCCGGGATTGAATTGTGCGAGCGCGTCCGCCGCGATTTTCCAACGTTTTACACCTATATCATCATACTGACCGCAATGACAGATATCGACAAGATCGTGAGCGGCTTGGCTGCTGGGGCCGACGACTACTTGACCAAGCCCTTTCATGCTGAGGAACTGCTGGCCCGTGTCGGGGTCGGCCGCAGGGTTGTGGACCTTCACCGACAGATCGAAGAGCAAAACCGTCTTTTGGAGGAGCTGGCAGTCACCGATGCGCTTACCGGCTTGCCCAATCGTCGTGCGGTTGATGCTTGGGTGACGCGACAATTGCATGCGGCCGCCAGACACGATTTTCCCTTGTGGATTGCCATGGCCGACTTGGATCGCTTCAAAAGTGTAAATGACGGGTACGGGCATGATGCCGGCGACACGGTACTCAAGAAATTTGGGGAAATCTTGAAAAGGAACACCCGAAGCTGCAATATGTGCGCCCGGATCGGGGGTGAGGAGTTTGTCCTGATTCTGACCCACGCTGAAAAAGCGAGCGTCCTAATCGCAATTGACCGGATTCGAGAAGCTCTCGCAAGGCAGGAGTTTACATTTCGGAGTGTCAGTTTGCGCGTTACCGCTAGTTTCGGAGTTGCAGGCTTTTGCGGAGGCGCTCCTGATTTCCCAGCTCTGGTGAAACAGGCTGACATGGCTCTTTACGAAGCGAAACGAAATGGGCGCAACCGAGTCGAGTTTGCTGCCCCTTGAACGGTGTGTCTTGTATTCGTTCCAACAATTTCAGAAGCGCAAGTTCGACAGGTGCAATTCGCGAAGCCAACTTGTGCTTCTTCTAGGTGTGAATGACCCTACAGTCCTCGAAATCCTGCCGACATCCGGGTGCGCACGTGGTTCTTTCCAAAGAGTACCCAATCAGCCGTCGATCTCATCTTCGTCACGGAGTTTGGAAGGCCGGTGAATGTGAATAGCCTGGTCTACAAGCCCTTCAAGCCAATTTTGAAGAGGGCTGGCCTGCCGAATATACGACTCTGTGATCTGAGGCATACTGCTGCAACGCGGCGCCTTTGGCTTGATCGATAACTCCTTGATTGGCCACTTTCTGCTTGCCAATGGCTTCGCCGATGCCTTGCTTAACTTTGCCCACGAGCTGATCAACCTTGCCAGAAATCTCCTCTTTATTCATGTGATCCTCTCCTAATCACGCTCATGCACAGGATTGATAGGCTTGACGGGTTCAAACCGAATCGTGCTTTGGATGCAATCGCCACCCGCCACGTTATCTGGTGCGAAGGAGATCGCCGGCTCATGCCTCCGGTTGGCTTATCTACATGAAACATGTTTATTTATTAGCGAGACTGCTTCGCGCATCCGAGGTTTCAGCCACGGAACCAAGGCACCAATGGCCCACCTATTCAGGCACACTTGTTCCGCGATATCCACCTTTGAGTTAGAGCTTCAGTAGCCGTTCCGCATTGCCGCCAAGAATCATACGGCGTTGTAGGCTGGTGAGGTCGACTTGATCAAGAAACTGTACCGGTCGATCATAGCCCATGGTAAAGCAGTAATCGCTCCCGATCATTACGCGCTCCGATCCCACTTGATTGACTACGAATTCCATAACCGATTTCGAGTGGGTGATAGTGTCATAAGTAAAGCGTTGGAGATAGGTGCTCGGAGCGTGCGGCAGGTGCTTCAATTCGTCCCGTACTTTCCAGCCTTGGTCGATACGGCCGATTAGTATGGGCAGCACGCCGCCCGCGTGGGGCAGGCAAATCTGAAGTTTAAGATGGCGGTCGAGCACGCCACCGAAAATCAGGTGGCAGGCCGCGACCGCGGTGTCAACGGGATTACCCACCAGGTTCGAAAGAAAGAAGGGTTTCAAGCGTTCGCCGCCAATCGTCTCCACGGGATGCAGGAACACCGGAAGATCGAGGGCCTCAATGCGCGCCAGTATAGGCTCGAACAGAGGATCGTCGAGATCGTGCCCGGCGATGTTGGTACCCAGATAGACGCCTCGCATGCCGGGCAGTTTGCTTGCCCGCTCAAGTTCACTCAGGGCGTGGTCAGGATAGAGCATGGGCAGAGTCAAAAATGCGACCAGCCGAGTGGGATAGGCCTGGTGCGCCGTCGTTGCCGCGTCATTCCATGCTTTCGCAAGTTTGGCAGAAAGTGCCGCATCGCCCCAATACAACATCGGGGCGGTGAGCGAAATGGCTTGTAATCCCACGCCCTGTTGGTCCATGTCGGCAATGCGAGCCTTCAAGTCGATGAACTTAGTCGGTAGAGGACCGTTGCTGGCGGCGGGCGTCTTTATGAACCAACCTTTGTCCGTTGTGTAATATGCTGCGTCGAATCGTTTGCCATCAGTGGCCACAAGATCAAGATAGGCTTCGGGAAAATAGTGAGCGTGAATATCAATCACGCGAACGTCGGTGGTGCGAGCGTTTCGGTCTTGCGCCGTTGCTTCGCCGGGACCGCCCATAGCCACCGCCGCCGCTGTTGCCAGCCCTGCCTGTAGCAGTCGCCTTCTTGACATTCCCTGTTCAGGGCCCGATTTGATCTCCATTGTGAACTTCTCCCCTTTCAGAGGGTGTGATTGCAAAGCGAAATGCTCTTTGCCAAGCTGTCTGTTTCCGCCTGCCACTCGAGTTATGGTCCAGGAGAAAACTCGAATGCGTCGTGCTCACCGGTGGAGACCTCCACGCCGGTGCCAGCCGACTGCACGTCACCGCTTATGACGTGCAGTCGGTTCCCGATGACGCCCACCGCCAGCCCGTGGCGTGATACAGGCATAGGAGGCATCTCGGTCCAAGTGTTGCTTGCCGGATCGTAGGCTTCCACCGCACGAAAAGTAGCCATCATGTGCGGATCCTGATATTCGCCTCCGGCGACATAAATACGTCCACCATCGACACCTGCCCCGATTGCGCTGCGAGCAATCGGCATACGCGCGCGCGGGCCGCTCCATTGATCGGTAGCCGGATCATATTCCTCGACGACGGAGATGTCGGAGGCCAAACCGATGAACGCTGCACCCACGCGACCGCCGATTACATAAATCTTTCCATTTACGACGCCAATAGCAGCATGGTTGCGCGGGGTCGGCATTGCACTTCGCTCGCGCCAGGTGTTCGAGACGGGGTCGTATTCCTCCACTGTTCCTACCGACATATGCGGGCGGGTAGGATAGACTGCCGTTTCCTTTGATCCTGGAATCGTTGTGGCGCCGCCGATCACATAGATCCTGTCGCCCACAACTGCCGCTAACGACGAGCCGCGTTTGCTCGGCATTGGCGCAAGTGCTTGCCAGGTGTCGGCCGCGGGGTCATATTCCCATGCATTGTTGATGGGTGTCCATCCCGGCGGTCCTGATTCTGGCAGTACGAATCCTCCAAACGCATAAATCTTGCCGCGGAATTCAGTAAAAGCGACATGGTGCGACGGCAGTGCCATTGGCCTTTTCTTCGTCCAGTTATCGGTGCGAGGATCATACTCATAGACCATGCCGACAGGTTTCCAGATTGGCGCGAGACCTGCGAAAACGTACATCCTGCCACCTGCTGCCGCGCCCGATATTTCTTCAGCGGGCTGAGGAAACGGCGCCAGCTTTAACCACTTGCCTTGCCCATAAGCCGCGGGCTCCGCCAAAATAATCCCAACAAGACCTGCGACCAACCACACGCCAACCGATTTGCGTAACCTCGACATCCTGTCTCCTTTGAAGAAAAGTTATAGAACTCAAGTGCGGCTCTTTGCGATTACTTTTGCAGCGAGGGCCCGGCCAATACTCAACCAGCCGTCCTCTTCATTCGCGGTTGCGGATGACTGTGTAGTGGGGGACAAGATTAAAGCTGCCGAGGCGTCTTTACCAAATCACCTTCACGGCGAACTGAACCTGTCGCGAAGTAGTTGATGTCGTGTCCAGCAGACCTGGGGTCAGTCCCCCGGTGCTCCCGTCCCCATTAAATACCTGAAGGTTGGCCGTCGGCGGATTGAAGTTTGTGTGATTGAGAATGTTGAAAACTTCCACCCGGAATTGCACGTTAAAGCGTTCGGAGATTCGTTTCACGTAGTTGTTCTTGAACAGCGACATGTCCAAGTTAATGAGGCCCGGCCCCACAATGCTATTGCGCCTGCCATTGCCCAGGAGGTTGGCACAAGTGCCAGGGACCGACGCGCCGCTGAAGGGGACACACAGGGCCGCAATATCTGGAGTGGCTTGCGGAAGCGTAAAGCAATTCAAGTTAAGATAGTTGAGGCCGCCATGGACTGGGTTGCACCCGTGCACGACGTCGGGAAAGCTGAACGCGTCAGTGCTGTTCATTCCAAGAGGATCCGGAGCGATCGTGACAGTGAATGGCACGCCAGTGTTTGCCGCGAAGATTCCGCCGTATTCCCAACCACCCGCGATCCAGCCTAGGACCCGAGGAAGGCCTTTCGGAGTCGGAATCTCCCAAGTGTAGCTAACGACCACATTGTGCGTCTGATTGAAGTCCGAAGGCCCTCGTCGAAGCTTCGGATCGAAAAAGAAGAGACTGGAGAGACCATTGCGAAATTGATCGCCATCGGTCGAACCCGAAGCGGTATCAATGCTTCTACCCCAAGTGTAGGAAGCCTGTCCCGAGAGGCCGTGACTGAACCTCTTTTGGACTTGGAGCTCCAAGGCATGATACACGGCGTCCGAATTCCACAGTGTCGCTGGTACGCGACCAAAGTTGGGGTTGAGTGTCGCCGATGACACAGCAGGCCACAGGTAGCCCTCCGCCGTTTTGGCGATTGGCAGAACGATCGAGGAATCATCCGTCTGCATGAGGTTATGTACCGCACGCGAGCCCACGTAGGCGATCATCCCCGTTGTATTGGGAGTGATGGAGCGCTGGACGTTCAGATTCCACTGCATAACATAGTTGCGCTTGGGATGTTGATCGATGAAGGCCGCACGCTGCGCCGTGCCACTGGCCGAGAGGCTTGTGTACGCTGGGCTCGGAGTCAAAGCAAAGGGTCCAAACGAGCCAGGTGAGACCGAGCCATTCACCGACGCGTAAAAAGGTACCGTTCCGTCAATGGTGTGCCGCAAGTTTGCTGGAAAGTAGAGTACGTCGAACATTCCGAACCCGCCGCGGATGGCGGTTTTAGCACTGCCGGAGGGATCCCAGGCGAAGCCGATACGGGGCTCAAAATTACGGAGAGTAGGATTCGCGAACAAAGGCGAACGCACAATTACGGCAGGATCGGTCAGATGTTGCAGGCTTGCCAGCTTGCCCTGGGTTTCTGAAGGTACGGTTGCCATCTCATAGCGCAATCCCAGGTTCACCGTCAGATTAGAGCGCACGTGCATGTCGTCCTCGAGGTAGGCGCCAAAGACCGTCTCTCGCATCCTTCGCCGCGAGACTATACCGGGCGCGTCGGCGATCAGCGTCAAGAGGTCGGGGGGGGTGTTGGGGGTAGGCGGTCTGTTGTTGGTGAGAAAGTCCGCTAGAGAACTAAACTCGAAGTCTCCGCCCGGTTGGGAAGGCGTGGATTGGTTATCGATGATTCGCTCCACGTTTCCCCCTAATTTCAGGCTGTGCTTGCCTTTGGTTAAGAACACGTTGTCATAGACTTGCCAAGAATTCCAGTTATACTCCGCTGGTGTTTGGGTACTCAGTCCTCCGGTAAAAAACGTCAGCCCTGGAACTCCGATAAATCCTACGGTGTCTCCCGGCACGTAGCCGAGACCGGTATCGGCGGCGAGGGGATTGATCGCCTTGCTGCCGGAGGGAGCGGCGGCATACTCGCGGTGATAACCCAGGCGGAAGGAATTCATCAAAGCGGATCCGAACAGGTGGTTCTCTTCCAAGCTGACCAGTTGCCGCTTAGTCTTTGTGAAAATAAGTTTGTTGTTAAATTCGTCGTTCTGCGAGGACGGCGAATTGTCGTACATGTAGCTACCCGCCACGCTGTCGTTGTTCGAGAACTTATGATCGACCCGAGTGGTGAAGTAGTTTTCCGTGGTGATTGCAGAACCAGAAAAGCTGTAGATCCCTGTGTCCCCAGAGACCAGGCCGTTTGGGAGGGGATAGAAAGCCAGGTAAGGGCGTACCAGTGGATCCACAGTCACCGGTCCGGTGCTCAACTGTCCACTGCGGGCAGCGAGCGATGGGACGTTATCGACGATGCTCAAACCCAGCGACTGGCGCAGCCCCTCGTAGTCGGCAAAAATGAAGGTCTTATCTTTCTGAATGGGGCCTCCGGCAGAGGCACCGAACTGATTGCGCCGGAAGGGGGCGATCTTGGGTCCATCAAAATAATTTCTGGCGTCGAGCGCACTGTTGCGTAGGAATTCATAAGCGCTGCCGTGGAATTGGTTGGTGCCAGTGCGAGTAATGGCGCTGATGACGCCGCCTGACGTTCGCCCATATTCAGCACCCTGATTACTGGTCAAGACTGAGAATTCTGAGACCGCGTCTACTCCCAGGTTGCCGCCCAGGATGCTCCCCGGAGCCTGGTTCGTGTAGTCGTTAATGCTGATCCCATCGAGCACATAATTGTTCTGTTGCGGGCGCCCTCCACTGACCGACAACTCGACGCCATATCCACGGCCTAGGCGGTCTGTGCTGGAGACTGACGCCATGGCTCGTATCGTGTTGACTCCCGGCTGAAGAGTTGCCAGATCTGTCCATGATCTGGCGTTCAATGGCAATTCGACGAGAGTTTTAGAATCCGTGGAGCTACTGATCGCCGACGATTCCAGTTGTAAGTCCGGAGGCTGGTCGCTGACCTGGATGCTTTCATTGATCGCGCCCACCTTCATTTCGACATTGGAAATTATCTGAGCGCCTACAGTGAGAACGATTCCGTTTCGAATCGCCTTTTCGAAGCCCGTCGCCGAGACCGTTTCTTGATAGTTTCCGGGCAGCAGATTCGGCAGGCTGTAAAGACCCTGAGCATTGGTGGTGACCGCGGTCGTCACGCCCGTCGCCAAGTTTTGCAGGGACACAGTCGCGTTGGCAACTACTGCTCCCGATCGGTCGCTGATGGTCCCGGAAATAGTGCCGCCGACCACTTGTCCATGCACGGGGTGGGAGCAAAGAAAGCTCAGCAGCAGTGCTGTTCCCACTCCCCCATAACCAAGAACCTTCCGCGGACTGGGCGGAGAAGCCATTACTGCCTCCTGGCTGCTTACTCCATGTGGGGCGAGAGCTGCGTTCGCCGGCCCGGACATATTGGTTGGTATCGTTAGGAAGCCTCCGGCGACAACCTCATCAGTAGTCCGGCGCATGAGCTAATTCGCAGGGGAATGCCCGGTCGCGTGCATGTTTAATCAGAAAGCGTATATTGTCAAATAATATTGCCGTATAGTAACGATTATCTTTCAATATAGCTGTTGCGCCTGACCGGTTCGGCGATTCGCGAACTCCCGTGAAATTGGTCCGAGTCTCGGCTCACCCAGTTTCGCCGCAATATAAGCGATCTTGTCGCCGGTCCTGAGCCAAACTTGCTTGCCATTCGGATCGTTGGATGCGCTGAACCAATACTAGAATTCCCGACGCGGTGATCCTACTCCTGCCTCAGGCCGGCAAGGACTTACCCTTGGTCTCTTCGCCGAACGGCAAGAGCACAATCCCGACTATGAAAGCCAGAGCAGTGAGAGCGACAGGCGTACCCATGGTGTGAAAATGGCGAATCCCGGCTCCGACCAGAAAAGTGAAACCGGCCGCGGCAAAGCGTCCGATATTCGTGATAAAGGCAAATGCACTGGCGCGGCACTCGGTTCCGTACTGTTCGGGCAGCCAGAATGAGTAAACTGCGAAATTGGCTCCGCCCAGCCCAAGCAGGACAGCGCATACCATGAACCAGCCCACAGCGTCCGCGTTCATGTAAAACACATGGCCGAACGCGATCCAGATCGAACCGAACATGATGCCGTAAAAGATTGCCAACGTGGCCCGACGGCCCAACCATTCGGCAAGCAAGGGCACGATCAGAGAGCCCAGCACCGTTGCTATTCCGAGCAACGCGGTTGAATAGGACGCAAATTTCGCCGCATCCATCGCGGCGTGACCCGTTCTGGTAGCGATGTAAGTCATGGCCGCCGGCACGTACACCGCGGCCGCCCACAAACCCGCCAGTGACACGATCAGGTAGATCGAATTAAAGATGGTGCGTCGGAGATACCGCGGCGAAAAAAGTTCCAGGAACGCGTGGTGCATTTTCCATTGTTCTCCGAGACCTTCCAATTTGGTCGCCCACCGTTGCGGCTCCTCGACGTTGTTGCGAATGAAACCTACCAGCAGCGCCGGGAGTCCCCCCACGACAAACATGTATCTCCATCCGAAACGGCTGCCAATGAAGTAGTTGGCAGCGGCAGCCAGAAAAAAACCAAAGTAGTATCCGGTGTGCATCCAAGCTCCGCCCTTGGTTCGACGCTCCTCGGGCCATTCTTCGGAGACAAGGGCCGCCCCGATCGACCATTCTCCACCGATGCCCACACCGGCCAGGAAGCGCAGGGTTGCGAGGCTCCAGACCCCAGTTGCAAATGCGGACAGCAGGGTGAACAGTGAAAAGCAGCTGATGCTGAACATCATGGTTCGCACCCGCCCAAACCGGTCAGCGATTGGACCCCAAATCGAAGCGGTTCCCCAGCCAATCATGAACAGGGCGAAGAGAAGTCCCCCATAATATCCAACATTGGCAGGGGTGGCCACGATTCCAGACTTCGGCAAAAGATCGCGCAAGGCCGGAACCAGAACCAGCGAGTAGATGAAGGAATCCATCCCGTCCATGGTCCATCCAGCCCATGCTGCCCAAAAGCTACGCACTTGATTGCGGTTCAGCCTGAGCAGGGTGTGGCGCATGTCGCCCGAGAGGTTCTCTATCACGTTTGCCGTTTCAGCCATGTTGACGAAAATCTCTCTGAGTCTGCGCTGAGCCGCGTTCGGATCGATCGTTCAATCCCTTCTCTTCCGCTAGTGGACGAGGATATCTCAAAGGGCTTCCTTTGTCCCTTCTTCGTGAGATTGGCATGCCTAAATTTATGGCAACGGTGTGGCAACGGTGTGTCAACGGTGTTGACAGGACTTGTGCTGCTTGTATACGGTGACGCTTCGTGTTGTCTCACAAACTTCTCCACATGCCAGACTCCAGCAAACTCGCAGTTAGGATTGAACGCGCCAAAGATGTTCTCATCTTTACGCTGGACAATGCCGAGCATGGCAACGAGATCAATGGACCGATGTTCGACGCCATGCTCTCGGAGCTTCAGCGCGAAGCATCTAGCACGGGGGCGCGGGTATTGCGCATTCGCGCGCGAGGTAAAGTCTTCTGCACTGGCCGCGAGCGCGCAGGGCGTGACGTCGAGAGCATACGCCGCGAAGCAGTTCGTCTCAGTGAGCTCAAGCGTTCGTTGCGAGCCTCACCTCTAATCAGCGTTACTGAAGTTCAAGGTGATGCTTTTGGCTTCGGCTTCGGACTCGCGATCGTATCTGATTTTGCCCTCGTAGCTGAGCACGCAGCCCTCGGTTTTCCGGAAATGCGTTCCGGCCTCGCTCCTTCTGCGGTCATGGCTTACCTTGGCGAATACGCGCTG
>Ga0207116_10302_pt1 | contig 12554 bp, 14 predicted proteins | sample Alteio_BWMinHeat_44_FD_153550 | JGI IMG/M metagenome (GOLD analysis project Ga0207116, IMG submission 153550) | Enriched cells from forest soil in Barre Woods Harvard Forest LTER site, Petersham, Massachusetts, United States -... | ecosystem: Environmental > Terrestrial > Soil > Temperate forest >... | reverse complement strand
ATATAAATCAGCAAAAAGCAAAATGGTTTTAAAATTTAGCCAATCCGGCCGGTGAGCATGCTGATAACGATGATGAGTAATACCAGCAAGGTGATAAAAGTGTACAGGTAATCTTTTTCGAGAATAAAGCCTATTGCCGAGAATGCAACCCGGATTATCGGGGTTGCAATCAATAAGACAATGCCTGCCTGGATAATAGCTTGTCCATTAAGGCTTGCAATGCTGTTAATATTATGAACAAAGTACGGTACACTTTTAAAAGTACTGTAATCGGGGACGCTGTGCCCGTGCCCATAAACAAAAAGTACACCACCGATAACAACAATACCCATAGAAAGTATAACCCCGGTGCGTAATATCCAGCCGATGATGGCCTGTATATCGGCATCTTTAAATTTGTTCATAGTTGATGGTTTATGGTTCATGGCTCACATGTTAAATACTATGAACTATTAACCATGAACTATATGCTCCTTTATATTTTCCCTGTGGCTCCATTATAAATCATTTGAACAGCTATCAAAGTAATCACAATAGCAAACAGCCATCGTAGCCAGCCTGATGAACCGGCCTGCACTAATATTTTTGAACCGCTTACCGCACCAATCAACACACCAATTACTACCGGCATAGCAATCCCGGGATGTATATATCCGCGCTGCAGGTAAACAACGGCGCTTGCTGCTGCCGTTACGCCAATCATAAAATTACTTGTGGTGGTTGACACTTTAAATGGAATACGCATGATGCCATCCATCGCAATAACCTTTAAAGCACCTGAGCCAATACCCAACAGGCCGGAGATGATGCCCGCAAATATCATCGTGAAAAAACCGCCTGCAATATTGGTTACGCTGTATTCAACCAGCCCGCCATTTACAGGATAGGAACCTCCCAGTTTTAGTTTTTTTGATAAAAATGTTTCACGATGGACAAGTTGCTCCGTTCTTTGGCGCAGCGACATTAGCGCTGAAAAGATGAGTATGAGTCCGAATAGTATGGCTATGTAATGAGCAGAAATATAAATGGCCAGCATAGCGCCTGTAAACGCCCCTGCGGTGGTTGCTATCTCCAGGAACATACCCAACCTGATATTGGTAAGACCTTCTTTTACATAAGCAGCCGCCGAGCCGGACGAAGTAGCAATAACAGATACCAGCGATGCGCCTATGGCATAGTGGATATCCACATGCATAAAAAGGGTTAACAGTGGTATAATAATGAAGCCGCCGCCCAAACCGGTCAATGAACCCAGCAGGCCTGCAAAATAGGAACCCAGCAGTAAAATAATAGTAAAAACAATTACCGACATAGGCGCGTGGTATTATTGAGAGCCGTAAAAGTAGCAATAACTTTTTTTGACTTACTTATTTAACACAAAATTGATACGATGTAATTAAATTTACCACAACAATAAACCAGGTACAATGTTATTTGTTCATCCAATTTTAAATTCCTATGACCATGGCATCAAAAAAGATTATCGATTTACTTGGGGATAAAGCAGACGACCTGCTCAGTCATCAATGTAAAACATTTACCAAAGATCAGTTGCACACCCCTTCACCAGATTTTGTGGATAAGGTATTCGCGCAAAGCAACCGTAATATACAGGTGCTTCGAAATCTTGAATCGATGTACAGTCATGGTAGATTGGCCGGGACAGGTTATCTTTCTATTTTACCTGTCGACCAGGGTATCGAACATACTGCCGGGGCCTCATTTGCCAAAAATCCATTATACTTTGACCCCGAAAATATCATCAAATTGGCTATCGAAGGTAATTGTAACGCGGTGGCGACCACTTTCGGCAACCTGGCTATGATGTCGCGCAAATACGCGCACAAAATTCCTTTTGTGGTAAAATTGAATCACAACGAACTGCTTACTTATCCCACCAAATACAACCAGGTGATGTTCGGTACCGTTGAAGATGCCTGGAATTTGGGTGCAGCCGCAGTGGGTGCGACTATCTATTTTGGTTCGGAAGAATCCGACAGGCAGATTGTAGAGGTGGCAAAAGCATTCGAAGAAGCGCATGCACGCGGCATGGCAACTATCCTTTGGTGTTACACCCGTAATAATGCCTTCAAAAAAGATGGAGTAAATTATGAGACTTCAGCAGATATAACAGGGCAGGCCAATCATATTGGGGTTACCATACAGGCGGATATTATCAAACAAAAAATGCCGGATGTAAATGGTGGTTTTACAGCGATCAATTTCTCTAAAAGCGACCCACTGATGTACAGTAAGCTCGCTACGGATCATCCCATCGACCTGTGCCGTTACCAATTAGCCAATTGTTATATGGGACGTGCAGGTTTAATTAATTCGGGTGGCGAATCAAAAGGAGCGTCTGACCTTGCGGATTCTGTAAAGCATGCCGTGGTTAACAAGCGCGCTGGAGGAACGGGTTTGATATTGGGTCGAAGGGCATTTCAACGCCCTTTTAAGGAAGGGGTTGATTTTCTGCATACCATACAGGATGTTTACCTGGATAAGGAAATCACGCTCGCATAGTTAAGTATTAATAGTATTTTTGGCACATATCTGAATGCTGCCAATGGGTTACCCAAGTTTACAAGCCTGTATTGCCGACCTTGAAAAAAACGGTCATTTATTGCGCATTAAGGACGAGGTTGACCCATACCTGCAAATGGCGGCTATTCACCTGCGCGTTTTTGAGCACCAGGGGCCCGCTATATTGTTCGAAAATGTAAAAGGCAGTAGGTTTCCTGCATTGTCAAACCTGTTTGGTACGCTTGACCGTTCCAAATTCATTTTCAGGGATACACTGGAGCAGATCAAAACTTTGATCGAACTGAAAAATGATCCCCTTAAGGCGATAAGAAGCCCTTTTAAGTATGCGCATGTTGGCATGACAGCTCTATCTGCTTTACCGAAAAAAGTCAGTGGCAATTCACCCATAAGTTTTGGAAAGGCTAAAATCAGCGATCTGCCCCAAATTGTTAACTGGCCGAAAGACGGTGGCCCATTTGTAACCATGCCGCAGGTTTATACCGAAGATATTGATAAACCCGGCATCATGAACGCCAACCTGGGCATGTACCGCATTCAATTAGCTGGTAACATTTACGAATTGAACCGGGAGATCGGCCTGCACTACCAATTGCACCGAGGCATTGGCATTCATCAAACCAAAGCCAATGCAAAAGGGCAGCCTTTGAAAGTGAGCATTTTTGTAGGAGGCCCACCGTCGCACCCGGTTGCTGCGGTGATGCCCTTACCCGAAGGATTATCAGAAATGACATTTGCCGGGGCATTAGGCAAACGCCGGTTTAGATATTTTTATGATGATGAAGGCTTTTGTATATCTGCTGACGCCGATTTTGTGATAACCGGAACGGTAATGCCCCATGAAAACAAGCCCGAGGGCCCATTTGGCGATCATTTGGGGTATTATAGCCTCAAGCACCCCTTCCCGTTAATGAAAGTGCATAATGTGTATCATAAAAAGGATGCGATATGGTCGTTTACCGTAGTTGGCCGCCCGCCGCAGGAGGATACCAGTTTTGGCGCACTGATACATGAGATCACCGGTCCGGGGATCAGTGAAGAAATACCCGGCTTACATGCCGTGAATGCTGTCGATGCCGCAGGCGTGCACCCGTTGTTGTTCGCCATTGGCAGCGAGCGTTATACGCCCTATTTGAATGAGCGCAAGCCACAGGAAATATTGACGATTGCCAATCATATTTTAGGAACCAATCAATTGAGTTTGGCAAAATACTTGTTTATCGCCGCGAAGGGCGATGATCCGGATTTGAATGTAAACAACATTGGTGGTTTCCTGAAACATATCCTACAAAGTGTAGACTTAACAAGTGATCTTCATTTTTATACCAATACGACAATTGACACTTTAGATTATAGCGGAAGTGGTCTTAACTCCGGTAGTAAATTGGTTGTAGCAGCGGCGGGAGCCGTTAGAAGGGAGCTTTGGGGTGAGTTGCCAGCAGATTTTGACCTGCCACGACCATTCGAAAAATACAAAATAGTAATGCCGGGTATATTGGCTATTGAAGTGCCTAAGAATATTAAACAAAGCGATATGCCGCTTATATTCGAAATACTGGAAGAGCATCTGTCCGATAAACAGCTTGATGGCCTGCCTTTAATGGTGCTTTGCGATGACGCGGATTTTACTGCCCAAAACCTCAATAATTTCGTTTGGGTAACCTTTACCCGAAGCAATCCATCGTATGATATTTACGGTATCAACAGCTTTACCGAGCATAAACACTGGGGCTGCAAGGGTCCGCTGATCATCGATGCGCGTATCAAACCGCATCATGCACCTGTTTTGGAAAAAGACCTGGCAGTTGAGAAATTGGTAGACAAGATGGGGGAGAAGGGTGGTGCGCTTTATGGGATTATTTAGTCATAGCCCCTCGTTTCTTAATATACCAAGCAATGTGTTAATATCCGCAGTATCATATTCCGCCTTATCATAAATGGAAATAAGATTGACTGTTTCGTTTTTTGATACCACATAAGTGATTATCCTGGCGCCGCCTGATTTACCTTTGCCCTTGCTGCTTATGGCTATTCTTATTTTGAACAAATTATGTCCCAAAGGAATGCCAACAGTTGGATTTGTTTCAAGATCGTTAATGAGCCTGGCAATGTCAGATTTAAAGGAAGGATATTTTTTAATTAATGGTTTCGCCTCTTTATCAAAATTTGCAGTGATCTTAATGCTATAACTCATTTAGCCAGGTTTTAGCATCCTTTAGTTCGGTTTTACCATCAAGGGACGATTTTACTTCATGTACACCGTTTTTGAAGCCATTATAAAATTCATTAAGGTCGGTTTGATTTTTAGATACTTTATTTCGGTTTTTAAATAAGGATTTTACTTCACTAATGATCTTCTTATCATCAGTGTCAAGTATCATTCTTACCACTTCAAGTTTTTCAGCCTGCAAATTCATAATATCAAATTTACGGTTAATTTGATTATTGCCAAACCATTATTTCAACTCATCCAAAACCTTAAACATCTTCTCCTTCACTCCCCTTGATGATCCATTAAAATTATTCACCATAATAGAAAAGCAAAGCTCGCGGCCATTATGGGTTTGGTAGCCGGCATAGGTGAGCACGTTGAGGATACTGCCGCTTTTCATTTTCATATTGTTGTAGGTGGGCAGGCTCTCGTAAAAATCATTAAACCAATCGGTACCCTTTGCTGACTTTAACACTGTCGCCATGGTCATTGTCGTCACCCGGTCGCCCGGTGACAGGCCGCTGCCGTCAACTACATTCAGCGCATGCGGGTCGATGCCGCGCCTTTTCCAAAAATCCTGCTCCACTTCTACACCGTTATCAGTTGTGGGTTGTTTGCCCGATTTCCAGGCAATCGTTTTTAATAATTGCTCGGCATATAGGTTGATGCTTTTTTGATTGAGCCAGTAAACTATTTTACTTAGGGTCGGAGATAATATGGTAGTTAGATTTTGAGCGATCTGTGGTGTTGACTGTCCTTTAGTTGTTAAGCTACCCGTCGATTCCGCACCCCCACTTACAATAATCCCGATTCGCTGTAAAGTATCTGCTAAACGATACGCGGCATCATAAGCGGGGTCGGGAACTGCAACTGAGATGGCTTTCTTGCTTTCGTCTTGCGCATATGTCCCGCGCAGATACATCAGCTTGCCGCCAACGGGGAGGTAGGCGTAGGCATCGTCGCCTGTACCTGCTGGTGCATTTAGTAATTCACTTTTGAAACTCAGGTAAGGCATCGCGGGCACCGTTCTCAGCACACTAATCGGACTATCAACATGCCCGGTCTTAAATTTTATATCGAACTGATTCTCCCGCCATGTGAGGCCAGATGTTCCGGCGCCGTAGTAATTACCTACATCCATCCATATCCATCCATCGGGAATAGACTGCGACCCGAAAATGGAATCATCACCAATAACCCTTCCGTTTACCTTTTTGATGCCTGCTTTTTGCAGGGCGGTAACCATTTGGTTTAAAACCTCGTTTTCTTTATGTCCCTCGTACCGCCAGCTTCCGAGGGTTGGGTCGCCGCTGCCTTTGATAATGATGTCACCGTTAAGCGTTCCGCCCCGATCGACAAAGCCGGTATAACCAAATTGCGTTTGGTATTGGAAATCCTTGCCTAAAATATTGAAGGCAGTAATAGAAGTAATGGTCTTTAGCGTCGAGGCGGTAGCGAGGCCCATATTTGGATTGGCAGCAAATACCGTTTCTCCGGTTTTGGCGTCCAATACTGTTAATGATACCGAAGCATATTTGCACTGGCTATCCCGCTGCAACCTGTCAAAAGCTGTCTGCAGCCTTGACTGCAGGGTTTGCGCGCCTGCTAATTCGCCAAGGAGTAAAAAACTAACTATCAGCAGTGGCCGAATCTTCATCCTTTAAATTACGTTTGGCAATATAATAGATCGGAATTCCCAGTAAAACGATACCCAGGCCATACCAGGTATAGGGTTCTACATAGATAACCAGTAATGTGCAGAAAGCGATACCCATCAAAATATAGATCGCAGGCAAAATAGGATAGCCAAATGCTTTGTATGGCCTTTCCAGTTCGGGCCTTGTTATCCTTAATTTATAAATACCAATAATAGTCAGCACATAAAACACCACCACCACAAACGAGATCATAGTAAGCAAATCACCGTATTTACCGCTGAGACATAGAAGTGAGGCAACTAAGGCCTGTATCCACAAGCCGAATTCAGGCACGGCATTTTTGTTTAGGGTGCCTGTCTTTTTAAAGAACAAGCCATCTTTCGCCATGGTATAATAAACCCTCGCCCCGGCAAATATCAATCCGTTGTTGCAGCCGAAGGTAGATATCATGATCATAATAGCGATCACATAAGTGCCCCCGGTGCCAAATATTACGTGCGAAGCCGATACCGCAACACGGTCCTTTTCGGCAGTAGCAATATCATGCAAAGGCAGTACGGATGTGTACATCACATTGGCCGCAACATAGATCAACGTTACGATCATCGTACCAAAAAACAAGCTCAGGGCCACATCCCTTTTGGGATTTCTCATTTCTCCGGCTATAAAGGTCACGCTGTTCCACGAATCACTGCTAAAAATGGAGCCGATCATCGAAGCGGCTATCGCACCCATTGCTGCCGCCATGGTGTAGTTTGTGAAAGTTCCGTCGGCATGCAGTTGATGTAAACTCCAGGCATTGCTCCAATTCATATGCCAGGTGCCGGCGTTTAGTGCGAAAAAACCAAAAGCGATCAACCCGAATAAGCTCAATAGTTTGGTTAAAGTAAAAGTGGTTTGTATCAACTTACCGCTTTTTACGCCGCGGGTATTGATGTAAGTTAATAGCAATATAATGCCAATAGAAACTAACTGCGCCGCACTTATCTTAACAAAACCCTGTTGGAAAAGAATGTTATCCTCACTCACCGCGGGTATCAGGTATGCTGTAAATTTTGAAAAAGCCACACCAACCGCAGCGATAGTTCCGGTTTGTATCACCGCAAAAAAACTCCAGCCATATAAAAAGCCAATCAGTTTATTGTAGGCCTCCTTCAGGTAAACATATTGCCCGCCTGCTTTTGGGAACATGCCGCTCAATTCGCCATAACTCAAAGCGGCAGTTAATGTCATAAAGCCGGTGAGCACCCACACTGCAATGAGCCAACCTGCTGAACCCACATTGCGGGTAATATCCGCGCTTACAATAAATATCCCCGAGCCGATCATCGAGCCTGCCACCAGCATAGTGCCGTCGAGCAGACCAAGTTCGTGCTTCATCTGGGGTTGTTTTGAATCTTCTTTCATTCGCTGCAATAGGTTAAAAGTCCTAAGCTATTTAAAAATTTATAATTGCGCGATGTGTCACAAAGAAATTAAATTCTTATTTTCGCCGTCTGATTATTTTTGCAGGTGCAATCACACTTAAATACAATCATTTATAAACCAAATTTTTTAATATGAATTTTTTGTACAATAACTTAATTTACCTGATTCCGGTGATGGGCCTTATTGGTATCGTGTTCATGCTTATTAAATCGGCATGGGTTACCAAACAGGAAGCCGGGGATGCTACTATGACCGAGCTTTCGGGCTATATAGCCGATGGAGCCATGGCTTTTTTGAAAGCGGAATGGAAGATATTAGGCTACTTTGTGGTAGTTGCGGGCGTATTGCTGGCGTGGTCGGGCACTACGGTTGCCACATCAAGCCCAGTGATCGCCATTTCCTTTATAACCGGGGCATTTTTATCAGCCTTTGCTGGATTTATTGGAATGCGTATAGCTACCAAAGCAAACGTGCGCACCACGCAGGCGGCCCGTACAAGTCTGGCCCAGGCGCTAAAAGTATCATTTACCGGCGGTACGGTTATGGGCCTTGGTGTTGCAGGCTTGGCTATTATAGGATTAGGTTCGTTATTCATAGTATTCTATACCATATATGTTAAGAATGTAGTTGGTGCTCAAATAAACGGCGAGCACATGGCAAGAGCGCTTGACGTTCTGGCCGGGTTTTCATTAGGTGCCGAATCTATCGCGTTATTTGCACGTGTAGGTGGCGGTATCTATACAAAAGCTGCCGATGTAGGCGCCGACCTTGTAGGTAAAGTAGAAGCAGGCATTCCTGAGGATGATGTCCGTAACCCGGCTACTATCGCCGATAACGTGGGTGATAACGTAGGTGACGTTGCCGGTATGGGTGCCGACTTATTTGGCTCTTACGTGGCTACGATGCTGGCAACCATGGTACTTGGACGCGAGATTGTATCGCATGATAATTTTGGTGGTATAGCTCCGATATTACTTCCTATGGTTATTGCAGGTTTAGGCTTGATATTTTCCATCGTGGGCGCTGCTTTTGTTAAGATAAAAAATGAAACCGACAGCGTTCAAAACGCATTGAATATTGGTAACTGGGCGTCTATTATATTAACTGCCATTGCTACTTATTTCCTGGTGCATTGGATGCTATCAGGCGATGATATGCACATGCTGCGTGATGAAGGTGCGGGCGGTCAATTGAAAGATGGCGCATCGCATTTCACTGCCAGCGGTGTTTATTATGCTATTTTGGTGGGACTTGTGGTTGGAACTTTAATGTCGATGATCACGGAATACTATACCGCAATGGGCAAACGCCCGGTGCTGGGCATTATTCGCCAGTCATCAACGGGTCACGCTACTAATATCATCGGCGGTTTGGCTGTAGGTATGGAATCAACCGTTGCGCCAATTTTAGTATTGGCAGCAGGTATTTATGGTTCATATTATTTTGCAGGACTATATGGCGTATCTATTGCTGCTGCAGGTATGATGGCAACGACAGCTATGCAATTATCAATTGATGCTTTCGGGCCGATTGCAGACAATGCTGGTGGTATTGCCGAAATGAGCCGCTTACCCGAAGAAGTTCGTCACCGTACAGATAACCTGGATGCCGTAGGTAACACTACTGCAGCTACCGGTAAGGGTTTTGCCATTGCCTCGGCAGCACTAACCTCCCTGGCCTTATTTGCGGCCTTTGTGGGTGTTGCAGGTATCGAGCATATTGATATTTATAAAGCGCCTGTGCTGGCGGGTTTATTTGTGGGCGGAATGATACCATTCATATTCTCTTCGCTTTGTATATCGGCGGTGGGCCGTGCTGCAATGGCAATGGTTGAAGAAGTAAGGCGCCAGTTCCGCGAAATACCGGGCATTATGGAGTATAAAGCCAAACCCGAATATGAGAAATGCGTGGCCATCTCAACCAAAGCATCCATCCGCGAGATGGTTGCCCCAGGGTTAATTGCATTGATTACCCCGATCATTGTCGGCTTCACTTTCGGTCCCGAAGTTTTAGGGGGAATGCTGGCTGGTGTAACCGTATCGGGTGTGCTGATGGGCTTGTTCCAGAGCAACGCAGGTGGTGCGTGGGATAACGCCAAAAAATCATTCGAAAAAGGGTGCGAGATCAATGGCGAGATGTTTTACAAAAAATCAGAACCGCACAAGGCATCTGTAACCGGTGATACCGTAGGTGATCCGTTTAAAGATACTTCGGGCCCGTCCATGAACATCCTGATCAAGCTAATGTCGATAGTGTCATTGGTTATTGCACCTCATTTGAATACCAACGCGCCAAAAGTGGCAAACATTATGCATCACCCGGTACAAAAGGAGATCAAAATGAATGCGATGGATTCGCCTGTTAAAATGAAAATGAAAGAAAAAGTTTAATTCTAATAATGGAAAATATTAATAAGGGAACTCAAAAGGTTCCCTTTTTTGTTTGGCGATTTCTAAAATAAAATTGATAAAAAATAAATTTTTATTGTTTTTCAATAAATTTTTATTGATATTTGTCGAGTATTCAAAATTAAGCAACAATGAAAACAAAAACAGAACGTATCCTGAACATCATGCACGTGCTGGCATGGATCATATTTACAGGCTTATGCATCCAAACCTGTGCCATGCTTAGTTCCTTTATCGTCAGCCTGTATAACCCGGCTTTCTCAACAAAAATGTACATGAACCTCAATCTTTTAGGCTTGAAACATTATGATAATAACGCTTACGACGTAGTGGTATCTTTTTTGATCTGTATCGCCGCTGCTAAAGCGTTTATTACTTACCTCACGATCAAGATATTTATGAAGATCAACTTGTCCAACCCGTTCAGCCCTGAAATTGCGTCACTGGTACAATGGATCAGCGAGGTAGCTTTCGTGGCCGGCCTGTTCGCCCTTATAGGAGCAAGTTACAGCGATTGGCTCACCAAACAAGGGGTCAGCATCCCATACAATTGGCCCGCAGGCGAGCTGTTGCTGCTTGCCGGGGTGATCTTTATTATAGCCCAGGTCTTCAAGAGAGGCATCGAACTACAATCTGAAAACGAGCTAACCATATAATGATGCAGATAGTAGTGAATTTGGATGTAATGATGGCCAAAAGAAAAATGTCATTAAATGAGCTTTCAGAAAAGGTGGACCTAACCCTGGCCAACCTTTCCATATTGAAGACCGGGAAAGCCAAAGCCATACGCTTTAGCACGCTTGAAGCTATCTGTAATGCATTGGATTGCCAGCCGGGGGATATACTAGAATACAAATAGGGCAGTTTTTGTTCTATCCATGTATTGCTGTAAGTTTGAATTATGAAAATGACCAAGAATTCGGGCACGCCCGAAGAAAATCATAGAATCCTAACCACCGAACAAGAGAAAGAGATCATAAGGAGAGATATTGCTTTTGTTCTAGGCGAAACCGGAGCACGCGATTGGGATGAGATAATAAAGGAATTAGAGTTGATTATTGGTGAATAACTAATCGTAGATATCTTTACGATGCCCAACAGCAATTACATTTATTACCAAGATGTTATCAATTACCTCGTAGATAATCCTGTAATTGCCTTCTCGTATGCGGTAACCATCTCTTCCCTTTAGCTTTTTAAAACCAATTGGCCTTGGATTATTTGCAAGACTATAGATGGCTTCGATTAGCCTGTCGGCAATATTATCCTGTAATTTATCTAATTGTTTTTGAGCCGTTTTTGAAATGGTGATTTTATAAACAGGCATTATTTTGAACGTCTTTGCTTTACGTATTCATTAAAAGGCATTGATGGCTCCTTGTCCTTTTTAGCTTCATCATAAAGTTTGATATCCTCAAGTTCGTCCAGCTCTTCCATGATTTGCTCAAATTCATCCATAGGTAATACTACGGATATTTTTTTTCCGTCTTCGTCGGTAATGTATTGTGGATGTATCATGTTCATCGCTTCCTGATTAACATTGTAAATTTAAAAAATCTTTCTCTATATATCTAACAGCTATTTCAGCTACTATTATTCCGATAATATGCCGTTTTCCCTTTGTTACATTCGGTGCTTTATGTTTTCAATAAATTTAAGTACGTTTGGAGAAAACTGATTTTATCTCAATAAAACAACTGATCTTATAATGAGTGTATTCGTAAAAAATACGATACCCGCACCTCGTAACACACCACCCCAGCCATGCCTGAAGAAATCAAGGTATGAATATGTTGTACCGTCAGGCAATATTGCAGGCGGTGCATTTGCAGGAATAAGATATGGGGTATGGTTTGCAGCCTTAATAAATCCCCATCCAATAGCAATAAATACCAGTACAATGGCCACTTTTAAAATTACTATAACAGCATTTACAGTCGCAGATTCCTGCGTACCCTTTATAAGCAGCATTGAAAGTAAAAGCAAAATAACTAATGCAGGCAGATTAATAACGCCATGATGATGAACGCCATTGATAATAGCGGCTTCCATTGGCGAGTGGCACCATTCAAAAGGTATCTTGCCTCCGAGGAGCCGGTTTGCGTATTCGCTCCAGCTTATCGAGACGGTAGCAGCACCAAGCGCATATTCCAATATCAATGCCCAGCCTATGATCCAGGCGATTATCTCACCCATAGTGGCATACGCATAGGTATAAGCGCTGCCTGCGATAGGAATGATCGAGGCGAATTCAGCATAGCATAGGCCGGCAAAAGCACAACCCACAGCTGCAATAATAAAGGAAAT
>Ga0207116_10301_pt1 | contig 12575 bp, 9 predicted proteins | sample Alteio_BWMinHeat_44_FD_153550 | JGI IMG/M metagenome (GOLD analysis project Ga0207116, IMG submission 153550) | Enriched cells from forest soil in Barre Woods Harvard Forest LTER site, Petersham, Massachusetts, United States -... | ecosystem: Environmental > Terrestrial > Soil > Temperate forest >... | reverse complement strand
CGGACACAGCCAAGGAAAACCTACAGCCTATTGAGACTCCTCTACTCGGAGAGATGTTGTAACATCTCGCCATCTCACCAACGATCGCCGGACAGCATACCTCGGGCCTTGAGTTCTTGGGCGTGAGTCGGGTCAGGTCACAGCTGGGTTTCCGAGAACAACTGCGTGGTCATCTCAGACAACGGGTTGGACTGCGGCGTGCACTAACGGAGGGACTGCTTCTTCTTCCTCTTCCACCGTGGTCTCTTCCCACAGGGTTCGGTCGCGCAGGATGCGGGAGACCAACGCGGTATGCATAGCGTGTCCGGCTCGATCGGCGACTACGTTGCCTAGAATCTGTTTGCCTAGAAGCGCCAGGTCTCCGATCAGGTCCAAAACTTTGTGCCGCACGAACTCATCGGGAAAGCGCAGCGGCGGATTCATCAGACCGTCGCGGGTGAGCACAATCGCGTTTTCCTGCGACGCGCCCCGGATCAGGCCCTGCTGCCGCATGGCGTCGGCCTCATGTAGAAATCCGAACGTTCGGGCGGCCGCGATCTGCGTCCGGTAATTCCCATCCGAGAGGTCCACCCTGAACGTCTCTTTTCCGATCAGGGGATGGGGGAAATTGATGGCATATGAAACGGAATAAATGTCGGCCGGATACACCGCGATGAACTTGTCACCTTCCCGCACCTCCAGTTCACGGCGAATGCGCAGATAAGTGCGAGGTCTTCGCTGCTTCCGAATGCCGGCTCTAAGGATGGCCTCTACAAAGGGCAGCGCACTGCCGTCAAGAATGGGGAGCTCCAGATTGTCCAGCTCGACGATGGCGTTGTCGATGCCGCAACCGATCAGGGAAGAGAGAAGGTGTTCGGTGGTGGAAATCAGCACGCCCTTTTTCATTAAGCTGGTGGCGTAGCTGACCCGGGCCACGTTCTTGCTCACGGCCTCCATCTCAAAGCCGTCGAGATCAGTGCGGCGAAAGATCACGCCTGATCCGGGAGGCGCAGGCCGTATCCGTAAGTGGACTGGAGCACCGCTGTGCAGTCCGACACCGCTGCATTCTACTGCCGTACGGATTGTCTGTTCGTGTATCAAACGGGGGTCGGCTGTCGGTTGTTAGATGACGAATCTATCCTGCCTGCCGCGGGTTCGACTGTGGCTAATTAGCCACAGTCGTGGTCACAAGAAGCAGAATGACGAATTTAATACCGTACTATCTATATGATTAAAATATGTTTAACGAAGGTTTGCGTTCAGGGCAGTAACTAAGGTGTTACGTCGGTTTAATGTTGTTTTCAAGGTCTTTGACGGCTCAGGGTTTCTTTGCCCCCGATGGAGCGGTGGTCTCGAACCGAGAATCACTTATGCCCTGGTTGTAGCTGACCGCTGTCAAGAAGCGTTGGCCGGACATGTCGCCGTTGTAAAAACGCGTGATCGTGAACGGGGTCATGACCCCTTGCACCTCACGGTAATTGTCATAGACCTCATCTTCAATGTTGCGTTGCTTGTCTGTCGTGTCCCGCCAGGAGTAGGTTTTCTTGACCGGCAGATGATCGTCGGTATTCAAATACAGGGTCACGCCCTCATTGTGTGCATTCATGACCGTGACTTGCTCGACCGGTTTTTCTTCCGCTACCGTCTGCCCCTCGTAGAAAAGGGCAATGCCCGGCTCCGAGAGCCACTTTCTGAGCACCCAGTCGAGTGAGAAATGGCGTCGCCGCAAATACTCAGTCAGATCTTTGGGATCCTCCGGGTGCGGGCCTTTATACGTGATTTCGGTTCCGGTATCACCCTGGTAGACGTAGATCACATCGCGCTGCTTGGTGAGCTCGATGCGGTCTTTGTCGGGAAATTTGTAAAAACGCCAGAAGAGGATACCCAAACTGCTGGGCCGGCCGTGATAGAAGGTATAAGTTCGGCCTTCCTGGGTAATGTCCAGAATATTGAGATAGGCCGATCCGCCCAGAGCCTGGATGGCTCGTTGTAGCACGGCCCTGGCTTTCTGAGCATTTTCCTGGTCCACCGGAATCGACTGTGAGGGTGGCGCACTGTCGGTCTGCGCCAGGCCCATAGCGGCCAAAAGAAAAATGGAGAGGAAGACCTTCATCATTCAGAACGTTAGATGCAGAGAATCGATCAAGTAGGCGCGAGCGCGGGACGCTGGCGCCTACACTAGAGCTAGCCAACTAGCACAGCCCCGCCGTTCACATTGAAGACCTCGCCGGTTATGAAGCCGGCGTATTCGGAGCACAGAAAAAGGATGGGCCCGGCGATCTCCTCCGGCTTGCCAGCCCGCCCCAGCGGGATCCCCGAAAAGATGCGAGCGCTGGTCTTGGCATCGTTTAACGCCGGCGCCGACATGTCTGTATCCACCCACCCCGGTGCCACGGTGTTGACGTAAATCCCGTCTCGCGCCAGTTCCGTCGAGAGCCCCTTGACCATGCTGATCAGGGCTCCCTTGGTGGCGGCGTAGTCGCAATGAAACGCCTCTCCACGCTGTCCCGCGGTCGAACTGACCAACACAATGTGTCCGGCCGCGGCACCCGATTTTCCCTGTTTTTTCATCTGCGCCACCGAGTGCTTGATCAGGGCGAAGACGCTGTCGAGGTTGATGGCCAGGGTGCTGCGCCATTGCGCGTCCGACATTTTGTCGATGGGTGCGTCCTCCGGAGGCCAGACTCCGTGATTGGCCACCAGGATATCCAGCCGCCCGAAGCGCTTCACCGCCGCCGCGACCAATGCCTGCGCCGTCTCCGTACCCGAGAGATTGCAGGCCACGGCCGCACAATTTTCCTGTCCGAGCTCCTTGACCAGTTGTTCGGATGGAGCTTTAGCCTTTTCGTAGTTGAACAACACGCGCGCCCCCGCGTGGACAAACATGCGGACCGCAGCCGCTCCGATGCCGCGTGAACCGCCGGTGATGAGGGCAACCTTGCCAGAGAGAGAGAGAGGGATAGGCATGCAGAGATAGTTTCCAGTTTCAGCTGGGAAATGGCAAGTGGGCTGGAAAATGTGGGCGTGAGCGTCCTCGCTCGTGCTGGGGCGCATCCGACCCAGATCAGCTTCCCCAGCTGGTCGTTCTCTCTGACTTGAGTTCGCGAATCAGGATGCGCACCAGCATGCCGTCGTAGCGCGTGCCACTCAATTTTTCCAGTTCGGCGAGCGCCTGTTCGCTGGTCTTGGCGGCTGCAAACGAGCGTTCGCTCGTCATGTTTACATACGCGTCGGTGATGGCCAAGATGCGACCCCAGAGAGGGATATTCTCTCCCCGCAAGCCATCCGGATAGCCTCCGCCATCGAAGGATTCGTGGTGGTGTTGTACCGCTTCTCGCAATGTCTTACCTTCGGGCAGGGTGGCCAGAATTTCTCCTCCCACCTCGGCGTGCATCTTCAAGACATAGAACTCGCCTTCAGTCAGAGGGCCGGGCTTGTTCAGGATTCGTTCGGGAACAAAGAGCTTGCCCACGTCATGGACCCGGGCGGCAAAGGCCAGGTCGGCAATCGCCTCAAGAGACAGGCCCAGCGAGCGCGCGATGATCTCGCTGTACCGCGCCACCATCTCGCCGTGCCCCGCACTGTTCAGCTCGCGCGATTCGGCAGCGCTGGTCAAGGTCTCAATCGCCTCCCGCAGAATATGGTCGGTATGGGCTTCGTCACCACACATCTTCTTCAAGGTTGAGATCAGTTCTTCCACGTGCTCGGGGCCGGTGTGCTCGCGTTGCAGGAACCCCTCGATGTATCCCGAAATCATTTGCCGGCGGACTGCGGCGCTTTCACCTCCCGAGAGCTCTTCGGAGGTGGATACGTGGTCGCCCCCTTTGCGTTTGGAGATGTACATGCCCGCATCGGCGACGCGAACAATCTCTTCCATCGAAAAGCCGTGCACCGGAAAACTCGCCACTCCGAAGCTGCCGGTGATGTTGTGCTCGGCCAGCATCGGGTCCTGGGAAATCCACACTCGCAAACGTTCGGCCAGGACTAGTGCCTGCTCCACGCCGGTTTCCGGCATGAGAATGATGAATTCATCGCCACCGTAGCGTGCCACCACGTTTGATTGTCGACACTTTTGTTCCAGGAGTCGCCCCACCCGAGTCAGTACCAGATCGCCTTCCAGGTGTCCCTTGGTGTCGTTCACGCTCTTGAACTTGTCCAGGTCCATCAGCACCACCGAGATAGGACGGCCAGAGCGGGAAGCTCGTTTCAGTTCCGAACTTAGCGCTTCGAAGAAAAACCGCCGCGTCTTGATGAGCGTGAGCCCGTCGGTGATGGATTGCTGCTGCAGTTTCTGGAACACAAAAGCATTGTGCAACGCAGTGGCGAGCAGGTCAGCCAGCGTGTTCATGATCAGCCGGTCGGCCGGCTTGAAGGCATCCTCCTTGTGGCTTTCCACGTTCAGTACGCCGAGAAAGTTCTCGCCATAGGCAATCGGGATACAAAGAACGGAGCGCGCTCCGGGCAGCACGCCTTGCAGTTGCGCTTCGCTCGTGGTCTGGACCAGCGCGGCTTCACCGGTCCGTGCCACCCGGCCGAGAATGCCCACTCCCAGAGGAATGCGTTTGCCCAGCGCCTGTGCCGTGATGCCGGCCTCGGCTTTGATTTCGATCTCCTTGGTGGTGTAGTCGAGAATGCCGATGCCGATGTGGTCGAAGCTGAAATTTTTCTGGATATGGCCGACGATGTCCGCCATCATCTGCTCGGAATCATCGCTCGAAATCGCAGTCTTCGAAATACTATTCAGGAAAGCCAGCTGGCGGGAACGTCGCTGCTCTTCGGAGAACAGCCGGGCGTTTTCCACCGCGACAGAAACCTGCCCCGCCGCAGTCTGCATCACTTCCAGGTCGCGTTGCTCGAAGGCGTACTCGCGTTCCGTGTTCATCGCGGCCATGACGCCAGCCGGCCGGCCCCCCAGCAAGATGGGCGCGCCACAAAAACACTTGGCGGGTCGCGGAGGCACAAAGGTGACGCCCAAACGCTCCCGCGTCTTCTCCAGTTCCGCGCGGATCAGCAGGGGCTGCCCGCTCCGCACGATGAATTCGCTCAAGCCATTGGCGGGTTTGCGCGTGCGCTTGGGCATAATCTCGCCCTTCTCCACCTCCAGTTCGAAACGGATTTCATCGCCTTCCTGGAAGGCAATGTAAAAGTCGTTGGTGTCAAAGATTTGGCCCAATTCTTTATGGACTGTGCGCAGAATCTCGTCCTGATCCAGGCGAGAACTGATGGCCTGCCCGATCTGGGTGAGCAGCGCAAATTCCTTGGTGCGACGCTGCGCGTCGTGCATGACCGCATAGTTTTCCAGGGTCAGGCCGATCTGCAGCGCCAGCCCGATGAGCAAGCGCAGGTTGGAGGAGCCAAACATCCGGCGCGCGGAATGCGGGAACAGGATAACGCCGAAATTGTGCTCCCGGGTCTGCAGGCTCACGGCCGTGACGTTGTAAATACGCTCTTCGGTCATGACCTCGCGGAATTGCAGGAACCGTCCGCCGGGAAAAGCCGGCAAGGGCTCGGGCATCTCGGGCACACTGCGAAAGGTCACGAATCCGCCGCGCCGGTAGGCCAGCTCGCAGACGTATTCTCCGGCTCCGCTTTTCTCCAGGCGGTCCAGGAACTCCGGCGAGAAACCACGCTGTACCGAGGGCAGTACGGCGCGCCAACGCTCCGAGATGCAGAGCACGGCTCCGCCGGCGGGCAAGGGCGCGACCAGGCGGTCCAATATACTCTGCATGCTGGGGACCAGGTCTTCGGCGGAAAGCAGGCGCGTGGGATCGACGCCCAAAGTAGAAAACGCCAGGGCATTTTCCTGCACGGCGCTGCGTTCATTTTCGGCCAGCACCATCACCATCGCGATGCCCAGCGCCAGTTGCGGGATCGGGCCCAGCATGTCGGAAAGCTGCAGGTAGGAATTGCTGAATTGTCCAAACAGCATCAGCACCGACCACAACGCCAGTGCCATCGCCAGCAAAGTGAAGGCCAGCGAATTTCTGCGGTGTGCGTAACGGTAAAAGAAAAAGGAACAGTAGAGCAGCACCAGGGCCACGCCCACTTCCACGCGGAAGCGCGGGTCCGGAAGAATCTCCGGATGAAACAACCGGCCCACCATCTGTTGTTTCAAATTCCAGAGGCTGAGGGCTGCTCCCGCCAGACCGACGGCGAAGTCGTACCAGCGCAAGCGGAACTTCTCGCGCATCAGGCGAGTCGAAATGAATATACACAGCGCCATCGCTGCCAGAAGCAGCGAGGCCAACAGCGCCATCACGGCTGAGGGATTGCGGAACGCACTCCAGGCATCAAGGACATAGTGGAGCGTGTAAGCTCCCCATCCCAGTTGCCAGGCACGGAAGTAGTCCTGCCGGGTCTGCTCGTAGAGGTACGTGAAGACCAGAAAGAGCAGCAAAGCAACCACGGCCGGTACTACGAGCAAACTAATCGTGACGCTGTTCATGGCGCGAAAACAGCTACCTCAGCCAGAGTAATGAGTAGTTTCTAACTATCAATGGTTTCACAGCAGTTCCAGCAAGACAATAGTCTTGTGGAGCGGGCGGGAACGTCAGTCAGCAGGCAGTTTCCTCTTCCGGGCCAAATAGTTGGATAGAACTGCGGCCCTCTGGCGGCTTGACGCTACATTTCCTCAGCCCGTACCATCAGGACACCACCTTTCGTAATGTCCCCCGCCATCAGCCCGTCCTCTAGCCCTGTTGCAGGCCCGCGCGTCCGTTTCGCACCCTCGCCCACTGGATATCTGCACGTCGGTGGCGCCCGTACCGCCCTGTTCAACTGGCTGTTCGCCCGCCACCACGCGGGCACTCTCATCCTGCGCATTGAGGACACGGACCTCGAGCGCTCCACGCCCGAAATGGTTGAAGGCATTTTGCAGGGCATGCGCTGGCTCGGCCTTGATTGGGACGAAGGTCCCTACCATCAAACTCAGCGCATGGAGACGTATCGTCAAAGTGCGGCCAAGCTGTTGGCCTCCGGACATGCCTACTATTGTTTTTGCACCAAGGCAGATCTGGAGCAGCGCCGCGCAACGGCTGCCGCCGAGGGCCGTCCACCGCGCTACGAGGGTATTTGCCGGAAGATTTCTCGCGAGGAAGGCGCCCGGCGTCGGGCCGCGGGAGAATCCGCTGCCGTGCGCTTTGCGGTGGCTGAGACCGGCAGCACCGCTTTCGATGACGCCGTATTTGGTCGCGTCGAGTTTGCCAATTCTGAGCTGGAAGATTTTGTGCTGCTGCGCTCCGATGGCATCCCCACATATCACCTGAGCGTGGTCACCGATGACATGGACATGCGCATCAGCCACATCATCCGCGGCGCAGACCATATTTCGAACACACCTAAGCAGGTCCTGCTCTACCAGGCGCTGGGCGCGCCGTTGCCGGTGTTCGCCCACGTGCCGCTGATCCTCGGTCCCGACAAGACGCGTCTGAGCAAGCGTCACGGCGCCACCAGTGTGATCGCGTATCGAGATGAAGGCATCGTGCCCGAAGCTTTCCGCAATTTTCTGGCCCTGTTGGGATGGACCCCGCCTGAGTCCGGGCCGGACAGTACGCCTACAGAAATTCTGGGCGACCAGCAACTGATCAAGCTATTTGACCTGAACGGCATCTCGCATTCCAACGCGGTATTCGATCGCGCCAAGCTGGACTGGTTCAACACGGAATATATCCGCACCTATCCGGCGGAAAGACTGCTGCCGCTGGTTCAGGAAGAGTGGCGTAAGGCCGGGCTCGAACCGGCGCACACTGATCGCGACTGGCTGTTTGGCACCATCAACCTGCTCAAACCACGGGCCCGCAGCCTGAAAGATTTTTCCACATCCTTCCGAGCATTCTTCAGCGACAACTTTCTACCCCATCCCGCGGCGGTCGGAAAATTTCTGGCGGATGAGAGAGTCCGCCGGATGCTGGTTGAACTCGGCGAACGCTACGCGGCGTCGGACGAAACCTTCACCGAGGCGGGAACGGAAAGGCTCCTGCGCGACTTCGCGGCGGAAAAAGAGCTGAAGGCCGGTGCGCTGATCAACGGTGCGCGCGTCGCGCTGACCGGCCAGGGAGTCGCTCCCAGCCTGTTCGCCGTCATGATGACACTGGGGAAAGAACGCACAGTCGCCCGCCTGAAAGCCACACAAGAACTTGCTGCCCGAGCGATGACGCGAGAGGTCTAATTCAGCAAAGTGTGGCGCGGGCGCCCCCGCCCGCGTGAACGCGTCTGTCGCCAAACCGTGAGTTTTCGAATCCGCTGCCGACAGAAGGTTCATCCGTCACAGACAAGAAATATCGAAACTGAGGAAGTTGCAAAGGAGCGGGGAATATGCCCGCTTCCCAAAGCTCCATCCCCACCAATATCCCGTCCCCCTGAAGTATCAGTATCGTCGCCGCCTCCCGCACTTTCAAAAATTCGGCGCGCCTCTGTTCATTACTTTCTGCACCGGAGGCCCGCTCGTCGTTCTGGGCGCGACCGGCATGGGTACCGCCGTAAAATTCATTCCGCGCCCCGTAGTCATCGGTTTTACCAATGGCATGCGGTGTTGATCGCCAGCAGCCAGATCCAAGATTTCTTCGGCCTGCACCTGGCCAAGGTTCCCAGCGAATTCTGGTTGCGGATGAAAGTTCTTTGCCACGCCGCGCCTAGATTTTCTCTTGCGGCCACCCTGCTGGCGGCTGCCACCGTTGGGACGAAAAAATCGAAGCGGACGCGGCGGTGAAGTAATATAGGCGCGAGCGCGCCGCTCATGCGGCAGCGCCACAAACGAGCACGACCGAGGACGCTCGCGCCTACACTAAGTTAAGCGGCCTCGCTGGCCGCGCTGTCATCCTGAAGCAGGGAACGAATCTGTTCCCGCAACTCCGGCGAATCGGCATGACCGTGAACCGTGCCAGCATGCAGTACCGCCAGGCTGATGACTTCTTCCTCGGTTCCGGAAATGGCAATCGAGCAGGGCTTCTCAGCAGGGAATTGACGACAATCAATCACTTTCCGGGTTTCGGCCATAAGGCCTCCTGTTTGAAATTCGGCGGAATTATAGTCCGGCCTGATCGAAGCATTCAAATGGGAGCCCCACGAACCAGGGGGGAGGAATGTAGGCGCGAGCGAGGGCGCTCGCGCCTACATTGAGGGGACAGGATGTTTGTGGTTAGTCTTCCGGGGCGGACTCGTTCAGCCCATTCTCGGCTGGGGCCAGGGGCAATTGCGAGGCGCTGCCGAGCAGTCCGCGCTCCTGGGGCGAGAACTCGCTCTTGAAGCGATCCGATTCGATGACCTGCTGACGCTGGCCGGGCGGCATGACGCTGAGGTCCCGGATCGCGGTGCGCACTTTTTGCCGGCGCTCAGGCGGCAGGTCTTTGAGTTGTGCATAGAGCTGTCGCGCCTGCTGTTTCTGCGCCGGAGTCAGGTGTTCCCAAGTCTCCATGCGTTGCAGGATACGATCCTGTTGCGGCCTCGGAAGGCTGCTGAAACGCTGCAAGCGTTCTCTCAAGATCTGTTGGCGCACGGGTGGAAGGCTGCGGAACTGGGAATCGCTTTCCAGCGCCTTCTGCTGCTGATCGAGAGGGAGATCCTTGTAACGGCGCAGCCACTGTCCGGCGTGATTGCCCTGTGCTCGGGCCTGCTGGCGCGCTTCTTGCCGTGCCTGGCGTCGCTCAGCGAAACGGGTCTGAGCCACACACGGCAAAACCACGGACGCCAACATCAAGCCGGCCGTCGCTACCGTCGTCGTGATGGACTTCCGTCCGTACACTGTTTCTGATTCTCCCGATTCGCACCTCGCTACTCTGCGATCAAAATCGATCACCGCAGAGTTCGTAATGGCGACCGCAAAGGACGCAAAGAAATCCCTTATGGATTTGCCGTCACATCCGGCTGCACGGCGACATCGTCGAGCACATCGAAGTCGGAATACAGATTCTGGTTCTTCTCCAGCGCCTGCAAATCGCCCACGGCCGTGCCCGGCTCTGCCGGGGCCTGCGACCCCACCGCCGCCAGGGACGGTGTCGGGTTCTTCCCGCTCTCGCCGCTGTTCATCCGAACCAGGCTCACGCCCACGACCATGACCAGGGCAAACGACGCAGCCAACACGGGTTTACGCAGCCATCGCAGCCAGCCGGCAGATGCCTTCGCGCTTTCCTCGCGTAAACGCGCCCGCAGGCGGACATCAAAATACGGCGAAGGTTCCGGCGCCTGCCACTCGTCCAGCAGGGACATGGTCTGGCGGAACGCTTCGAGCTTGCCCGCGCATTCCGCGCAGGAATCGAGATGGGCCTTTACTTCGGGAGTGACCGCGGTCAGTCCGGAGGCCAGGTCCGGCATCAGGTCGCGGGTTTCATTGCACTTCATAGCTGCTTCCTTTACACAAACTCTTTGAGCTGTTCGCGCAGCGTTTCGTACGCGCGAAACAGCAGTGACTTGGTGGCGGACTCGCTCAGCTTCAATACATCGGCAATCTGGCGATACTCCATCTGCTGATACTTGTGCATCACCACTGCGATCCTCTGCCGCTCCGGCAGGGCCTGCACCCTCTGACGAATCGCAGCCAGGCGCTCGCGCTGCACAATCGTTTCCTCGGCGCTGGGCGTTCGGTCGGGCAGGTCCAGCGTGTGGCCGCTCTCCGCGTCCGGTTCGTCCAGACTGACCGTATTCTCCGCGCGCTCGTGGCGCGTGTCGCGCGCATGATTCACCGCCAGGTTGGTCGCGATGCGATACAGCCACGTCGTGAACTTGGCGCTGGCCTCATAGCTTTCGCGCGAGCGGTAAACGCGCAGAAAAACTTCCTGGGCCAGATCCTCTGCCGCCGCATTGCTGTGGGCCATGCGGAACATGAAACTGACCATCGGTCGCCGATACTTCTGCACCAGATACTCGAAAGCCGAATCATCGCCGGCTTTGACCTGCAGCATGATTTCGGCGTCGCTCCGCCCACCCTCGGGCAGAGTGGTGTCCGCTTCAAATGCCTCTGGCTGCGACACGCCCCCCATGGTAAGCAACCCGCGATCCATGGCTACGCTGCTCACATCTGATTGAACCCCTGGAGAAGCCGAAAGTTGCGCCTCCGCCGCCTCGGAAACCGGCACGGAAGTGCCTTCGGTACTATGGCCTGCGGGTACTTTAGCGGGTCTGGGCTCGGGGGCCATCGGATGCGTCTTAGACTGGGCGAAATACCGAGACCGCTGGACCGGCCCCGGAGTCGCAGTAGAAATCAGGCTATCATGGTCTTTGGATACGCGAAACTGGTTCGTTTGCTAGAATATAGCGGCAGTTCGAGATCGGGCGCTTAACTCAGCGGTAGAGTGCCATCCTCACACGGTGGAAGTCGTAGGTTCAAATCCTACAGCGCCCACCATCCATCCTTCCGGGTGCGATGGAACCGCAATCACAGCCCACCTAGGGACAGCTGCCCCCAGTTGTCCGGTCGAGCGTAGCTCGACGGTCTCGGTTGAAACCCAACCGCCGAGCGTGCTCGGCAGGCCGGGTCAGAGACCCGGCCCCACACAGCTCCTGCTGCCTCTGCGGCTGGAATTTCCGTTCCCCACTTCGAGAACTCAGCCCAACGACAGCGAACCGTTCGCAGCGGTAACGGGTTACCGGCGATTACTTTCACATGGATTTTCTCTGACAGGCACACCGTGAGACATGACTTCCTTTCCCCAGCGTAACTTGGCGGACATCCTTTGCTGGGATAATCTGAATCCATATTCACATTGGCGGTGCCGGCCACGGGCACAACGCTGCAAATTTAGATATCAAACAGGAGAGCAGTGAATGCCTCGGATCCCGGTCTGCCCGTTCCGCAAGCGTGTCGTTGTCTCTATTTCCACATTCTTAGTCTTGGCGGTTGCTGCTTCGGCGCAGATTCGAAACCGCATCACGCAAAACATTGCGGACACCGAACCGGTAATGCTTTCGGCTCCTCATCCTCTGGCCCGTGCGGAGTTCGATCAGGGCCGGGTCGAAGGCAGCATGAAGATCAACCATGCCTCGATTGTGTTCAAGCTGTCGCCCGCGCAGCAAGCTGATTTGGACAAGTTGCTGGCCGAACAGCAGGACCCGCACGCTGCGAACTATCGCAAGTGGCTGACTCCAGAGCAGTATGCCGCGCGCTTTGGGATGAGTGACGATGACCTCGCCAAAGTCTCAGCCTGGTTGACATCGCAGGGCTTGACCGTCGAGGGACATTCTCGCGCCCGCACCAGCGTGTTCTTCGGTGGAAACGCTGCCCAGGTGGAGAGCGCCTTACGCACTCAATTCAACCGCTATCTAGTGGATGGCGAGATCCACTTCGCCAACGCCACCGAAATTTCCCTGCCGGCAGCGCTTTCGGGCACCGTGCTGAGTGTCCGAGGCTTGGACGACTTCCGGCCGAGGCCCAGAGTACACGTGGCCCAGCCGAGATTTACTTCGCATGTGACGGGAAGCCATTTCGTGGCCCCCGGGGATTTTGCCACCATCTACAATGTCAAGCCGCTATACGACGCGGGCCTCGATGGAACCGGAGTCAAAATCGCTGTAGTCGGCCAGTCTCTGATCGCTGCCAACAACAGCACGACCGATCTCGATGCTTTCCGCGCCGCCGCTGGTTTGCCAAAGAAGGACCCGACATT
>Ga0207116_10300_pt1 | contig 12601 bp, 9 predicted proteins | sample Alteio_BWMinHeat_44_FD_153550 | JGI IMG/M metagenome (GOLD analysis project Ga0207116, IMG submission 153550) | Enriched cells from forest soil in Barre Woods Harvard Forest LTER site, Petersham, Massachusetts, United States -... | ecosystem: Environmental > Terrestrial > Soil > Temperate forest >... | reverse complement strand
TTACTTCGTCGTAGTCCAGCCCAAACTTTTCAGCTGCCTCTTTTCTCGAATCTCTTCCCCAGCCGTTGGTTAGCAGGACACCGCCGATATCAAAAAACAATATCTTTAAGGCCGCTGCTTCCACTTATTGTTTCACTTTAGCTTTTTGATCCTCAATGGCTTGCAATAGCTTTTCGAATGGTTTATTGAATTTATCAATGCCCTCATCTTCCAACCTTTGGGTAATCTCATCGATATTAATACCTATTGATTTCAATTTATCCAATGCGGCGGTTGCTTCAGCCAAACCATCTTCCAAAACATTGGCGGCAATGCCGTGGTCGCGGAAAGCTTCAATGGTTTCTAAAGGAACGGTATCCACGGTCTCTGGACCTATCAATGCCTCAACATATTTGGTATCCTTAAATGCCGGGTTTTTGCTGCTGGTGCTTGCCCAAAGCAAACGCTGCGGCTTCGCGCCTGCCGCTGCAAGTTTTTCCCAGCGCGGGCCGCTGAATATCCTTTTATAAATTTCGTAAGCTTTTTTTGCTGACGCTATAGCTATTTCACCTTTCAGTTCGGGTGCACCTTTTTCATCCAGCAAAGGGTCGACCATAACATCAATACGGCTCAAAAAGAAGCTGGCTACCGATGAAATATGACCAATATGATGCCCCGCAGCTAAGTGGTCTTCCAAACCTGCAATGTATGCTTCGGCTACTTCTTCGTAACGCGGCAAACCAAAAAGCAGGGTTACATTGATATTTATTCCTTTGCCAATCGATTGGCGAATAGCAGCTAAACCAGGTTTGGTGCCCGGAATTTTTATCATCACATTTTTACGATCGACTTTTTTCCACAGCTCTTCTGCCTGGGCAGCTGTCTTTTCGGTATCCAATGCTAAAAACGGTGACACTTCTAAACTTACATAACCGTCCTCGCCTTTCGATTCTTCATATAAGCCTTTGAACAGGTCGGTCGCAGCCTGGATATCCTTTATGGCAACGCCGAAGAAAATTTCTTCGTTATCATCAGTTTTATCGGATAATTCAGCAATGTCAGCATCGTAATCAGAACTGCTGGTGATCGCTTTTTCAAATATGGCAGGGTTTGAGGTAACGCCTCTTACACCATCCACATCGATCAATTGTTTCAGTTCACCTGATTTGATTATGCTCCTTGCTATAAAGTCCAGCCATATACTTTGGCCGAAACTATGTATCTGTTTTACTCTGTTTTCCATTATCAAATGATTTTAAATTAATGTCTTTATACTAATTACGCAACTAAAACCTCTATATTATAACCTATAAAAAGCCCGCTCTCAATTACGCCGGTTATCGATTTAATTTTCTGCTCCATTGAACTGTCTATCAAATCAAACCACGCGTCCATTATCAAATTGCCATTTTCTGTAATTACCGGCCCGTCTTTCCCTTTAGCCGGACGTAAAACCAGGTTTTTTGCACCAATCCGCTTCAACTCTTTCTCAACGTGCAGCAAAGCCTGCGGGAAAACTTCTATTGGTATGGGGAAATTGGTCCCAAGCTTATCAACCATCTTACTTTCATCCACCAGGATATAATTTACCGCGCTCGAACTAAGCATCAACTTTTCTTTAAACATGGCCCCACCCCTGCCTTTAATCAAACTACGGTTCGGGTCAACTTCATCGGCGCCGTCAAACAACCAATCGGGCCTATGTTCATACAAACTGGTTAAAGGTACACCCAACTTGCTGCAAAACAAGGATATTTCAATTGAAGTTGGTATTGCTTTTATATTAAGTTTTTCTTCCTTAACCCTTTTTGCGATGGCAAGCAGCGCTAAGTAAGATGTTGAGCCTGACCCCACTCCGATAACATCGCCGTCCTTTACTTTTTTTGCTATCTCATCGGCAACTTTTTGCTTTTCTTCCCGGTTGATAATGTTATCAGACCATGCAAGATTTTCGATGATGTCGCTTTGCCAATCCATTCCTGATTATAGTTACAACAGCGCTTTAGCTTTATTAACCACGTTATCAACCGTAAAGCCAAACTCTTTATAAAGTTCTTCCGCCGGAGCCGATTCACCAAAAGTATGCATAGCTAATATATCACCCTCATCGGTTACATATTTGTGCCAGCCCAGTGGTGATCCCATTTCTACAGCTAAACGTTTCCGTACGGATTTAGGGAAAACCTTTTCCTTGTAAGAATCGGATTGCTTTTCAAACAATTCCCAAGATGGCATACTTACCACACGTGCGTTAATACCTTCAGCTTTTAGTTTATCCTGCGCCTGCATAATAAGCGTTACTTCTGATCCAGTGGCCATCAATATTACATCAGGTGCTCCGTCCGAATCGGACAATATATACGCACCTTTTTCAAGACCGGTAGCTTTACCGTATTTATCCTGGTCGAGAATTGGCAATCCCTGGCGTGTAAATACTAAAACTACCGGGCCGTCCTTATGTTCAAGGGCAACGCGCCATGCCTGGGATGTTTCGTTGGCATCTGCCGGGCGGATAACCGTAATATTGGGTATCGAACGCAAAGAAATCAATTGTTCTATCGGCTGGTGCGTGGTACCATCTTCACCCAAACCAATACTGTCGTGTGTATAAACAAATATAGGGCGTATCTTCATAATAGCAGCCAAACGAATCGGCGGGCGCATATATTCAGAGAACATCAGGAACGTTGCTCCAAAAGGGATAATACCTTTTGTTAAAGCCATCCCATTTAGTGCCGAACCCATTGCATGCTCACGGATACCGAAATGGAAATTGCGGCCGTCCCTGTTCTCCACGGTAAACGAGTTGTATTCCTTCAAATTGGTATCAGTTGAAGGGGCAAGGTCGGCAGCGCCACCAATTAATGTAGGCAATTTACCCGCTATGGCGTTTAGCACCTTTCCTGAAGCCTGGCGAGTGGCCATTCTGGGATCTGTTGCTTTAAATACCGGCAGGTTGGCGTCCCAGCCTTTTGGCAGTTCGCCGCTTGCAAATAATTCATATTCAGCTGCCAGTTCAGGGAACTTTGCTTTATAAGCTGCAAACAGGTCGTTCCATTTTTGTTCAAGGGCAGCGCCTTTAGAGCCGCAGAAACGATAATATTCCAATACTTCGTCAGGAACTACGAAAGATTGATCTGGATCAAATCCAAAGAATTTTTTCACCAGCTTCAACTCGTCAGCGCCAAGCGGCGAACCATGCGCACCTGCAGTATCAACTTTATTCGGACTGCCATAAGCGATATGCGAACGCACTTTGATCAGCGACGGTTTGCTAATTTCAATTTTAGCGTTAGCGATGGCGTTTGCAAGTGCATGAGTGTCATTCACATCATCAACAACCTGTACATGCCAGCCATATGATTTAAAACGTTCGGCCACATCTTCGTTAAAAGTGATATCGGTATCACCTTCGATGGAGATATGGTTATCATCGTACAAGTAAATAATATTGCCCAATTCAAGGTGGCCTGCTAACGACGCGGCCTCCGAGGCAACACCTTCCATCAAGTCGCCATCACTGCAAACGGCGTATATTTTATAGTCAAATATGTCGAAACCCGGTTTATTGTAACGTGCCGCCAGGTATTTTTGACCGATAGCGAAACCAACACCATTTGCAAAACCCTGCCCTAACGGGCCGGTTGTTACTTCGATACCATCACACAAACCATATTCGGGGTGTCCGGCGGTTTTGCTGTGCAACTGCCTGAAATTCTTAAGGTCATCCAGCGTAAGGTCGTACCCGGTTAAATACAGGAAGCTATATTGAAACATACACGCGTGACCTGCTGACAGGATAAACCTATCACGGTTGGCCCAATGTGAATTTTTAGGGTTGTAGTGCATAAATTGCGACCAAAGCACATGGCCCATCGGCGCAATAGCCATAGGCGTGCCGGGGTGCCCCGAGTTTGCTTTTTGTACAGCATCGGCTGATAATACTCTAACGGTATCTATGGCTAATTGCTCGATGCTTTTCGTATTTGTATCCATATAAATATTGCTTCTTTGGTTTGATATAAGAATTTATGATACCAGTGTTGGTATAGATGTTATCAGGTCATGACGCTCATCTTTGAGCCACAGCCGCGAACCACCTTTGATACCATCCTGGTTAGTTACAAGTTTGACATTTTTATCCAGTTTAAAATTCAGCTTGTCAGCGTTCCCTCCTCCTATATATAAGGTGTCGTAATTAACTACTGTTTTTATAATTGCTAAAACTTTTTTCATGCGCCTGTTCCACTTTTGCAGCCCTTCTTTTTGCAAAGCACGTTCACCAATATACTCGTCATAGTCCTTGCCTTTTGAAATAGGATGATGAGAGATCTCAAGATGCGGCATTAGCTGCCCATCAACCAGCAGCGCGGTGCCAAAACCGGTGCCTAAAGTTACTACCATCTCAAGCCCTTTGCCGCTTACAACGCCGAGTCCCTGCATGTCGGCATCATTAACAACACGCGCAGGTTTCCCAAGTTCAGCTTCCAGTTTTTTGCTCAGGTCAAAATCTTTCCATGCTTCATTACCCAGGTTTGGCGCGGTTTTAATCACGCCTTTTTTAACATATCCGGGGAAACCCACAGATATCATATCATATGCCGGGAATGATTTAACCAGCTTTTTGATAGCGGCTATCATATTTTCAGGTGTCGACGGCATTGGCGTGGGTACCTTGTCATATTCCATTTGAAGCGCACCTTTATCATTTAAAATGGTGGCCTTAATGTGTGATCCACCAATATCGATGGAAAGAAATTTAGGTGAGTCACTCGCGTTTTTTTTCATGAAATAAGAGAGAGGTTTATATTTGGTTTGATTGACTGCAAGGGCTGTTAATAGTTAGTGTCAAAATTACGACAACAATAGTTTAACTGACTATTTTTCGCTTTGTTTTTTTATTTACTAAAAGTAATTTTTTAAAAGCGCAATTTATCTAAGCAAGCCTGCGCCCGGGTAGATTTTGCAATAATAATCAAATTAGATTTTGTAGCAACAATTAGGGCGAAATTATATATGAATATTGAGCGGAAAGCGAAAAGCTAAATGAGCAGAAAGCCGAAAGTCTAAAGCTGAAAGCTTTCCCGCATTCCAGCTGTTAAATTCCTTCCTTAAAATTAAAGCAGGAAATTTACTTTGAGCTTTTTGCTTTTAGCTTTGCGCTCAAAAAAGACGTCGGGGGCAGATTCGAACTGCCGTAAAAGGTTTTGCAGACCATCACCTATCCACTCGGTCACCCGACTAAAATTAACGTCCCGGCTTACCGGGACGTCGCTCAAACCAAAAAACTAAAAATGCACTATGTATTAAGTATTAAAGGTTTTGCCCCGCTAATGGCGGAAATAATTTCTTGAGACGGGAATGGCCGCGAAAAATCCCAATCTATATGGTCATAAACTATCTTGCCGAACGGCGATATTGCATAAGTTGCCAGTAAGGGAACATTGGTATCAATGCCCGAGAACTTGTTCCATATCGGATCGCTTTCTGAATATACCCCGAATTTTTCTGCGATCTCTTTCTCCGTATCAAAATAGAAACTCAACGAAAGATTATTGTCCCAGGCTATTTTTTCCAGTTTTCTTTCCTTTTCGGAGCTAATAATCAGAAGATTTGCATCATGCGCCCTCACTTCATGTTGTATCGAATTGAGCTGTTTCAAAAGATTTAGCCCATGTGCCTGCCAGTAATTGGAATAGAAGGCGATAACCAACGGCTTATTAAGCAACTGGCGCAATAAAACAGGGCCATGTGTTTCCACACCGTTATAAAACTGTTGCCACCTGAAATTATCCTTCTCCAATACGAAATTAGGAACTGCTTCACCCGATTTTAGTGGGCGCAGCGATTGATAAGCTTTAAAAATAAACTCTCTGTCCGGCTCTATTTCCGACCGATCGAAGTACGGATATTTGGTTGAATTTACTGCTGATAACATTCTCTTGGCATTAGTATGGAACAAATGTATATATAATCTATCTATAAAGTAGTATTTAATTGAAAATTATTTTATTTGGACTTTTTTGGGAGAATTATTCAACCCCTTTCACATTCATTTTTATGATGTAGACAGCTTTAGACGCAGTAATAAAAAGGTAGTTCTTATCCTTGCCGGCAAAACACAGATTGGCCGCCCAGGGTTCGGGAATATCGATGTGAGCGATCTTTGCTCCGACCGGGTTATAGATGGTTACCCCCTTGCCCGTTAAATACACGTTTCCCTGTTCATCAAGCGTCATCCCATCCGATCCTTGTGTGCAAAATAATTGCTTGTTGGTCAAGCTTCCATCTGAAGCAATAGTGTATTTAAATGTTTTATTTCCTTTTATATCAGCAACATATAAATACTTCCCGTCGGGTGTGCCAACAATTCCGTTAGGTTGCTGCAGATCTGATGCTACTGTAATTAAGTTACCGCCTTTTTTGGGGAGATAGTAAACATCCTGCTCGTCAAGGTCGGGTTTTTTGCGTGTCCAGTAATCACGCTGATAGTAAGGGTCGGTAATATACATCCCACCATTGGGCGCTACCCAAACATCGTTGGGACCATTCAATAAATGCCCGTTCAGGTCATGCACCAGAACCTTTATTTTCTTTTTGGGGCTAATGGATACTAACTCATCGTGTTCATCCGCACAGGTTATCAGGTTGCCTTTCGCATCAAAATAGGTACCGTTTGAGCGTAATGTACTATCCATCCAGAGCGATAACTTCCCATCGGCGCTATACTCCCATATTTTATTATTAGGCTGATCGGTAAAGAACACATTGCCTTTTTTATCGACAGACGCCCCTTCGGTAAAGCTGAATTGCTTGGAAATCAGTTTAGGCTTTGCGGCGGTGTCATACAAAGCCGTTTGAGCTGATGCGGCAACTATAAATAAAGAAAAAATGGGCAAAGTAATAATCCGTCTCAATTTATTCATGATCCTGATGGTTTTTGAAGTTCTTCTATAAGAGGGTGACGATCCATATATAACCCAAAATCGCTTAAGGCAACGCAAACAGGTGCTTTGGTTATTCTGAGTCTTACTTTATTGGTTTTAATATTTTTACCAAGGCGTATTAATCTATTGCCACCAATGCTGGTTGCTGTAGCGATCTGTTGCCATTTCCCATCTTGCCAGGCGTCAACACCTATAGCATCGATACGTTGTCCCAGCTTAATATTTTCCTGTAAACGTATTACATTAAAAGTTTTTGCCCCATGCAAATCAAGGATAAGTTGAGGCGTCTTAACCTTATCATCGGTAGCCCAATAACTGTAAGGGTCGTTATCTAAAAGATTTGCAGGTCCAAATTTCTTAAGGTTCCCTCCCCTTACATTGCTGGCTTTTAAAGTCGCTCCCTTTGCCAGGTTGACAGCAAAAGTTTCCCTCAGCAACATGCCAAATTCTTTCAGTTTAGCAACATCGTCATCATTCAACAGTCCACGCTGATCTGGTTCCAAACCAAGGTCAAGACATGCCCCCCTCCCAACGCTTTTATAGTAAAGATTAAGTAATGAATCAGGCGATTTCGCCTTGCCATCCTGTGACTTATGATAAAACCATCCCGGTCTGAACGGCACATCGCACTCTGCCGGCATCCAGTAGTTACCGTCTCTGTGGCCTTCAGTGCCTTCAGAATCCTTGGTATAGCCGTTGCCCGGCATTTTGCCGCTATCCGGCGCATGAGGTGTGTACGTGGCCCAGCAGGTTTCGCCGGCATGGCCCTCTTCGTTACCCACCCAGCGCACATCCGGACCCACGTCGCCAAAAATAACTGCATTGGGCTGTAATTTACGTGCGATACCCCAGGTAATATCCCAGCCGTAATAAGTCGAGCGGTCTATTTTCCGTACTTCTTTTGCACCACCGTAATAGCCATCGCCACCGTTAGCGCCATCGTGCCATACTATAAATAATGGACCGTAATTCCTGTATAATTCCTGTAATTGTTTGCGATAAACTTCGGTCACATATTCAGGTTTGCCATATAACGCGCTATTCCTGTCCCATGGCGAGCAGTAAACGCCCATTTTCATACCTAATTTATTACATGCGTCGCGATATTCTCTTAAAATATCACCTTTGCCATTTTTGTATGGGCTTTTTGAAATGTTATGTTCTGTAGTTTTGGTCGGCCACATACAAAAACCGTCGTGGTGTTTGGCTACAATCACAACACCTTTAAAGCCGCCTGCTTTTGCCGCACCCACAATCTGCATTGCATTAAATTGGGTAGGATTTACGATCATCGGGTTCTCATCACCATAACCCCATTCTTTGTCAGTATAAGTATCCGGTCCGAAATGGATGATGCAATACATTCCCGTTTCCTGCCATTGCAGTTGTCCCTTGGTGGGTAATGGTCCGTAAGGTTTTGGGGCAGATTGCCCGAAAACAACAACTATTATTAAACAGGATATTAAGGTGGCAATGATCTTTTTCACAGAGATAAACAATTGATTCGCTAATGTAAGATTTTGAACACGATTTACAGATGCTAATGATTGCCGGGATTTCATATTTTTAGCCAATGAAACGTATCGCCTTAACTTTCCTGTACCTGTTTGCCGCCAATTCTATCCTAAAAGCTCAAACTCCTGTTTACAAAGACATGAGCAAACCACTTGATGAGCGTGTTAAAGACCTCGTCTCCCGCCTAACTTTAGAAGAAAAAGCCTCCCTGCTCGGTTATAATAGCAAAGCAGTTCCGCGCCTTGGCATCCCGGCTTATAACTGGTGGAACGAGGGGTTACACGGTGTGGCACGTGCCGGAGAGGCAACTATTTTCCCTCAGGCAATCGGTATGGCGGCTACTTTTAATGATAGCCTTGTAAAACAGGTTTCAACTGTTATTTCGACCGAAGCAAGGGCAAAATACAACCTTACTATAGCAAAGGACAGGCATTTACAATATATGGGGCTCACTTTCTGGACACCCAATATCAATATATTTCGTGACCCTCGCTGGGGCCGCGGACAGGAAACCTATGGCGAGGACCCGTATCTAACTGCAACTATCGGCTCCGCATTTGTAAGAGGTTTACAGGGTGACGACCCTAAATGTCTGAAAGCGTCGGCTACAGCCAAACATTTTGCCGTGCACAGCGGCCCTGAAGTTGTTCGCGATAAATTTGATGCGATTGTGGATGAAAAGGATTTACGCGAAACCTACCTGTATGCATTTCACGCATTGGTAAGCAACGCGCACGTGGAATCGGTTATGAGCGCCTATAACCGTGTAAATGGTGTTCCTAATTCCATCAACAAAATGTTACTCACGGATATTTTACGTAAAGAATGGGGCTTTAAGGGCCATGTAGTAACCGATTGTGGTGCATTGGATGATGTGTTCGACACGCATAAAACCTTACCGGGCCCGGTGGAAACTGCCGCCGCCGCTATTAAAGCCGGCATTAACCTGGATTGCTCCACCGTTCTGCAAAATGATGTAATTAAAGCTATCAACCAGGGATTACTAACCGAAAAAGAAGTCGACCAAAGGCTTTTTGAGTTGTTGCGAACTGAATTTAAACTTGGCTTTTATGATGATCCGAATAGCGTTCCATTTCATTCCTATGGTGCCGATAGTGTGCATAATGCATCCCATGTCGCTTTGGCACGTAAAGTGGCACAGCAAAGCATGGTACTTTTAAAAAACAGCAATAATATTTTGCCATTAAATAAGGCTGATTATTTCAGCATGATGATCATCGGCCCGAACGCTGCGGCTTTTGACCCGATGGTTGGCAATTACCACGGCGTTACGACTAAAGTGGTCAATTTTGTGGAAGGCATTACTGCGGCAGTTGACCCGTCAACACGCATCGAATATGATTTAGGCGCCGATTATACCGATACCGTACACTTTGGCGGCACCTGGGCGGCCGGTAATTCGGATGTCACTATCGCCGTAATTGGCCTGTCCCCTGTTCTGGAAGGCGAGGCTGGTGATGCATTCCTGTCCAAATCGGGTGGCGATAAAAAGGATTTGAGTTTGCCGGCCAGCGAGATAGCTTTTATGAAACGGTTGAGGCATGATGTTAAAAAGCCCATCATTGCGGTTGTAACCGCAGGCAGTGATGTTGATATTTCGGCTATTGAGCCTTATGCCGATGCTATTGTTTTCGCCTGGTATCCCGGCGAACAGGGCGGTAATGCTTTCGCCGATTTGCTGTTTGGCAAAATATCTCCTTCCGGGCATTTACCCGTTACATTCTATAAATCGATAAATGATGTGCCTGATTACCAGCAGTATTCCATGAAAAACCGTACTTATCGCTATTTCAGCGCGCCGGTGGAATATCCTTTTGGTTTTGGGTTAAGTTATACCACATTTGATTATCAAACCCAAACGGCGCCCGCCAAACAGTGTAAATTAAAAGATACACTGACTGTCACATTACAAGTAAAAAACACCGGCAAAATGGATGGCGATGAAGTTGTTCAGGCTTACATTGAATATCCTAAAATCGACCGTATGCCAGTCAAGGAACTTAAAAGTTTTAAACGGGTTTCGGTCACGCAGGGTGGGCAGCAGTTAGTCACTATAAAAATCCCTGTCGCTGAATTGCAAAAATGGGACCTTCAAAAACATGGCTGGCAGCTTTATCCGGGTGAATACAAACTGGTTTTGGGAAGTAGTTCGCAGGATGAGAAATTGGAATACAGCTTTACAATAAAATGATCAACAGAATTGAGATTGTTTTAAGAATAAAAAAGCCCCATTTCATTGAAAGGGAGCTTAAGGCTTTATTCAAAAACAGGCGTTAGTACCAGCGTCCCCTTGAGGCGCTTCTACCCCCGTTAAATATGTTCAGTAATAGCAGTATTACTGCAATAACGATGATAATATGGATTGCATCGCCGCCAATGTGGAAGGCAAAGCCCCCGAGCAGCCAGCTGATTACCAGGATAACTACGATTATATAAATTAAACTTCTCATAGCTATACAACCTGCGTTATGCACGATTGTTTTATAAGTTGATAATAAAGGATTTAGGTTGAAGATTACTTCAGCGAAGCAGCAATCTTCCGCGCCGAATCCAGCTGTATTTGCAACGCAGGCATTATTTTACGGGCATAGCCGGAGATGATTCTTGACTTATCCTGGCTTGCATTTACAAATAGCACATCGATCTGGCCGCTTTTATCTACCACCGATTTCATAAACGCCTGGTCAAATTGAGAACCCGAAAATTTGGATATACTGTCAATCATTTTCTTGTCTGCGGCGCTGATCTCACTTGCCGTGGTTATCGATGCCTTTGCTTTGATATCTTGCAGTTTTTGCTGCGAGTCAGTATAGTCCTTGATCAGCTTATGGGCAAAATTAGCAACCCTTGGGTTTTTTGAGGTCATTTCGGCAACAGTTGCCGCTTTTATTTCAGCCTGGCTGGCCTCATCCACATTTTTAATAAAAGTTAACCCGGCTTTATCAACGGCGGTACTGTCCTGGTCATTTCCGCTTGAGTTTTTTTGGGTGGAATAGTTGCAGGCTTGCAAGCTGAAAAACAACGGAAAAACCAGTAACAGCAAATATTTATTGTTCATAGTATAGCAGAAAATTTGGGTCAAATATGGTGTTTTTGTCACCGGTTTACGTATGCGCCAAAAATAATAAATTAGTTGATTAAGTTGATTAGGTTAAGTGGTTGATTGAGTAAAAAGATGTCCAACTAAATCAACTTAATCCAACTTATTCAACTCAATCAACCTACATTAAGCTAAATTTCGCCCTGCATTCACAATACCGTAAACCGTACGTATCACCAATTTATTGTATACATCCGTTAAATCTTCGTCTTTCTTCGAATTAAGACATTGCAATGCATAATGCTGAACGATGACCAGTGGCAGTACAATCCTTTCGCGTACAGCTATGGAGCGTTTTTCAACGGGATATTCTTCCATTAATACAGTACTATCGGTTAACTCCAACAGCATGGTTTTGCTCAATTCAAACTCATTTTTGAGCATCTTCCAAAACTCACCGAACTTTTTGTCGTTCTCGATATAGGCAGTAACCCTGAAATCTGATTTCGACATGGACATCATACAATTATCCAGCATGGTCCTGAAAAAGCCCGATTTATTGTAAAGGTCCTTCACCTCGGCCCATTTACCTTCTTCCTTCATTTTCAGTAAGGCGGTGCCTACACCGTAAAATCCGGGTATATTTTGTTTCAGCTGGCTCCACGAAGTTACAAAGCTGATGGCACGTAAATCCTCCAGTTTTAATTGTGAATCGGCATTCCGCTTTGTAGGCCGACTGCTGATGTTGATTTTAGAAAGTAATTTCAGCGGACTTAGCTTTTCAAGATATTCCAAAAATAAAGGATGCTCCCTTAAATCCATAAATGATTTGTAACTCTCATCTGCCATTTCGGATATGAGCGCTTTGCTGTCACTTTTTAACAGGTCGTTATCATTTGGATTTAAAGCCGAAGTTATACCGGCATTAATGAGTTGTTCCACGTTAAAGCGCGCAGTCTCCACTGATCCATACTGCGAACTAACCGTTTGCCCCTGTATAGTCAACTGTATATGTTCATTGGCAATTTCCGGGCCCATTGATGCATAAAAACGATGCGTTTTACCACCACCACGTGCCGGAGGGCCACCCCTGCCGTCA
>Ga0207116_10289_pt2 | contig 12605 bp, 16 predicted proteins | sample Alteio_BWMinHeat_44_FD_153550 | JGI IMG/M metagenome (GOLD analysis project Ga0207116, IMG submission 153550) | Enriched cells from forest soil in Barre Woods Harvard Forest LTER site, Petersham, Massachusetts, United States -... | ecosystem: Environmental > Terrestrial > Soil > Temperate forest >... | reverse complement strand
CATCGAGCTACGCTGTTTATTACTGTCGATTCGGGACTATTGCGAACGAACTTCAAAGCGAGCAGGCGTGAACTCGCCACGTTGCCGCCTTCTGACGCAAGCCACACTAGGGCAAATCGGCCTGATCCCAATTCGATCGGCTTGCCTTCCCGAAGCAGCAAGTAGATTTCGGAGGAACGATCAGAGTTATCTCCCCGAATGATGGATATCTCAACTTGATCGTCAAACTGAGGGTGAGGGGCAGACAGCGACATGTTTGACTCCTACCTAACAATGCAAATCGAGAACTCTCGCGACGGGCCCGCTTCCGGTCCGGATATTTCGGGAAAGAGGCTGAAGCTGATTACCTCGCAGCGCAAGGGATCGACCGATATGTGTGAACACACTGAACGTGGCAATGAGGCTCCCGGTCGAGTATCGATAGTCCAGGTTTTTCCAATTTTCAAGGAACAAGGGCGATCATAGGGAATGTTGAGGCGATGTACAGGTTGACCGGATGTATCGGTGATCGTCGTGCCTGGTGTTGTGAGGATAGCGGCAGTGGTTCCTGCCGTCAGAATGGCGCCGGAGAACTGGTGGCGCCCTTTCAGTCGAGGCAGTGTGTCTATGTGGATCGCGATGTCTTTGCTTGAAGGAACTATCAAGCAATCCGGAAGTTGGATGATCCCAGATTCCTGAAGGAGTGAGCGGAATACTTCAGGTCGAAAGGAGATATGCTCGAACTGGAGTACCTGCCAGAGAACATCTAACGATAAATCAGGACGGATATCAGAAGAATTGTTCAGAGGCGGCTTCGAGAGACTGGGGTTCGGAGCAGAGCAAACTACGAGACCCTTCTCATAATCGTCTGCGACTCCCACCGCTGTTTCGGCTACAATTACGACTTCCTTGATGACGGGAACGATCTGGCTCACCCCTTTAAGAATGCGATAGAGGATTCGGAGTTTTGCCTCGGACGTGAGCCGTGTTTGAGGGGTGCTTTCCACCATGTGTTCCGGCCCTACCTGTTGTCGCTATCTCGCAGTCGGTAAGCCGTCAGCCGCGGATTCCCGGAATGATACACGAACCAATTCTGGTGACAAGTTGGTTCTGAATCTTAGTGCCGGTCACAGAGATTTGTTAGAGAAAAGACTTCCGCTCTGGGCCGCCAACGGGCCATCGGCTGGCGAAATTGAAGGACTTTATAGGCTTGTCGCGCATCGTCATTGGGCCACCGACCCAACGGCCATCCGAGGTCATGGTAGATCTGCACATCTGGGCGAGCGCTCCCGACTGGGGTCCTTGTTTGAACAGATCAGACTCGCCTGTAGACCATTCCGGATCGCCCCGTCATTCGTCGTCTAGTTCATTCGTGGCGTGTGTTCAGGCGGATTGAGGAGCAACGTGAGATCTCAGTGCAACCGCAATTGATGTTGTCCGCCCTCGAATCGCTCAAGGATTGCGTTATAGAGGAGATTTGTCGGAACTTCCCCTAAAGGCATGCCCTCAAGCAGACGGAGCAGTGAGGGTTGTTGCCTCCAGCGCAGTGCTGCTTCCACGCAAAAAAGAACACCAAGGACATCCGGTTCAGCCGGATGGAACGGAAAGGCCATCCGCTCCCAGTGGTACCTGTCTTGCATGCAGCGGCGGATGGCTGTGCCGTAGGGCACCAAAAAGGGGAGAAGCATCTCTGACATTCGCTGCGGAGCGAGCTCATCAAAAGCCAGGGTGTTCGCTAGGTCGAGGTAGGCCCCAATGGGAATACCTAGTACTCCGATGGGAGAGGTCTGAGAGGAGGCAAGTCCAGTGCCGATCATTTTAAATGTTTCTCGGTCACGGTCCTCCCGCCCTGCTGCTGATGCGAGCAGGAGGTATGAGAGTTGCGTGCGGTCAATCCCTTCGCCCGAGCCGAAATCGTGCGCGCTGGCCATGACCGAACCTAAGTCTTCTTCGGAACAACTGAACATCATTAGCGCATATGGTCTTCGCTCTCTTGCGTACAAACGTCCTGCTCGCCGGAACATGTCAATAGCCGTCTTACGGTCGCTCAACAAGACCGAATGCGCTCCGGCACGCCGGTATTCGGTTGCCGAGGCCATGACGTGTCCAAACCGGCGGTCCGCGTCGCGATCAGGAATATCCCGGAAAATGTTCTCGTGAGCCTTTGCGAGACCGATTGACATTTCGCGGTCGCGGCTAATTAACTCCGGATCAAGGCCGAACTCTTTAAGGGAATCAGTAAGTGGCATGGCTTTCTCAGGCGAGAAGTTTCCGAAGGTTGTTGTATTTTTCCGGTTTGACGTAGTAGCTGTTCGAGAGTGTCTTGCTGGGAGCGGGCAGGCTTCCTGCGCTTACGGCGGCTTTGGCTGCTGACAGATCCCAGAAATCAGCTCGCTCGATCTGCGCCGTTGGGATCACAAGCTTCGCCGTGATCTCGCCTTCGAGATAAAAGGGTGAAAAACTCGTGTAGATATTCAGTTCCCTGAGCTCCTCGGAAAATGCTTCCATTGATACGGCACGTTTTCCAATCAGAAACAGATGGCAGTAAAAGAGCCAGCCATCGGTCGTCCACCGGTCGGTAGCGAAATAAAGAGCACTTTTCCAAGCCGGCGTTAGCATATTGGTTCGGTTCACGGTATCGCGTTCCACGGTTCCCGCAGTCGTGGATATGAATGGCGTGTTTTGGTAGAAAGGTGCATTTCCCTGTGATGGATCAGGCCTCGTGAACGAGTTCTGGTGCCACTCAAGATTCTGCTCGGTGAGCCGATCCGCAACTTCGTTCTGTGGGAGACGACCCTGAGTCCGCCACCAGTTGCAGATAATGCCCATTTGGAAAATGTTGTCGATGTCCTGATCCGTCAGGTTGCTGAGACCCTTGATGACGTGCTGAATGATCATGACGGGCACATCATAGCAAAATTATTTCCGGGCCGCGTCAACCCCAAGCGGTTATGATTTCGGGCGAGGTTTACGAAAATGCCGGAGCCATCAGGTCTTACTCATGATCCCGCGAACCGATACGGACTTTACTATCCTTTCATTCACATTCGTGATGAGAACTGGCTGAAGGGAACTATCCTGGCATTTCAGAAGGTGCGCCGTATTGTTCCTAACCAATTTACAGTCAAGGACCAGGCGATCACCAAAGCTTATGCCACGCTAGAGGGCCCGGCGGGACCGCTTCTTGAGTCTTTGTTTGTGGATGGCCAAGAAGTCCGCACCTCACAGGAGTGGTTGCATAAAAGAATCAGCGAGCGGATCGACGAACTTACCGACAGATATGCCGAAGACAAAGTGTCTCCCGGATGGCAGAGTGGTCCGCAGACGTTTCAAATGCACGTTGGTAAATTCCTGGACCGGGTCTCCTGGAGCTCTTGAAATCGCGGCATCTTGCCTGGCACAGTTGCGAACCGATGGAGCCGGACTCTTTCGACTGGGTAACCATGCACCCGAAGATGGGCGCCGCGATGATGTCTGTTTTGGCCCTAGCCGTGGCCCACGTCAAGGGCCTTAGCGTGGTGACGCCCTCCGGCGCCACGCACCAGCAGCTGCTCGCCAACCGCGAAGAAGAGGTATTTGAAAAACTCCTCGAAATACCGTTGCCTCCAGGTCAGAGCACCGCCGCGGATGTCACGACCGAGGAACTGGCACATGTGGTAATAACCATGGGATTTGACCTGACGCGGCTCAATGCCGAACAGATTTGCGAGCTTCTGAAGCAAGGCAAGGACCTCCGCTCTTTTCGTGTAGCCGTCGCGAACTTCGCTAGCCGAATTCCTCCAGGGCTTGATGCCGAGGAACGGCGCAGGCGGCTTCGCCAGGAAGCGCAGGAAGTCCTCGATGAATGGAATAGATACTCCAGCAACCTTCCACCATTCGCAAAGGAGGCTCTGGTGGACGCTGCTCTGGATAAGGTGCCCGATAAAGCGTTTGAGCTAGGACTGGGCGCCACGGTCGCAACAGTCGTTGGGGCTTTGCCAGGACTTCTTATCAGCGTTACGGTATCTGCCGGCGTAAAAATGTTTCGCAAGCGCGATACACCTTTTCGCTTCCTTAGTCGGGTCAATAAGGTGGCCGATCGGAGTATTGGCTCAATTTACGTTCCCCAATGGGGCGCGCTCGCGGCTCAGGCGCCTTAACTAGCTACCCAGCGCAGTCCAGCGGTCTCGACTATGCCGCAGATGGTTCTGAAGTTGGCCAGATCGCACCCTTTGCAGTACCGACCGAAGCCATTGATTAGCTGCCATTGGGTTGCGTACTCGATGATCATCCGGGGAGTAAGCCTAGTTCTTCTCTTTCTGCTCCTGAATGACTCCCGAACCCGCAACATTTCTCTTCGGAACATATCCCCGGACGGAGAACCGAAAAAAATCGATAATCCGCATAGATTGTTTTTTGCGAACAGGTCTGAGTTTCGGCCTCGTCGGTTATCCGACGGCTTCGTTCCCAAGAGCCGACGCTAACGCTTGACTGGGGCGCTTTCGGAGAGCAACATTCGGGTGCGACTTCGGACATGGGTCTGTCGTAGGTTCGTCGGTCCTCTATTTTGCGTCGGCGGCGAAATCGTGGAATCTCCACGCGAGGTTGGATCATGAAATACCTTTTATGGTTCTGCGCGATTCTTGCAGCGGTCATGCCTCTGCTTGCTCAAACATCGAATATCGGAGCCTTGGCAGGCCGACAAATCGCGGTACAAAGCAAAGACTCTGCTGCCCAAGGCAAAGGGGAAGCGAATTTGGGTACTGAGACCGTTTGGATCCAGTCGTCTAGTGAGCTGAAGCAAGTTTTGGAGAGAAGGGGCATAGAACCTGATGCAGACGCACTCAGCGTCGTGTATTCGATGAACCCAGGTTTGAAGAAGGACTCTTCGCAATGGCAGGTGGTCCACATCCCGATGGTTAACGGATTTGACCCGGCAAACACCGGACGCGTGAACTTGGACGTGGATCGACAGCTCAAGGACAGCATCACCGAGAGTCATACGCGGGTCGTGGAACGGATTGGGATCGCTCCGGAATCAGTTCGCTATAGGCTAAGCCCTGCGTCAGTCGCCCTTGGCGATGTCTCCCTTGCCGTGAAGGTGCACCCGGCAAGCCAGGCATTCCTTCACCAAGTTGAACGCGAATCGTTGATCCTGAAGACGATCAGCAGCAAAGAAGCGCTGACGGTGAGCGATGAAGCGACAGTGCAAATGATTACGAAGGACCTGGAAGTTAAAAATGAAGGTTTGAAAGCAGATGCACCTGATCCTACGCTAACCGTGCGGACCGTCGGATCGGTGGACGGGAAAGAGATCTCTTTGCTTACCGTCTGCTACGTACCTGCTGCGCTTTACGGCGGAAAGTGTGACGCCGAGTTCAAGAGGCCAACCTCACCTACGCACCAAGACATACCGATCGCTAACTACCTGATGTGGGCTCAGGACAGCACGGACGGATCGCAAAAGACCACTCCGAAGCCTGTTGAAGTAAGAAGCGACGATGATGTGACGCTGGTGATAAAGCAGTGAACGACATCGGGAGCATCCTCGCGAAGGCCGGGAAAGCGGTAGCAGCTGTCTTCTCTGGATTCGGTGGATTCCTTCTGAATGTCCAACCGCCCGAAGGAGTACTGAAGGGGTTTACCATCGGTTTTGCCACCGCAATTTCGACCTTGGTCTTTCTGGTCTTGAGCCTATTTGTGCCGACTATGGATCGCAAGAAGTATCGCCGAATTGCCTTGAGTGTGACCCTCATGCTGTTTGTTGGATTTGTGATCACGGGCTTGGAATACCAAGATGTGTTCAGCCAGTTGACTCTCGATTTTCCTGAACGGTCGGGAACGGAGAAAATTGTCATAGGTGATCAGATGACACCCCGTGCGGCTGCGCGCGAACGAGAAACTCCGGAGCCGCTAACAACGTTACTGTTGGATTTCGGTGGAAAAACTCACCGCGAGGATGTCTGGACTCGTGAGTCGATCAACAAGGCCAAGGTTCGGCTCAGCAACGGCTATCTTTGGATGTCAGTGTTTATACCAGCCACAATTTTTTGCCTAGGGGAACTACTCTTTCCGTCAAAAAAACAGAAAGGCGGAACACCCCGGACAACTGCGCCATCGCGATCCGACTCCGCGACGACGCCTTCCTAAAACATATAACTGGACTCCGGCGCAGCTCACCTGCAATCAATCCGAATACCCGCCGATGCTGTCATTTCATGAAACTCAGCTGTTGCCGGCTCTAGTCGCTTTTGCTCAGCAGATTCATTTGTAGGTGTTCCGACAGGAATCGGGACGGCGAATCCAGGCGCCACGTTAGCATCACGATTTGGCGTCGGCGACTGCCGCCCGATAGCCAATCCACGGACGTTGCCGACGATTATGGTGTTCTTCTCCGAGTTCCGCTCGCAGGTGCCTAGAGCCTGGGTCATCCACCCAACGACACAAATTACGAATCCTGGCGAGGATGCGCAACAAACGTGGTCGCCGTTGCGGGCTCACCTTTGCCGAAGGTCCCAGACAGATCCCCATATGTCCGGCAACGACAACCTCCGCTGATATCGCTCGGCGAATTGCTTCCGGACTGCCGACGATAGGGGAACTAACCGGGATACTGACCACAAGGGCGTTATGAGGACTCAACTCATCTCCTGTCGATTGCCAAAAGCCGATAGCGCGCTATTACGGTAGTCGCTCTTTCACCACCTGTGCCGTTTCGTCTCTTTTTCGTCAGGTGGATTTAGAGTCGGGGAGTGAGTCCCTTTGCCGAGGCCTCGGATCCAGGTGGTTCACGGAACGGTTCCACCGAAATGCGCTCGTAACACACTTCCAGCACGGTCAGGTATTCTGTACCGCCCGGCAATTGAAGGACTATGCTGTCACCCGCTGCCGACTTCATCAACGCGCGCCCCAGAGGTGACACCCAACTGATGTGGTTGCGGTTGAGATCGACCTCGTCGGTGCCCACGATGCTCACCACTCGCTCCGCTCCCGCAGCATTGGCATAGCGCACGGTCGCTCCGAAGAATGCCCTTGTCGCCGCCTGCCCCGCTCTCGGAGCTTCCGGGTCCACCACTTCCGCGGCTTCGATTCGCTTCGTGAGAAAGCGAATCCGCCCATCGATCTGCCGCAGCCGCCGCTTGCCATACTGATAGTCGGCGTTTTCACTGCGATCGCCGTTGCTGGCAGCCCACGCCACCACCTCCGTCACGGCCGGGCGTTCCCTGGCGAGCAGAAACCGGTGCTCATCTTTGAGGCGCTGCAGCCCGCTCCGCGTTATGTAGTTCTTGACATGCGTCGCGGGCTCGTCCGGTTTTGGTTTTCCCGTAAACCCTTTCCGCATCTTGTAGTCCTTCCAGGGCGAATCCTCGGACGTGTGGTTTTGATTCATTTTTGTGACGGAACCTCACATTTCGAAGACCACGAGAGTACTTTACGGCGGTGGTAGGTCAACGAGTTTATCTTTTAATTTCCACTCTTGAAACTTGGCCGACATCTGCTGACTTCGCTGGAGGATTGGGCCGCCATTTTTATTTTGCCGAGCCCAACCGCACAGATGATCCCAGATTCGGCCTACATGGGCCAGTAGATCCGACAGCATTAACTGTCCAACCGCCAAACTTCCTTCTAGTAGGATACCGGCTTGCGGAACTGGGTGGCCGCCAAGTTCACAATGATAACCATAGTCCTTTCCACGAAAAATTCCTTGCCCGGCAGCGGCCCGGAGTTTGGCTGGTGTGAAAACTTTCTGCCGCTCATCCTTAGTGCTTCGCAACCAGCGCTCGCCCTCTCCATTGTGCGTTTCGAATGCCCACGCTAGATATTCGATCTGAACCATCTGCCGCACCAATGCGGACGCAGCGTAGTAGCGGCCATCAGCAAAGAGATCTGTACTTGCGGATGTGAGCTGTCCCGCAACTCGAAGCAAAACTGATACAGCGACAGTTTCATCGCTGCCATGCCCGAATAGAGAACTGCCCTGAGTTCGATCCGAGCCAAGTAAATGACCCATGACATGAAGTTCGGTGCCAGTTTCCACTAGCTGGCTAGCGCTGAACCTTGCCAAATCAGAGCGGCACGCGATGGCGCCTTTATCACTAGCGGCAGCCTCCATTGCTTCTTGGGTTGGTTCGATTCGAGGTATTCTGTCGGGTGAATCCATTGACTTCTCCATCTGCGCAGCCGGCCGGTAAGACTAGCAAAATCGGTCGAAACGCCCACCCTACTTAATCACTCCGCGCTCCGAGGTCTCGATGAACTGAATCAGGCGATTGACGTCTTCTACGCGCTCCGACTCGGACGGGTGGCCCACTCTTCCGCCGCCTTTGCTTTCCCATCCCTCCAAACTAAATCGAGCGTGGCCTATCCTTGCGGTTTTTGCAAGGGTAAGCCACCCTAGTTTGGTTATACGGATAGAGAAAATCAAATCCTACGAAGCGTGGGCCACCCGCCCTTCCGGTTCCGAATGATCCACACGAGGCATCCCAAGAGCGCACACGCATCAGATAAAATGTCGAGCGTACGCTTCAGATCCTTCGTTCCCCATCCCCAATTTTCGAGGAGGGTTAGGTGTTCACTGACATTCTGCTAGTCGTCATCACCTTGGCCGTTGCGGTTATCGGCACTCTTTGGCGGGACCCGCCTCGAAGCATGAAGATATCTCTCATTGTTCTGGCGGTGGTCGCCAGCGGGGCATCGGTATTCAAGGCTATTAGCGATGCAGGCGATAAAAACTTCATCAAATTCGCGCTGACTTCCACGCTAAAACCCTCGAACGCCCAATTCCATCAACTGATTGTTGACGTTGATAAAGCAATGAAAGACTCCCATCGCAAACAAGGCGAATGCAATCATGGGGACGACGGGATGGTTTGCTTTCTCGTTTCGACGGAAAGCGATACGCGGAGAGGCACGCTGGTTCTGGAGAGAGGCGATCTCGGAACGCTCTATGCAACCGAGCTCGATCACGGTGACACGGGAAAAGTTATCAATGACGTGTGCGCAAGGCAATACAACCCCGATGATCTTGGGGAGGATTTCAAAGCCAGAGTGGCTCTGCTTGGAACCGCCGTATACTTCGATGTTTTTAAGAAAGAGGGATCCGAATCTTCTTACGATGATAGCTTCGGCGTCAGAATTACATTCGAAGATCGCGGAAAACGTGACGAAGTTGTATTGGCCCCAGCTGAGCTGCGCGCATTCAAGCCGGATAACGCTTGCGGTCTCTTCTACAACGTCGAACAGAGCTTTCGTGGTAAATTCAGGCCGTTTACAACCCAGTCCGGTCAGTAGCCGCTTGTCGAATAGTTGTGAAACCCTCTGAAACCCGCACCCATGTACTACCGCGAACTTGCAAGGCTTTAGGTCGCTACCTGTGCGCTGCAAGTCTTTTGTTTTCGGTTTACAGGCGGGTTCGAATCCCACTCTCTCCGCCATATTTGATGCCGTCCCGGTCAAGCTGATATATTCCCCGGCCGAAGTTGTCGCCATGACGGGCCGCTCACGCCGGACCATTATTCGGTGGTTTGAGAATGAGCCGGGCGTGGTCTTGCTGGAAATCTTAGACCATCCTGAGAAGTTACATAAGCGGTGCTATCGGACCATCCGCATCCCGCGCACGGTATTTGATCATGTCATTGCGCGCCGCATTTCCGAAATTGCTCACTAACGCCTGACTATCAAAATCGGGTAGAATCTCCAGCGCGCCGCTAGTTAGTCACTTGTCTGGGGACCGTTCACAAAAGCAACTGATGTTTGCGGGAGGTTGACGTGCTTGACCAAGACAACGGAACAACGCAGCCCGGCGGTAACGATTCGCCGACACAACTAAGCAACCCGAGCACAGCCATCTATGTGCTCACCGGAAGTGAACGATTTCTAGCCGGGAGTGGTGTTTGCCTTGTGATGGTATCGGTGGTTTCATTCATCTTTGCGATTTGGAGCAACTACCGCACCGGGGGTTTTATCCGTGCGGTCACATGGCAAGAAGCGTTGGCGGCTGAGGCATCTACTTTAGTCCTAATCGCAGTTGCATGTTTGTGTTCTTTGTTGGGCCTCCGATTACTCACAACCACGCAAAATGCACTTGCCCGAACGATCCCCAAAGATGATCTGCCAATGATCGAGGCTGCGGTCATCAGCGGCAAGTCAGACCCAATTGACCAATATGTGCGTCTGAGGAGCTTGGCTGGTTGGGCTGGCACGTTCACCAAACTAGGAATTACAGGATTACCGCTTGTCACCGTCATTCTGACATTGATTTTTTCCTTTATAGCACTTCTCCCCGTTACCCCTGCAAAAGATTTTTTGGACCTGGCCAAATTGACTCTTGGAGCGTTTATAGGTTCTTTTGTGCAACGAAGTGTGGAGCAAAGAAAGCAAGAGGCGTCAGCACCAAGTCCGGGCCCTGGTTCATCAAGCTCACTGCCGGTGTAACATTTACGATGCGAGGGCAAGAAGATAAACGCCCCGAATCCACCCAGCAAGTCGTTACACAAAAGCCCTGCAAGGCCTACGAATAGATCCCAGGCGCCTCATGTCCAAGCTTCTGCACGTACTCAACGTATGACCCAGGATAAACAGTGGGATGGCGGTCCGTGCCGCTCTCGCCGCCCAGTTCCAGCACACGTGAGCCGAGACCACGAAGGAACATGCGGTCATGCGATAGGAAGATCATGGTGCCTTCAAAATCCTTCAGGGCGTCCACCAGCATCTCCTTGGTCGCAAGATCCAGGTGATTCGTCGGTTCGTCGAGCACCAGGAAGTTCGGCGGGTTGTAGAGCATGCGTGCTATTGCCAGCCGCGACTTTTCTCCGCCGGAGAGCGCGCGAATCTTCTTATCTACGTCTTCGCCGGAGAAACTGGAATGCTCCTGCCAGGCTCCGCAGTGCCCCGAGACCGTCCTGGGGAAAATCCTGTTGCAACTGTTCGATGACGGTGAGATCGGGATTGAGCACGTCCAGCGATTGTTGCACAAAGTAGCCCATATACAGGCTGGCGCCGAGCCGCACGCTTCCAGTATCAGGAGCACTGGCTCCGGCAATCATCCTGAGCAGCGTGGTCTTGCCCGCGCCGTTTCTCCCCATGACGGCCCAGCGTTCTCCGCGGCGGATGGTGAGGTTGAACCCTTCGTAAATCACACGCGGGCCGTAACTCTTGTGCAGATTCTCAAGGACGGCCACCTGTTCGCCGGATCGCGGAGGGACACGAAAGTCAAGCTTCACCACTTGGCGTTTCTTCGGTAGTTCGATCTTCTCGATCTTGTCCAAGGCCTTAGAACGGCTCTGCACCTAGGCCGCCTTGGCCGCGTGCGTCCTGAAACGATCAATGAAGCGCTGGTCCTTGGCAAGCATGGACTGCTGCCGGGCAAATGCGGCCTCCTGATTGCTCTCTCGCACCGCCCTTTCGCGCTCGTAGAAGTCGTAGTCACCCGAATATGTGATGATTTCGCCGCCATCAATCTCTGCAATCTTTGAGACCAGACGGTTCATGAACTCGCGGTCGTGTGAGGTCATGAGCAACGCGCCGGGAAATGACTTGAGGAACTGTTCGAGCCAGATGATGAACTCGATGTCGAGGTGGTTCGTGGGCTCGTCCATCAGCAATACCTCTGGCATTCCGAGCAGGACCCGTGCCAGCGCCACCCGCATTTTCCATCCGCCAGAGAGAGCGCCCCACGTCACCGTCGATCTGATCGTCTTTGAATCCCAGACCGTGGAGCACTTCACGGGCCTGCGATTCGAGCGCATAACCGCCTAAATGCTCGTACTCCTCCTGAACGTGACCGAAGCGATCAAGAATGCGGTCCATGTCATCAGCCTTGTCAGGGTCGGACATTTCCCGCTGCAAGGCTTCGAGTTCGTGGTGTAGATCGCCGACGCGTCCGCTCCCTGCGATCGCTTCATCCAGGACCGAACGGCCCTGCATTTCCTCGACGTCCTGGCGAAAGTAGCCGATCGTCAACTTCTTGGGGACAGAGACCGCCCCCTCGTCAGGAGTTTCCTCGCCGACCACCATCCGGAAGAGCGTTGTCTTGCCCGACCCATTAGGACCGACCAGCCCGACTTTTTCGCCGGGATTCAATTGAAACGAAGCATCCACGAAGAGCAACTGCTTGCCACACTGCTTACTGATGTTTGAGAAAGAGATCATTTTGAAGGAGCAACTCGCGGCACCGTGCCTCTTCCAGTGTAGCCCGGCAGTGTAGCGCGGCCAGAAAATTGCTAGCCAACGCTGGCACGTTGGACGTACAAGCGTTCAAGGGTAAAAGTGAGCGAGGTCAAGGAATCGCTTTCAGTATGGCGATAAAAGTCAACTCGCTATGGCTGAATCCTCGGCTTCTGATCGCCTTGCATTCGCTTTTTGCCCTCCGTGAAACCGGACTGCGAATATGTGCTGTGGACAAAAGCCGTAACAGTCACCTCATCGACGCCAAGCAGTCCGCTCTCTGAAGTCCGTTTTGTGAAGCAACTATTGCGACATGGGCATGTTCGCGTATTTTGAAGGAGACTGCCGCGATATTTCTCTGCAGTAAAGCCTTGCTGGCGGAGAGAGTGGGAGTCGAACCCAACATTTACCGAGCTAGCGTTTTGGTTCGGTTTTTTCATTTTTCCACAGGACAAATAATGCGAGCTCGAACACAGAACTCG
>Ga0207116_10179_pt1 | contig 12633 bp, 12 predicted proteins | sample Alteio_BWMinHeat_44_FD_153550 | JGI IMG/M metagenome (GOLD analysis project Ga0207116, IMG submission 153550) | Enriched cells from forest soil in Barre Woods Harvard Forest LTER site, Petersham, Massachusetts, United States -... | ecosystem: Environmental > Terrestrial > Soil > Temperate forest >... | reverse complement strand
GAATGCGAATTAATCATCATTAATGCGAATTCGCCAGAGAATGAAGAGCCTATTATTCTCGAGCATTGTAAGCAATATCCCAATATCATTTACGTACGACTCGCAAAAGATCCCGGCCTTTATGCCGTCTGGAATATGGGCACACAGATGGCTCGTGCCGATTTTATTGCCAATGCCAACATCGATGACCATCGTAATCCAGAAATCCTTGAAATGCATGCACGAGCGCTCGAAGAGAATCCTGGCGTTGATCTTGTCTATTCAGATTTTTATATTAGCGACAGGCCACGCAGATTTGAGGAAAGCAGCGCTTGCTATCTTCACGCAAAAGGAGAGTTCTCATTAAGGAACACAGAAATGTGTCAGCCAGGCCCCTTCCCGATGTGGAGAAAGTCAGTTCATGATAAGTATGGCTATTTCGATGAAAGCTATAAATCAGCGGGCGACTGGGAGTTCTGGTGTAGACTTGTTCACGCTGGCGTGTTCTTTAAACGAATCCCGGGAATAAGCGGAACCTTTTACGGCAACCCCACCGGTCTTTCGAGTACCAAGCAGGCCGAGAAAGAATGGTTGTATTTGCTAGCAAAATACAGATATTTATGGGAAGAGTGGCCTAAAAAATATGGAACTCTTCCGCCTCGACGAATAGCAAAACAGAAACGAACCGAATTAAGGACAACAGCCAAATCATGCGTACTGCAATAAATCTACTGCTTTCATTTCTAGTGAGTTTCTCTGTAGCACATGCCCAAAGGGAAAGCTTAGGTGACATTTTACAAAGCAAGCCACGTATTTCAATCATTACCTCTGTCTATAAAGGCGATGCCTTTATCAGAGATTTTTTAGAAGACATCGTACGACAAACGATATTTTCCGAATGCGAATTAATCATCATTAATGCGAATTCGCCAGAGAATGAAGAGCCTATTATTCTCGAGCATTGTAAGCAATATCCCAATATCATTTACGTACGACTCGCAAAAGATCCCGGCCTTTATGCCGTCTGGAATATGGGCACACAGATGGCTCGTGCCGATTTTATTGCCAATGCCAACATCGATGACCATCGTAATCCAGAAATCCTTGAAATGCATGCACGAGCGCTCGAAGAGAATCCTGGCGTTGATGTCGTATATTCAGATTTCTATATTAGCGAAACACCAAATCGTAGATTTGAAGATAGTGATAAGTGTTACCTCTTATCAAAGGGAGAATTTTCGCTCTCAAATGCATGGCAGTGTCAACCAGGCCCCTTCCCGATGTGGAGAAAATCACTCCATGATAAGTTCGGCTACTTTGATGAAAATTACAAATCGGGAGGAGACTGGGACTTCTGGTGCAGGATTATCCATAAGGGCGTAAAATTCAAACGTGTCCCTGGTATTAGCGGCACATTTTATGGTAATCCCACTGGCCTTTCCAGTACACAGCAGGCAAATAAAGAATGGTTGTATTTGACCGAAAAATATAAATATTTATGGGAAGAATGGCCAAAAAAATATGAGCAATATCTGCCTGTACGAAAAGCAAAACAAAAACGAACAGAATTAGCGTAATGTAAACTGGCACACTATGAGGAGCAAGAATAAATTTCCCCTGCAGCGTACTGTCGTTGATTTTGCACAACGGCATAATTTTGCCATCACGGCATATGAATAATTCTGGGTTTTGCGTAAGGGATAAAGACCCACTTTGTCTATCGCCCACACAATTATACCAAGGAGTCAGCAATGATAAAAACTACTCCAATAAAGCTCGTTCTATTGATAAGTTGTTCCATCATAACCGTAATACAGGGATATAGCACGAAACGTACTAACATATTAGCCTCTAAATACGACCAGCACTATATTATGCGCCAAATACACGGCCCCCTAGCCAACGAACGGAGAGCTCTTGCTGGACTGTTTGCTTCGTATATTTTCGTTGTACGTTTCTTGAATTTCATTGAACAACAAAAAGTACCAGTAAGTTATGAGGTCTCTTTTCCAACAGGATGCTATATCGAACCCTCGAAGGGTCCCAACTGGTGGGAATATTATTTTGAACCCATTGAGCAGGAACGTACGCCTACCGCAAATACAACAGAAGTTGATGATGCCCTTGACCATGCATGGGCATTCGTGAATTTTACTCCAGAAAAAGGGCATCAAATCATTGAGAAATACATCAAAATGAAGCCAGAAATACAGCAAAAAATAGATAGTTTTTATGAGCAAAATCTAAAAGGTAATTACATTATTGGTGTACATTATCGTGGTACCGATAAAATATACGAGGTAAATCGTATAGCATATGAACAGTTCTTTATGGAGATTGAAAGGACTATCCGCAAGATCAATACTAAAAATTACGTCATCTTTGTAGCAACTGATGAACAGCAATTTTTAGATACTCTCCAGCAACAGTTTGGTCAGATCGTTTATCAGGAAGCTCAGCGATCCTCTAACGGTCAACCTCTCCATTATGGCATCAACAGAGAAAATCCCTATCAACAGGGACTCGAAGCTCTTATAGATTTTGGTTTGCTCGCTAAAAGCAACATAGTAATTCGAGGGTCATCGGCCCTAACCATCGCGTTAGAACTCACACATCCTCATATCAATTTTGTAACAATAGCGCCCCTATAACAGAGCAAGTTACAACAACCCTTGTTCATCACAAAACAAGTTTGGTAGCTTCATAGGAGCTTTGGTTATCTCATACAGCATGCGCCACTCAGGAGAAACATATGGGTTTGTTGTACCGCGGATTATTACTAACGTTTATCCTGCTTAGTAATATCAACACAGCCGCCGCTTCCTCCGAAGTAAGTCCGCGCAGCGGCACTACACAGAAGAAATACTACATTCTCGACCATTCAAGAGCACAATACGGCATGTTTGGCTCCTATCAAGCAGTCGTTGGCTTTTTAGATTTTATCGAACAACAGAATGATGTCGCAGGTTATGAAGTGCTTTTCACCTGGGGACACTATTTCAACAAAAAACTAGGTCCTAACTGGTGGGAATACTATTTCAAACCCATACAGGCGGGCAGTCCCCATGGCGCCCAAGTCGTCTACATCGATGATGATCAGAAGGCGGCATTCAACATAGGTGCCATATCGTCGATGAGCAAGGAGCGGGCTCATGAGATTATCAGCAAATACATTAAACTCAGAACCAATCTGCGCCTTAAAATAGAGGCATTTTATCAGAAGTACCTTCGCGGGAAATACGTCATCAGCGTCCACTATCGGGGTACCGACAAAATACAAGAGGCAAATCGCGTCTCATACGAGATCTTCTTCCAAACAATTGAGGATGTTATCAAGACGCTGCAACATGACAATTATGTGATCTACGCCGCAAGTGATGAGCAACAATTTATCGATGCCCTCAAAGAGCGGTTCAAACATGTACGCTACCAAAAAGCGCAACGCTCATCGAATGGTAAGCCATTGCATTATGGGCCCAATGCGAAACATGGTTCACAGCAAGGAGAAGAGACGATTATCGATTTTTATCTTCTCGGCAAAGGAGATATTCTTATCCGTGGCCATTCTAATCTCAGTGCAAGTCTCCAGAACCTTCGCCCCGATCTTCGGACTATAACGCTTAACACCACGACGGTCGGTGCGGTACGCCATCAATCATGACGTTCGATTGCCATTCTGTGAAGCCTGTTCTAGGATGCAACTGTACCCTATTTTTGACAGAGCAGTTCAACGGAAAGACCATGCCAAGAACGCCCTTATTCCTTCGATATATTTTCCAACTTATCTTCATAGCAACCTGCGCCACACTCTCTAGCAAACCAGCCCTCCACAACAAGCCCCGTGTGAGCATCATCACTTCCGTCTACAAAGGGGATGAGTTCATCAGAGGATTTCTGGAGGATATCGTTCGCCAAACAATTTTTGAAGCGTGTGAACTTATTATCATCAATGCCGATTCCCCCGGCAATGAAGAGCCGGTCATTCTGGAATACCGCAATCGGTATCCCAACATTATCTACCTGCGTCTGAAGCAAGATCCTGGCCTTTATGCGGTCTGGAATATCGCCATCAAAATGGCTCGCGCTGATTTTATTACCAATGCCAACATCGACGACCGGCGTAATCCAAAGTCGCTCGAAAAGCAGGTGAAAGTACTTGAGCGGCATCCCGAAATAGCATTGGTCTATTCAAATTTTTATGTCACGCAGATTGCAAATATAAACTTTGAGCGCGCAGAAGAAGAGGACCTTCCCGCCGTCAAGGTGCTCAAATTTGCACTAGAGCGACTACATATCTGCTTTGTGGGACCACAGCCCATGTGGCGTAAATCGGTACATGCAACATGTGGTTACTTTGATGAAAGTTATAAATCAGCAGGTGATTGGGAATTCTGGAACCGCATGGCGAGCAAAGGGTTCATATTCAAGAAACTCAGAACCATCAGCGGCGTTTATTTTAATAATCCCTTGGGACTTTCTTCCCATAAAGACCAGGAGCGTCAGGCCCGCAATACAGCTGAAAATAACCGCATTATACGTCAATATAATGGCATGTGGTCATACAGCACATAGCTGTTGTACGTTACTTCTGTCTTGCTTTTTAAAGTATTGCGCCAAGACGCTTCGCCTCGTTATAGTGGATCATGTTTTTCACCATAAGCAGGTATGAAAGGGCAGATAAATCCAAGACACACCAAAAAGCAGCAAATTTCAATATCAGGAGCAACCGTAATGTCATCTGCAAAAAGATTAGCCTTGTTATTATGCCTCACATTTGTGGCGATGCACACAGACCCTCTGATACATGCGGCTTATGTTCCCGCAGAAGAGAACGACGACACGGAAATCGTTGGAGATGAAGCACCAGAGGCGGCTGGTATCTATACCACAACTATGCATTTCTATTCTCCGTTTATGGAAGATGAGCCTATGGAAGAATCCGCTGCGGGCTAAAACGTCGTATCTTTCTTACGTATCAACAGGACTCCCCCAGCCTATGTCTGGGGGAGTTTTATTTCTCTACAAATAATACCCTGAGAGAATGACATACGTATCAACAGCTACTGCCTGATTTTTATCGGAGAAGCTGCTAATTGCCTTACCCGTTGTCGCGCGACCGCGGATTGCCTGCTTGGCATAGACCCGCCGCACGCTATTTCGGTCCGGGTATTGCACCCAGCCGCCACCACTTTTGGCAATTGAGATGAGCTTTTGTATAATCGCCTTGCCCTTTTCATCAACGGTACCCAGATCCTTTTCCCAGATACGATGATGGTTAGAACCGTCAACGAGAATTGTTCCATTGTCTTGAACGATTTCGATGAAGACATCACCTCTGAGGAAATCACTCGAACCGCTTGTAAAGACACCGAGGGCGAATTCATCCGTCTTCTGTTCGACATAGCGAGCTGCCTTTTCGACCATGAAGCGCACGGTGACCTGCTTGCCTGCAGGGAAGTAGGCAGCACCGACGACAAAATCACCATCATTGAGTGATACCTTTTCGATGTACATCAATGCATAGGAATTCTTGAGATGGAAGCTTACCCAGCCACTCGTGTAGGTCTTGGCCTGTTGAATGATCACTTTGGTAACAGGGCGACCGTCCTGATCGACCGTATTAATCAGGTTTTGGCCAATGAATGCAGGATTTTCCATATCGGCAACGATCTTGCCCTCCATGTCGTAGACAAACAACGATATGCCACCCACGGCAAAGCGACCATTCGGCTGTGAGAATTCGGGGAAGGATTGCTGAGCGCCATGGACGCGCATGTAACTCACTGCCTTCTTGACCATGGCACGTACATCCGCCTCATTAACGTTGGGATAGTAGGCACCGACGATAATATATTGTTTGCCATTTTTGTCGGTCAACATCGCTGCGTAAGCATGCTCCTCAACACCCCCTGCTCGGGATTTATAGGAGATCCATCCTTTGCCCTTGCTCTTGGCGAGCGCAATCATGTCGCGGATAATGTGTTTACCATCGGCTGAAGTATAGTCCGTCATGTTTTGGCCCAGCAGCTCTAAACTTCTGCCATGGGCTATGCAGACCCCATCAAGCGTATAAGCTGATAAAAATATATTTCCGTTAACATATTTTCCTGTTGGATTGTTCATCCGCTCAAAGACCACCGAGGGCTCTTCTGCGTCTCCTGCTTCAAGTGCCGACTCAACGAGCTGTTCCGTTAAATATTTCCCTGATTCTGGATAGAAGCCAGCACCGATGATGAAGCTTTTCCCCTCCTTGACCACCGTCTGCACAAAGGAATGCATATAGCCGTTATTCCAGAGGAAATTAACAAAGCCACCAACCTTTCCTTTCTTGAGCATCTTGTTGACTAAATTCTCTTCGCCAACACCCTCTGGCTTGAAGTCTTTCCATATAGCATCCCGCTGTGCACCAAAGAGGAAGCAGATGCCATTATCATCGAAAAGGAAGATCTCAATTTCACCCCGCCTCCAGCGCGGAGAGTTGAGAAAATCATGGCAGGATTTATCAAGCGTATTGGTCTGAAAAAAACTTGCCGCAGCTGCAACAAGATCTTTGCACTCTTGGATTTTGCGCTCGATGTTAATTTCATGGAGCGCCGGCGCCGCCTGCAAAAGCCCACTGCTCATGCATACCATTGCTCCGATCAGATATCTTTTCACTAGCATAGGAAACCTTTCCTTAGTCACGCCTACCGAAGAGTCGTAACATCATTAAAAACAGGTTAATAAAACCTAAATAGAGCTGGAGCGCACAGATCATGGCGCTCTTGTACCAAGTCTCATTTCGTTCAATGAGGTGGGCAGCTAAGATGCGAATTTGTTGTATGTTGACGGCAATCAGTGCAGAAAATACAAGGACGCCAACGATAGAGATGATCAAGTCGAAGCCTCGGCTTCCTATAAAGAAGTTGATGAACATGGTGACAATAATGCCCCAGAGCGTCATATACAAGAGTGAGCTGTAGCGTGCGAGGTCCCGCTCAGTGTAAAAGCCGTAGAGCGCCATACCCGCAAACATCGCCGATGAAGCGAAAAAGATCTGCGCCACTGAGCCGAGTGCGTAAACCGTAAAGATACCGGAGAGCATGAGGCCCGTTGTTATGGCATAGGCAATGTACAAAGCCTGCACCGTCGTCGTTGACAGGGTGGCAAGCGAGCGCCCCAAAGCAAAGATGATGCCAAGCTGTATGGCAAACATGATGAGCACCACGGGTAGCGTCTGGAGCGCAGGAATTCCCGATGCCAAGTATGCCGTAACGCCACTCACGCCAACGGCAAAGGCTAGCCAGCCAAATACCTGGTATAAGAGTGCCCGCACCGACCGTTCGTGGGATTCAACGTGATCATCATACTGATTGTACATAGCAATCCTTCATAAAACTTTGTAAAGAAAACCCATCGTCACTATACCGATAGGGTATTAAATTGAGCAATAGATTGCATCTATCACCCTGCCTTTGGTACCATTGCCCGTAAGGGAACCTATGAGCAAAAGGAGAGATCATACATGGTGAGAAAGCTATTAATATCGACAGTGAGTTGTCTCATCATCCTACTTGTTACACAGAATCAAAGCCATGCCACCTCAGGGAGCAGCTCAACCGGCTCATCGGAGCGACCTGGTCGGAATATTTATGGTACTATCACCGATATCGAAAACAACTTCTTCCCCTTCGAATACCTCGCCGTCGGATCACGTACCGAAACGAAGAAGATTCCTGTCTACACCGAACCGAATGATCCGGATAGCAACCCGGCAGCCAACACCACCTACATCGACCTTGATGAGATTGTGGCCATTAAGATCGCCGACCCGGAAAAGCCGACCGACAACATTGTCACCTTTGAGGGCAGAGAGTATGTGCGGATTCTCGTGATTTTCAAAAATAATGCCGAAAAGGCACATCCTTATATCATCGAAAAGAAGACGGCGATATATTGCGATGAGGATATCAATCAACGGCACAAAGTCGCCCGCTCGCTCCGCTTCGATGTCATCAAAAAGATCACCATCACCGGTTTTAAATCGGCCGATCGCGTTGCAACCACAACCCCATCGCCTGCGGCCAAGCCCTTTGATGAAAAGAAGTTCCATAATTGCAGCCAGGCGCAGCAAGATTTGAAACAACTTTCCGACGCAACCAAGCAGCTACCCGCCCATCAACAGGGTATCCTTACACCGATCATAGAACAGATCAAAGACTGGGTCGGCGCCTTGTGTAACAATTAATTTTTGCACCCGATTTTGGTATACTACACCCCATCAACCACCACTCTTTTCGAAAGATTTTTCCCATGGTACACGACCTTACCAAGAGCAGCATGCATGACCTTATTGTATCGGCAACCAAGCCGGTCATCGTTGATGTTTTTGCACCATGGTGTGGCCCTTGCATGCAGGTGAAGCCGATCTTTGCACAGCTTGCTGCTGAACTTGAACAGAGCTATATCTTTGCGCAACTCAATGTTGATGAAGAGCGGGAGCTGGCAATCCAGTACAGCATCACCTCAATCCCAACATTTCTTTTTATTAAAAATAATAAGGTTGTTGGCAAAGAGACGGGGTATATGGGCAAAGAGACGCTTAAAGAGAAGATCAGTGCCTATTTGGGATAAAAATTCAGACTAAATCTTATCGTCCTGAACTTTGATGCCCTTTGCTGCGAGCGCATCACGGATCCCGTCGGCCCGCTTCCAATCTCGCTGGGCACGCGCTTCGAGTCGTTCTTGAAGAAGCTGCCTGATCTCATCAGTGATCACGACCTCTTTTTCAGCAATGGGCTGCAGTGAGCAACCTAAGATATTGCGAATAAAGGCTGCAATGAGCGTTGCCCGCTCGGGGTTATCTCGCAGCTGCGCAGCCTCCTCAAAGGCCAGCCCTAAGCAGCCCTGTACGTTGAGATCATCGGTGAGTAGCGCCACCATCTTCTGGAGCAACGGGTCATTGTGACCGAGAAATTCTTCGATTCTGTACTTTTCAAAGGAAGTCGTATCCCGCGCTGCAGATAAAATGTGGATTAATTTTTGGTAGTTCTTCTGCGTCGCCTCGATATCATCCCAAGAAAAATCGAGCGGATTGCGATAATGGTGGATCATGAAATAGTAGCGAAGTACCATCGGATCAACCCGCGAAAAGGCATCCCGTAGCGTCACGAAATTACCAAGCGACTTCGACATCTTCTCCTGCTTGATGCGGACAAAGGCATTGTGCAACCAATACCGCACGAAGGGCAAGCCAGTGAGCGACTCGCTCTGCGCCCGCTCATTTTCATGGTGAGGGAACAATAGATCCATACCACCGCCGTGGATATCAATACTCTTGCCTAACAATTGCAAGGCCAAGACAGAACATTCAATATGCCAACCGGGACGTCCCCAGCCCCAAGGGCTTTCCCAAAAGGTCCCTGCGGCCTCTGCCTTCCAGAGTGCAAAGTCGAGTGGATCTTCCTTGCATTCGTTAACGGCTACCCGTGCTCCTGCGCGCATCTCATCAATTTTTTGCTTCGAAAGGGTGCCGTAGGGCGGATAGCTCGTAATACGAAAGTAGACGCTGCCCTCACTCACGTAGGCATGGCCCGCTGCAACCAAATTGCCGATGGCAGCAATAATGGCAGGAATATGCTCCGTGACTCGTGGTTCATAGGTCGGGGACAGACAGGACAGCTTACGGAGATCTTCATGGAATGCATTCGTATAAAAATTCGCAACCTTTGTGTAGTCGAAGGGTGATCCATAGTCCCGCTCGGCACGGTTGAGCAACTTGTCATCGATATCGGTAACGTTGCGACAGTAGGTCACACGGTAGCCGAGGAAGCGGAGCAGACGGTAGAGGATATCGAAAGTTACATAACATCTGCCATGGCCAATATGGGCATAATCGTAGGGCGTGATACCACAGACATACATGGTCACCACCGCGGGATCCTGGGGAATAAATGGCTCTTTTTTTCCGGTAAAGGTCGATGTAAGGAGAAGCCGCTGCATACCATCCTTTAGGGTTGTCGAGCAACAATAAGAGAACACCTTCTATTCAATTTTACCAGAAATAGTATCATAAAGGGACCTACCTGATAAGTAGCGATTGGATGGAGCGTTGCATGGCGGCACAAAAAAGATTTTCTTCTGTTCGAAGCGCGTGGTGCGTGGGCATAGTCCTGAGCGGGTTGCACCATACGTTCCTCGAGACGGCAAGTTACACGTCACGACAGCGGGGCGCAGCAGCTCGTGGCTATGAAGATAGCAGTGGCAAGGCAGTTCCTGCACGGCTCAGGATCGCCTCCATTGTCATTGAGGGAAACAAAAATATTCCAACCTATACGATCCTCTCAAAAATTCCCTATCAGGTTGGTAGCATCTTTGAGCCAAGCAAGAGCCGTATCGTCTTAAAAAATATCTATGAGATTGGACTTGTCTCATCGGCGCAGTTGTCAACCTCGCAAGCGGGGCCGGGTGAGATTAACCTCATCATTAGCATTACCGAAAAGCGGCCAATCGCCAAAGTGCAGCTCAGGGGTAATTCGGTCCTGACGACCTCATTTATTGCCAAAAAGCTTGAATTCAACACCATCACTGCTGCTGACGAAGGTGATTTTGTAACGCTTGGCGAAAAGATTAAAAAGCTCTACACGGAAAAGGATTACCACAACGTCACCATCACCGGCTCCTTCGTCGACAACGAAGATGGAACAACTGATGGACTTCTGACTATTATCGAGGGTAACCCAACCTGCGTACAACAGGTACACATCGTCGGCAACACCATTGTGAGCAGCCGCCATCTGAAATCTCTGCTCTTTACCCGCGAAAGCTGGCTCTTCGGTTTTCTCAACAAGGCAGGAAGCTTCCAACCTGACGCCATCGACTATGATAAAAATGTCATCGAGAATTATTACCAAAATCGTGGCTATCTAACCGCACGGGTCTATGAGGCAACCGTCGAGCCGGTACCCAACAGTTGCAACGTCAACGTCACCTTCAAAATTAATGAAGGTGATTTCTATACCGTGAGCGAAGTGCGCGCTCCTGAGAATAAGATCCTCTCCGAAGAGGACCAGCGGACACTCATCCCCATCCGACCGGGCCAATACTATTCCAAAGAGCTCATCCGCTCTGCAATCGAAACGTTAAAATTAGTCTGGGGAGAATATGGCTATATCAATGCCGACGTCTCGCCCGCCATTATTCCTGACACCGAAAAGCGAACCGTGTCGATAACATTCAATAGCAATCTCGGTAATAAAATGTATCTTAACCGCATCAACCTCATCGGTAATGAGCGCACCGACGATAAGATCATACGCCGACAGCTCGCGCTCAACGAAGGTGAGTTGATCACAACCCATCGTCTTGAACTCTCCAAGACACGCGTGCAGAGCTTGGGCTTCTTTGATCCGAAGGGTGGCGTCAATTGGAACGTCGTCCGCGTCGATGATAAGCTCGCCGATCTTGAACTCCTCCTCCAAGAGATCAAAACAGGAAGCTTCTTTGCACAGATGGGCTTTGGCGGTCTTGCAGCCGACAAATCGTCGCCATCAGAATCCTTCCGCGTCAGCATCGGTGCTCAAGACAGCAACTGGTTCGGTCGTGGTGTTCAGGGCAGCTTGAGCGGTTCTTACTCACGACAAGATAAGAGTATTGATGTCACCATTGCCGACCCTTGGCTCTTCGATCGTCCCATTTATGGTAGTGTGCATTTCTTCCACCGCCAATCGAGCTATTCAGAATTCAGACTTACCAACAACACACCTACCGAAGTAACAACAGCGGGCTTTGGCAAACTCGGCTATAATCCGATCAGTCTCAGTAACGTAACCCTCATCGGTGAACTTGGTATCGAAAGTATTCACTTCAGAGATCTTGAAATTCGCGAAGCGGAATTCAGTCAACTGCTCACCCGTAAGTTCCAATCGGGTAACGTCTTCAGCCTTGGCGGAAGCCTTCTGCAAGATTTGCGTAACCATCCTACCCATCCCACCGCCGGCTATATTTTGAATACCGGTCCTAAGGTAGGCATCCCACTCGGATCGCGACCTTGTGAATTTGGCTTTGTGAAGTGGACGGTGGATTGGCAATGGTACGCATCACTCATCGATGAATACAACCTTGTCTTCCGCTTCCACATCTTTGGTGGCCTTATCCAAAAAATTCACCACTTCAGCCTCCCCTACCGCGAGCTCTTCCACATCGGTGGCCCTGCAACGGTACGTGGCTTCACCTTTGGACAGATTAGTCCGACCGTCCTTGGAACATCCGTCGGTGCAACGAAGGCATTTGTCGTTAACGCAGAGCTGCTCTTTCCAATCACCCGTGATGCAACCATTCGCGGCGTTGTCTTCTATGATGGTGGTGCCGGCTGGGATACACCTGACAAAAGACTTATTCCGACTGGATTACGCAACGACTCCTTTGAGTTCCGTCACGCCGTCGGCTTCGGCGTACGTCTGACACAACCAACACCGGTCAGCATCGATATCGGTTTCAAACTGGACCGCAAAAAACGATTCGGTGAAGATCTGAGCGAGGTACACTTCACCATGACACGTGATTTTTAGGCTATCTCTCGTCTTGCCAACCAACTTCGTAGTACCATGATCTCCAAAGGAGCATCCTCATGGCACAACGATCATCCCTCTTCCAACGACCACTCTTCTGGTTCAT
>Ga0207116_10233_pt1 | contig 12680 bp, 13 predicted proteins | sample Alteio_BWMinHeat_44_FD_153550 | JGI IMG/M metagenome (GOLD analysis project Ga0207116, IMG submission 153550) | Enriched cells from forest soil in Barre Woods Harvard Forest LTER site, Petersham, Massachusetts, United States -... | ecosystem: Environmental > Terrestrial > Soil > Temperate forest >... | reverse complement strand
CTGGCCAGCGGTGTCGATGGTGTCTTCCAGGGTGAGATGCCACAGTTCATAAGGCGCGGTGGCATAACGGCGCGAAAGGGCAAGAAAGCCGGTGGCGGCAACTTGTTCGGCGTAATTCTCCCCTGGCCGACAGGCTGCGAGAATATCACCGGCCAACTGCTCGCGCACGAATTGATCGTAAGGCTTATCTCGATTGAATGAATCGATGATGTAATCCCGGTAACGCTGGACTTCGGGAATGGGATAATCCGCATTGTCCCCAGCGGTGTCCGCGTAACGGGCCACATCCATCCAGTACCGGCCCCAGCGTTCGCCGTAATGGGGCGAGGCAAGCAGGCGCTCGACCACATCGGCCAGAGCCGCGGGCGAGTCGTCCGTCAAGAAAGCGCGGACCTCGTCCGGTGTCGGAGGCAAGCCGACCAGGTCGAAATAGACTCGTCGCAGAAGGGTTCGCCGATCGGCGGGACGCGCCGGCTTCAAATCATGCTTGCGCAAATCCGCGGTGATGAAGCAGTCGATGGGATTATAGGCCCAGCCGCTGGGATCAGGCGGCGGCTGAACTTTTTCCATCGGCTGAAACGCCCAGTGCCGCTTTTCGGCCTCCGCCGATCTCTTCCAGGCAGTTGCCGGCCAAACCGCGCCTTGCCGCACCCAGGCTTCGAAATCGGCAATGGTCCGGTCCGGCAGCTTTTTGCCCGGTGGCATCCGCAAGTCGTCGGAGGCATGCCGAATCGCCTGGATCAACAAGCTCCGGCCAAGATCGCCCGGCACTATTGCAGGCCCACTCTCGCCTCCCTTGAGCAGCGATTCTCGTGAATCGACGCGAAGCCCGGCGCTCGTCTTCTTGTCGCCGTGGCATTTGAAACAGGTGCCGGCAAGCACCGGACGAATTTTCGTCTCGAAGAAAGATTCACGATCGGCAGACGATTGCGCCCTCAGGCTGCCGGCGAGGACTAGAACCAGGGTTACTGCCGGAATGCGGAGCATCGTTCAGCTCTCAAGGCGGACTGGGGGCTTCTCAATCTTTTTCGGTTGTCTGCTAAATTGCAAGCGTTTTCTGGAAAGGCTCGGTGCATCCAGGCGGGCGCGAAGCGTAAACCACAGCAATTACGGAGGGTTCGGCCGGCGCTTGTGCCAGTCGGTAGCCTGCTCGTACATCCGGGCGACGCGCAGCAGCTTTTCTTCCTGAAAAGAACCCGCCAGAATCTGTAGCCCGATGGGCAGACCACCTCTGGTGAAGCCGCACGGAATACTGACGCCGGTGATGCCTGCGAGATTGGCGCTGATAGTGTATATGTCCGAGAGATACATCGCCAGCGGATCTTCGGCCTTGTCGCCGATCTTGAAAGCCGGCGTCGGCGAGGTGGGCCCGACGATCACATCGCACGCAGCGAAAGCCTTGTCAAAGTCCTCCTTGATGAGCCGGCGGACCTTCAGCGCCTTGAGGTAGTAAGCGTCCTTGTAACCGCTGGACAGGGCGTAGGTGCCGAGCATGATGCGGCGTTTCACCTCGGCGCCAAACCCTTCTCCGCGCGTACGGCAATACATGTCGATCAGGTTCTCGAACCGCGCCGCGCGGTGGCCGAAATGGACGCCATCATAGCGCGCCAGGTTGCTCGAGGCCTCGGCGGTCGCTACCAGGTAATAGGCAGCGACGGCATAGCGGCTGTGGGGCAGAGAGATGTCGCGGATCGTTGCACCCTGGTCTTTGTAAACGGCCAGGGCCGCCCGCACGCTTTGTTCGACCTCGCTGTCGAGCCCCTCGCCGAAGTGTTCGCGGGCCACGCCGATTGTCAGGGGCCGGACCGGCTCGTGGACACTCCTGGTGCAAGCCGGCACCGGTTGGTTGCCGCTGGTACTGTCTCGCGGATCGTGGCCTGCGATCAATTCGAGCAACAAGGCGGCGTCGTAAACGTCATGCGCCAGCGGGCCAATCTGGTCGAGCGAACTTCCGAAGGCGACGAGTCCAAAGCGTGAGACCCGACCGTAAGTCGGCTTCAGGCCGACCACGCCGCACATCGCCGCCGGCTGGCGGATGGAACCGCCGGTGTCGGTGCCAAAGGCGACGGGCGCGAGGCATGCCGCCACGGCCGCTGCTGAGCCACCACTCGAACCGCCGGGGATCCGCTCCAGGTCCCATGGATTGTGCGTTACCTGATAGCCGCTGTTCTCCGTGGACGAGCCCATCGCGAACTCGTCCATGTTGGTCTTGCCGAGGAATACGGCATCGGCTTCACGAAGACGGGAAATGACGTGAGCGTCGTAGGGCGGGACGAAGTTGCGTAAGATTTTGCTACCGCAGGTGGTCGGCTGACCTTTCGTGCACAGCACATCCTTGAGGGCGACCGGAAGACCGGCAAGGCGTCCCAGCGACTCACCGCGTTTACGCTTCAGATCGATGGCGCGGGCCTGCTCCAGAGCTGCGGCTTCGTCAACGTGAAGGTACGCCTTGATCCGCCCATCGCGCGCGTGGATGGCATCCAGGAAAAACCGCGTCAAGGCTTCCGCGCTGAGCTCGCCCCGTGAAAGCAAGGAAACCAGCTCGCCGGCTGCTTTTTCAATCATGGCCCAGGCTGTACGGTGCGTCCAGTCTTCGCGGACGCACTCGAATTGAGGACAAAGCCCGACCAGGAAATGCGTCCGCGAAGACTGGACGCACCCTACTCCAAGACCGGGGGCACCCCGTAGAAATCGCCCTGCCGGTCGGGAGCGTTGGCCAGGGCGGCATCAACCGTCAACGATGGGGCAGGTTCATCCTCACGGAAAACATTTTGCAGGTCGAGGGCGTGAGCCAATGGCTCGACGCCGTCGGTATTCACCTCATTGAGCTGATTGATGTAGTCGACAACGGCGCTGAGGGTGCGGGTTATCGCCTGCAGCTCGTTCTCGCTCAAGTCGAGTCGAGCGAGATGAGCCACCCAGCGGATCTGGTCGGCCGTCAAAGACATGAAGTTACTCCGCTGAAGCCGCTTGCGGCTTAGCGGTCGCTCGGAAGGCTAAGCCGCAAGTGGATCTACAGTGTCGGCATCTGGAACGGCTTGCGCTGGAGAGGGCGCTTGACAAGCCCGGAACGGATGGCTTTCACCGAAACGCGGACGCGCTTGACCTTGCCGTTGATCTCAATCTTGATGCGCTGCAAATTGGGTTTGAATTTGCGGCGGGTCTTGCCGGTAACCTTTCGGCCGACGCCGCCCAGGTATTTGGCCTTGCCGCGACGCTTGTATCTGTAACCCAGCACCGGTTTCTTGCCGGTGATTGCACATTGCATGCCCATGGTACGACTCACTTGCCTCTTCACATGGCGGTCAAAAAGTACAGTATAGGGGCATGGCCAATCAGGACAAGGCGAAGATACAGCCTGACGCGCAAGCGAAGGACCCGGCTGGGTTTCGCCTGCGCGTCAGCTTGTGTAGCATCGCTACTTGGAAGCTTTTGGACCGTGGCGTTCTATCTTTACCGCCTTGCGGAATTCTTCCCTCGACACCTGCCCGGAGCCGACTCGGTCGAGGAGCGACTTCGGCGCGCTTATAACTACCTGCGTCGGAAACGACATGGCCGTCGCAACGGCTGCCGCGGTCATGGGACGAGTACCTGGGACGCCTGGCGCCTTTTCCCGCAGATCGGCCAACGTCTTCAAGGTCTTTTGTGCCTCGGCCTCCTGATCGGCAGCGAGGTAGGCCCGAGCGAGCTTGTGATATATGCGAATGCGATTAGGGGGATTCTCTTCGAGAGTCAACGCCTTTTTCAGCGCCTCCACTGCTTCAGCCGCCTTGTCCTGCTTCAGGAACAGGTCCGCAAGCAGCTCGTAGTCGTGAGCCGAGCGCGCCGGCGTGCCGCCCCCGCCGAGCCCCACGGCGCCTCCGCCGCCAAAGCCACCGGGTGCGCTGCCGCCGCCTCCGGGACCGCCGCTGCCCCCTCGGCCGAACAGGCCTTGGCCGGCTCTGCCGCCCATCCCGACCGCGGTCCCCGGCATGCCGGCCAGCGCCATTGTCGCAGGTCGTTGTGGCCGGAAGGTTATCACCACCGTCAGCACCTCCCTGGCTTCAAGCTGACTGAAGTGCTTGCCATTCTCGGCGAGCAGTTTGATGACTACGTCCGAGACGCTGCTTCCGCGGGATGGGCGGTCGGTTCTTTTCGTGGACTTTTCCCCGCGGACCCAGCGCTGTACGTCGTCCCAGTCCGCGTCGCCGGCGCCGCCCCTGGGAGCGCCGGCGCTCGCCTCGCGAGGTGAAAATGGCAGGCTGACGGAAAAGACCACCCCATAGCCAGCCAAGTACGCGCCTTCGACGACGATGCCGCCCGGGCCGAAATAGCTACCGACGTGCTGCCCCCAAGTGGTTCCTCCGGGGTTATTCATCGCTCCAACGAGCGGTTGCGGATACGGGGTATCGAATTGAAATCCGGCCGGCGGCCCGGGCGTCCCATCCGTGCGGAAGCCGAAGCCAAAAGCGTTCGGACTATGAATTGTCTTCAGATTCCGTACAAGCAGCACGCGCATGATTTCGATGTCCTCGGACATCGAATCACGCTGAGCCTCCGGGGGCTTGACGTCCTCCTGTTCTCGCGCTTCCTGAGCCGAAGCAACACCGACGAACAAAGCCCAAAGTGCCAGGGCCGGTACCGTTCTCCACTTCATCATGGGTTTTCTCCTTCTTGATTTTCCGCCAGAGTGGTGGCGGCAACGTAGCGGACGGTTGCGGCCCAGCGCTCCTGCGCCTGCCGGTCCATCCGCGCCAATTGATTCTCCAAGCCTGCCAGGGATTCTTGCAGCCGGTGGTCGCGGTTATCCGCATCCGCGGCAAGAGCGTGAATCAAGTCACGCATGAGGTTCAGGTCGTCCTTTGTCACGTCACGTTTTTCGTTGGTCGCCTCTCCAGGCGCAGACGCGACCTGGCTGGGCGGCGCAGCCTGGTTCGCCGGTGCCTCGACAGCCGCGGCTCCCCAGGTCAGCACGAGTTGCTTGCCGTCGGCACGGATTTCCATTTTCAAGACCATAGCCAGCGCCAGAAGGGCGGCGATCCCGGTCAGAGCCATGGCCGCTCGTCGCCAGCGCCGGGCCCGCCGCTCCTGCCGCATTTGGCTTTCGCGGTAAATCTGCGCTACATCCACGCGCACGAGCGGCACCGGTAACTGATCGAGAAGTCCTTTGAGATTCTTCAGGCCGGCAAATTCCACCTGACACTTCGGGCAACTTCCCAGGTGCTCCTCGACGCCCTGCCGCTGGTCGGGTGTCAAATCGGCGTAGAGCAACTGAGACAGGATGTTTTGAACCTCGGCACATCGCATCAGTGGATCTCCTCGTGGGTGTAGCCACGCTCTTTCAAGTGCAGCCTCAGCCGTTTCAGGGCCGCGGTGAAGCGCGACTTGAGCGTGCTCGCCGGCTCATCGAGCAGCCGGCTCATGTCTTCGAAGGTCATGTTTTCGTAATGGCGCAGGACCAGAACTTCCCGCAGCGGCTGCGGCAACAAGGCGACCGCCTGATTAAGGATGCCGATGAGCTCCTGCTGCTCGCACGTCTCGTCGGCGGCGGGAACATTGGCCGCCTGCTCCGAATCATGGAGATGCACCGGTCGTCTGCGCCGCAGCGCATCGCGCGCGACGTTCAAGGCAATCTGAAACAACCATGTGGATAAGGCGCCGCGCTCCTGGTATCGCCGCCGCGCCAAATACACGCGGAGAAACACCTCTTGCGTGAGATCCTGGGTAGTTTCTGCATCGCCGACAAGGCGGACCAAGAACCCGGCCACGCGTTCTTGCCACTGGCTCACCAGCCGGCCAAAAGCCGCAGGGTCTCCATCCCACCATTGAGCGTTCAAACGTTCCTCACGCATGCTTTCTTGATTAAACGCTCACGAAAGGAAAACGACGAAAAAAACTTCCGTCCAACCAGGCCGATTGCAACGAACTTTCGGGAGCGATTTGCTCTCTTAGGGAAAATCCGCGGGGCCGGGCTGGATTTTCTAAAGTTTTCTCTTGATTCCATAATCCCGACGGGTATATTGTGGAAGACTGTGGGCGAAAGTGGGAAAAAGTGGGAAAGCAGAGAACCGGGAATTAAGAGCAACAAGGAAGTGTGATTAAGCCACGGATGGCTTTCTTTTTTAGAACTTGCCCATGTTGCTTACCGGAACCCACCCCCGCACCCTGGACGAAAAGAAGCGATTCGCTTTACCACGGCGCATTCGCGAGGAGCTGGGAGACGTAGCAAAGCTGTTTGTGACGCAGGGTCTGGACCGCTGCCTGTGGCTGTACCGGCCCGCGGAAATGCAACAGCTCGCCGCCAAGCTGGACGAGCACCCGGCCACCAACGAAGAAGTGCGAACGTTTCGGCGATTGTTCTTTGCCAAAATGGAAGCTGTCGATGTGGATCGGGCCGGCCGAGTCCTGATGCCCGAGCGGCTCATGCAAGTTGCCAACTTGAAACACGATGTGGTCCTGATCGGCGTTCAGGATCATCTGGAGCTGTGGGATTTGGGTCGTTGGCAGGAATTTGAAGCTGCCAACGCCGCCCGTTTCGACGCCGTTGCTGAAGGAGCTTTTCGGAATCGTTGACACCGACGAGGGGCTTGTCGTCAGGCCGGGCACGCGAGCAGGTGTGCCGGGCCCTTAAACTGGTGATCGATCCCCCAATCAGTCAAGGTTTACGACAGCCCCTTGAATATCAATCGCGATGCCCAGGTCGCGGTTCGCCATAGAAGAGGAAGAGGGCCGGAACAGAGAAGATCTCTCTTCCACATCTGATCCGGGACGGAATCCGGGACTTTGCCGGGCCTGCAGCCCCACCGGATTGACGCACCCATGAGCGGTCCAACATCGCCGCCGTCCCATCTTCCCGTCATGCCTCGCGAGGTGATCGAGTTCCTTGCGCCGGCAGGCGGGCAAGTCATCGTGGATGCCACCGTGGGCGCGGGCGGACATGCCCGGCTCATTGCCGAGCGCCTGGCCCCGGGCGGGCGTCTGATCGGAATCGATCGTGATCCCGCGATGATCGAGCTAAGCCGGCGCGGTCTGGAAGGTTTGCCGGTAACGCTCGTGCATCGCAATTTCGACGAACTTCCTCTTGTCCTGGAGGAGCTGCAAATCGACGCCGTTGACGGAATTCTGGCGGACCTCGGGGTGTCGTCGGCCCAGCTCGACCAGGCCGAGCGCGGCTTCAGCTTTCAGCAAGAAGGCCCGCTCGACATGCGCCTGGACCGGACCATCGAAGAGCCGGCCGTCGATCTGGTGCGGCGCCTTTCCGAACACGACCTGGCCGAGATCTTTTTCCGTTACGGCGAGGAACGCTTCAGCCGCCGGATCGCCCGCCGGATCGTCGCCACCAGACAAAACGAGCCGCTGGAAACGACCCGTCAGCTTGCCGATTTGGTCCGCCGCTGTGTGCCCCGTTCGCGCGTTCACGCCATCGACCCGGCCACGCGAGTTTTTCAGGCGCTGCGCATCGCCGTCAATGACGAGTTGGGATCTCTCGAACGCTTTTTGGCCCACTTACCTGGCTGCCTCAAGCCGGGCGGCAGGGCGGTGGTCATCAGTTTTCATTCGCTCGAGGATCGGCTGGTCAAGCACACTTTTCGGAACAAGGACCTTTTCGAGACCTTGACACGGAAGCCGGCTCGTGCCGGCGACCTGGAGGTTCGGAGCAACCCGCGGGCGCGCAGCGCCAAGCTGCGTGCCGCTGTCTTTCATGGACGAGGTCAGGAGGAGAGCCAATGACCCGTGAAACGAAAGTCGGCCTGGCCGTCGCCGGGTCGTTTTTGTGTCTGGTCGCCGTTGTGGTGAGCGCCCGTTTAGTTCAGAAGAAAGAGCCGGCCCCCGCAAACAACGGCAGCCTGGCCCAGGCGAAAACCAGGCCGCCCGAACCGCGCGATTCCGGGCCATCAAAGACATCGCCGGCGGTGAAATCATCCGCAGCGGCGGAATTGCACGATGACAAGCCGGGGAAGACATCACCCATGGCGAAGTCGTCCGACAAGTTGGACGGCGAAGACAAGAAAAAGAAAACCGAAACTTCAGCTCCGGAACCGGCGGCCCCTCAACTCCCTCTTTTCACCGACGACAACATTCTCCCGGTGAGCTCGGATGCCAAACCGACGGACAAGACCAAGCCCGATCCCGGTCCCGTTTTGCCTGAGCCTCCCCGTCCACTCGCCGACGCGAAAGGCAAGACGCCCAACCCGGAAGCGAGTCCGACGCCTCCGGACAGCTTCGGAAAGGACGCCAAAGTTGATTTGAAAGAAGTGGCCAAGCAATTGGATGCAACCATCAAGGCCCAGGAGCAGCAATCGTTGCCAGCTACAGCCGGCGGCTCGAAGAAGGACCCGAGCACAGTTGAGACAAAGGAGAAGTTGCTCGCCACTGAAGAACCAAAGATAAAGTTGCCGGAGCCGCCTCTGCCGGCGCCGCCCACGCCCACGCCGGCCCCCGGCAGTATTGCCGGGCTGGACGCCAAGAATCCAAGCCCTCCGGGGGCGACATCGCCCAATCTCGCGGAAAAATCACCGTCCGCTCCCTCGTCTGCTCCGGCCAAAACCGTCGAAACGCCGGCGCCTGTTGCCGGCTTACCCACAGGGGCCGGCATTCCTCTTGGCCCGATGCCGCCGACACAGACTGCTCCGGCTCCGGTTCCGCCAACTCCCCCGCCGGCGGTCAGTCCGGGTCGCCCGATAGCACTGGCGCAGGCGAGCTTGCCCTCTGAGCAATCCGTCGGAGGCTCATCGCAAACTCCCATAATTCAGGCGGCGCCATTCGCGTCGGCTGGAGTTCCGCCTTCAGGCGGCCTGCCACCCATCGGCACTCCGCCTCCGGCAACCAGTCCCGCCATTCCCATCAAGAGTGACGGCCCCTCCGGCATCAACGTCAAGAGTTACGACGTGGAGAGCTATGAAGTCAAGGCGCCGGACCGGTCCTTCGCCGACGTCAGCCGCAAGATCTACGGAAGCGAGCAATATGCCCAGGCCCTTGTCCTGTTTAATCGCGAACACCCGCTGGCAGCCGATGGGTTGAAGCAAAATCCGCCGCTGCTTCGAGAGGGAACGCGGGTCTATTTCCCCGGCATCGACGTGCTGAAAAGCAAGTACCCCCAGGCCTTCGCAGCCCCTGCTGTCCAGGCCAGCAATTCGCCTTCCTCGGTGCAGGTCGGCACGCCCATGCCGATGACTTCCAGCCCCGGCAATCCCAATGCGGTGGCGAATCCGCCGCCCGGAACCAACGTGACCCCGGCCACGTGGACAGGCGCCGATCACACGCTCAATTACCGTGTCCGTGACGGAGGCGAGCGCCTGTACGACATCGCCCGGAACTTCCTGAGCGACGGCAACCGCTGGCCCGAGATTTATCGGCTTAACCGCGATCTCCAGCCGGCCTACCCGATTCCCGCGGGAACCGTGATCAAGCTGCCCGCGAACACCAGTACGCCGTGAAGCTCGTTCGTATACCGGCTTCAACCGGATGTCGCTGAAGGCGGTATTACGAACCGGGCCCGCTCCGCCAAGCCTTCAGAATCGCCGGGTGAAGCGGGCCATTGCTGACGAGCGCATCGGGCGTGAATGGATCGTAGGCGCTGCCGTCGATATTGGTGAGGGTGCCGCCGGCCTCGCAGACCAGAACCGCCGCCCCGGCCACATCCCACACATGGTTATCGAAAGCCCAGTAGCCGTCGAAACGGCCGGCGGCCACATAAGCCATGTTCAACGCCGTCGAACCGGTCCTTCGCAGAGAACGCGTCCGCAGCGAAAAGAAACGCCACCAGTCCAGCGTGATCTCCTGCCCGCGCATGTCGGGAGGAAATCCGGTCGCCAGCAAAGCCTGATCGAGCCGATCGGCGCTGCTCGTGTGCAGCCGCCGGCCGTTCACCCAGGCGCCCAGCCCCTTGGCCCCTGAAAACATCTCCTTGCGGCACGGATCATAGATAACGCCCACAACCAGATCTCCCGACATCCACAGTCCGATCGACACGCAATAAAGCGGACAGTCGTGGACATAGTTGGTAGTGCCGTCAATGGGATCAACGATCCAGGTTGGCGGTCCCGCGAGATCGGGCCGAACCTTCGCCGCCTCGCCTTCCTCACCGAGAAAGGCATAACCGGGAAAACGCCGACCGAGGAATTCCTGAATTGTCTTTTGCGAAGCCACGTCGGCTTCGGTCACGAGGTCGAATCGAGCCTTCTCATTGACGGTGAATCGCTGCCGCCAACTCTCGAGCACTTTAGCCGCCCGGCGAGCCGCCTGCTCGGCCGCCTTCATGTGAGCCAAGAGAAAAGCTTTCTGGCATGCCCTGGCGCCCGGCTTATGTCTCCTGGTCGACTGCATCCTCACCTTCTCCGCCATGACAGTCCTCCTTGATACCACTCACCACTCACGACAACCACCCACTCCCCTCATCCGCGATGATCGTCCTCATCGCTTCGATCCATTTTGGATGATCGTTCAAACACGGGCAGGCATGCAGCTCTTGTCCGCCCGCATGACGAAACGTTTCACGTGCCTCGAAGCCGATCTCATCAAGGGTTTCCAGGCAGTCCGCAGTGAATCCGGGCATGGCCACGAACACCCGCTTGATACCTGCCCGCGCCAGCTCCTTGAGTTTGTCTTCGGTGTAGGGCTTGAGCCAAACGTCGCGGCCGAACAGCGATTGAAAAGTCTGTGTCCATTGATGGCGCGGCCAACCCAGGCGTGATACTAGCTCAGCCGTCGTACGCTTGACATGGGTCGCATAGGGATCTCCCGCCTGGGCGTATCTTTTGGGAATGCCATGAAAGCTGAAGAGAAAGTGCTCCGGCTGCCATGATAGCCGGGCGAGCTGATCCCGGATCACGGCGGTCACCGCGTCGATATACGCTGGATGGTTATAGTAAGGCGGCACAATGCGCAGGGCCGGCACCCGTCGTTGCTCCTTCAATGCGCTAAACAAAGCATCCATGGCTGACGCTGTCGTCGTAGCCGAGTATTGCGGATACATGGGCAGGACAATCAGCCGGTCCACGCCGGTGCGGATCAGCTCGTTCAACACCTTGCCAAGAGGAGGGTTGCCGATCTGCATGCCGAAGCGCACGGGAACCCGCGGGAGCATCTGCTGCAGCAGCTCGGCCTGTCGCCGGGTCCAGTAAAGCAGGGGCGAGCCATGCACCGGATGCCAGATGCGCCGATACTTCTCCGCCGACCGGGCCGGACGCGTACGCAGAATGAAGGCATGGAGGATGAACCACCACTTCCATGCAGGGACGTCGATCACGCGAGGATCACTGAGGAACCGACGCAGATAAGGGCGCAAAGCCTCTGGAGTTGGTGCGTCCGGGGTCCCGAGCTGGATGAGCAAAATGCCGGCGGAAGCCATTCGTCATTCTTCGTTTTTCATTTTCGTTTTTCCTTGGGATCCTGCTTTTCGGTGATGTGGCCTTCGTTGGCCGCCTTGAGGGCCGCCGATTTCTCCGCATTGATCGGTGTCCACTGCGTCCACTGGGCCGGCACGTTGGCCTCGGCAAAAATCGCCTCGACCGGGCACTCGGGAACGCAGGCCTCGCAGTCGATGCAATCATTCGGATCGATGTATAACATCATGTCGTCTTGCCAGAAGCATTCGACCGGGCAGACGGCCACGCAATCGGTGTACTTGCAATCGTTACACGGTTCGCAAACGGTATGCGTCATTGTCCTTACCCTACCTCCAGACCCGTCTGGTTTGAGATGTCAATAAAGGCCTGTCAACACAGCTACAGGCCCAACACTTATCCTATCCCTAGCAACTGATCGTGAAAATGTCTAGTAGGGCTGCGTCCGCGCTGTCGATTCCGGCTCGGAAATCAGACCATATCCAGCGGATCAATATCGATGGTCAATTCCACTCCCTTGGGCGGCTTTACCGTGGGGATGACATTCCGCAGCACCTGGTGCAAGGTGGCCGAGCTGGGCGACTGAAGCTGGAAATGAAAGCGAAAGAAGTTCTTGAGACGAAACACGGGCGCTTCGGCCGGCCCCAGAACGCGCACTTCTTCAGCCGGCTGCCGGATTCGATCCAGGGCCAGACGGAAACCGCCCGCCAACCGGTCGGAAAACTCCCCCGCCTTGTCCTGGTCCTTGCTGCGTACGATCAGCCGGGCCATCCGCTGATAAGGCGGATAATGGTGCGCCAGCCGGTGCTCCAGCTCGGTGCGGGCGAAGCGCTCATAGTCGTGGTTGGCCGCACAAGCCACGCTGTAGTGCTCCGGGCTGAAGGTCTGCACGAGGACCCGGCCGCCCAGTGAGCCGCGCCCGGTCCGGCCCGCAACCTGAGCGAGCAACTGGAAAGTCCGCTCGGCCGCCCGGAAGTCCGCGCGGTGCAAGCCGACGTCGGCATTGACCACTCCGACCAGGGTTACGGCAGGGAAATCCAGCCCCTTGGCGATCATCTGCGTCCCGAGCAGGATGTGGATTTCTCCACGCCGGAAGCGCTCCAGCACCCGCTGATGGCTCCCGGGCCGGCGCATGGTGTCGCTGTCCATGCGCTCCACCACCTTGCCGGCAAACTTCGACTCGACTTCGGCCTGAAGCTTCTCCGTGCCCATGCCCTGATAGCGGACTTGCCCCAGGCCGCATTGCGGGCAGCGCTCCGGCGGCTCTTGCTCGTAGCCGCAATAATGGCACATCGTGACTTCGCGATCGCGGTGGTAGGTCAGCGATAGATCGCAAAACTTGCACTGCTCGACCCG
>Ga0207116_10299_pt1 | contig 12690 bp, 13 predicted proteins | sample Alteio_BWMinHeat_44_FD_153550 | JGI IMG/M metagenome (GOLD analysis project Ga0207116, IMG submission 153550) | Enriched cells from forest soil in Barre Woods Harvard Forest LTER site, Petersham, Massachusetts, United States -... | ecosystem: Environmental > Terrestrial > Soil > Temperate forest >... | reverse complement strand
CTTACGATTACGCAGTCCTCGCGAACTTCAAGTCGTGGGGGCAGGGGATCGGCAACGCCTTCAGTACTTTCGGGTGGGTGCCCTCTACAGATGGCGGAAACATCAGTGCCACTGGAAATTTCGGCACTGCCACGATCACGAACATTGCCATCACCAGCAACATTCTGTCTGTCACCTTCAGCGCACCGACAAACCAATTCGCGCCGGGACAAGTTGTTCAGTTGACTGGCTTGACCACGAACACATTCTTAAATGGACAGTATGTCCGTATCACGAACCAAGGTGCGGAAGGCGCGACTTCTTCCACGGCAGCACCCGGCTTCCCCCTCACCGCAGTAGCGACTTCCTCGGGCGGCACTGCCGTCTACACGGGCACGATCACAGGCGGTGCAACGAACGCCTACGCGGGCGTCACATTCACGATCACGGGCTTCGTCGGAAGCAACAACAACGGAACCTTCCTTTGCTCCGCATCGTCAGCTACCACGCTGACTCTTAGCAACGCAGCGGCTACGGCTGAATCCGCCAGCGCCACGGCGACGGTTGTCCCTGACCGCACGAACACGAGCTTTACTGCCAGCTTCGTCCACGCGAACGTCTCATCCGGCGCGGACACAGGCACAGTCACCGCGCTTTACAACTGGAACACTGTTCAAGGCATTCCTGACCGTACTGACAGCGCTTATGCAACAAACACCCCCAAGAAGTTCCGAGGCAACTGGGTCGGAGCAACTCCCACCTTCGTCCAATTGCAGACGACTAGCAACCAGACCACTCTCTCTTTTGACGGGAACGGTCACGGTCTCGATCTGACTCGCGCAGTTGGACAGGGCTTGCGCATCACGGGCATTACGAATGCGACCTTCACGTGGCTCAACGACGCCAGCAACCCGACGTCACCCACACAAACGTTCTCTAGCGGTTGGCCCATTCTCTCGCTGACATCAACAACGATTGTCATTCAGACAGGATTCTCACCCCGCGCCGACATCGCAGCTACTCCTGTCTCACAAGGCTTCGCATCTCCATGGTATGTCGGCGGACAGTCACCGGGTTCAGGAATTTCTGACAACGACTTGGTGTTGTTCGGGGGAGACCTGTACGAACTGATCAGCAGCACGGTTGGCGGACTCTACGGTTTCCAAGGAGCAGGTGGAGGCGGCACGGCAAACGGTTCGGGAACTGGAGCTACACCGGGAGCGGACACAACGAAGTGGAAGCGTGTCTTCTTCGATGTCTGGACAAGCAACGATGCGCTGTCATCAACCAACAAGCTCTACGTCAAGTTCCAATACGGAGCAAACACAGGCTCGATCATTCCGACCATGTACATCAGTGTCGGCACGGCTACTGATGGGAGCACCAACATCAGCCAAAGCTACGGCTGGGGAACGGTAACCCCGACGAACAGCATCAGCACAAGCGCACCCTCCATCACCGGAGCCGCTGTTTGGGAGTCTGAATTTTCGGGCGCTTCTGGGCGATTCGCAATGTTGCTGTGGAGAGGCATCAACGTTCAAGCCTCTAGCTCGTGCGTGGTGATGAACATCGAACGATCCAAGGATAGCAACGGCAACGACACCGATGCTTATTGGACAATAGTGTGGGCTGGCAGCAGTATCTCCAACTACCAACAGTGCATCTTCAAACCCGGCACAGGCGGTGCTGGAGTTTTGGAATTGAATCTTTTGCAAGTCATCAAAACTTTACCGTTCTCGAACCCGCAGTCCTTCAACAACTCGATCTGCGTGGCTCCTGTATTTCCGATTCCGGGCTTTGTTGCAAACCCAATGCTGGGCGTCATCGCAATGAAGGGTGGAGATGCGAACGAAGGCGGGCTTATCAATGTGACGCTCTACGTAACCTCGCATCCCTACTTCATGTCTAAGGTTGGTAACTCGCAAGCAGGCGGCCCCGGCAGTTTCGGCCCGAGCGTCGCAGGCTCATGCGCTTGCGGCATTCGCTGGGAGTAATCTATGGCATTCATAGGTCTTGGACAAAATGACAGCGGAGGACAAGCCGTACCCAGCATTCAGTCGGCTTCCATAATCTGGACGACCTCAGCCACACCAAGTGGTGCTTTCCTTGCCAACACCAGCATCACACTCGGCAGCCTGCTCCCCAACTCGCTGAAGGGGCCGACAAACGCAGGTGTGCTCTTTACCGGAGGCAGCGGCGGAACCACCCCCGGCTTCGGTCAAATCTTTCCGACTGGACGTTCGTGAGGTATTAGACCGACATGTGCATGCTTATAGCTTTGTTTGAATGGGTGCCCGGTCGCTACCCTTGCTGGATGTGGTACGACTGCCAGACGGCAATACGTTTGACGACCCCTACTGTTCCTTCAGACGCCGCGAGCGCGGCAGCGATTATCCGCAGCAAACTTACTTCCATCTGCCCGTGCCCGGTTCACAACCCCGACGAGTGGGCAGCCCAGAATTTGCCAAATGATGGTTCGATAAGTCGCATCGGCGCGGTACGAGACATCGCTTCCGACTCACCTTAAGTCTTTTTTATTCTGGCGTTCGGCGGGGCCGCTGCGCCCGCGATACCAGCCCGCAACACGTCTGGCATCAAAATTCCTTCTTGCTTCTTCTCAAATGTGTACCCACCCAAGCCTTCAACGGGCATCATGTTGCGTGCGGGAAGCTCGCCCTCGTACCCAATCTGAACCATATCACCCAAGCCGATCTGACCTGTTGCAACCAAGTTTGCCAGCGGGTGAACAATGTTGCGTTCAATGGTGCGCTTGAGGTGACGTGCGCCGTAGCGCGGATCGGTACCTTCCAGAAGAATTGCTTCCTTGGCATCTGTTGAGGTGTGAACCAAGAATCCTTTGGTTGCTCCAGCCGCGTACAGAATTCGCTGCTGCACCATTCCAAGCTCGATTTCCAGAATCTCACGGAGATGCTCTTCGCGCAGAGTCTTGAACACCACCGTCTTGTCGATGCGGTTCATGAACTCCGGCGTGAACTTGCGTCGTGCAGCTTCCACTGCGGTGCGCTGAATTTTATCGTCGAACTTCTCGTCCATTACGATCTTTGCGCTGCCGAATCCTAGACCGCTGCCTTCTTGGAGAGTCTGCATCTCCCCGGCTCCGAGGTTCGAAGTCAGAAAGATCATTGTCGCCGAGAGATCGACACGGCGGTTATCGCCCAGCGTCAGCGTAGCTTTGTCGAGGATGCCGAGCAAAAGTTGCCACAGTGAGTCAGAAGCTTTTTCGATTTCGTCGAACAAAAGAATTGATAGCTTGAGGTCTTCGCGGTGCCACTGGTTCAACGCTTCCTGTGTGAGCAGTGGGTGTGTTTCGCGGTGTCCGAGGTAGCCCGGAGGTGAGCCAATGAGTTTTGCAATTTCGTGGGAATGCTGGAATTCTGCGCAGTCGATCTTGATAGCAGCGCGGGCGTCGCCGAACAGAGCTTCAGCCGTCGCTTCAACTACGCGAGTCTTACCTGATCCAGTTGGGCCGAGGAACAGCAAGTTGCCGACAGGACGACCGGGAGCGTTCAGTCCGGCTTGAAACATCTGGTAAATCTCTGCAACTTTTTCAAGCGCAGGGTCTTGACCAACCACGCGATTACGCAGGGCTTCCTGAAACTCTTTCGCATGATTGCTACGGCGCTTAGGGTCAAGCTGAGCGGTTTTCACGGCACTTTTCACCGAGACTCCTGTCGTTGCGGGAGCGGTTGCCGCCCCACCATATCCTTTGGCGTTACCGTATCCCACAAGCCCTTCTTTCTTAGAGACAGGAAGTCTCTTGGTGTTTTAGTGTCACACCCAACTGCGAATTATGCTGTAGCACTGGAAATTTCGACGAGCTATTGGTTAGATGCAAAGTTGTGCGGAGTGGAAGGTAAAAAATCTTCAGCAGAGGCGATGCGGGTCCTGATCTCAGGTTTGCCATTAAACTTGATACTGCGTCCTTCGATCTTTCGAGTGTTGAGGATAGAGACGGTAACCTCTTCGATGTCACTTAGGTCATCAATTCGGTGACCAAGTAACATCTCAGCGAAGAACACCGTGATTCCGCTCCGGCGTTTGAATTCGTGGAGCGTGAGGTCTTCTTTGACGTTGTTGCATTTCCGGCAGCACACGACTTTGTTAGCGCGGCGGTCGCCGCCCTTCGCACTGGTGGGAATGACATGGTCGCGAGTCATGAAGATCGCGGCAGATTGCTTGAGGCCTCCGCGTTCCGTCTGAGTGCCGCAGTAAAAGCACTTGCCCTTGGTCTCTTTTTCGAGCGCCTTGAACGCGAGAATGAAATCAGAAAGAGTCATCGTCCTCCGGCTGAGCACGGTATCCGAGCTTCACCATGTAGTCGAAATTCCGCTTCCTCAAATACGCCAAGTTGCGTTGCCAGAGCAGGTGCTCATGTTTAGTCTCAGGCGATGCTACCAACCATTCCTCTTTGCTCAACGGCTGCGGTCGGAGCTTCATCAGTCCGTCCGCCGCAGTGACAAAGCAGTGGGCGAGGAAGATGCCCAGCGAACGTCGGAGACCCGATTCGTGGTGCTCGTTGAGTGGGAAACGGTTGCGAAACTCACCGAACAACGGGCCGATGGCATCGTTGAACTTCATGACGGGGAGCAGGAACTCTTCAGACGGCAGCTTGTTGAACGGATCGGATGGAGTCTGCATTCAACCATCATACCAAAAAACGAAGCCCCCGGTATGCGCACCGAGGGCTTCAGAGTATATGTGCAAAGCAATCGAGAAAGTGGACGGCGACGGGAATCCTGACTACCCGCAAGCCTTGGACATCGCACGATTATTCAGCCACTAGCCGCCCCGGTGATCAGCCTAAGCGTTGCCTTGCGGCACTAGCCGGGATTGGTTGCCCGGAACCCGATACAGCCGTCAGTCGAGTATGGGTCGATTTGACGGGTTCTTACGTCGGTCGGGGTTGTACAACCCCGCCTATTTCAGCCTTATCGTAGCAAAGTCTGTACCGCCACTCCCACCCTCTTCGGGCGAAGCGCACCTTAATCCCCGGCAGGGATTGGTTCGGTCAAACCGTCCACGTATATAGTACTGCGCAGCGGGGAAATTCCCCCACTTCGTAAACCCTTTTTGAGGGAATTATTATGGGCTTCTTTGGATCACTACAAGAACACAAGGACAGGCTGAAGAACTTTCTGGACAAGCTGACGAACGATGCGCACGTGCCTATCGCCATCGGTGTGTTCATCGCGACCTTCACATGGGTCTGCAAAGGACACGATCTTCCTCCCGGTTTTGTTTCGAGTTTGTACGCTTTTTACGGCTTTTTGGGTGGTCACGCACTGGTTTATCAGAAGTGGCCCGATGGCAACGCCCCGACCACGGTCGTGAACGTGGACAACGACAACACGAACACCAACTCAAGCTCCAGCACGGCTAACGCCAGCGCTGCCCCGGCAGCCCCAGCCGCGCCAGCGGCTACCGGAAGCGACCAAGCTAAGGGCTAGACTTGCGCCCCGGCGCGGTGATAGACTGGTGGGATGGCGCTGCTTCGCTATTGTGGCGGAAAAGTACTTCTGGCAAAACACATCTTGCCACATCTCAATACCATACCCGGAACAAGCGTCTTCTGCGAACCGTTTGTCGGCGGCGGTTCCATCATGCTTGCGATAGCCTATCAGGACGCTTTTGCCCGCAATGATCCGCCGATGCCAATCATCATCAATGATCTCGACCCCGGTGTAGCAGCATTTTGGAGCGTGATCTCCGGCAATGACGAAGCTACTTTCAAAGAACTGCGCCGTCGCCTTACTTCCACCGTACCTACCCGAGACCTGTTCTGGGAAATTCGAAATTCTAAGCCAGCCCTCAATGATCGGCTGGAACTAGCGTGGCAATTCTTCTACTGTAACCGCACTTGCATCATGCCATCCAACGGACAACGTCCCATGACTAAGATCGGCGAACGGTGGCTGAAGAACCTTCCACAAGAGATGGATGAAGCGAGACGGCTTTTGAAGGGGCGTACTACTGTTTACAACACTGATTTTTCCGAAGTGATCGCTCCGGCGCAACCCAACTGGGTGATCTATCTTGACCCGCCCTATTATCAAGCGGGCAGTGGTTTGTATACGGAATTTGTGATGGAAGATGACAAGCACGTGCAGTTGCGTGACATATTGAAAGCGACGCCCGCCGATTGGGTTCTATCCTACGACTATCATTCTCGTGTTTTCGAACTCTACACCGATGACTGGACTCGCACACATGAGTTGGACGTTCAGTATTCCATGTCCAAACGTGAAGATGTAGAGGCTCTGATTGTTCCGCTAAGGATCGGACCGAAATGAAAACGGGGCGCTCTCGCGCCCCGTCTCCGTCAGTTCCAGCCAGCCTTAGCTGCCAGCTTTTGCCGACTTCGTCTTCAACACGTTAACGATAATCCCCGTGACTGCATCAGTCTTGGGGTTCCGGGTGTAGCCGAACTTCACCTTCTTGCCGTCGATGAGGGCATCGAGAAGTTCGCGGAACGGGACGATGATGCCCGTGCGCTCCTTGAGAGTGCTGTTGTACTTGCCAACAACCTCGCGGAATTGCAGCATCTTCGTTTCGCCATCGCTGATACCCTTGCGCAGCACGTACGCCGTAAGCAGCTTCTCCGCTTTCGTAGCACGGGTGGGGTCAGACGCACGCTTGGAGACCACGAACTCGTAGAACATCTGCGCGGTCGCCGCCTTGCGGGGAACAGCTTCACCGCCCTTGGGGGCTTTCACGAAGTCAGCAGCTTCGGTGTACCCTTCGGGGTCGGCTTCCACGTTTTCCGTCCATTCAGGGCGTGGCACAGAAGTGTAGTTGTCCGTGCTATCCGCGCCGAGAGTTACGCGGGGCGCGATAACCGAGACGATGCCAGCCTGTGACGGCGTCATTTCGGGGAACAGGTTGATGACGTCATCCTTCGGCTTCCGCTCGGAGAGAGGGTCATCGAAGAACACCATGTCGCTTTCCCTCGCGTCGATGTTCACCAACGACCAGAAACCCTTCTTGGAGTCGCGACCAGACAGAAGGCGGGAAACGCCGTCCAAGTAGCCTCCGTTGGAGTGGCGGTGCATCATGCTGATGCGCCAGTTCCAGCCACCGTCGTCCATGCGCACAGTAAGCTGAGGAACAATGGGGCGACCAGCCGCGTCGTTAATCTGATCATCCTTGTCTCCGCTCATCTGCTGAGAGACGCCAATCTGGCGAAGCAGGGAGGGATTTTTTGCAAGGAGGTCAACGCACGTACCGGGCGAGAAATACAGCAAACGCATAGGAAAACCGATGTGCTCGTTGCGCTTGTTGAACTGCGCGGCAAGCTCATCCAACTTTAGAGTGGGATTGCTCATATACGACTCCTAACGTCGGCGTGCCTGCCTTCCGGTCAGGTCTTAGTGCCACACTTTCTTAGATGCAGCCGGGACGCAAAATTACTCAAGCGGCGAGCATTATGTCCATGGGACAGAATATACCCGCTACTTTTGTTGTTAAGTTGTTGAAATTTTAGGACTTAGATGAAAAAAGGTACGCTTGTCCCAAGTGGCTGTGATTAGGACGTGGCAGCGCCTTCGGAAATTGGAGCGGGGCTGGAGGCTCGAACTCCACTGTCAGTGGGGGTACCACTGGTCTCCCTTAGAGGCTCCCGCTTTGGGTACGGCAAATTCTTTTTCTTCTCCGGCAGCTTGGCAAACAGAGCCTCGCGCAGAGTGCGCTTCATCCGCTTGTCGCCGTAGATGCCGACGTACTGGTGCTTCGGATTTCCCTTGACTTCTACGTAACCTTCTGCTAGGACTTCTGCCAGTCGATTCTTCTCAGCTTCCTTTGCGCTCTTGCCGTACTTCGCGTTCCAGCGCAGCGGATACTTGTCGGAACCACCGACAAACTCACCCTCCGGTGTTGTGTCGCCCTTGAAGTACTTCACGCCGTTGAGCAGGAAGTAACGCCGCCCACTCTCATCCGGTGTCTCTACTCTCTTAGTCCGGTTGCGGATCGGGCCTTTCACAATGGTGTCGTAGTTGATGCCAAGCTCTGGTGGATCACCGGGCTTCAGGAACATGCGCGGCTTTCCAGTCTTGCCGAGGTAAATCCAGTTGCAACTTTGGTACAGCGTGCCAATCTCGTTCGCGTCAGAGTCAGCGGTCGCAAGGAACACATACTTGGGGGTTCTTGCCTCACCATCCCGTGTCTCCCACGGAGCGCCCATCTGCTTGCACGCTTCGGTGATTAGGAAGCTACCTGAGTGCGGGTGCGCCCAATGCACGCAAGCTCCGCGTGACAGCCAATACACTTTGTCCGCGTGTTCTTCACCACAGACATTCAGAATCTCCGGGTTCTTAGGATGACCGAAGCACACAACTCCAGCAATCTCTTCCCCGAAGAAAAGCCCGAATGCCCGGACAGTGTTGCCCATGTTGCCGAGCCACTCGTACTTCATGATGACTTGCTCAGCTTCCGCGTAAGTGATAGGACGCACAGTCGCCGTGGACAAGTCCGCAGGGACGGGATGTCCGTCCTCGTGCTTCTCTCGAATCAGTCTTTGATGAGCCTTAGCTATGGTCATAATGAATAATACTGGCCCTAGAGCTTTTTCGACATGCTGACCGCGTGTCGCTTCAGTCCGTAATAATTTCTCTTGAATCCACAGACCCGATAACCCAAAGAAAAATAGAGAACCTGCGCTGGATTTTCAGTAAAAACTTCCAGCTTCACTTCTTTGATACCAGCTTTTTTCGCAGCTTTCTCGTAGGCGGCGATGAGCTTAGAAGCCACGCCCTTGCGACGATGAATTCGAGCGGTGTTGCAGGTCTCCATGCTCAGCTTGTTGCCTTCTTGCCCAGCAACTAGGAACCCTGCGATCTTACTGCCGATGTATGCAACCCAAACAAGATTCCGCTGGCGTGCCGCCATGACTTCTGATTTGAAGACAGGCTCAGCCCAGCGGAATTCTGGTGCGAAACATTCTTTCTCGATTTCGTAAAGTGCCGAGAGATCAGCCTCGTCGAACGAGTTGCGGATTGTGAAGAGCATCAGATGGCTCTGGCTTTCTTCGCTTTCTCCAAGCCAGCAACCTCGGCGGTTTCCAAGTCGTTGTTGACGAAGCCCTGCAACTCTTTCCGTTTCATGGCGTCGATGGCTCCCTGCGCCGTCGTAGCTGTGTCGCGGAGGAACGCATCTTCGCTGTCACGGAAGTAGTAGCGACCGTTGACGTTGACAAAGTTGTCGTTGAAAAGAACGTTGTTGACCTGCACACGCTCTGAGTTGGCGTCCACGTAAGCGATGGCAAATCCAAGCTGCCAGTCGGTCTTGCGGATGGTGTAGTCGGCGTCAGGTTTGCACATGCACCCGGTCACGACGTTGTTCACCGGGCCTTCTTTGACATGGACTTTAGTGCTCATCTTCGGCTTGTGGATGTGTCCGCTGATGCAGGTGACACCGAAGTTCTCATCGCCCGTGTGGTTGCACACGAGACAGTTGAAGTACATCTTCCAGTTCTTCGCCATTTCAGCGCGAATTTCCTTTGGCTGGAATGCTGCGGTGCTGCCCTTAGACACAAGGTTGATCTCGAACTTGTCCAGTCCCAGCAATTCCGATAGGCTGATGTTGTTCAACTCCAACAGCGGGAGGATGTCCGGGCTGGCCCCAGCAAGATGGCGCAGAATGCGGTGCTCGTGGTTCCCGATGATCAGGTCGATTTGAGCATTGGGACAAGCCTTGCGCAGAGGCGCAAAGATGTTGTTGTGGACGAACTCAAAACGTGCCCTGAGATTGATTTTGCGCGGGTCGCGGTCAAAGCGGCTGAACTCGTACATGTCGAAAATGTCGCCGTTGAGCACGATGATGTCCGGCTGCTCTACCTTACAAGTGTCGATGAAAACTGCCAGCGCAAACAAGTCCACTTCGATGTCGTGGAAGTCTGACCCGACAACCAATTTCACCATCCCCTTGCGGACTTCCTTCTTCTCATACTTGCCTAGCCAAGGCTCAATCTGTAGGCGATAAAAGCGACGAGCCTCATCCAGTGAAGCGTGTCTTGCAATGTCCTTTTCTAGTTTGCGTCCGCTGCGGTTGAGTTGCAGCTTTGCCTCAGAACGGAATTCTTCCATGGTGCCGAAGTAGCGACTCCACGTTTTCTCGCTGTACTGCCCGTGCATGCGGTAGAAATTTCGGGACACGGACTTGTTGGGGTGTTCTTCCTGAACGCGGCGAAGGTCTTCAACGACGTCCATTTTTGTTGCTGTGGGATCGAATGCTTTGCCGCGATCACGCAAGTTAGCCAGTTCGGATGCGGATAACTTCTCTTGCTTAGGCGTCTGCGGAATCTGTCCCGCGTCTGTCCTTTTGTTTTTACGAGTCGCCAAAATGGTGTCCTCCGGGGATTACTGTGCCCTACTAATAGAGTGAAAAGCGCCCACATCCCCTAAATACGCGCATTTCTGCAACTTGCGAATTTTGATGGAATGTCAGTACTCTTTCCTTGCCGGAACTATCCATTTCAAGGTAGAAGGGGCTGATGGGGCGCAACTCCCGATTTTCCAACAAAACCATGATTTCTGTTACCGCTGACAAGCTGCCTAATATGCACAGTACCGAGTTTCAAGGCATCCCCGTGGTCATCCAATGGCCTAAGGGCAGCGTGCGCGTTGGGGAGCGTGAGAACGGCGAACCGTACAAGACCGAGATGAAGGCGGACTACGGTTACATCCCTGACACGACCGCCGCTGGCGACGGAGAGCGCCTTGACATTTACATCGGCCCGGACAAAGACGCTGAGTACGCTTACGTGGTTGAGCAGGTGCGCAAGAGCGACGGCGAGTTCAACGAATACAAACTGATGCTGGGCTTCGACTCTCTTGAGGCTGCGGAGGAGATGTACAACTACCACGCCGGGGAAAAAGGTGACATGGAGCTTGGCGACATCAGCGAGGTTCCCTTCGACTACCTCTTCGACAAAGTCATGGAAGAGCGGCAAGAAACGAAGGTGGAAGAGCTTGGTGATGACCGTGCTGAAATCGAGCACGATGAAGCTAAGATTGCTGAGCAAAGCGACAAGCTTTCCCTGATCGACGCCTTCGTGAAATTGTATAAACACGAATTCGAGTACTTCACAAAAGTCGCTGAAGAAGTTAACGACCAGCTTGCGGATGCCCTTCAAGAAGCAGGGATTAAGGCTGCCGTCACGTTCCGTGCGAAGAAGCCCCGCAAGCTCAAAGCGAAGCTCCTCAAGCGCAACCAGACGCATCAATACCAGTCCTTTCAGGACATCTACAACGATGTCGTCGATATGGCTGGCGTCCGTGTGGCACTCTATCTGCCCGCCGACCGCACCGCTGTGGGTCAGATCATTGAACAGTGCTTCACCCAGATGCGCGAAGCCAAGAACTTCCCTGAGGATAGAGGCCCCGGCGACGGCATCGGCTATGTCGCCACGCACTATCTGGTGAGGTTGAAGACCGAAACTCTCCATAAGGATGAATACCAATATGCAGACACCAACGTCGAAATTCAGGTCGCGTCCGTGCTCATGCACGCGTGGGCCGAAATTACCCACGACCTCCTCTACAAACCCTCCAAAGGAACCCTTACCCCCGAAGAAAGGGCAATGATCGACGATCTGAACAGGATCGTGCAAGAAGGCGAGGCAACTCTTGATAAACTACAAGAGTCAGTCCAAGACCGCACACAACAAGACCTCCGCTTCGAGCTAATGTCCTCACTGGCGAAGCGGCTGGCGGCACAGTCCAAGGGTCTCGCCACGAAACGAATCATCGCAAGCGATGTAAAGGCCGCTGCCAAGCGAGTACTGTACATAGAGCAGCCCTCGCCGCACGCGAACTATCTGAAGGCTAAACTTGCGCTCTGGAAGGCGCACGGGAAACCGCTGTAAGGGGGAGAAGTGAAATCCGACCGCACGCTGCTCAAGTGGTACCGCTTGATCAACAAGAAATTCTTCGACGGCGCGTGCCCGGAGCGGGTATGCGTCCGCTGGGCTGAGCCGGACGAGGATTCTGAGCCTCGTTGGGAGAAGAAGTATTTCGGTCAGGCGTCCCGTTCCGAAGATGACGAACGTCACGATTACCAGATCGTGATGTCCAAACCCCTCAACAAGCAATGGATCGTAAGGATTTCGACCTTAGTCCATGAAATGATTCACCTTGCGACCGACCTGAAGGACGACCACGGGCCTGCTTTCGAACACTGGCGGCAGTACGTTAGCGACCGTGGGATATTCAAAAAGCACGCCTTACGCAAGGGCAGCACCCTCTTCTAAAATCTCCCGGCTTTTCGCCTCTAAAAGTAGGGGATTCATGAGCTTACTGGACAAAAAGCAGGCGAGGTACCAGACCTCCGGGTTGAACGTCCGGTGGGTTCCAATCGACACTGTCATCCCAGCCATCGACCCCAACGAAAAAATGGGGTTAGGGGATGCGCAACGCCTCGCCGAGATGATCAAGCGCTCCGGGCGTTTCGATGCCATCGAAGTTACGGAATCTCCCGAGGGTCTCTACGTTGAAGACGGCAACACTCGCTACGCCGCCGCGAAGGTTCTTGGCATGAAGGAAATCCCTGTAGGTGACGTGGAGACCAAAGTTTCAAGCCTACTGAAGAAGGCAGGCATCCACGAGAACGCTTCCACCCAGATTAACGTCCCCAAGAACATCGCCGACCAGATCATCACCATCGGAAAAGAACTCATTCCAGATGAGCACCTTGCGGGCG
>Ga0207116_10298_pt1 | contig 12728 bp, 13 predicted proteins | sample Alteio_BWMinHeat_44_FD_153550 | JGI IMG/M metagenome (GOLD analysis project Ga0207116, IMG submission 153550) | Enriched cells from forest soil in Barre Woods Harvard Forest LTER site, Petersham, Massachusetts, United States -... | ecosystem: Environmental > Terrestrial > Soil > Temperate forest >... | reverse complement strand
GGCGCGCGCTTGGCAACGCTGGAACTTCCCTTGGCGACTCCCGTTTCTAAGCTTCGGGCCCGGCAGTTGCTACAAGCATCGGTGTTCTATCTGCCGCTGCTGTTTATTGTGATGATGACGAATTCCGTGCAGCGGTAGGATCCCGTCTTGTGAGCGCGCCTTACACAGTTTTCCCCGCAATTAACGCCACTCTCAACGGCACCAGCGCCGTGCTGCTGCTGACGGGTCGATGGCTGATCGCGCAGCGTAGGATTCAACAACATCGTGCTGTGATGATTTCGGCTGTGATTACGTCGACGCTGTTTCTCGTCTGCTACATCACCTATCACGTGCTGTTGCAGATCTATGCGAACGGCGCGATTTCCCGATTTCAGGGAACGGGGCTGGCGCGGCCAATTTATTTTTCCATCTTGATCTCGCATACGATTCTGGCGGTGGTGACCGTGCCACTCGTTTTGGTTACATTGAGCCGCGGGTTGCGGGAACGTTTTGACAAACACCGCGCGATTGCGCGCTGGACATTTCCGATTTGGCTGTATGTTTCGGTCACGGGTGTCGTGATCTATTTCATGCTGTATCAGTGGTTTACTGTGTAGGGCTAGTAGCTGCGGAGCTTTGCTCCGCTGGGCAGGCGAGGTGCCTGCCTCCACGCGAGCATGGCCGTCCCCATGTGGGAACGGGGTTCTGATATATTCGACTTCCGGTCCCTAAATAGCCGCACCAGCAACCTGCGTTGAGCGAGCCCCTTGATAGACGGGCCGCAATCTTGGAAGGAGCACCCATGGCAAAGAGCGTTAACAAAGTGATATTGATTGGGAATTTGGGCAAGGATCCCGACGTGAAGTACACGCCCGGTGGTATGGCGGTCGCAAAGTTCTCGTTGGCCACTAGTTTTCGGTCCAAGGATAAGACGAGCGGCGAGTGGGTGGACCATACCGATTGGCACAACATCGTTGTGTGGGACAAATTGGCGGGGATCGCCGGGGAGTATTTGAAGAAGGGCAGCAAAGTCTATATCGAGGGCCGCCTGAAAACCGACTCCTGGGAAGATCCCACGACCAAGCAAAAAAAGTACATGACGAATGTGGTCGCCAATGATTTAGTGCTTCTCGGCGGACGCGAAGGCGGGTCCGGCGGAGGTGATTCCTCGAGCCGTAGCGGTGGCACGCATCACGAGATGGATCAACGGGTGCCGGATGAAGCCGGCGCAGCGCCGATCAGCGATGACGATATACCGTTCTAGTAAACGGCCGAACACGGGAGAACGCACGTGAGATACGTATTGGCTTTGTTGGCGGTGGCGGGGATTGTGTTCTCGTCGTTTGCTCTGCGGGAACACTACCGCACTGAGGACTCTCCTTGTCACATCAATGATGTTTGGGATTGCGGGGAGGTCAACCACAGCCGATATGCGTCGCTGTTGGGGATTCCTGTGGCCGTCATTGGAATCGCAGGCTATCTGGGACTGGGAATTCTTTCTTTGAAACGAATGTACCGCACAGTGCTGGTTGCGGCAGTCCTTGGGCTTGGATTTTCTTTGTATTTGGCTCATATTGAGAAGGATGTTCTGAGGGCTTGGTGTATTTATTGTGTTGGATCGTTGGGAGTTATTTCGCTGATGACTTTACTGGCTGTCGCTGTCAACATTTACGGTGGTTTGCGCCCGAGAGCCAGCTGATTTCGCGCCGCGTTACAGGAGTAATCTTATGTCGGATCTAGCCAGCAAGACTTGTGTCCCGTGCCGAGGGGGAGTGCCGGCACTCAAGGGTGAGGAGCTATACGCTCTGGCCAATCAAGTTCCTCATTGGGAAGTGGTGAAGGAGCATCACCTCACGCGGAAGTTTGAGTTTCCGGATTTTCGCAAAGCTCTGGCGTTCGTGAACCGCGTGGGCGAGGTCGCCGAACTACAGGGGCACCATCCCGATATTTTTCTGGCGTGGGGCAAGGTGGAGATCACCATCTTCACCCACAAGATTGACGGATTGACCGAGAGCGACTGCATTTTGGCGGCTAAGATTGATCAGTTGTATCCGGGGTAGTTCGCTGTGCTAACTTGGGCGATTTACATATCTCATCACCCCGTTTCACCAAACAAGATATGCTAGCCCCCGATATTTATGATCGAAATTATGTTGGTTTTCATCTGCGTATGTCTCGGCCTTGTCTGTTGGCGAATGCAGACCCAGAACGCCACCTTGGTACAGCGGCTTCAGAAACAAATAACCATCCTCGAGAAACAGCTCGAGGAGGCCCTTCTCAAGATTGCCGAGCTAGAGAAGCCGGATACTGCTGCAAACGGACTTCTCGAAAAAGCTGTCACCGGCCTGGTTGCTCTTGGCATTCCGGGACTAATCTTGTTGGTTGCGGTCGCAACCTCAGGGTTTGCGGGGGCCGCCGCGATCACATCTGCTCTCGCCACGCTCGGAGTGGGGCTTGGGATGTTTGGCGGCATTGGCGTTCTGGGGCTGGCCGTACTGGTCGCTGGAGCTTTGGCTCAATACGGACTCCCTAGTGTTGCCAAGCAGGTAGTTAAGGGATTACTCGCCAAAGGTCATTCTTCACAAGGCATCCGTGACCAAATACACAAGTATCCGAAGTGGATCATCTCTAGGGAACTTCAGGGCAAGATCGAAGATGTGCTGAACGAACGTGAGTAACCGGATTACTGGATGTATCGAACATAAATTTGCCCTAATTTATTCCAGATGGCATGCCGCGCTCTTCCTTCCAGAATTTTTGCGCCCATAACCAGGTTCCCGACGGGATGAGCATCAACAGGCCTGTGGCCATTGCTACCGTGGGAGCGGGAATGCCCGCATCCAGGAAATATCCTGCCAGATAGGCTGCTGCTGCGAGCGAAAGCATGGCACAGCCCAACTCAGCGGCAAACACGCGCCCGCGGAAGCGGTCTTCCGTGTTGAGTTGCAAGAGCGTGGTGGAGAATACCCAGGCGACTGCGCCTCCCATGTGCGCAAAGATAGTGGTGGCGCAGGCGAGCAGCAGAGTCTTGGTGAAGCCCAACAGCGTGTAGCCAACAGCTGCGGCCAGGAACCCGCACAGAATCCCGAGACGCAAACGCCTCTCCGACTTCCCTGCCCAAGTCGCGGAAACGAGAGGCCCGAGCAAAGCCCCTAGGCCCCGCGCCGCCAGGAGCACGCTCATACCCAGGATAGCGCTGCGTTCCGGACTGAGGCCATGCAGGCGCAACGGAAAATATTGCTTTCCCATAACAGTAAAGAGAACCCAACCCGAACCGATGATGCAGAGCCCTGACTTGGCCAGCAGCATGGTCATGCGGCGAGCGTCCGAGCGCACGTAGCGAAGGCCTTCGAGAATGGGCGAGAAATCCACAAGATCCCGGACGCGCATCGGACGGCGGTTTTCCGCGTGAGGCTCGTTGAATTTCATCCGGCTAATGAGCGCTGCGGAAGCCGCGAAGGAAGCCGCATTGATCAGGAATACGGCGTCCCTGCCGAATAAAACAGCCACAACGCCCCCGAGGCTGGCCCCGAGCGCGAGGTTGAGCGACCAGGTCGTTGAGCTGAGCGTATTGGCGAGGAGAACATCTTCCCGTGAGCAGATATTCGGGATGACGGAGGTTCGCGCCGGCTCGAAGAATGTGACCATGATCGCCTCCAGGAACAAGAGGGGATAGATGATCCAGACCATGGAGGTGGAACGCGCTGCGAGCATGGCGAGAACAATCACAAGGCGAGCGAGATCGGCGGAGATCATGACGACCTTGCGGCGCAGGTGGTCATTGACGACGCCTGCGGTGGCGGTCATCAGCGATGATGGCAGAACCTGCAACACCAGCGCGAGAGCGACAGAACTGGCCTTGCCGGTGAGATCGAGAAGGAGACTGTAGATGGCAAGGGTGTAGAACCAGTCGCCGAGTTCGCTGACGATCTGAGCGGACCAGAGGAGGCGAAAGTTGCGATTGCGCCGCAGCAGGCGGAAGTAACTGGCGAGGCCAATGGATTCCTGCACGTGCGGCATCAGAGAATCGGCGGCAAGGCCTTGTGAATCCGAATTGGGAGTTCCGTTCAGCATGAAATTCCGCGCTTGGTCAGAGTACCTTGGCAGCCTTCTCACGGGAAACCGATGGTGATGGCATGGTGGTCAGACCATAAAGGGCTCAAAGCCGTCCCACTGCAGATTGCTTAACGTTTAACCGAATTTTCACAAAAGGAACAGAGTGCCGTGGGATTCGACTCGGGAGCGCAACTCTTTGCACAGATTACTTTCGTGCATCCAAGGCGAGGCTATTCCTTGTAGCTATCTAGTTTGTTTTCTGTTGGTTACAGATATAGTTCGATCGCGGCCTTTGGCACGCCCATTGCTATTGTAAGTGTGCGACTTCGATCTGGAGGAAGTTCATGCAATCGCTGACTAAGAAAGCCCTGATTCTCACCGGCGCAGTAGTACTGCTCCTGCCGATGGCAGCGTATGCCGGCACGGTGATGAATGCTACCAGCGGCAAGAATGCCGTGTTCAATCGCATGGCGGTAGTTCCAGAGCCCAGCACGTTGACGATGCTCGGTACTGGCTTACTCGGGCTTGCCGGGGTTGTGCGCCGACGATTTCGGAGTGCGCTATAGAATTTCGTTTCTAGTTTTTTCGCTTGCCCTTCTCTCGTTTTCTCTCTCTTCCTCTCTCTTCCTCTCTCTTCCTCTCGCCCCGAAGCTATATGCTTCGGGGTTATTTTTTGTGGGTGTGAAAATTGTGTAAAAAGCTGCGGAGCTTTGCTCCGCTGGGCAGGCGAGGGCGCCTGCCCCCACGTGTGTGTTTCCAGACTTGTACGTTTCCAGAATCAATGCACTAGCGAAGCGTGGCGTGGGCTCGGCATTGGTTGTGTGCCTTTGCGGTCGCGCCAGAGGATGGCGTTGAGCACCTTGTTATCGGCGGCGTCGGCATGGGAGAAATCCAGCTTTGCGGATTCCCTTGCGCCGGGATCATTGGGAGTGTTGGCAGTGTAGATGAGACCGTTCTTCTGGTTGCGATAGTCGGCGGAGAAAGGCTTCTGATCTCCCTTACCGGAAAACAGTCCGGTCATGAGCGGAGCATAGGCATCGTTCACGTTCATGGGGGGAAGACCCAGGAGCGCTTCAATGGAATGCACCATGCTGACGGTCGTGAAGAAGTCGTGGTGCACGACCGGGTTTTCCGCGGATCCCGGCGCGTACTTGCTGATGACGAGCGCGGTGCTGCGGTGGGCGTCGACGTGATCGGCGCCGTCCTGGGCGTCGTCCTCGACGATGAAGATAGCGGTGTCGTCCCAGTAAGGGCTGTGGGAGACGGTTTCCACTACGCGGCCGACAGCGAGATCATTGTCAGCGACAGCAGCCGCGGGCGTGGGGAAATTCACCTTCTTGCCCCCGGTGTGGTCGTCGGGCAGGCGCAGAAAGACGTAGTTGGGCAGTTCTTGATTTCTCTTTCCCCGAGCACGCACGAAACCGTCAAACTCGTTGAGAAACTCGTCGACGCGAAGCTGGTCGGGGTAGTTTTCCTGGAAGTCGGCGAAGTTGGGATCGAAGTGATCGCGAAGCTCGGGCTTGGTAGCGACGTTACGTTTCATTAACGGAATGGACCAGTGATAGGGGTTCGGTGAGCCTTTTGGCTGGCCCACATTGGCTGGCAGCGGCTCGCCAAATGGGATCGAGTTCTTGGGACAGTCGTCGCCGGGAGGCGCCGGGGTTCCCTGCTTTGGCGAGACCTGGGCGTGTTTCGACCGCTTCTCGCACCACTCTGTGGCGACGAATTCCCCGTAGTGGCGATAGGTGAGGCCGCGGCTGGCGGCATTGCTGAAGAGATATTTGGACTGCGGCTCGTTGACATCGGCCTCGTCGTGCTCGAGCGGATATTCATCGGCTACCAAACCCTCGAAGTCGTAGGTGCGCTCACCGCCGCGGTAGTCGATCTGCCAGGTCTTCTCGTTGTAGTCGGTGGTGGTCGCGGCCAGGGACCACATGTGGCCGTCGCCGGAAACCTCGCCAGAATCGTAGAAGTTGTCGAGCACGCCGAATTGAAGAGCGAGCTGGTGCTGGTTGGGCGTGATGTCTTCGCCGTAGAGAACGAGGGAGGGGTCGCCATCACCAACCTTGAGATCGCCGAGAATCTGATCGTAGGTGCGGTTTTCTTTCACAATATAAATCACGTGACGAATGGGGTTCCTGCTTCCCGCAAACGCGAATTTCCCAGCATCCGCGAGCAGGAGGTTCTGTTCCTGCGCGGCGCTGGTGAACTCGGGGAGATGCTTTTCCACGTCAACAATCTTGAGCCGGGCGATGGAGCCATGCAGCAGCGTGGGGATGTAGGGAAAGGCGCGACGGTGCTTCGCGTGATTGTCGGTCGCATTTCGTTCCGCATTTGGGCCGGTCCCTCGGCCTTTGCCGGAGGCGATCAAGAGGTCTTCGCCCAGTGCCGCAAGCGCCGTAGGATACCATTCCGTGGGAATGAAGCCGATCGCGGTTCGCGGGTGCGTCGCATCTCCCCTCTTTTCCAGATCAAAAACGGCGACCGAATTCGTGCCCGCATTCGCGGCAAAGAGCCGCTTGCCATCAGGGGAGAGAGCTAGGCCGTTGGGCACACTCCCGCCGGACTGCTGGCCCGGCAGGAGTGTGGAGAACCAGGCGGCCGGCTGTCCCTTGGAAGTATCGATTGCGGCCACAAGGTCGGCATTCGCCAGCGCGACGTAGAGAGTGCTTTCGTCCGGGCTTAACAGCATGGCCGTGGGATGCGACCCAGGATCGGTGGATACACTTGGCTCACGTAGAGAAATCCAGCGCACCACTTTGCCAACACTCAGATCCAGCTCCACAACTTTCGACGCATTCCAAAGACTGCACCAGGCGCGCTTGCCATCGTGGGTGGCCACGACCGTGTACGGGAACTCAGAGGGAATTAGCTTGTGACGGCTGAGGTCAAAGTGCTGTAGTTCCCTGCCGGTTTCGGCGTCGACCAGGATTACGTTATCGGAAAGATTGTTGGCGACGAGCAATTGATCGTGGCCATCGCGAGTGATCACTGCGAGTCCAGCAGGATACGGAATGGCTTGGCCGTGGCCAAGTTTGAAGAGTCCCTTGGAGATGAATTTGTCATCTCCCACAGATTGTGGGGCAATCTTGAGAAATCGCTCCGGCTTGATCTTCCCTTGCTCGAAGCTGTAGACGGCGATGCCGTTACCGGTGCTGTCCTTTTTCTCGCCGGTCGGGTCGGTGATCGAGCCCATCGAAGCATAGAGACGGTTCCCGTCACTCGAGAAAGCAAGCCCGAGGAAGTAGCTTTGCGCAGCGTTTTCGGCGAGGCGATCATCGGGAAAATCCGTGAGCTGGTTAGTGGTGAGGTCAAGAATGGCGATGGATTGCTTGGTGCCTGAGTCAGAGGTGCCGTAGCCGTTGTTGAGTAGCGCCGCATAGTGGCCGCTTGGGTGGAGGGCAATCGCTGTGGGAAGACCGTTGGTCTTTTGTGGATTACCCGGTAGGCGGGGCGCGAGATGTCTGCCGGACGGTAGCAGAGTTTCGTCGCTGGACTTCGGAGGATTCCCCTCAACCGCTACCGCAAAAAACACGAGAACGCCGATAACGCCAACCATTGTGAGACGAGGATGAAAGCGCATGGGAGCCTCCGAACGGAGTGGAGATTCAATATAGAAGTTAGGAGAGCCTCCGAGCTTTCACTCGGTTGGGCAGGCGAGGGCGCCTGCCCCCACGTGATTCTCGCTAGCTTCCGGCTGTGCCTGTGGCGGGTTGCGCCGAAGACTCTGGGGTGACGTTGTGGCGGACGTCGTCGCCACGGACCCAGAAGATGACATCCTCGGCAATGTTGGTGGCATGGTCCGCAACGCGCTCTAGATTTCGCGCGATGAGCAGCGCATCCAACGCCTGGCGGGTAGAGTCCGGGTTGGTATTCATCTGCTTGACGAGAACGATAAAAGCCTCGTCGCGCATCCGGTCCACTACGTTATCCATTTCGAGAACGGCCTGAGCAAGTTCCGCCTTGCCCTCAACGAAAGATTCCAGCGCACGCCGCACCATAGCAGAAACAGCCGTGGCCATGCGGGGCATATCCACCGGCAGCTCAACCGCCGGCAGCTCCACCATATCCATAACGCGTTCGGCGATGTTGACCGCCTGGTCTCCCACACGCTCGAGGTCGGCGTTGATCTTGACCACCGCGAGGAGAAAGCGGAGATCCACGGCCATCGGCTGCTGCATAGCCATCAAGTCGAAGGCAGCCTCGTCGATCTCGCGCTCGGCCGCGTTGATCAAGGTTTCGTTCTCGAGAACCTGGTGGCAGCGGTTCAGGTCGCGGTCCTTGTAGGCTTGGCAGGCGCGTTCCACCGCCTGCTCGGCCAGACCGCCCATGCGGAGAAGTTTCTCTCGGAGATCCTCGAGACCTTGCTGGAAACGCGTTCGCATTATCCGAACCTGCCTGTAATGTAATCTTCCGTCCGTTTATCGGAGGGGGTGGTAAAAATCTTCGTTGTCTTGTCGAATTCGATCAATTTGCCTAAAAGGAAGAATCCAGTGTACTCCGCGACGCGGGCCGCCTGCTGCATATTATGCGTCACGATGATGATGGTGTAATGCTCTTTGAGCTGGAAGATGAGATCTTCAATCTTGCTGGTGGAGATGGGATCGAGCGCCGAGCAGGGCTCGTCCATGAGCAAGACTTCTGGCTCCACGGCCAAAGCGCGGGCAATGCAGAGACGTTGCTGTTGGCCTCCGGAAAGGCTGGCGCCGGATTTCTTTTTCAAGTCGTCTTTAACTTCGTCCCAGAGCGCGGAGTTCTTGAGCGAGCGCTCGACGATTTCATCCAGTTGCTGGCGTCCACTGAAACCGTTGAGCTTGAGGCCGGCGGCAACGTTGTCATAGACTGACATGGTCGGGAACGGATTCGGCTTTTGGAACACCATGCCAACGCGGCGGCGAAGCTGCGTGGAGGAGGTGCCATTGTAGGCATCGACCTCGCCAATCTTGACGTTCCCTGTGGCTCTCGCGTCCGGAATGGTCTCGTGCATGCGATTGATGCAGCGCACGAACGTGGACTTGCCGCAGCCGGAGGGGCCAATCACGGCGGTGCAGTGGTTGGCCAAGGCCGTCATGTTGATGTCGAAGAGCGCCTGCTTGGGGCCGAACCAGGCGTTCAGGTTTTTGACTTGGATGCCGACACCCATAACTTTAATGAGCTCCGCTTAGATTGCCGCGGCGAACCGCGATGCGCACAGCTGAAACCGCGAACACAATCATGACAATCAGCACCAGCGCGCCAGCCCAGGCCTGGCGAATCTGGTCTTCGTAGGGGGAAGTGGCATAGGTGAATATCTGCAAAGGCAGAGCCGCCGTCTCCCGATTGAGATCGAAATTCCAATGCTGGTTGCCGAAGGCGGTAAACAACAGCGGCGCTGTTTCCCCAGCGACACGCGCAAACGCCAGCATCACTCCGGTGATAATACCGGAAACGGCGGTGCGCAGCGTGATGGAGAGCGTTGTGCGCCATTGCGAAATCCCGAGACCGAAGGCGGCTTCGCGAATTTGCGAAGGCACTAGCAGCAGCATCTCCTCGGTGGTGCGGGTGATGGTGGGAATCATCATGATGGCCAGAGCCACACCGCCGGCGAGCGCCGAAAAATGCTTTTGCCGAATGACCACAATGCCGTAGGCAACAATGCCAATCACGATGGAAGGTACGCCGTTGAGCACGTCCGAGGTGAAACGCACAATCGATCCAAAGCGGCCGCCGCGTCCGTATTCCGCCAGGTAGATCCCTGCCCCAATACCCAGGGGGACGCCAATCAAGCTGGCAATCGACAGAATCACCGCCGACCCTACGATGGCGTTCGCCATGCCTCCGCCGGGCTCTCCCACGGGTTTGGGAGTCTGCGTCAGGAAGGCCCAGTTAATGGAAACAATTCCCTTGTAGAGGAGATATCCAAAGATAGCGATCAACGGAGCGAGAACCAGAGCCATGGCCAGAAAGGACAGGAAGGTCATGAAGTGATCCATGATCCGCCGGCTCAAACTCACGCCCGGCAGTGTCGTGTTCTTGGGAGCGCCGATAGCTAGATCAGACATTTCCCCTCACAGGTTGCCCTTTTGTCACCGACCAAACCAGGAGGCGGGCTAAGGCATTCACGATGATGGTCACGAAGAACAAGGCAAGCCCGATCTCGACGAGAGCGCTCACGTAGAGATCTCCGGGAGCCTCGCTAAATTCGTTGGCGATGACGGAAGCCATGCTGTAGCCGGGAGCGAACAGGGACTTCGCAATCTCGGCGCGGTTGCCAATCACCATGGTGACGGCCATGGTCTCGCCCAGAGACCGGCCCAGGCCCAAAATGACCGCACCCACTATGCCCGTGCGCGCATTGCGCAGGACGCCTAGGCGAATCATCTCCCAGCGCGTAGCGCCGAGGGCCAGGACTCCCTCGCGCTGATGGGACGGAACCACGGACATGACTTCCCGCGTGATCGACGAAATTACGGGAATAATCATGATTGCCAGGATGATTCCAGCCGCGAGCATGCCGTAGCCGAAGGGAGGCCCCTCAAACAAGCCAGTCCACCCAAAAGCCTTCGCAAGCCAGGGCTGGATGTAGTTTCGCAGTATGGGAGCCAGCACAAAAATCGCCCATAAACCATAGATAACGCTTGGGATAGCGGCTAGAAGCTCAGTGAAAAACGCGAGCGGCCCACGTAGCCAGACGGGGCACATTTCCGTGAGAAAAATCGCCGTACCCACCGACAATGGGACGGCAATCAGCAGGGCCAGCAGCGACGACACCAGGGTGCCGTAGATGAACGGCAAAGCGCCGTAGTGGTCCTGGACGGGGTCCCAGTCCTGTCCTGAGAAGAACTTAAGGCCAAAGGCATTCCACGAGAGGCGGGAATTCACCACCAGTTCGTAGACAATCGTGGCGAGAATCAGGAGAACGGAGACGGCACAGGCCCACATGGCAAAGCGGAAGAGTTGATCGGGCCAACGGGCGTGTTGCAGGTTCGTCAAAAGCGAGGGGCGGCGCTCTATCGGAGCAGCCAGTTGAGGTCCGGCGGCAGGGAGATCTTGAGTTTGTCCGGACATATCGAAGGCAGGGTCTGCCATCGACGAATGCTAGCATGGAGGTGTTACAAACATGTTAAAAACCGGTTCGGGGCCGTCGACGGACGCCCGGACCGGGATCACATTTCGGCAAGCTCTGTAGAGCGCCAGAACCTTGCGACGAGAATGCAGGTGCGTAGACTTAGGCGCCTGACGAATGCTGTTAGCAAAAAGCCGGGTGCCGGGTGCCCCAGGTTCGCGCCGTACTTTGGCGCCAACCTGGGTCGAAAAACAATCTTGCGGATCTGGCAGAGGCTAGCATTTCGCGATTACGCACGGTCCATTCTCACTCAATCATAGGGGCAGTCTACGCTGGGACTATCCGGTGTCAACGACGGCCCAGGTTAGCGCCAAAGTACGGTGCGAACCTGGGGCACCCGGCAAAGCCGAGGAAGGTGTTACTTACGACATCGTGCTGTCGCCACTAATCCTGCATCTCAACTTTGTGACCATCACTCATTCCGTCGCCACTCTCATGATACAACAAGAGGGTGGGCGATTTCGTCAATCGCCTACCTACGGTATACCAATTACTTCGTAACCGCATTTTGTTCAAGCGTGACTTGGGTCTGCGCTAACAGCTGACCGTTTACAGATGCTCCCGTTTTCAGGTTGATGGCTGTTTGAGACAAAATAACACCATTGAACTGAGCGCTTGCCTGAATGGTTACATCTCCGAAGGTCTGCCAGAATACATTCTTAGCTTGTGCGCCGCCGCTTAGGACTACCTTTGTTGCGCTAGCCTGATCTAACGTTTGAGCTATCTGAAATATCCAGACATCATTCGGACCGCCAGAAAGTGTCACGTCCGTTGATATGCTTACACCAGTACCCCATTTGTAAAGACCCGGGGCGATAGTTAGCCCTCCGATCTCACCAGCTCCCAGGTTGGTGGCGGTTGGAAGTGTACGCCCCGCCGCGTTGGTGTATGCAGTCATCATGTCTTTGACGGCGGCCGTCAGTAAAGTAGCGTTAGTTATCCGGCACGGTAGTGGACCGGCTGCATCGACAGAGTAACTGTTACCGGTTACCTCCACGCAGGTCAGGTTATCAGCTGCTCCTGTGATCGGGCTTGCCCCTACATCTCCAGTGATAACGGATGATGGCACATCCGTCACTCCAGACTTGGTTAGGACAGCAAAAGAAGAAGCTGATTTAAGGTCTACCGGCGCAGGACCTTTTCCGTTCGGGTTTGTAGGATGGGTTGAGCTTGAGTTTCCGCAGGCGCACATAGTTACAAGTAGCATCACAACCAGTATTCTGTTCATTTTATCAATCTCCTAGTTTCTTATTTGTCTAGTATTCTCACTCTGTCTCACTCTCGTAATCCGACCGACCAACCTTAGGTCTTTCGTGACCAAGAACAGAGCGGGTGTGAAAGTGTGGCACGGCACTTCCATTGTTCATGGCGAGTTTCTTCCTGCTTACAGGCGTCTCATTAACCTTTGAATGGATTCGTGACAAGGCCCACAAGTACTGTCATTAAGGTACTGGTAACCAGCTTCTCGCAATCCATCTATTGTTCCTTTGATCTAGATCGAACTTAATCGAATCCGCGAGAAACTCCAGTCTCGCTCATTTGCTTCGGCTGTGCTGTGCAGAATTGCTCACCTTCACATACTGCACGC
>Ga0207116_10297_pt1 | contig 12786 bp, 15 predicted proteins | sample Alteio_BWMinHeat_44_FD_153550 | JGI IMG/M metagenome (GOLD analysis project Ga0207116, IMG submission 153550) | Enriched cells from forest soil in Barre Woods Harvard Forest LTER site, Petersham, Massachusetts, United States -... | ecosystem: Environmental > Terrestrial > Soil > Temperate forest >... | reverse complement strand
CAATGGGTTTTTTTGCGGAAACTGCCAGGGAAAGTATCTCCGAAAGTTCGCAAGCCAAAGAGCTTGCAAGAAGCCTGTACCAGGAAGCGTATGCCGATTCCATAAATATGGAGTACAGGCTAACATTGCGCCAGGCAAAGGAAGACCAGATATATTATTTCAGGCGGTATGTAAAAGACAGCAGCCTGGTTAAATTATCGCCCCGGTTTTATCCAAGCTTTTTCTGGACGTTTGGGGTTGTTAGCGTCATCCAGTTTACACCCAATGATGGCATATTAAATCAACTGCGCAATTCGGGCTCCCTGCGCTATTTTAAAAGTATCGGGTTACAAAATTCGATCAGCAGACTCAATGTCGTTATTTTAAACCTGAGGAACCGCAACAGCCAGGAAGATGCTTTTGTTGAGGGGTTTACGCGGCCGTTCCTGCAAAAATACTATGATTTTGACTGGGAGGACGAGCTAACCCAACAGGGTAAGATACCTGGTATCGATGCAATACAAAAATCGCCGGCTTTTACCGGTACCCGCCCTCATGCGATACGCAACCTTAAAGATTTTGATCGTAGTGACGCAGGGGCACTTGCTACACACTTTATGCTGATAAGCCGTATTACGAAACTGCTATTTTATCAATCATATATTAAAGCAAACCACGAGGTATTACAGGAGTTGCGAAAGGCCTATAATTTGAAGGACGAATAAAGCAAGAAAGAAGTTTGCTTTGCCTGCGGGCAGTTGGCAGACATAAGAAATAAAAAAACTGCCCGCCGCCAACTAAAACTGCAGACTGAACCATGGAAGTACACCACCACCCCGAAGTAGAAAAGAAAGGTTTTAAGGAATATATCCTTGAAGGCCTGATGATATTCCTCGCCGTAATGATGGGATTTTTTGCTGAGAGTTTGAGAGAACATATAACCGATAGACATAAGGAAAGGGAATATATCCGATCGATGATATCCGACCTTAAAAAGGATACAGCAAATTTTAGCCGGACAATTCATCGAAATGATTATTGTATCAGCGGATTGGATTCTTTGATCTCATTGCTCAACTCACCCGAAAGAGACCAACATGGTTCAGATCTTTATTATTTAGCACGGATATCAATTTACAGGATCTCGCTATTTCAGCCATCCGACAGGGTATATAGCGAAATGAAAAGCTCGGGGAATTTGCGGTTAATAAGCACTGCGGCAATGGCAGATAGTATTACGACCTACTATTATGATTTGGAAGATTGGAAAATTCAGAATGAAACGGTAAGAGAGCTAACGCTCAATTACTTCAATTCTGCAGTAAAAGTATTTGACGGGGCTGTGTTTCAGAAGATGGTAAATGACCCTCGTTCAAGGTTTCCCGAACTCCCCAGGCCGGCCGGAAACCCAGCACTAGTGAGCACAAATAAAGCCGATATTGCCGAAATGACGGGCAATGCTCATTTTTTGTATGCGAGGGTAAGCACGAGAGTAAAAGGCAGCGCAAAGTCGTACTTACATCGGGCAACCAGCCTAATCAAAATACTAAAAAAACAATACGACCTGGACGATGAGTGAGGGAGGCAAGTCCGGAAGTCGGAAAGTCCGAAAGACGGGAAGTAAGAAGTCTGAAGTCGGTAGTCCGAAATCAGAAGAAGAAAACAACTCCGCTCCCGATAGCTATCGGGACGACATGCCGCGTTCCGCAATAAAAGAAGAACTGCCAACTGAAAACTCAAAACTGCCAACTGAAACAATGGAAGTACACCACCACCCGCAACTGCATCACGAGAAGAAACCCTGGAAGGAGTATCTACTGGAAGGCTTGATGATATTCCTGGCCGTTACCATGGGTTTTTTTGCCGAAAGCCTGCGCGAACATATCAGCAACAAAGAAAAGACCGCAGAGTATATGCAATCGCTGCTGGTTGATATGAAGACCGATACCGCCAACATTAATGAATATCTTACCCGGGAGAGTAAAAAGGTAGCTGCTTACAATTCACTACTTGATTATCTTAAAAAGCCCCTTCGCCACGACACCGCTTTTCTTTCAAAGTTTTATAACGCCGCATATTTTATCATAGGCAGGAACGGTATGACTTTTACCGACCGTATTATCGGCCAGTTGAAAAACAGTGAAAATTTCAGGGTCATCAATAACAGCAAGATTGCTGACGCTATAACGGTTTACAGCAGCGGCACAACTTACGTTAACTATCTTTCGGGCGTTGATGATCATTTTGCTTATGAGTCACAGGAGCAGGCCCGGTTGCTGATCAATTTTGAAGTGTTCAGGACTGCTTTACAGACCGGGAAGCCAATTTTTGATAATACGATCGATCTGATCGGCTCTGATCCGCATGCCATACAGCAATTTGTAAACTCCATCTATTTGAGAATACAAATCGAAAATACTTTGACTACTGCCATTGGATGGCAAAAACAAGAGGCGATAGCATTGATCGCGCTTTTGAAAAAGGAATATAAGCTGAAAGATGAGTGAGAGGAAGAAGAAGTCGGAAGTCGGAATGCCGAAGTCGGAAGTGAAACGCAAAGCTAAAACAATTCCGCATTCGACACTTCGCATTCCGCCATAAAAGAACAGCAAACTGCCAACTCAAAACTGCAAACTGAACCCATGGATGTGCACCACCACCCACAATTAGAACACAAATCCAAGCCCTGGAAAGAATACATCCTGGAGGGCCTGATGATTTTCCTGGCTGTATTTATGGGCTTCATTGCCGAAAACATACGCGAACATATTGTTGAGAAAAACAGGGCAAAGGAATATATGAAGGAGATGGTACACAACCTGGAATTTGATACGCTACGATGCGCTCTTAACACGAACACCAATGTGAAATTGATATTAGGCTTAGATTCCTTCAGGGCCGAGTTGAAGCAGGCTATCACAGGCAATATCAACAGCAACCGGCTTTATTATTTTTCGGTGAGATATGGGAATGGGAGTTTCGGCCACGCGGCTTTTAATACATCAGCGATAACCGAATTAAAAAGCTCCGGCTCGCTGCGACTCATAGGCAATCAAAAATTGATAGCAGATATGGCAGATTATTACGACCGGCGCCTTTTTGCAGCACAAAGTTTTTTGCCGTTAGATCAGCTAAAGGATTTGGGCAATATCTCAAAAGGAACCTTTAGCTGGGTTTACTACGATGACTTGATAGATGTTGCAGGAAAAATGAACAAGAATTTCACTGTTCATTATGATTACGAAAAATTATTGGTGACGAAACCATCGCCTAAATTATTGAAAACTAGTCCGAAAGATCTGACACAACTTTATAACACGCTTTGTAATTACGAAGTAGGCATAAAAAATTACGATTTCTTTTTAGCCTATATAAAGGGTGCGGGTGTGAAATTAATCGGGTCGATAAAAGATGAATATCATTTAAAAGATGAGTGAGGGAAGAAGTCCGAAAGACAGAAAGTCGGGAAGTCCGAAAGGCAGGAAGAAGTCTGAAGTCGAAAGTCCGAAGTCAGAAATAGAACATTCCGCACTTGACAATGCGCATTCCGACTTAAATAAATCCGAAATTGAACATTCAAAAATCGAAATAAAAGAACCGCACAGCGCCGAGCGCCAACCGCAAACCATGGAAGTACACCACCACCCCAACGTAGAAAAGAAAGGCTTTAAGGAATACCTGCTTGAGGGCCTGATGATATTTTTAGCAGTAACAATGGGCTTTTTTGCAGAAAACTTAAGGGAAAAGATAACAGACAACCGGAGGATACATGAAAATGTGCAGTCAATGGCCAGGGATCTTGAAAGCGATGTGACATTGTATAGGTCTTCTATTGACTTTAACCGGAAGTCTGCTCAAATGATAGATACAATCATCACGTCTCTTACTGAACATAAAAACAACAAGAGTAAAGTGTATTTTATGGCGAGGGCATTGACAATGGGATCGAGTGTAATAGCGCCCAATGCAAAAACATTTGAGCAAATGAAAAGCAGCGGTACCATACGCCTTATCAGTCACCAGCGTATTGCCGATAGCATTGCGTCCTATTATCAATGGGTGAAGAAGTTTGATTATTGGTCGGAATTGCAAAAGCAGCGGATTAATGATCTGGTAAATACAAATGACAAGATATTTGACGCTGCTGTATTTTATTCGATATTAAAAAAGATAGGAAACCCCAAACAGCCAATTGCTGATTTGCAACCTGATTTAAAGCTCACTTCTTCCGACCCTGTTTTGATCAATGCTGTAATTATGCGCTACCAGTATTATTACGGTATATTGAGCATCATGAACCAGCACGCATCAAGGGCTTCAATACAGGCAAGCCAGCTTATTCAATTGTTAAAAAAGGAATATAATTTGGAAGATGAGTGAAGGAAAGAATTCGGAAGTCGGAATGCCGAAGTCGGAAGTGAGCTATTCCGCATTCGACACTCCGCACTCCGCATTAAATGAACTAATCATCGATTACTAATCAAAACAATGGAAGTACACCACCACCCCAACCTGCATCATGAAAGAAAGCCTTGGAAAGAGTACCTGCTCGAAGGCCTGATGATCTTCCTGGCCGTGTTTATGGGCTTTATTGCCGAGAATATCCGCGAAAGCGTTGTTGAACGGGGAAGGGAAAAAGAATACCTGAGAGAAATGGTGGCCAACCTGAAATATGATACCACGCGTTGTCATAATAACTTTGCTTTGAATGAAGCCCGTATCAAAGGTATTGATTCGCTAAAGACGGAGCTTCAAAATGCCATTGCCGGCAAAACTGATGGCAATAAATTATATTACCTTACCTTTAAATATGCGACCGGATACAATCCAGCCTTTTTTAGCTCTTCGGCCCTGACAGAATTGCGGAGTTCGGGCTCCCTCAGGATACTTGCCAACAAGCAATTAGTATTAAAGATAGTTGACTACTACGATAGGGTCATTTACAATGCACTTAGTGTACGGCCCGATCAGCGGATGGAAGAGATGAACAGAACCAGGAATGAATTTTTTAGCTGGGAGGGATTGAATGGTGTGATAGAGGCAGAAGGCAAAATTGATACCGGCTATTTCAACAACTTTAATTATGACGGGATATTACATATGCGACCCGCTTTGGAGTTATTGAAAACAAAACCCGAGGATTTGCGGAGACTGTACAATGCGGTAAGTGAATTTGAATTTAAATTAAAAAGGTACGATGCAACTTTAAATATTGTAAAGCAGCGCGCCGTTCTGTTAATTGAGGCGATAAACAAGGAATATCATTTTGACAATGAGTGAGAGGAAGAGGAATTCGGAAGTTGGAAGGCCGAAAGTGAGAAAGAAGTCCGAAGTCGATAGTCCGAGGTCAGAAATAGAATATTCCGCACTTTACAATGCGCATTCCGACTTAATAAATCCGAAATTGAACATTCAAAAATCGAAATAAAAGAACCGCCCACCGCCAAGCTCCAACCGCAAACCATGGAAGTACACCACCACCCCCAATTGCATCACGAAAAGAAACCCTGGAAAGAATACTTGCTGGAAGGTTTAATGATTTTCCTTGCTGTAACCATGGGTTTTTTTGCCGAGAGCCTGCGTGAGCGCATCGGCGATAACCACCGCGAAAAGGAATTTGCCAAAGCGCTGTACAGCGAATTGCGCGATGATTCGGTAGTTGCGGCAACCAAACTGCAATACCGCTTGCAGAAAGAGAAAAGTATGGATTACCTGTATGCATATTTTAAGGATAGTTCTCTTACAGTACTTCCGCGCAAATTCTATCCGGCATTTACTACGAGCTTTTATATGGTCAACATATTTGCCTTTGAACCTAAGGATGGAATATTGAGCCAGTTGCGCAATTCGGGGTCATTGCGCTACTTTAAAAGTGTCGAATTGCAAAAACTGCTTGGGGATCTCAGTGTCGCCATTAATAATATGCGGTACCGCAATGAGCAGGACTACCAGTATTTCGGCAACCCTTTAAAGCCTTTTTTGCTTAAACATTTCGATTTTAACTGGCTAAACCAGGTACGGCATGAAAATTCAGACTCTAATATGATAACGGTTATGGATAATTATTTGCGCAGCAACGAAACAGTTAAAGCCGAAATATTAAATGTGGGACAGCTTGACAGGGGCGAGGCTGCTAACATGGTCGCTTTTTATAAAGCCCTGGTGATTTCTTCAAACCTGCTTCAGATCAATGCTTATATATCAACCAATAAAAAGATATTGCAGGAGCTGCGGCAAACTTATCCACTGGATTAAATATTGTATGTATCATTTTAACGGCTTTTGCGTATAAAACCTTAATTGCGGCTACATTCTTAATTTCGGGCCGCTTTTGACGCGCGGGATTTAGATGAGAGAGCAAAATACCATTACCTTAACCACAGAACGTTCCCGTTTCCATACTTTTTTATTGTGCTGCGGCATCACCGGATCGGCGTTATTTTTGATAATCAATTTTACATTTGCTGCCGTCAGTCCCAATTATGATATGGCCCGTCAATCTATCGGGGAGCTTCAATCAGAGCCACATGGGTGGATACAATCGGTCAATTTTATTTTAGCCGGGATTTTCATGGCTGGTTTTGGCCTGGGTCTCCGTAAAGAGATGATAAATGGGCTTGGTGCCGTTTCGTTACCTGTTATCCAGATTTTTGTGGGTGTGTGCTTTACGCTGCTGGGCCTATTAAACCATGAGCCCATACACTCGGCGGTAGGCTTTATCGCCATGCTTTTGCTGCTGACAGAATTCGCTATTTTCGCATGCCGTTTTTCACGTGATCCGCGCTGGAAGGACTGGGCCACTTACACTATTTTAAGCGCGGCGCTTATGATCACGATGTTGGTGCTTGACTCATGGGCGAGGATGAACAACAGCGCCTACACAGGTATATTCGAACGTGCTGCGCTGCTCACCAGGGTAATATGGACCTTATTTTTTACGGTAAAGTTGCTTGCCGGGGTCAGGCTCGGTCCTGTAAAGGCATAGTAGCTATTAATTATTCAATTATCACCAACGCTATTCCTTAAAACATATGTAAAAAAAAGCCGCCCGAGTTAAATCAAGCGGCCTTTGTCATTAGCAGATATATAGTTAAGCGGCCATCAATTGCTTGGCGGCGTGCTGGTTGTTTTTGCTTTGGGCTAATTTGAAATTCTTTAAGTCATTTTCAATTAGAGCTTTTAATTCTATATCTAATGCTTTCAATATTACGGTGGTGTGATTTGAGTTTTTCATGGTTTTAGTTTGTTTAGTTTGATGTATGATATAATATAAATATTGTGCCATGATCGCCACCTGCTTAGAATGGCTAAAAACACAAATTGCATCTCATAAAGTGTACGCTTTTGTGAGCACTAAGGATAATTTTATACTCATCACTTGCCCGCGAAACCTGATTTACATTCCTCAATAACCGATAGCGCCCAACCTGTCCCTAATTGCTTTTTTACCTGTATTAAGGTGTCGTAAAGAATGTGCTTAGTGTATTATATACGCAATTTATAATTTGGTTATAAAACTAAAAATACAACCAAATTGTATTCATATCGTTTAAATATTAGTAATTATTTAAGCAAATAACAGGTTTCAAAGTGTATTTATTTCTATTTTTGCAGCCGACAAATAAGCTATGGCAACTATCGAATCTTTCAGGGCCATCAGGCCAAACCCGCTTTATGCAACCGGGTTAATTCAAACTTCGCCGCAGGTTCAATCTGTAGCGGGCAATTCGCATGACGAGGATAGTATGCCTGTGCTAAAAATAGCGCTTGAAATAGGAGCGAGGCACAAACCCGAAACGCATGAAGGACAGGCGAGGGCCTATGAAGATATCCGGCATTCGCTACACGAACTTGTAAAGAAGGGCTTGCTGCAACACGCAGAAAAACCCGGTATATATGTTTATGAGGTGCAGCATAAAACTTATCGGCAGACAGGTATATGGGCGCTAACAGACATTGCCGATTATACCAACGGAACCATTAAAACGCATGAGCTGACATTTGCCGATAGCGTGCGCCGTATTAAAAACTATCGCTACAATACCGGGCTTGAGGGCAGCCCGGTACTGTTTACGTACCAACCACATATTGCAGTTAACAGAATTATTGCCGAAACGATTCAGTCTCCCGATAAAACATCGCTTAGTAACCATGAGGGAACACATATGCTGTGGAAAATTGAGGGTGAAGATACTCTAAATGAATTAACAACGGCATTTGCCCAAATAGAAACAATTTACCTGGCCGATGGCCATCACAGGCTTGAGTCGGCAGCAAAATTGGCGGCAGAACAGCACATAAACGGTGAGCCGGTATTTGATTCAATTTCATCATTATACATGGCCACCGACCAGTTGCGCATAGCCGAGTTTGACAGGGTAGTAATGCCGTCGTCGCGTTTGAGCAATATCGAATTGCTGACCAGGATCGGGGAGAATTTTGAAGTTCTGAAAAGCGAAACTCCAATACAGCCACTTGAACTTCACCGCGTCGGCATGTATGCTGACGGAGAATGGTATGAACTAAGGCCCCGTTTTATACCGGGTGAAAGTTTTGCATCAACTTTAGATGCTTCCATATTGCAGAAACAGCTTTTAGCGCCTGTATTCGGTATTGACGACCCGGTAAACGACAAACGCCTGAAATGCATAGGCGGAGCCGGAGCAATAGATGAAATACGCGATTTGCTTTCTCACCGCCCGGATGCTATAGCGTTTACCCTTTGTCCCTTAACTGTTGCCCAACTGATGCAAGTAGCTGATGCAGGTGAAATATTACCTCCAAAGTCAACCTGGATAGATCCGAAGATTCCATACGGATTATTACTTTATAAGCACTAGGTACACAGGGGAATCTTCGTGTTTTTTTGCAACTTTTATAGTGGCATTTCGTAATAACTGCGCCCTTTAGCTTCAAATAATTACATTTGAGCAAAACTCTTACCAAATGAATCAGCAGGAAAACATGGCTGACATTGTTGTTCCAGGGATACCTCCGCATATTTTGTTAATGTGCTGGGGAGCGGGCGGGTCCATATTGTTCAATATCGTTTATTTTGCATTTGGAGCCGTTACGCCTAATTATGATGAGATGCGTCAGCCCATCGGCAATCTTGAATTGGCGGCACATGGGTGGATACAATCAACAAATTTTATTGTTTTAGGTCTGTTCGTTGCACTTTTTGCTGTGGGCTTGCGCAAAGAGCTGGCAGGTGGTTTTGGTGCAACAGCATTGCCATTATTGCATTTTCTCACCGCTTTTGGGCTGATACTAATGGGCATATTTGTCCGTGAGCCTGCTCATACCTTTGTAAGCTTGTTCTCCTTTTTTTCAATCCTTATCAGCTTTTTACTATTTGCCCGCCGCTTATCAGGTGATCCACGTTGGGAGGACTGGACCGCCTTCACCAATATCTGCGCGGTATTGATGCTGGTACTAATGGTCATTTTTTGGTATGCCGACGATACTGAAGGCGCATATGCCGGCGTGTTTGAGCGCATGTTAGAAATAACCCGCCTGGTATGGTCGATCGTTTTCATGCTTAAGCTGCTTGACGGCAGAAGGCTAAAAACGCCTGGTGGCTAAATCCTAAATGTAATTGTAAATGAGTTGTTTATATAAATAATTATTACATTTATATAAACTTCTTCACCATGTCGGCGACACATTTTATCCTTTCGGCTATTTCCATCGGATTTGCCAGCACGCTAATCGAATGGTTTATCATTGGATTCCTGTTTCATAAATACCAGGGACTTACACCGCAAACCTGGCGACCCGAGAGCAATAAGAGTTATATGTACAGTACGCTTTTATCGTTTTTATTCGGTGCGCTGTTTACTCTTTTTTACTTTAAAATTGGTATCAATTATGTTTTGGAACATAGTGCATGGTCGTGTATTAAGCTGGGACTTATCTGTTTCGCCTGCTTCAGTTTTGTATCGGGAATCAACGGCGCAATTTATGTTAATTATGACAGGAGATTTGTAGTCGGTTCCCTTATGGCCTCATGCCTGAGTTACATAGCCGCAGCACTTATAGCTAACGTTTTCTATCACATGTAAGGAATATTACCGGTGCTATTTGAACAATGTTACCCGTCGTACACCTCACTCTCCACCAATTGTGTTAGTACGCTTTTAAGCGCGGCTTCGCGCGCCCATTGCTGTTCGGTCGGGCTCGCATCTTCGCGGTACCATTTAATGGGCTCGTTTATTTCGATACGGGTTTTGTAAACAAAACCTTTTTGAGGATGCATTTTGGTGCCTTCGTAGCTATTCAGGTTTTCGGCGCGTATCATTTTTGCGAAATTCCTCAGGCTAAAGTCTAACTGAAGGCATTCGTCAAGACTGTTTTTAAAGTCTTGCTTGTCTTCAAGCCATAGGGTCAGGGTTTCGCTGTTCATTTCATGGTCGGCAATGCTAATGCGGCTATAATCATAATCTACACCGATGATGAGCCACCAGATTTCGTCTTTTAGTTTTTGGTTTAGTTTTATCATTGTTTTGTTTATTAGTTCATTTGTTCAATGGTATGTTCATGGTTCATGGATCATAGTTCATGGTGTTTGCAGGATCGGCTATGAACTATCAACTATATGCTACCTGAAAGGGGGCATCCATCCGGGCAAGTACTTTTGTATCTCGTTGATGTGGGCGCGGTATTTATCACAGGTTTCCAGGTAAGCACGATAGCGCAGTTGTATTTCTGGTGCTTGATTGGCGTCGATGGGTTGGTGCAGCGGGTCGCAGGTTCCGCGCAGAGCCGAATAAGCTAAGTGCATAATTGTAATTGATAAGGTTTAGGTTGTTATTAGTTCATTGGTAATGGATCATAGTTCATGGTGTTTGACAATGGCTATGAACTATGAACCATCAACCATATGCCAAAACATAACTCTCCCGTGAATTTTCTTTAAATTCTTTAATTTTCATTATTGCTTTTATGGATTTTTGTATTACTTTCGTGTAGAATAACACAGCAAATATAAAGAATAATCTGTAATTTAGTCAAGAAATAATTCAGAAAAGTTATCAACATCAATGGAAGAGCAATCAAAACCCGGTAAAATAAAACGTGTACGACCTGAAACACTGGAGTTTATAATACTATACAATCAGCTTAGGGGCAAAGCTTTTACGGGGAATGCCCAACTGGCAACTGCTTTGGGTTTCAATAATGCCAGTTCGATTACGGAAATTATCAAGAGCCGGCAGAATATTGATCCGGATAAACTCCGTGTTTTTAAAGAAAAATACAAAGACTTTTTAACGCCTAAGAAATATCCGGAATATGCATCGGTTTTGCCCGTGCTGCATGAGCCCGGGATTCCAATGTACGAGGTGACGGTTACAGCATCGGGTGTAGAAGTTTACAATGATATCAATGATACCGCTCCTGTGGGCAGGATGAATTTTCCAGGTATTGAGGATTGCGATTTTGCGCTCCCCGTATGGGGCCATAGTATGTATCCTTACTTAGAGAATGGGTGCTGGGTTGCGCTCAAAGTAATACATGATAAAAAGATACTGCCCGGTGAAGTGTATTATATTGAATGGGGCGAATACCGAATGTACAAACGCCTGCTGGCCGGCGATAATGAAGATGAGGTAATAGCGCACAGTGACAACGTTACCGAGATGGTGGGTAACCGCTTAAAATATGCACCGTTCGTTATTAAAATTGAGGATATCAAAAAACTGTGCCTGGTAAAAGATATTCATAAGAAGCATAATCATTAATTTCGATAATAAACGATTGGTGATTAGTTGCGATTGGAGTTGAGTAATGGTTTTAAACCTTTTCCTGGAACCCTAAACCTGGGGTTGCCTCCTCGTAATCCATTCCTGCAAAACGGCAACTACAAACATTCCCAATAATGACATTGCCCAACCGAGTAACACCAGCTCGCCCAGCCGGTCGATACGTTCTTCGGTGGGACGCAATGAGCGACCGGCTATCACGATGTAATCTTTTTTTGCGGTGCTCACACCAACCATTGCCTGGCGTACTCCGGGCGCGGGTTTCCACGATGCGGCGTCCCGGCCATTTTTCCGGATATAATCTATTACACCCTGCGGAATTTTCAAAGGCTTGCCATTCAACGTGGCGCTGCCCGAGACCACGTTTCCGGCGGGATCGTAAACCACGAGGTAAGGGGATAGGTTTTGCGAGATATCCATTGCTGGTCCGGTTCCCGTAATGATTTTTGGATCGGCACCTTTATTAATATTTAACGCGGCGTCTTGCACCATTTCTACCTGCGGATCATTGGCTTGCAGGCGGAAGCTTTGCAGTACTGTGACATAAATGATACCGCATAGCAGCGTGATAATGGCTGCATAGGCAAACCAGTTTTTGAAAATTGTGGTGTACTTGTTCATCTTCTTAATTTTTGAATGACTGAATTGATAGTATAAAAGTACTTTGTTATTCAAAGTAAATAATTAAAAATGAATTATGCAAGGAGAATTTTACACAGTAAAGTACGATGGGTGAGGTAATTTTATCCCTGATCAAAATTTCTTATTTTAGGTGATAAAATCAAAGGAAGAAACTTGTCACCCCTTACAATGACGCCAAAAGAACTCAAATCAAAGCACAGCAAGCTAAAAAAGCTTGATGGCGGCGGTTTGTTGAGGCGGGCGTCTTATAAAACTTTTGGTTCCGATACGCATCGCTATAAATTCAACCCATGTTTGTCGCTACAGGCTATAGCGAGTTTTGAGCAGCGACACGGGGTTACCTTGCCATCAGACTATAAGGCGTTTCTAACCTCCATCGGTAATGGGGGCAGCGGTCCGGCAT
>Ga0207116_10284_pt1 | contig 12827 bp, 13 predicted proteins | sample Alteio_BWMinHeat_44_FD_153550 | JGI IMG/M metagenome (GOLD analysis project Ga0207116, IMG submission 153550) | Enriched cells from forest soil in Barre Woods Harvard Forest LTER site, Petersham, Massachusetts, United States -... | ecosystem: Environmental > Terrestrial > Soil > Temperate forest >... | reverse complement strand
GCTGGTGGTCTCGGCTGGTTTGAGGACAACCGTGTTGCCGCATGCCAGCGCGGGAGCGGTTTGCCAGGCGGCCATCAGCAGCGGAAAATTCCACGGGATGATCTGGCCGGCGACGCCCAGCGGTTGCGGATTGCGACCGGGAAAAGCGTACTGCAATTTATCCGCCCAACCCGCGTGATAAAAAAAGTGCGCGGCGACCAGCGGCAGATCCACATCGCGGCTTTCCTTGATGGGCTTGCCGCCGTCCACAGTTTCCAACACCGCCAGCTCGCGTGATTTTTCCTGGATGAGCCGGGCGATGCGATAGAGATATTTGCCGCGCTCGCGCCCGGAAATTTTGCTCCAGACTTTGTCGTAAGCGTGCCGTGCGGATTTCACGGCGCGATCCACGTCCTGTTCGTTCGCGGCGGCGATCTCCGTCAATTTTTCTTCCGTCGCGGGATTGATGGAATCGAAATATTTGCCGGACGATGGCGCGGTGAATTTTCCGCCGATGAACAATTCATGCCGCGGAGCAATTGCGTAAGCCTTGGAATCCTCCGGTGCGGGCGCGTAATCCCATTTGCTGCCGAAGTTCAAACGTCGCTCGTGGGCGGGCACGGGTTTATGCTGGACGCGGGTCAGCGGTTGCGCGCCGTTCGGAATGGCCGCAACCAGCTTGAGCGACGCGCGCGCGGATTTTTTTACGGCGCGCGAGGATTGGGTCTTGGCTTTCATGTGGGTAAATGGGTTGGTTGTTTTTGGCGCGCGCTTTTTTAGTCAGCAGGGGAATCAGTTTTTATCTTAAACGCAGTCGGCGGCGTGACGGGCCGGTGCCACTCAGTTGTGCTTTGAAGTCCAGTTTCATGCCGCTCAAATAAAAGTTTTAGAATGCGAATGCGAGATTTGGAGTTGGTAGTTCAACAAATTGTTAATCATCGTATACTCGCTCCCGTTCGCAAAATTCTCTTGAACGAATATATCGCTCCCAGCGATCGCCAAACTCAGCAGCCAACGCCATGCGGACGAAAGCCACATGGGTAAAATACACACCTCGCGCAAGACGCTTCTTATTTTCGGGAGTTTCCATTGCTACGGGGCATCCTGGTCCGCTTACAATCTTCCGGTGGACAACCATTTCCCTTTCCGATCTTGTTATGAGAGCACGATGTTTTTCAATTAAACGCGTCAACTGATCCGTAGTCTTGATCGAGAATTCGCGCAGGTCTTCCAATAAATTAAAATAGTGAATTCCGCCATCGCCTGTATTTTGCGCGGGCAAGTGCTCGCACATGGTCTTGGTCAAGAGATTCTTGTTCAGGCTGTTCTTGGGTTCAATCGTCTTCATTTGATTCACTTACGGCAGCGAAAAATAATCCAGGCTTTGGTAATTGCCCTCCACGGCTTTGACGATTTGCATGAGCACGTCATTGACCAGCGTGCTCGCGCCGAAGCGGAACAGGTCGGGCGTGAGCCAATCGTCGCCGAGGGTTTCGCGCACCATCACGAGGTAATGGAGCGCCTGCTTGGAATTGCGGATGCCCCCGGCGGGCTTCATGCCGATGCGAATTCCCGTCGCAAAAAAATAATCGCGAATGGCCTCAAGCATCACCAGCGTCACGGGAATCGTCGCGGCGGGCGCGACCTTGCCGGTCGAGGTCTTGATGAAATCACCGCCGGCTTCCATGGCAATCTGGCTGGCGACGCGCACGTTGTCGTAAGTCACAAGCTCGCCGGTTTCGAGAATCACCTTGAGATGCGCGGGGCCGCAGGCTTCCTTGATCGCGGCGATTTCGTCGAACACGAGCGCGTGATCACCGGCAAGAAATGCGCCGCGGTTGATGACCATGTCAATTTCATCCGCTCCATCCGCGACGGCGCGGCGGACTTCCTCCAACCGCGTGCGCAACGGCATCTGGCCGCTGGGAAAACCCGTGGCGACACTCGCGACGTGAACCGGCGAATCCTCTCCCAGAAATCGCCGCGCATATTTCACCATGTTCGGGTAAACGCAAACCGCGCCGCAGGGCGGGACGTCATATTTGGCGTCGAGCGGTTGCAGCGCCTTCCGGCAAAGATAGGCGACTTTGCCGGGGGTATCTTTGCCCTCCAGCGTGGTGAGATCCATCATGGAGACGGCGAGTTTGAGTCCGGCGAGTTTCGCGCCGCTCTTGATGCTGCGCTTGGTGAATGACGCGGCGCGTTCCTCGACCATGACCTGGTCCACGGTGGGCAGGAAGACGCCGGTTTGGCGCGACAGCTTTTCAGCCTTTAACAGGGCGACTGCTTTCATAAGTTGAAAATCAACTGTTGCCGTTGCACGCGGGATAGTCAATTCAGTTTGCGCGAAGCAGGTGGTCTTGCCACAGAGGCACAGAGATCACAGAGGTGCTTCCAGAAAATGCAATCTCTGCGTTCTCTGTGCCTCTGTGGCTAACATCTATTTTTCCGGTGAATTATGCGACCGTAAATCGAAAGCCCGCCGCCACAGGCGATTTGGCATACGAATTGCATCGCTGCAAATCAAGGCTATGGCCAAGACTAATAAAATCGCCCGCTACGTGAAAGACCCGCCCGCGCAGGCGCGGCGGGACAAGGGGAGCGCCCCGGCCAAGCCATCGGTCCTGTATCTTTTGGAACTCCGTTCCCATCATGCGGCAGCGCAATCGCCGCTGCCCAAACGGAAGCTCGTCATCACCATTGAGCCAAAAGATTCCGCCAACGGCTTTTCCAAAGAGATCAAGATCACCCATACTTAGAGTGCGGAATTCGGAGTGCGGAGTTTCATCCTCATAATCGGACACCTCAGCGGTGTAGCTGCCTTGAATTAAGACACCGGCGAATCCACGATTGGCTCGAATCGAAAAGTTTGCCACAGAGGCACAGAGATCACCGAGCTGGAAGGAAATCGTCTTTTCTGCTCTGAGCCCTCTGTGCCTCTGTGGCAAAACTCTCCCGCCTAACGTCCTGAGAATTCCACGTCTTCATAGCCCAACTGGCGGAAGAAATTGGTCAGTTGCGCCCGGGCGCGTTCATCGGCGTCTTTCAAAATGCCGCTGTTGCGGGCCGCGCGATTGATGTCTTCCACGGCTTGACGACGGCCACTTTGTTCGAGGTCCTTGTCAAAGCTGCGCAGCAAACCGGTTTTGCGATCCACGATTTCGGTGAGGTTATCATCGAGATAACAATCCGTGATGCGCGCCGGTGGCAGTTTGATGATGATTCTTTTGCCAGAGACTTTGATGTCGCCGGGCTTGATCTCGCTTAAATCCACGCCTGCCTTGACGATCCCATGCGCCACCATGAGCAACCTATTTTCGCCCAGAGAAAGTTCAAACCAATGCGACTCATCCTCGATGAGCACGACTTTTTCGAGAACGTATTTGACCGTGACGAGTTGCGAAAGGCTCTGCACTTGGGTGACCAGCGTGGGCGTATTGGCGATGCGCGGCGCGTTCGTGAAGCGCGGCAGATAAGGCAGCGCGAACCAGAACCCCACCAGCATGGCAACGATGACCACGAAAAGGAAAGTCAGGTTAACCAGCCAGGTTTTGAGCATGCCTTAAGTCTAACGCCTCGGGCCAATTTGGAAAGCGCAATGGGGATTTGGAGAATTTACGATTTGCGATTTACGATTTACGCGCGAGCGAGAAATTAACGGGTTTGTCTGGCTTCCGTCACCGGCTCTGCTTCGCGGCGGACGGAACGCCGTTCGTCAATGTGGAATCTTCGGTTGATTCATGAAAGCGCGTGCCGTCGGGGTTGATGAGCGTCGGCGTGATGAAAAGCATCAGGCTTTTGCTTGTGGCGTCATTTGCTTTTGAAGGGTCGGGATTGCTCCAACCGCCAAGCACGGCCGTTTGGCCGTCCATAATCACCACGCTGGACGTGAGTTGTCTCAATGAATAGTGCGGCAGCGGTCCGCCAGCCTGCGAGACCCCGTTGCTGCTTTGACTCGCAATTGAAGGTTGAGGGAAGACTTTTTTGGGATCGTCAAACCCGGTGAATTCCACGACCGAGTGCGTCATTGTCATATTGACGGCGTAGCCGTTCGTCGAGGCAGATGCAATTACATCCAAAAAAATAGGAATGGATGACCCCGCCGAGAGTGGAGCGTTTGTTCCTGAGATCAATACAGGGATTTGAAATTGGGCTTGACGTCCGCTTTCGGTAGTTATTTCCTGCACGTTCAACTCGTCCACGTCATCGCGGCGCTCAAGCGTCTCCAACGCCTTCTTATATTGCTCCGGTGTTAAAATGCCTGTGATTGGGCCAACGGTCTGATTGGTAATGGACCAATTCGAGTTTATCAATGTCTGTCCCGCTGGGTTCTTAATCTCCAAGACCTTGACCTTGAGATTAACTTCCGGCGTGGGCTGGTTCATTCTTTGCAAACCTGATTCAATCAAAGCCAGATCGTTAGTCGTGGAACGCACCAGCAGAATTCCCTTGCCATCATTCCAGACAATCATTTTGCCGACATTGGTTGGATTGTTGGTGTCCCAATCCACTCCGACTGCGGTGAAAAATTGACGAATTTCCGATTGCTGCACTCGCCCAGTGTTTGTCGAATTGTTGCCTGCGTTCGCATTGCTCTCGGCAAAGCTATTCAACTTCTCGTTGAACGTTTTCGCGTCCACATGAAACGCACGAGTTTCAAGCTGCACAGGCGGGTGTCCTGATTCGAATTTCACCGCAAACTCAAGAACGGAATAATGGATGGGGCGGTCGGCACACATCACGATGGCATCGAGCGCATCTGCAAGGCGAAGGTTGTGAAGCGCATGATTGATTTTGATGTTTACCGTGACGATGTCATTTGGTCCGAATGAGTTCGAACCTTTAGGCAGTCCGGTGGTGGGATCAACCCCCGGGAAAACGCCGCCCGCCGGGACTGGGCGGTCAATGAAGAAATTAATGCCGGCGTGGTCGGGGTCGCGCGATTTGGCGATCTTCGACAGGTCGTTAATCACCTCCCCCAAGGGAACATTATCATATTGGATAGAATCCACCTGGATGTGATTTAACTTGGACATGATCGCTTCCCGACCCGGACCGCTGTGAACGAGGGGACCCGGATAAGCCAGGTTGGTATGCGGTGGTGGCGGAGCCTGACGATTTAGTAATTCGCGAACCGGCGGTATTTTCGTTTGATTGGTGGACTCCTGATCCATTGCAGCACTGGCGGAGGGGCCTTCCCCTGCCCGTGCCTGAAAGCGATTGCCGCGGATACCGACCGCAAGTGTCGCGAATAATATGAAAACAATAATTCCCGCGACCGGCCACGCTGGGCGTTGCGCGCCACCGCGCGATTGTCCAGCCAGGCGGCGGATGCGTTTCAACAGCGGCGCGCCTCCCGCCGCGAGCGCAAGGTGCGCGGGCGCGGCGCGCAATTCCTCCAGCGTCGCCAGCGCCCGCGCATACGCGATGCGGTCCCCACAAATTTCCACCGCCAGATCGTCGCAACAAAGCTCCCGCTCCTCACGCACCCGGCGCGAAATCCACCACACCGCTGGATGATAAAAGAGAAAAGTCTCGACCACGCTTTGCAGCAGGTTGACGAGGTAATCGTGCCGGCGAATATGCGCGAGTTCATGGGCAAGGATGGATTCCAATTGCGCCGGACTCAGCCCGACAAGGCAACTGGCCGGGAGCAGAATGACCGGCCGCAGCCAGCCAATGACCGTGGGCACTTCGACCAGCGCGGATTGCAACAGGCGCACGGGACGTTCCATGCCCAGGCGTCGCCCCAGTTCAACGAGATTTCGATGCCAGATTTCATCCACTGCCGAGGTGGCGACGCGTTTGAGCCGTCTGATTTGCAGCCATCCAGCCAATAATCTGAACGACAAAATCAGAACACCCGCAAACCAGCCGATAACAATCAACGGCAGAAATCTTTCGACGCGTTCGGCGAAGTCCAATCTATGAACGCGCGGTTTGACGCCGAAAATGATTTTAGCCGGAAGCCGATTCTGGGTTGCGAGAGACTTTGCGGAATCTGGAGCGAGGTTCAGAGTCGGGTCGGCGAGGGCTGGCAATTGAATCCGCTGCCAGACCTGGTTCAACGTGATCGGTGGCGCGGCGGCGAGTAACAGCAACGCCAAACACCCGGCCAGATAACGGTGATTGGGCGGAGCGTTCCGCAGTAACCGCAATCCACCCGCCAGCAGCGCGGCGACGAGTAAACCCTGCCAGACGAAATGCAGCAGCGCCCAGCCAAGGCATTCGATGAACATTCGCCAGAATTCCGCATTCACTTCGCGCCTCCTTCCATTTTATCCAGCAACTTGCGGATTTCGGCGAGTTCATCGGGCGAGGATTTTTTGGCGGCGAGGGCCTGCAAAACGAGCTTCTGCGCCGAGCCGCCAAACGCGCGCTCCAGCAAATGGCCGACCAATTGGCGCTGAACTTGTTGCTCGGAACACGTAGGTTGATAAACGTGCGAGCGCTCCGCTTCGTCCCGCTTGACCAACCCCTTTTCCGTCATGATTTGCAGCATCTTGAGGACGGTGGTGTAACCGGTTTCCTGGACGCGCGAAAGTTCGGCATGGACGGCGCGGACGGTGGCAGGGCCAAGCCGCCACAGCACGCGCAGGATGGCCAGTTCCGAATCGGTGGGCTTGGGCAGAGTTGAATTTTTCATGGCGGTGACTGGTATGGGAGCGAGCATTACGAAACATTTCGTAGATGTCAACGAAAAGTTTCGTACATGGTTTGGATTGTGAACGCGCGCAACCGTACTTTGGTGAGAGGGAAAACAAATGCCATGATTTTTTGGAATCGCCAGCGGCGGGATTGGGCGGACGGTCAACGGGATGCCAGCACCGTTAGGTACGACATATTTGTAGAAATCGAAACAAAAAAATCCCAAGCCTCGTAGAGGCGACATCTTCGGAAAGAGACGCGCTGAATATGCCGCTCCCACGGAGCTTTATCGAAACTGAATTCCAGGGCTACAAATATTCGGCGCCTGACGGCGCTGCTGGAAGAAAACCGCGTTCGTCTCTTGTAGGACAAAAAGTTTTTTTGAGGCGCGAAATTTCACGTGTTTTTGAAGTGGGCAGAAACCCTTTTAAACATTGGATGAAACCCCGTTTCTTTCACAAAGATTCATCAAATTAAAATATCGTGTCAATCCTACCATAGGTTACAAAAACGACCCGGCAATCTGGTAATCTGGGAACGTGATAATTGAACATAAATTATCAGAACCGGGGCTTCACAGGAGCCAACGGAGGAAACGGAGCGGGGGAAAGAACCGCTCGCCGTTAGCGCATGCCCGGAACCCATCAGCCAGATTGAAAGTCTGGGAAATCACCCCAATGCGCAGCCTCTCTTTCGGGCCTCGGTTAACTCCGTTTGCTCCTGTTCAAATCATCGGTTTGGGCGTAGGCACCGACGCGGTCAAGGTAGTTAAGGTAGTTGTGGCCAAAAATCACCCTTGTAAGTGGTTGACGCTGAATGGCGTCAAACCGAGTCAAGGTAAGTCAAACCAGTTGGACCGGGGCGTCAAAGTGCAGGGATGGGCGGCAAAATTTGCCCGGTTGGGTTGGAACGTGCACGCTGCCCCCTCACCCTCCGCCTTCGCTCGGAGCTATGGCGGACAAGCAGCCCTCCAGTGGGGGCGAGGGAGAAGACGCAGAAGTGACAAGAGTTGGCAATATGTGACACCCGCCGGCGGATTAGGTGACAATATCTGGCAGGGGGTGCCAGATATTGTCAGCTATAGTCAGATAAATTCACCTATAGTCACCTTTGGTCACGTATTAGGAGAGAATATTTTTTCATCGCAGGGTCATCCTGCAGAAAGTCCGGGCGCGGTTCCTCGTGGTCAGATTCAATCGGACACCTCGTGGGAGCTTTTCAGTGCCACGGCCACGCCCACTCCGCTCCAGCCCGGGTGCGAGCGTCTGGATACGATTGTGACACACGCTTTTTTGGGCGGCACTGCAAAGCGAGATTTTGCGCTTTGAAGTTTTAACTTTGAATTTAGAGTAACGACATGAATGTGAATTCCACGGGGCAGTTTCCGAGTTACCGGCCGAGGCGGCTGCGGCAATCGCCGGCGTTGCGCCGGATGGTGAGGGAAACGCACTTGAGCGTCGCGCAACTGGTGCTGCCGCTGTTCGCACGGGCGGGGCGAAAGTTGCGCCGGCCCATTGCCGCGATGCCGGGGGTGTTTCAGCTTTCGCCGGATGAACTGCTGAAGGAAGCGGCGCAGGCGCACGCGCTGGGTGTGCCGGCGGTGTTGCTGTTCGGCATTCCTGAAACGAAGGATGCGAAGGCGTCGGGCGCTTACGCGAAGAATGGAATTGTGCAGCAAACGGTGCGGTTGCTGAAGCGGGAGTTGCCGGAGTTGCTGGTGATCACGGATGTCTGCCTGTGCGAATACATGGAGCACGGGCATTGCGGCATCGTGGAACGCGACAGTCGCGGCGCGCGGATCCTGAATGACCCGACGTTGAAGTTGCTGGCGCGCGCGGCAGCCAGCCATGCGGAGGCGGGCGCGGATATCGTGGCGCCGAGTGACATGATGGATGGGCGGGTGCGGGCGATTCGCGAGCGGTTGGATGAACTTGGTTTCACGGAGACGCCGATCCTTTCTTATGCGGCGAAGTTTGCCTCGGCATATTACGGGCCGTTCCGCGAGGCGGCGGAATCAACACCGCAGTTCGGCGACCGGCGGAGTTATCAGATGGACCCGGCGAACGCGAACGAGGCGTTGCGCGAGGTGGCGCTGGACATCCAGGAGGGCGCGGACATGGTGATGGTCAAGCCCGCGCTGGCTTATCTGGATATTCTCTATCGCGTCAAAATGGAGTTCGGTTATCCGACGGCGGCTTACGCGGTGAGCGCGGAGTATTCGATGGTGAAGGCGGCGGCGGCGAAGGGCTGGATTGATGAACGAGCGGTCACGCTGGAAAGTCTGCTGGCGATGCGCCGCGCGGGGGCGGATATTTTGATCACCTACGCGGCGACGGATGTGGCGCGGTGGCTGAAGTGACGAGAACGAATGCGAAAAAAACGCGTCGGTCTAGTGGCCGGGTTTGTTCAGCGCGCTGAACACCATGAAAAAGGCCACCACAATGACCAGCAGAAGAACAATTCCGATCAAGATGAACCATTTGTTCGTGTTGTTGGTCTTCTTGGTGAAGACGCCCTTGGTGGTGTCCAGACCCTGCGGACCTTGTTCCAGTTGTTCCAGACTCACGCCCTTGGAGATGACCATCGTGGAATCCACGGGTGGACGCTTGGTGCCGGGCGGGGGCGTGCCGGATTCAAGGCGGATTTCAACCTGGCCGAGGCGCAGAACCTGGCCGGGCTTAAGCACGGCTTCGGTGCTAACCTGCTGGTTGTTGATGAAAGTTCCGTTGGTAGAGTTCAGGTCCTTGATGACGACGTCATTGCCCTTGAGCAACACTTCGCAGTGGTGGCTGGAGACAGAGGGATGGGGCACTTGAAAGGTGTTGTCCTCAACCCGGCCGACGGTGGTCTTATCCACTTTCAGCTCGTACGACTGTCCCGTCATCCCTTCACTGAGCACTACAAGTTTGGCCATAGACTGGTTCTGTGTCGTCGATTATCTCCACCGCGCCTCCCAAGTCAAACGGAATTCTAGTGCCTCAGCAATAATTACTTTCAGCTTTTTTTCGCCAGGAGCGCCCGGAATTCCGCAAATAGCGGCGTGGAATCATGGGGACCGGGCGAAGCCTCCGGATGATATTGCACGCAAAAAATCGGCTTGGTCCGGTGCCGCATGCCTTCCACCGTCTGGTCATTCAGGTTGACGCGGTTGACGTCAACGGTGTCCGGGAGGGATTTGGGGTCCACGGCAAAACCGTGATTTTGCGAGGTAATTTCCACCCGGCCCGACTCGAGGTCCTTGACCGGCTGGTTCGCTCCGCGATGGCCGAACTTCAACTTGAAAGTCTTCCCACCGAATGCCTGCCCCAAGATCTGGTGCCCGAGGCAGATCCCAAAAATCGGAATCCCATGCTTCACGAGGTCGCTTACCGTTTGCACAGCATATCCCAGAACCGCCGGGTCGCCAGGGCCATTCGAAAGAAAAATCCCGGCCGGCCGATGTTGAAGAGCCTCGGCGGCGGTCGCCGTCGCCGGAACCACCTGAACGGCGAAACCGTGCTGGCGCAACCGGCGCAGGATGTTGTATTTCATCCCGTAATCGAATGCCACGATCGGAATATCCGCCGGTGGCAGCGGATTGCGCACTTGTCGCCCGTCGGACTTTCCCGAGCCGTGCGTCAATTTGAAACTCGCGCTCCGCTCATCCTTTTCATCCCAGCGGAAGGAATTTTTGTGCGTGACTTCCCGGACATAATCCGTGCCGGACAATCCCGGCCAGCCCTTCGCCTGCGCCAGGGCCTCCGCTTCGGATGTGCCTTCCGTCGAAATAAAACCATTCAACGCGCCGCGCACCCGCAGCTTTTTCGTCAAGGCCCGCGTGTCAATTCCCTGAATTCCAGGTATCCCATTCGTCTCCAGATAATCCGACAGCGAATGGTCCGCGCGCCAATTGCTCACCATGGGCGACAGCTCCCTAATGACAAACCCGGACACATGCGGACGCCACGACTCCACGTCCTGCGAGTTCACGCCGTAATTGCCAATCAGCGGGTAGGTCATCGTCACGATTTGCCCCTTGTAAGAAGGGTCGGTGAGAATCTCCTGATACCCCGTCATCGAGGTATTGAAGCAAACCTCGCCGCACGCCGTCGCGCGCGCGCCAAAACCTTCGCCATGAAATACCGTGCCGTCTTCCAGCGCCAAAATTGCTTTCATCATTTTCAAACTGTCTTCAGCCGCGCGATGCTAGGACCATGGCGGCCACGGTCAAGAACTAACCCATCGCAACAAAAGGCTCAAGAAGACGCCTTGGCTTTCGGCAGCTTCGCAATAAATTCGGCCGGGCCTGTGCCATCATAACCCACATCCTTGCTCAATTTCTTGCCGTCCTCATCCAGCACAATAATCGTCGGAAAGCCATCCACGTCGTATTTCTCAGCGAGCGATTTGTTCGCTTGCTTTTGGTCGTCCGTTTGCGAATCGTGGTGGGGGAAATCCACTAACACCAATACCAGATTCGCCTTCGCATATTTTTCAAAATCCGCCGAAGTGAGCACGTTTTTGTGCAACGCCTTGCACGGCGGGCACCAATCGGAGCCGGTGAAATCCATCAATACCTGCTTATGCTCCTTCTTTGCCTGCTCGAGCGCCTTGGGCAAATCCGTCAACCACTCCACCGCGCTCGCCTGGAACGCCAGCCAACCCGCCACCGCGCATACAATCAATTTCTTCACAATGTTTCCTTTGGTTAAACTTCCGCCATTACTATTTAGACCATCGCCGCAGTTTCCTGTTCACGCCAGACAATCTTTCCGCCCACAATCGTCATCACCGCCCTGCCCTTCAGTGGCCAGCCGTAAAACGGGCTGTTATACGATTTGCTCGCCGACGCCTCCCGTTCCCACACCCATTCACGTTCTGGATCAAACACAGTCACATCGCCATCCGCTCCCGTTTTCAGAGTACCCTTTTGCAACCGCAACAATTCCGCCGGCGCCACGGTGAATTTCCGGATCAACTCAGCCAGCCCCAGCCGCTTTGTGTGATACAACTGCATCAACCCCAGCGCCAATTCTGTTTCCAAACCCGTGATACCGAACGGCGCGTAATCAAATTCCACTTCCTTCTCATAATCACAATGCGGCGCGTGGTCACTGCACAAAATCTCGATCGTTCCATCCACCAGCCCCTCCAAAATCGCCTCCCGGTCCCGCGCCGACCGCAATGGCGGATTCATCTTGAAATTCGTGTCGTAACTTGGCCAGGACGGCCGCCCGTCGGCCCTATATCCGAACAAGTCCTTGCCGTCTCCCGCCCAAAATTTCTCGCTCCCCGCGATCGTTGCATCCGTCAGCACAAAATGATGCGGACACGCCTCGCCGGAAATCGGCACGCCGCGACGCTTCGCTTCCCGCAGCAGCGCCACGCTGCCCGCGCTGCTCAAATGCTGGCAATGCACCCGCGTCCCCGTCAACTCCGCCAGCAGGATATTCCGCGCCACAATCATTTCCTCGCCCGCCGCCGGCCAGCCCCGCAAACCCAGCGCCACGCTCCAATAACCCTCGTGCATCACCCCGTCCGTCACCAGCGAGTAATCCTGGCAATGATCCATCACCGGCAAATCAAACATTTGCGCGTACTCCAGCGCGCGCCGCATCAAGTCATTGTTCTGGACGCAATGCCCGTCATCCGTGATCGCCACCACACCCGCCTGCTTCAACGACCCAATCGGCGCCAGCTCCTCGCCAGCAATTCCCTTGGTGATCGCGCCCGTCACGAACACATTCACCACCCCCTCGCGCGCGGCCTTCTCGCGGATCAACGCCACCGTCCCCGGATTATCAATCGCCGGCTGCGTGTTCGGCATGCAAACCACCGAAGTGAAACCACCCCGCGCCGCCGCTGCCGTTCCTGTGGCGATGGTCTCCTTCGCCGATTGTCCAGGCTCGCGCAAATGCACATGCAAATCAATCAACCCCGGACACACGACCAACCCGCTCACGTCACAACGCTCCGCGTCCTGTGGCGCCATCGCCGACGCTTCGCGGCCAACCGCCGCAATCTTGCCCTTCACGATCAGCACATCCGCCACCGCATCAAACTTCGATGCCGGATCAATCACCCGACCGCCGGTCAGCAACAATGGATTCGCTTCAGCCATGCAATACCTTTAACAACAATCCGGCAAAACACAAGCCACCCATCCGCCGGCGAAAATGCCAGCACGAATTCGGGCGAGGATTCCAAAAAACCTGTGTCAC
>Ga0207116_10296_pt1 | contig 12839 bp, 12 predicted proteins | sample Alteio_BWMinHeat_44_FD_153550 | JGI IMG/M metagenome (GOLD analysis project Ga0207116, IMG submission 153550) | Enriched cells from forest soil in Barre Woods Harvard Forest LTER site, Petersham, Massachusetts, United States -... | ecosystem: Environmental > Terrestrial > Soil > Temperate forest >... | reverse complement strand
CCGAGCGCTATGCCGGCCCGCACACCGTACGCGGCGAGCAGAGCCTTCGTATTGGCCCGTGCCTTCACGGCACTGAAATCGACTGTCTCTGCCTTCAGCATCGCGTCAAGGCGGGCCATCTGAATTCCTGTTACCAAACCACCGATAAGCATCAGGATCACGAAGGCTCCGAGGCTGACTGCTATCCACAGCGTCGCGGCGCTTCCCACGACCGATCCCAGGTAGATGCCACCAAGTAACGCGCCGACGAACGACGGGATATAGACGACCTTCAGACGGCCGATGGCACGTGCAAAGAAGCGAACCTGCTCAGCCGAATCCGCTGAGCGCAAGCGAGCCAGCACGAAACCTTCGAGCACCAGCCCAACGAAAAGCCCGATGGCGCCCAAAACGTGCAGAAATAGAACCAGGACGTACGCATTCATTCCAAACCCTCCTGACGCTGTAGGTGAACTTGCCCGTAGGTCTCAGCGATGAATTGGTGGCTCTCGAGCAATGCTTTGCAGGTGCTCCGGTCAAGAGCCGCGCAGATCTCGCGAAACAACTCGATGCGTTGGCGCCGGATCGCTGCCACGGTGGCGACGCCCTCCGGAGTGAGCGAGAGCTGCACGACGCGGTCGTCTTCAGGCAAACGCTCACGCGATAAGTGTCCAGATTTGACCAAACGCTTGGCCACTTCGGTCAGAGTGCCGGGCGTCACGCCTACCCGAGCCGAAAGTTCCGACATCGGCAGCGGTTTGCCCGCGAACGCCAGGATCGACAGGACCTTTAATTGTTGCGGCGTCATAGTCTCGACCGTCTTTGGCAACCGGTGGCCAAGGAGCGTGAGCTGGTGCATCGTCAACTCGAACGCTGCGGCGAGCTGCTCGGGGAGGTCCTGCTTTTTCTTGTCTTCGACCATCGTTGCTCCACGAACCAAATCATTGGTTCATCAAACTATTCGGCATACCAAGATAAAACTTGAGCCTGCCACCGACGGCGAAAAATAGTCTTTGGTAACCATACCTTGAAAGATGGTGATGCTTAGGGGAGTGAGTACGGTGCGACCCCCGAAGCGCGATCAAGTGGCCAAAATTCGGAAAGGGCTTTCACGGCGCTTTCTTAACGCGCTGAATAGCGGGATCTTTGGACGGCGCCGTCCCAAAGATATTTTTATATGCTGTGGAAAACGTATACAAATCCTCATAGCCGACCAATTGAGCAATATCACTGAGGCTCAGATTCCCTGCTTTCATCAATTGGCGAGCTTCTTCCATGCGGCGATGGCGCACATAGGTCATGATCGACTTACCTGTGAGGCTCTTGAAGTTTCGATAAAGCGACGCGCGACTGACCCCCATTTTGCTCGCGACTTCGTTCGGATCTAAGTCTTCAAAGAGCCGGTTTTCCAAATAGATTAAAACTTGATTCGCATCCCTAGATTCACCAGCCACTTCTTGCTTTTCCGGCAACGAAGCGAGCGCGCGAATTTCCTCGAAAATTAAATGCAGCACAAACACATAGGTTGGTTTCAGCTCTTCTTCGGTTAACTTCCGGAAAATCGCGTCATGAAACAGTCTTCCAAGCGCATCATTTAAAAGCTGTGAGCGGTCATATACAGTGAGATCAGGGAGTGAGCTAAGGAGCTGGGTACCCCCACTCTCTTCAACCAATGCGCCACTTGGAAACAGTGCGAAATTATCCCAGACGGTGCTTTCCGCCCAATGCATATGATCGATGTTCGCACTCAAGACCATGAATTGTGTGGGGTCGACTTTCACTTCGAGATTGGCTTTGGTTTTATAGCGCACGATGGAGGCACCGCGGGGAAATGCCAGGTTGAGGCGGTCGTGGGTGTGCCACGATTTCCTATAGATGACCGAGCGTTCATGGCAAAATCCAGTGGCGTTCTCTGAAATAGCCCGGGTCAATAGGGCGCCCTTTGACTCAAATTCAAAGCCAGTGATTTTCTCGACTGTTTTTGGGGCCATATTTTGCTTCCCGTCAATATAAAATAACATCATTCCAATAGCTTACAAGGCGTGAGACAAATTAACAAATCCTTGAGATGGCGGGCCATTCAAAGCTGCCGCCCACTCGCCTATAAGCAGTTCAGGAGGCGCGGGAACGGCCTGCGCACCCAACAAAATACATTTCCTTTTCTGGAGACCAAGGCATGAAAATCATTTTATCAATTTTTAGCATCGTGGTCCTGTCAGCCTGCGGTACCACCAAACCAACGAGTTTGGTCGACGCCGCCTCAAACTCAGGCGACACTTGCCCCACGGCGCCCTTGAAGGGCTTCGAGGGCAATTTTAACGGTGTCCTGGCGGCTATCAACTTTCAAGGCGAGAGCCAACCGCTGCAAAACTTGCTGGAAACCCACACGGTAACGAGCTGCAGCTCCTTCGAGGCAGACATTCATTATTCCAATCCGCAGACCGGCAAGGAAACGCGCGAGGTAAGATTTTCGGCGCAATGGGACAAAACCAACGGCGTATTCGTGATTGCGGGCCCCGTCATCCAAGGTGTGTTTCGCGTTATCCGTGAGGGACAATTCGTGGTTAGTTTTGAGACCAATTTCGCGGGAAGTCCTGCCCACTGCGACGAAATGATTACGGTCATCGATAAGGCCCAACAGCTGACTCGCAGTGTGCAATGCGTCGCGGGCGGTCTAGGTGGGGCTTCGCTCGGCGTGCGCAACGCCCTCGCTAGTCGCATTCCCTAAACACGTTCCAGCGTCGCTCATACTGACTACAACAAACAATTTGAGGAGATTTACATGTCGATCACTTTCAAAGAAAACCAAGTCCGTACACTCGTTGAGCTACCCAAGGCGGAAACTGCTGCCCACGATTTCAAGTTAATGCGCAGAGGTCTTTCAGAAGTTTCCCTTAAGGACTACGGAACAAAGAAATCTGCCGTCAAGGGAACCCGGCTCAGGATCTTGGCCAGCTTTGTCGTCCTACTTGCCTGCTGTTTCGCCCTGACACATTGCACTACGAGCCCCGGGGGAGACATTCCCAAGACCTCGGAGACCGTGCAGCCCGGGACCCATGTCAGTCTAGGCAGCACCGCGACCACAGAGCTTTATCTGGGTGGCTTTAAGGTGGGAGAACCCTTACCCGCTTCCGTCCTCGCCGGGGCCGACATGGGACCGAGGCAGCTCAATGCGGATGGCAAGGTGCGCCTCATCAGTATCGTCCCCTCTCTGGACACCAAGGTTTGCGAGGCGCAAACCCATATCCTGGGCGAGACCACCAGGCTCAATCCGGCCATCGAGCGCGTCACCATCAGCCGGGACTTGCCCATGGCACAGCAGCGTTTTGCTGCGGCAGCCCACTTGCAGAGCATCAATTATCTCTCTGACTACAAGGACGGCAATTTCGGCAGGTCGACCGGACTTCTGATGAAGGGACCCGAGCTCCTGGCGCGCGCCGTGATCGTGACCGACCACCAAGGGATCGTGCGCTACTTCCAAGTTGTCCCGGACGTGACGAAGCTTCCCGACATGGACCAAGCCATCGACGCCGCTAACCTCCTCGCCGGTGCTCAAAAATAATGGGCGAGTCCGGCTATTAATGGACGGCTCACTCAGACCTACTCCACTTCCCCTTCAAGCGCGCCTTCGCGCTGGCTTTTGCCTCACCCTACGGGCCCTCGGCTGTCTGACTTCGCTGCCTGGCATTTCAGAGTTCCACACGGCGAATCTAGGGTTCTACCTACGGCAGATGGTGACGCGCAGTGACGGTTGCAGCCTTGGATCAGGTATTGCACCACGGCCCCTCGCCGAAGACTGCGCTTTCGAGACCACGGGTAGCGGTCCACGTTGCGCGATAGCGGACACAGGGGAGCGGCCTACTTTCACCGGAGAATGCTTATGACACGCCTCGGAGTTGCTGTTTTGCTTGGGGTGGTCTGTGCGGGCCCGGCACGAGCGGCGGGGATTTCGGCCAATTCGATGACGTACAAAAACTTCGCGCGCGAGGCGGCGGACGAGCGGTTCCGTGACATCTGGACGGCGACCGGGTTCAGGATTCGCGCCGCCAAAGTCAGGTGGAGCTACCTGACCGACCTGCGCCTTGGGCCAGTGGGAAACGGCAGCCACTTTCAGACGCAGCTCGACTTCCTAACCTTGATGCTGGACGAATTCAACGACACTCTGTATGCGGAGCGCGCCAGTGACGCCAAGATCCGCGAAAACCTGTGGCGCGCCCGCGCGGCAGCAATGGAGGCGGGCCAACCGGATCCAGTCGTTCCAACCGCCCAAGCTTACGTCGGCCTGCGCCAAGACAAGCTGGGGCTGGCGCACCAGCTGGTTGATGCGTCCAACAAGGTCGCCGACGCCGCCAAGGACCTGCGGGCCCGTGGACAGTGGCTTCTCGAGCAAAACGCAATTAGCCAAGAGGAAATGAACTTCTATATCGAGCTCGACGACATCGGCGCAGAGGCCACCAAACAGTCGGCCGACGAGCTAGAGAAGGCTCAGAGACTACTGGAGGAGGCCCAGACGGATCTAGTCAACACCAGCGGGAGCCACCCGGTTCCCGGCTCGTGACGACCAGCTCGTCTAAGGCGGAGCCACTTTTCGTCCGCTCATTGGGGCCAACTCCGGTAGCTCTTCGAGTGAGGCAAGGCCGCGTTTTGCGGGCGACGCCGAACTTGAAGGGGAAGTGGAGCCGGCCGCCAATGAGCAATGAGCCGTCCGTCAATTAATTCGAAGGCGGCTTGTTGTAAGCGAGTTGGTCGTCGGTCACGAGACCATTGATCACCGGCGCATAGGAGATGGTACTCAGAGCCGTGTAGTCAAGATCGCCGTTTGCCTTGAAGGATTTGGTGTCTTCATCGATCGAGAGAAGGGCATCGCGAGTTGAGTCAATCCAAAGGGTATAGGTGCTGTCAGCAGCACCTGCTTCACGATCATACCCGTCAACGGCGACGGTTGCCGCCGGCCATACCAAGTGATCGGTGCCCTGGATTCGATAACACGAAATTCCGTTAGTTTTGGCGTCAGGCAGTCGAACTAAATTAGCAAGTTTTCTGAGTGGAAAACCAGGATGATCGTCATCATTGGTCAGGCCTAGAAGAAGTTCAGGAACAAGGCTTGACACCATGTGGGTCACGCCACCGTTTTTCGTCAGAGCGCTGAGCAGGGATAGGTCGGCTGACTCTTTCGCCGGACCGTTGGTTTTAAACCAATCTTTGATGTCGCTGCCATTTTGCCAAATAATGACATCGAGTCCTTTGAAATCCGAAGTTGTTGAGGCATCTTCATGGAAACCCAACCGGAAAAGATCCGCAGTCTTGTACGCCGTGGTGAAGTTGGCCGTGCTACTCTCAATCTTATCCGATATGAGAACCTGACGAACCGTTCCCTTGTCGAAATAAGAAGTTGCCGTCTTGTAAGCATTGAACATTTGATTTTCGATGGCGGCTGCCGACAGCGCCGTAGATCCAACGCCACTGCTGACTCTACCGCCTGCAGACACAGACTTGACGTTGCTGCGGCCTTGAGCTGCGACGCCGCCACACGCGACGAGACCGGTCGAAGCTGCCAATATGAGAATACTCGTCGACTTCATGACCTTCCGCATTTTATATCCCTTTCGTTAATATATTATAATATTTTTAATATAATAAAGTTTGGCTGGTTATTTATCATTTAACTGATTAAATGTCAATAAAACCTCTATAAAGCCCCCATCCACCCTTCCCTTTTTGGGAATCGCCAGATCACTAGCGAAACTAAGGTGTTGCCTGAACGGTCGAGCAAATGAAATACAGGTTGCCTTCGGCATCGACGTCGGGATCCCCGCGAGTGGCGCAGTTGGCGTCAAAGTCGAGGTAAGGCTCGGTGTCCGACTTCCTGGTGGAAATCGTCCCCTTAAGCCGCGTGGGATCCGTGCCAGGCTCGTTTTTGATCACGACGGCAAAATTGTATTGATTGCCGCATTGAGCCTCGTTGTAAGCGAGTAGGCATTCGCCGCTGGCGCCGCTTGTATACTGGCCACTTGCGTGGTCGAAGGTATAAAGCATGGCGGCGCCTGGCGCCGTGCCGTTTGAAGGCACGCCAGTTAAATACACCTTTGTCTTATAAAGGGGTTCTCCATTGGCGATGGCGCCGACACCGACGGCCGCTATCCACAATCCGCTTCCCAATGACCAGAGGGCCGCACTGACGGCAAACGACTTCTTCATAAAAACTCCTCCAAAAAGTGTTTTGTAGCGCCGCCGACGGCATTGACCGTCTCCTCGCAACGTCTATCGATGCGCAACAGCATTCATGACGGACCTCATATATCAATCAATATAAGTGCCGTATATTATAATATATTTAAAATAACTCTAGAAAATTACCTTTTTTGAAACTACCTTCGCTCCTCTCGAATCCGGACCCTGCGGGGCAATAGGAGTGAATCATGCGTGGCGGCGCGGCGATCATGACGGCCTTATGGATTTTCGTAGCTTTTGCTACGACGGCGTGGGGCGGCAACTGGAGCAGTGGCGGCGGCGTTGCCCAAAAGGACGCGAACAATGCTTGGTTCCTGGCGAACGTCGATACGGTCAACTATTGCATCGTACGAGATGCCGACCACGTGTCCGCCTCCGAGGAACTCATCGATCAGATGATCCAGCGAGCGGTCGCGTATTGGAAAGACCAGTTTACCTTTGCCCAGTACGATGTTTATGCCGAGATTCAGAGGACGGCTCGGCAGAAATTTGTCCATCACCCCTGTCCGACGCAGCTCGACGACGCGCTGGCCACAATGGACATCGTCTTTCAGTTTGGCGTCTTCACCGACAATCAAAAATCTTATCTGCGTGATCCCCGCGACTACATTGCGGTATCAGTGCGGACCGTTTATGACCCCAAGCAGCTACGCGGCAAGGGCTTTGTCTATTTCTCCGCCGACTCAGGTCCTTGGCAATACAGCGGCGAACACCTCTTCAATCAGGGGTGGTCTGCGTCAAACGGCGGTCCATTAATGCATGTCTTGATTCATGAACTTGGTCATGTCTTTGGGCTGCCGCACTTTGGCGGCACGTTCGACGTGATGAACGGCGGGTATCCGGCCTTCGTGCTGACCGATCTCGGTTCAAAACCCATAGGTCCCGAGACTGTGTTCAATGTCTTTAAGCCACTTGAACAATTTTTTGCCGGCGTGGATCGCGAGAAGATCTTTTGTGCCCCGAGCAATGTACAACAATACTTTAAGGCCTTTCTGCAGTTTTTTTCTTTGGACGAAAACATATCGTGCACGCGGTTGAGGATGACCGCTACCGGAGCCGAGATGCATTACAAGACGTCGCCCAATGGTCCATTGACCCTCGGGGGAATCTTAACGTTCGAAAGTGCCCTGCAGTACCAAAAGGATGAGGAACAGTATGTGTCGAGTCTTGGCATCACTGCTGACCAACAAATCCTACCCAATCCGACAGATTTGATGCGGCTGACTGGTGTCCCGGGACCAAAAGTCGTCAGTATGTTGCGTTCAGGCACTTATCGAGATGAAAAGACCGGCAACACAAGACCAGTTCAACTGCGCATTGCTCCAAAAGAGATTCGCATCGGCGGCCTGCACGAGGAAAAGATTTTCTTCGATGTGTTCCGGTTCTACTCAGGTGGCGGCGGCGGTCCGTCAAATCCATGATCTACGGCGAAACTGACTACCGACAGGTCATCAAGCAGCGTGTCGAAGCGCTTAAAGGAGTCAGCGCGTCGATTAATTTTCAGAGTGTGGCGAAAGCCACGTCGATGCCGAGCAGCTACATTTCTAAAGTAATGAACGGTGTCGCCGAGTTCAATGGTGACCAATTGTACCGGGTCGCGCGGTTTCTCGGCTTTTCAAGTGACGAGCAAGACTACCTACAGCTGCTCTTGGAATACGCCCGATCGCAATTCCCTGAGCGCCGTGGTGCACTTGAACAAAAGATCAGGCAAGTGAGAGCGAAAAAGCTCGAGGCCACGCAGCACCTGACGTCAAGGGTCGTGGACCCGTCTGATGCCGCTATGGCCGAATATTACTATAACCCGGTCAACCAAATCGTGCATATAGCCCTCTCAATTCCCAGATACCAACGCGACCCAGCCAAACTGCGCGACGACCTGGGTTTAGCCGGCGCTCAGTTTGAGCGCGCCTTGGGAACCCTGGTTCGGCTCGGGATTGTATCGAAAGTCGTCGATCGGTACAAAGTTGAAGTCTTTGACATTCATTTATCGCGTGAACACGTCGTGTACGAGACCTGGCGCGACCAAATTCGCTTGTTGAGCGTGGAGAGATTGAAGGCTCTCGACCAAGAAAACAGCTACTCCTTTTCGGTGGTGTTTAATGCCTCGGAGCCGGTCCGGCTGGCGATTCAAGCACAATTTATGAAGTTCTTGGAAGAGATCAAGCGCGAAGTCGACGGCGCTCAGGATGAAGAGTGTTACCAAATCAATTTTGACCTCTTGCGTTGGACCGCTCCTGCCGCAACCGGTGGCAATTGAGGGTTTGAATCCAATCGGTGCGCCGATGCCGCAAGCCAATCGGTGCGCCGATGCCGCAAGCCAATCGGTGCGCCGATGCCGCAAGCCGCGTTAATCCTTGTTTAGCGAGCGACTCAAAGCCTCGCGATTCTCCTTGGCCCATTGCCGCATCGTCGTTGACGGTCTCCTGGTCACATAGGGTCCGTCGTCGCGCACAGTTCCGGTATAACCCATACGGCCGTCGGCCACGTGCCAGGTGAAATCGACCGCCGCGTCGCCATACTTTTGATCTTTGACCCCGCTTTTGCCTAGTCGGGCCATCTCCGAGAATAGGAGCGACCGGCACCAATGAGTTTAATGATGACGCGATGAGGAAGCCCGAAACGCACCGTCGATGTCTGCAGACTGTTGATATTGTTAATTTTTATTGTACGTTTTCAAGATTTTTAAATGTGATCTTCCCTGGACGAGACCTCAAACGATCGGCGCATGTGTCCGACACCTCTAAGGTCCGTCCGTGCGACGACGTTACCTCAAGGACCAATAGCATGCCGTTTGACAAAGACTACCGATCGCTCTTCTCGACCTGCTGCTACTTGATGGGCGCGTCGGCAACGGTGCTGGGCGCTGAGGCCTTGTCGTATGCCGAAACGGAGATTTTTGTCGCATCTTGTGCCATGGCGGTATTGAGCTTCACCGCTGGAATCGCCACCAAGAGAGTCAGTTCCCTCATTATCACGGATCTGTATTTCTTCCTCTGGATGACCTACTGCACGCTGGTTCTGTATCGGTCGGACGGCATCATTGGTCCGACCACGTCTCTCTTCGAACCGATGCCAGTGCTGGCATTAGCTCTTTTACCGCGGCGCCGTGCCATCGCCTGGACCGCGGTCGTGATCTTACTTCTCGCGGTGCTTGCGGCGAGCAATACTGCAAAAGAGCTTCGGGAGATCGATCCAAACATTCAATGGCCTAGTACCTTTGTTAGCTGGACTTGCGCAGCTCTAGCGCTGTCGACCAACTTCGCCGTCGGGTCGCTCTACCTCCGTCAGCTGCGTGCAACCACGTCTCAGCAAAATCGCATGACTCAGCAATTGCAGCTCAGCGAGAAATTTGCTGCCCTAGGTGAGCTGGCAGGCGGCGTTGCTCACGAGGTCAAGAATCCTTTGGCCCTCATCACGTTACGAGTCGACCAGGCACGTCGCCTCCTCGATAAAACACCTCCAGACATCGACCGTGTTCAGTCATTCCTCGCGGAAGTGCTCGAAACGTCGCGTCAGATCAACGACGTCATTACGGGCCTTAACCAAATGACCAGGCAGTCCAAAGCTGATGAAGCGAGTCCGATATTCGTTCAAACGATCGTCAACTCCGTCGTTGGTCTCTGCCGGGACAAGCTTGACCGGCATGGTGTCCGCTTAGACGTCGCCACCCTCAGCGCCGATGCCACGGTTTTTGCTAGGTCTGGTCAGGTGATGCAAGTTCTGGTCAATCTTGTGCAAAATGCCTGCGATGCGGCAGCACTATCGCCAGAGAAGTGGGTGTCCATTGAGTTCCGTCAAGACAGTGCTCAGGGCGTCTTCATCGTCCGCGACAGCGGCGCCGGCGTGCCACTCGCTCTCCAGGGGACAATTTTCGAGCCGTTCTTCACGACGAAACCGGCAGGACACGGTACTGGCTTGGGTCTCAGCATTTCGCGCAAACTTGCCGTTGCGAACGGTGGAACCCTGCAGCTCGGCACACCGACCAATAGCAATAGTAGCATCTCAACTTTCATATTGACGCTGCCTAGGCGTCAGCCAAAAACCGGTATTGACGTGGAGGAAAAAGTCGCATGACTGACGCTACCGCCCCAAGTCATAACCGTCGCATCGCCCTCGTCGTAGAAGACCAGGAGCGTCTCCGCGCCGCCATTTGCTTCGAACTCGAAGAGGCGGGTTTTTCGACGCGCGAAGCGGATTGCGGGCCCGAAGCCCTAAAGATTATTGCGATGGAGAAGATCGACATAGTTCTGTCCGACATACGCATGCCGAAAGGCGGCGGCGTGGAGTTGCTACAAGCAATCCGGTCTCGCAACGTCCATACTCCTCCTGTCATTTTGATGACCGCATTCGCAGACATTACTATCGGCGATGCCATGGACAAAGGCGCGGAGCGTGTTTTCGTCAAGCCCTTTGAGCCGCATCTTTTGGTGGAAGCGGTTCGCGATACGCTTCTTGGCTTGAAAGCGAAACTGGCGCGGCCCGTCTCGGCGGCCCAATCAAACTTCGAAATTGAAGTGACAATCGATGCAGATCCGACTGCGGACGCATCGAACCAACTCCAGTTCGGTCGGGGAGGCTTCTTTCTTGCGTACAATGACCTTTTGCCAAAACCAGGAGAACAAGGACATTTTAGCTTCACACTGAAGCATGGGCCGACTGTCTGGTTAGACTGCCTCGGTCGCGTCGCCTGGACGCGTTCGGAAGCGGACGGCTCGCTCATGCGCGGTTGTGGCGTTGAAATCATCGCCCTACTCACCCCAACGCCGGAAGAGTATTGCGGCCGCATCGGCCGCGCCATGTCGTCTCGAATGTATATCCCGTGCGGGACAAGGCAAGCGCCGCCCACCACAAGCAAGCTTCATAGCGGACGTTAACAATGGCGCATCCACTGATCGAAGATAAAGTTAACTCCACGATCGTCATCGTGGAGCCTGCGGCGAGTGTTCGTCAAATGTTCGTGGATATCATGCACAGTCTTGGTTTCGAGCGCATCAATCCACTCGCCTCCGGCAAGGATCTCTGGCATTGCCTCGAAGTCGAATCCCCGACTTGGATTATTGCGCCCCTGCTATCCGGCGACGAATTCAACACGCTGCAAGTGCTCCGCCAGATCACCGAAACACCGCGTCTTCGCCGGACACTTGTCAGCCTGGTGGTCGCCAAGACCGACGAATTCTCGCTCATCCGTGCCTTCGAGTTTGGCCTCTTCTCCTTTCACGAGCGCACCTATAATCGCGAGCCGTTTGAGAATGAAATTGTGGATCTACTGTCGCTCCTCAAGCTGAAACAAGGCGACACCGTACTGACCAGCGCCGAGTTTCTAAGATCTTATCTGAAGAAATCGAAGTATCAGCAGATTCGCCTGACGTTCGAGGAAAGTCTGCTGTCCCTCTACCCCGGAAAGACACAAGGCTTACTCGACTTGGCTGACGCGCAAATCCTAGCAGGTAAGGTCGCCGATGGCCTTGGCACGCTGAAGCAAGCTGACCTGATTGCACCTGGCTCCGGCGGGCACGTCGAGCGCTTGAGGAAAACTCATGCGACCGTTATCCGATCCTTTGAACAATCAGGCGCCGCCTCTACCAACGAGACGTTCAGCGCCTTGGGCATCAAATCGTGCGTGATTGTCGATTCCGACACAGCGATGCTGCAGTTCTTCACTGGTGTTATGCGGGATGTAGGTGTGAGCGACGTCCAATGCTTTGAGAACGGACGCGAGGCCTGGGCATGGATCGACAGTAATCCAGAGCCTGGACTTGTCATTCAGGAATGGAGAATACCTGAGATTACCGGTCCGATTCTGATCCAAAAACTTCGTTCCAAAGGCTTCGTCCGCGTCCCTGTTGTTGTCGTGAGTTCGCTACTGGGCGACGCGGATTTTGAACTGGTCCGCGAGATGAGTGCCGATACCATCGTGCGTAAGCCGATTGAGCGTCCAGATTTTCTCCGATCACTCGTGTGGACGTTGCAGCAGAATCGCCGTCCAACCGAGCAAAAAACGCTGGAGCGCAGCATAAGGCGCCATCTACAGGCCGGACGTTTGGGCGAGGCCAAGCGCCTCATCGCTACACTGGCCGGCGATCCACGTGTCCTTATCGGGGCGAAACTCCAAATTGAAGCCGAACTTCGCTGGAGCACTGGCGACGTTGAAGGCGCTCTCACCGCAGCCCGGGAAGCCCTCAAGACCGGTGATGAGACGACGATGTTGCTCAATCTCATCGGCAAGTGCCTTCTCAAGCGAAAAGAGTTCATTCACGCGATCCGGTTCCTCGAACAAGCGCATCGGCGCTGTCCGCTCAATATCGAGCGGATACTCAATTTGGCCACCGCTCGGCTCGCCGTCGGTCAGGTAGAAGCCGCGGCGAAAGACGCGTCGATGGCAAAGGACCTCGACGCGACCGACACCCGCGTCATCAGCTTGGAAGCAGGGATCGCCATCGAGCAAAACGACCCAGCCACGGCGCGGGCGTTGCTCGCGGAGATCGAGTCAGCTGCGGCTATTCTTTCGTATATGAACAACCGAGCCGTAGCGCTCGCGCGGACCGGTAAATTCGAAGACAGCATTGCCCTCTACAAACGCACGCTCGAGGCTCTTCCCCATCGCTACAAGGATGAGATCGGCATCGTGC
>Ga0207116_10016_pt2 | contig 12901 bp, 7 predicted proteins | sample Alteio_BWMinHeat_44_FD_153550 | JGI IMG/M metagenome (GOLD analysis project Ga0207116, IMG submission 153550) | Enriched cells from forest soil in Barre Woods Harvard Forest LTER site, Petersham, Massachusetts, United States -... | ecosystem: Environmental > Terrestrial > Soil > Temperate forest >... | reverse complement strand
AACCGCCGCCCAAGACAAGCTCATTAACGGGATGCCTGGTTAAGGGTGACGAGCCCAAGGAAGTCTGGCTCGCGCAGAAGGACGGTAGAATTTATGGGCTGCAGAGCTCGAAAATCGAGCTGAACGCGCACCTTGGCCACAAAGTTATTGTGACGGGCTACGTCCTGCCGGAGGGTAAGGAAGAGGCTGGCGAAGAAACGCAAAAACAGAACAAGAACGGCAAACGTGAAACCGCCGACTTTCGTGTGCTCACGCTGAAGATGATTAGTACAAGCTGCACGCAGTAAGCGTCGCGATGGTTCTCTCTACAAGGTAACCAATCGGCATCTTTGGCGTTTCACAAACACTTGATTGTGAAACAGGCGAAGTGCGGTCTAAGCGAGGTTTAGTAGCAGGGGGTTACACTAGGCTTGGAGATTGGGGTTGCCCTGATGAAGAAGGCGATTGACCGGGCAGCGCGCGAGACTAACCGGCAAGCCACGTGGGAGGACATCTTCGGCTCGGAGGAAAAAATGCTGTACTGGCTGGACGACTCGAACTTTGAGAAGGTGACCGCGACCACAGACCAAATCCGACGATACTTTGAAACCCGGCTAAAAGGCCAAAGGTTCAACGGTGCTGGGGATGAGAAGAGCACTCGCTGTCCGTTCCACGAAGACAAGTCTCCCAGCCTGTCCGTGAATTTCGCGAAGGGGACGTGGAACTGCCACGCCGGCTGTGGTGGCGGGGGAATCTCGGATTTTGAAGAGCGAATCTCCCGCTGTAACCACGAAACAGCAAAGCAAAACGTCTCGCAAGTCATGGGCGAACCAGTCTTTCAGTCAAACGCGGCAAAGAGAGTGGTCGCGAAGTACTCGTACACGGACCGCGAAGGCAGAATCGTCGCTATCAAGCTGCGATATGAGCCGAAAAGCTTTGGATGGTGTCGGCCGGATGGTAAGGGCAGTCTCATTCACGATACGAAGGGCATCAGTGTCCCTCTATACCATTTCCGTGAGCTGGTGACGGCGCGCAGCGTGTTTGTGTGTGAAGGCGAGAAGGACACGGATCGCCTTCTCTCCGCAATCAAAGAGAAAATTGCTGCCGGCGGCGAAGGCGTGGAAAAACTTAAAGAGACTACCGTTACTACCCCTCCCGGCGGTGCTTCAAAGTGGCAAGACGAATACGCCAAGAGCTTCGCTGACAAATACGTCGCCATTCTCCCGGACAATGACGACATCGGCCGGACCCACGCGCAGCGAGTAGCGGCGTCGATTCATCCATACGCGGCTGCCGTGCGGGTGGTCAATCTACCAGATCTAGAACAACACGGAGACGTGTCGGACTATCTGGAGAAACACTCGTTTGAGGATCTGCTCACAGAAGTGAAAACGCCGCCGCGCTGGCTGCCAGAACAGTCCGAGCAGGTCACGTATACCCCGGCACCTAAATTCGTGGTCACCATTCCTGAGTCAATTGACTGGATGGTGCACGGAGTCATCGAGCGGGGCGCCAACGGAGTTATCGCGGCCAACCCGAAAGTGGGGAAATCTTGGTTCGCAATCGATCTAGCAGTCTCGCTGGCCTTAGGGTAGGATTGTCTTGGCTTCAAGATCCCACGGCCCGTCAAGGTGGCACTAGTCTCAAGGGAAGACACCCCGGGCCTCACCGGATGGCGCCTCAAACACTTACTCGCCGGCAAATGGCAGGGCCTCGAGCCTGGCCCGCATGCCCTACAGCGATTTGAGGAAAACCTCTACATCAATTCACGCGCGCAGACTCCCCAGTTGTTTGTTGATAACGCGGAACAGATGGCAGACCTGACCCTGGCAACCAAACAGATCAAAGCGGAGTTTGTTCTGTTCGACGTTTTCAACGTTCTGCATTATGCGGACGAAAACGACAATACCGAGATGCGAAAGGTCATGGAACGACTAACGCAATTCCAAGAGGAGACCAGGGCGAGTATCGGCATCGTTCACCATTTCAACAAGAACGCCGATGAGCGATCGCTGACCCAAAGGTTGCGCGGGTCGGGAGCGACTGCCGGCTGGGCCGAGTGGTTGATTGGAATTGCTTTGATGAACGACTCGGAGGAGTTCAAAGTCAGGCGCATGGAGTTTGACATCAAGGCCGACGAATCTCCAGAACCGGTCTACTTCACGATTGAAAGCAGTGAAGGGTGGGCGCGCATTAAGCGAGTGGATTACAAGCATCAGGAGAAATCGAAATCAGCGGCGGCCTACCTCCGCCAATAGCTGAAGTTGAAATGGGCAGACACTGGGGACGTGATATGAACGCGCAACTTCATCAATTCGGCGCACGGATGAATCCGCAACAGCCCAAGGCCGACATGACCCAGCCCGAGCGGGTGGACCTGGAGCAGGCCTTGGCCGCAGCGGCTACGATCCCGTTGCCTGAACTGCCGAGCTTCCTGGGACAACTGCGCGAAATTGAAGCTACGCGCTGGCTCGCCTCCACGCGATTCAAGACAGCCGTCCCACTGCTGAACCGGATCAACTACTCGACGTGACCGAGGCCGCAAAGCGGCTTAGCGTGAGCAAGGATTATCTCTATCGGAACTGGAAAAAGCTGCCGTTCGCGCAAAAGTACGAATGGGGAGTGCGCTTCAGGGCTGGAGGCATCGACCAATTTATCCACAACGGCATGACCTTGTACACTGCTGCCCAAAACAAACGGGGAGGTTCACGGTGAGCAGAGGCGACGGGAGAATCTTCAAGCGCAGCAGAAGTCCGAACCCGCGCAACGGCGAATCAGGGTCAATGAGTTGCTGACGGCGCTTGAGCAAGACTACCGGGTGCGGGATAAGTGCATAATCAGGAGATGTTTGGTTGCGGGGGGTGGATTTGAACCACCGACCTTTGGGTTATGAGTTGCTGTACGCATAGTAATTCAAACACATAACGCGGCACGGATGGTCGCGTAAAGTCACGGAGGGGAACACTCCATTCATTCAAATGGGAGCGTAACGGGAGCGTTATCCCGGAAGGTTTGCCATGCCGATCTGCCATGGGCTGCACACAATTTCTTTAGGGACAGTCGGAATTCCGACATCAACTGCAGATCTATAGAACGGAGTTTTCCAGATATCCTCCTGTGAGATTTCCAATTGTGCGGGATAGAATGCGATGGCTGGGAGGTGTTGTGGCTGACCCAGTTATCCGAGAATCGTTACGCCAGAGGCTGGTAGTGCGGGCACTCCGAAGAGCGTGTGGATTCCGGCTTTGGTGTTTTCGGCGGTTTCCTTAGTGTTCGTCTTCGTCGCATTTTTTCTTCGACCCAATCTGACCCAGTCTTAAGAAACGATCCTCAACTTTATTTTCCCCCTCTTGCAGGATTTGCTACGTATTTCATAGGGGGTGCAGCGGGCGCAGCTCTATTGCAGATGACATCGGGGGGCCAAACTTCACGGCTTGCGCTTCGCCTTTTCAAGCAACAGCTGGGGTTGCAATATTTGTTCTTGTCTATCTCCATCCGCTGTTTGCCGTTCAAAAATCGTTCGGGCACATTTTCACCCCGGAGGAAAAGGAGGTCCTCGATCTCAAAGCTAAGATTCTGCTATTGAGAGGAACACATGAAACTGTTCCTCAGTACGGCGAACCTGCACGAGCAGAGGTCAATGACAAGGCCCCTAAATATGGGGCGGCGATCTTGAACCTTCCAGATAGTTTCATTGACTTTACGACCAAGATTTTGAAATACGAATATGGAGAGTACGCCTTCATGATGGCCGCCTCCACTGAAAGTGACTTCGCACAGCGGCTAAAGTATGCTGAAACGGCGATAAAGGCAGGTGAAAGAGCAAAAGAACTAATTAGGTACGGCGAGAGTCGCAGCATAGATGACCCCAAGATCAAAGAGACAGTTGATTGGGTCCGGAATGATGATGAGGAATCTCGAATAGACTGCCTCATGTCAATGGCGCAATGTATCGGGGCGAAAACCCGAACGACCTGAGCCTGAAAAAGGCGGCGGTCGATAGTATGGAACGGGTTCCAACGGCATTTAAGGCGCAATATTCACCAGAACACACACGAGATCTATCGTGGTGTCTCGATTCCAAGAAAGGGGATGCAAAATGAAGACTTTCCTCGGAGTGGTTCTGTTGCTAACAGTGCTGCTAGCGGTCACCGGAACCGTGTTCGCTGAGAGCGACCCAGGAGGTGGTGGCGATGGACCTCATGTTGCCGACACCGTTAAGGTGAGATAGCCCTTTCGAAGTCTGGCACGCCCGAAGTGTTTGTGGCCAGACTGCGGAATCCTCGGAGCAAACCTCGAACACTGGGCCTACATTGGGCTGTTATGGCGTCCCAATGGATCGACAGGGCTTAGTTTTGCTCACACACTTTTTTGGCTTCTTGAAGCGATCTGTCACCAAAGTGACTCTTGCGGAAAGATATATGCTGGTTGCTCGAATCTGATGCATGGAGCGCTCTCGCCTCTCGACCGCCGTGTTCCAAAATTATCCGTTGATGCTGAGCATGTGAGTCGCCGCGCCTAGTGCGATTCCTTTTCCTCGTGCGAGGCGCGCTGGTGCAAGGCAAGGTGGACGAGAATTGGCTGGGTGATCAGTATGCTCGATTGGACCACCACTTCCCGAATATTTGAACCGCTCATAGACTCATTCACTTACCCGGACTTTTCTACGTTAGTACGGCGGCGTGGTCTTCCACCGCGGAATTGAACCTTCTTTTCCAGTTCGTGTGTGAAAAGTATGTTGCAGAGTTTCGACGTTGACATAAGCGGTAAAGAAGTTATAGGAGCGCTGGCCTTGCAGGTTGTCGAAATCGAGAGTACCGCTGTGCGACGCAGATGCTAGCGTTGTTATTCGTCCCCCTGGTCCGGCGTGCACCAAGTCGAGCAACAAGTTGGTCAGCAAAAAAGGAGCGAGATCTTTAACTAAACAGCCATCTTCCGAGATGAAACAACCCTACCGCTGCAGCCGCGATCAGGCCGCCTACAAGCAGCGCGGGTGCGCTGAAGATAATCCCCGCAGTTATGGCGATCCCAGCCAGCACGCCAACGGCTCCGGCGACCGCGCCCGCATAGTCGCCTCTTTGATATGAACGCACGCCGCTGATGCCGGATGTGACCGCGATCCCGATACCGCCAACCGCTAAACCGGCGCTCATCGCGCTCACTCCGGCGACCGTAGCTCCCGGCGTCGCTATTGCATACAGCTCAAGCCCCCCTCCGGCAGTTGAAAGAGCGTCACCCCCAGCCATCGTGTAGTCTTCGTTTGCAAGATCACCTCCCAAGGCAAAAGCAGATAGGCCTGTGCCGGCCACCGTCAATCCCGTGCCAATCGCGCCCACGGCCCCAGGCAGTCCCCGTACATGCTCGGGCGGAACCGAATTTGGGACAGGCCTCCGGATGTTGTCGTAGCCTGCTCTTATATCGGTGGCAGCGGAGGCGGGCGCATCAGTCGGCGTAATCACAACCGCTTGCGGACTCTTTCCCGTCATTGTGCCTGTGGGATTTCTCCTGATCGCCTCGCCCGCATCACGCGTGGCTTTGCTCGCGTGCGCCTCCAAAGTCGCCGAATTGCCGTTGCTCGACTTAATCTGCTTGACGCGTGTGTCCTCCACGTCGTATAGGGGTCTATTGTCGCCCTGAGCTTTTATAGCCTTGACAATATCGTTGTTGTAGAGGTGCTCAAGAGTAAAACCTCTGTCACGGAAGTCCCGCCCTAACCAAATTCCTTTCTCGACTACCGGCCCGGCATGAGTCAATGAATCCGGCCTAGCCGCGTTGTCCTCGCTCCCCTTATCCGCGCTCCCCTTATCAGCAGGCTGATCAGATGCCCCCGGGCTGGCTGGGGAACCAGATGGTGTCTGCGAAGGTACTCCGGACGCTTCATCTACGGCCGCAGCGGAATCGTTGCCTGGAGATGAATCATTTTGAGCAGCCTTGGGAGCTACGTGCCATCTATCGACGCTCCAATACTTCTTATTCTTATCGAAGTGCATTTCGTCGATAACGAATTCCTGACTTGGATCCTTCAAACGCGACGTGTATACACCCTGAAGATAAGCGCGAGCTTCTGCCTCTTTAGCTGGACTTAATAGTTTTGCCTCCGGGCTGTTTGGTTTAAAGTACACGTTTCCTCGGTCATCCATCCCCGAAGGATCAGTCGATACCACAGGAGAATTTCGGCAATATCGATACAGGTTTAAACCGCTTACAAAACCCGCTGGATCGGAACTCGTCCACCTCCCCAGCCAAGGCGCGTAATACCTGGCGCCGAAGTAGTACAGCCCTGTCTCCTCGTCGAGTTCTTTGCCGCTGAACCGATATCGTTTCAAACTCAAATCGAATCCTGGCTTCGCCGAGCGATACGCCGTCGTTCCGTACGGCTGGTATTCCTCATAAGAAATCGGATTGCCGTTATCATCGGTCTCCAACACTGCCGAACCGAGATGATTTGAGTATTGATACCGCACAAGAGGGACATTCAGCGCGTTTGACGGATCGCTGTTGTCGTCGTCCAGAGTCTTCAGATCGACCTGCGCGATGATTCCGGCGTTGTCGCTGATGTGAACCGTCCGGCGTTCCATCCGGAGTTCTTTGGTGTTCCGGCGCCGGCGGAAGATCATCAGCGCACCGAGAAATATCCACTCTAGTGTCAGGTTGCCGTTGCGCTCGATGACTTTCCGTGCTCGTTGCCCGCTCGCATCGTAGACGTAGTAAGCCGTTCCGCCACCGCCCAAATCCACGCGCTGGAGGTTGTCCGAGAAATTCCAGTCCATCACCGCCAGGTGGGGCATCCGAGTCATGTTGCCGTAAGCGTCGTACTCATAGACGCCGCTGTAGGGTCCTGCTTCGGGATCGCCGGGCATACTAGTGGCGGTCAACCGGTTGGTGCGGTCAATCGGGGCGTCGTCAAGCGCGTATTGGTAATGGCGAGTCCAGCCGCTGCCGACTCCCGGCTGAGTCTGGAAACGATGTTTTAGCGTCTTGATATTGCCGAGGAGGTCGTATTCGTACTCCTCCGTGTAGTTTCGCACCGCATCGATGTTGTTGACATGCGGCAACTGCGGGATAAAATCCAGGTCGGTATTGGTGCGAATGTCGTCGTTGGGCAATCCTGCCAGTTCACGGCCGCTGGCGCGAATGAGTTGGTAGACGGCGTCGTATTCATACAGGCTCTCCGGCTTGACCACTGCATTGCTGAAGTATCGGGTCTGCTGGGCGTCGTCGCGGATCTGCGTGACGTTGCCGACAGGATCGAAGGTGTAGTTCAGTTTCTGCAGTGCTTGCGTTTGCGGGTCGTTGCCGGATTGGTACGTCACCAGGTTGGCCAAACGGAACGTGAAGGGGTCATAGAAGTATCGCGTGAAGACCTCGTTGCCATAATGCGCGAATTCACGCTGGCCCTTCGCGTCGCAGTCCTGGTCTTTCAAGAATTCAACAAAGGGGCCTTGACCCGCTATCCGACACTGCAGCGAGGCGAGGAAGTTCGCCTCGTTATAGGTGGGCACAATCACCGAGCCGTCGGGCAGAGTGACCTGCGTCGGCCGATTCAGCGCGTCGTATTGCGAAGTGGCGGTAAAGACTTCGGCAATTTCCAGCGCTGAATTGGCGGCTGCCTGGATGGCGACGTAGTCCGCCTGCGACCTCAGAGTGCCCCAGTCAAGAGGGTTCTTGTAGTCCATCGCCAGAACACGATCGACGGACTTGGGATTGCCTTTGAAGTCCAGTTCCGGCGCCCGCACCATGCCCGCCTGATCGAAAATCTGATGGGCGGCGCCGAGCAGATTCAACTGCTCAGCATTGGCCAGGCGGTCTCCGTAGACTACATAATTAAAGACAATCTCGGCGTGTGCCGGATCCCGCACAAAGGCACTTACGGGGCGGTGCAGAGCGTCGTATTCGATGCGGAATTGGCGCCCGTGTTCGTCCCAGGTCTTGACCAGCTCGCCGAGCACATTCTGAAAGGTCCATCGGCGGCCTTTTTCCGCGCTGTCGCTCACAACAGGCGTGCCAGACATCGAAACAAATCCTCCGGCAACCTCCCGCTGCTTTTGATCGAATATCTTTGAGATGCGGCCCGTCAAATCGCTTTCCGAGCGCATTGCTGCCGACGTGCCGCCGCCATAGTCGGAGACCGTGTAGATTGGCCGCCCCAAGCTGTCAAAGTGAAGGACCCCGGGCGTATCCGCGTGCTTAGCAGCAAGCCACGCGGCGCGTCGCTCAGGATCGTTCAGCGGCTCAGGGTCCACGGCTGGATCGGGCCGGCCGCGGTCGGCGTACCATTGGCTTTCTTTGACGGTGTCATTTGCATCGAAGACCGTTTGCTTCCAGGGATCGACTTCAACCCGAGTGAAGACGCCGTTAGGCAGGAGAGTGCGAATATTGCGTCCGACCGGGTCGTAGTAGAGCACCGGAGTGACGCCGATCTCTCGCAGCACCTTTTCGTCTTCGTATTCGTTCGTCGTGCTGAAATAGGGCTCGTACTGTTTGACGGGTTTGCCCTTATTGTTCAAGATCGCGCGCCCGTTCCCGACCCATCGGGGATCTGCATCCACCTCCGCCTTTGTGCCGTCGGGGTTTACTTTGAACGCTTTGCCCGGATGCGCTTGCGCCTTGATCATCACCACGCCGCCACTGCCGTTGAAGTGAGAATAGGTCTCCTGCCAACGGGGGTTGCTGGCGCCGTGATTCTCGCGCGCGAAAGTGTGAACGTAATTGGGCTTGCGGTTATTCAGCCAATTGAACAACTCGTATTCCATCCGAGTCGTCGGATCTGCCAGCGTGTCGCCGTCCGCCGAGCCCACTTTGCCCATAATGGCGGTCTTGACTACCATGCCCAGTTCATCGTGTTCGACCGCGGAGCGGTTCTTGTTGGGATCGGTCATCAGCACTGGGCCGAGGACTCGGTAATCGTTGACCGCAGTGACGACGTTCCACGCCGCCTGCTTGACCTCCACTTGCTCGGTTAGTAAGTCGTACCGATCGAACGTGGCAATCGTTTCCAAGCCAAATGAATCCTTGAAACCAGTCGGGATGTAGAAGTGAGCGACAGGATCGGCGGGATAGATCGGCGTGCCGGACGGAATCCACCAAATGGCATCATTTTCGAAATGCACATAGCCTGCCGCGGTAAACTCGGCATCGCTGACGTTGCCGGCATAGTGCGCGGTCGTGACTCCCGGTGTGAAGGCGAGGTCGAAGCTCTGATAGCCTAGCCCAAGTGAATCGCACTGGCCCAGTGGCAACGGGTTCAGACTGTTATCGAGGAAAAGAGCACGGACCTGGGAGAGGAGGCGCTTCTGGGGCGTCAGCCCATCCGCGATGACTTCGTAATCGATCGGCGCGCTCGCCGCTATGCTCGCTTTGATTTCATCGAACCGGAACAAGGCGGCAGCCGGTGATACGCCGGTGATTTCGTATTTTCTGGATTCAAAGGGAATCCGCAAACGGTATACGTCGGCTGGGATGCCTTGCTCGATGTCGGGCGTGTAGTCGGTCTCGGCATAGGTGATGTATTGACGCTGCTGATCTCGGGTAACTTCTGCTGGGAGTAAAGCATCTGCAACCTTGCGGCCATAGATGACTGAGCAGGATAGCCGGGTATTGCCGTACGCGTCCAGCTCCAGCCCGAATGAATGCGAAACGCGAGGGTCGACGGGGTTGCGCTCGTAGTTGAGCGAAAGGGATTCGCGGCCGACCGGGAAAAACACACCGTGCCGCTGCACGCCACGGGGCTGCAGCCAGCGAATCTCAAAGTTGTTTTCGGCGACCGTGTATGGGTGGTGTTCGTTCGGTGATCCGTCGAAACTGTAGAGTTCCTGCCGTAGGGGTGCGCCCTTCAATGCCCGCACGCACTCGCGCATTTCGGCGGCGGTCAAACCCGCGGGCAGAACCGGGTCGGGGACGTGTTGGTCTTGCTGGTAGTATTCGTTTCGATATTGGTGCAGGATTCGGTCTTGGCCTAGAAACGCTCCGGTGTGATACCAGGTGCGGGTGGTCACGGGAGGTTGATTCAGCTCAGGCGACAACTCCTGGCCGCCATTTACCCCTTGGACACCCACCACATAGTCTTCGAAAGCCTCGGTATCCCACTGCTCCACGCTGCCGAAGCCCCGGAACTCGCGCTCTTCGGCGTCAAAGTATCCGTGGTGGTACGCATAGCGTTGGACAAAGCGGTTGCGGCTAACGTGGTCGAACGTCGCCACGGACTCGACCACGTGCACTGGGAACGGCAGTCGCGTGAGCCAGGGTTTGCCGGCGCGCTTGTCCAGTAGGTAGAACTTGGTCGAGGAGGCGTATTCGATGCGGGTTTCGCCACCCAAATTATTTGTCGTCTGAATCAACAGGTGCGGCTTCTGGGTTCCAATCAGGTTTACATATCGCATCCTCAACGCATCGGCTGGCAAGGGCGACGACCAAACTAAACACGCCGTGCCGTTGCCGAGCAGGTCGGTGGCCAAGATGCTCAAGGCGTCATCGATTCGCGGGAACACCGTCAGCAGATGTGGCTGGCTCCAACTGTTGCCCGACTGGTTGAAGTACAGGCGAACGCCGTCACGGTGCAGGTAAATGATATCCGTGCTGCCGGTGCCATCGATGTCGGCCAACCGAATCCTTTTTTGGTCGAACTGATCCGGATTATCGAACCACGGCGAGTTGTCCATCGTCACTTTGGCACCGAAGAGGCCATATCCCAAGTTGGGCCAGTAACAGACTTCGCCGTTACGGATGCGCACGACGTCTGTCAAACCGTCACCACTCAGGTCAGCGAGGTAGATGGACTGGGTTCCGTCCGCGAAGACGATGCGCGGACCTTTTTCTTCGTCGCGCGCCTGGGTGACTCGACGCGCGTCGCCGAAGCCCTCCGTACCCAGCGAGGCGTGCCAGACGAATGCCCCGTCTTCTGTGATCAGCACATCGGAACAGCCGTCGCCATCCAGATCGACGAATCTCACGTTAGGATCGCGGATGTCGCGGTTCAGGCGCGATGTAAAGGAGCGGAACTGCCGCCAGCCTTCTGCGTCGTCGTGTTCGTAGACGCCGGGCGCAGGCCCATCCAGCACTACAATGTCGGTCTGGCCATCGCTGCCGAGGTCCATGAATTCCGCTCCACTACTCAGGACGACGTTGGGTTTGGCAGCGACGGTCTCGACCGGGCCGAAGCGGGCACTTACCTGCTCGCTCCCGTCAGGCATTCTTTTCGGGATGGGGCTGAGATTGCGCTTGTAGAGCCATGCGCCCGCCTGCTCGGTGAGGATGCCGGGGACACCTTCGCCGTGCAGGTCCGTCCAGTGATAAGCGCCGTCATCCAACCCTATGGGAAGGTTCTCGAGACTCGTGGTGTCTACGTCCTCTACGGTGTCTTGTACGATCGGCTGTGTGTACTTGAATTCGAGCGGGGGCAGGCTGCGTTTGTCGTACCCTGTGTTACTGCGGCGGTAGCCTGTCTGGGTCACCGCCAACAGAAAAGTGTAGACGGGATTGCGAACATCCATGGGATCAACTTCGTCCGAGTAGGTGAAATCCGTAGAATGTACGAGGCAATCGTGTCCCACTCCTTCCTCATCCGGAAAGTGGTGGAACATTAGCACGCGTTTGCAGATACGAGTGGTACGCACCTCGAAACAGGCCCGATAGGACGAGAACGGGTCCGGCCGGTAGAGCCAGGGGCTTTCGTCATCGGGTTTGGGATCGGCAGGGTCATGTTCGCCATAGTCGAACGCCACCTCAAACATCCACTCGGCGTTCGCGATCTGTTTGTCAATTTGCGCTTTGTCCAGGAAAAGGGGCCGATATCCTGTGTTGTCGATGAGGGGTGTTCGATTGCCGTAGTAGATATGCTTTGCGTAGCGATTTGGCGTGCGTCGGACGTCGTTCTGCGGCCCACGATTGCGCTCATTGACCTTGCCGCGATCTACGCCAAGTCCGTCCTCGGCTTTATAACGGTAAAGCACCGCTTGGCCCTTGTCATCACGCATTTCGCAGATCAGCCAATTGAAGATGTGGCTCGGGTCCAGTGGATCGGCGATGCGGGAATCGGCGTCACCGCCGTAGAGCGTGAGGATGTTGTCCTTTGAGATCGAACGCCAATGGACATCACCTATCATGTCGATCCTCGTCCAGCGCTCGATGCGTGCAAAGAGCCCCTCAATGCGCGGCCGGTAGCGGCGGACGCGGTAAGCGTCAACCTCGTCTTCGTGAACGATTAGCTGCCCTGCTTGGTCGCGCACCCAGAATCCGTCCGGGTCGCGCTGGTACCCCGGATGGCTGGCTACCCAGCTTCCGTCCGCGTCACGGCGGTACACTGGGACTAGGTCTTCGGTGCCGGAAAGAATGAACACATCCGACTCGTCCGCGTCGCGGTACTGAGGCAAACCCTTCTCGGTCTTGCGCGTGATCGACGGTAAGGAAAGGCTCCAACCGAAGCCGAACGGGCCGTTGCCGCTGAGCGAGTCATAGGAAAGCGAAAGCTGCGGGCCGAAGCCCACCCGCCCAGGACTCACGGCCACCGGAACGGACATCGAGCCCGTACCAGTTACCGGGTTGGCAGCAAACTTTTCGCCGATGTCGCGGATTGCCCCTCCGCCTTTAGGAAGAGTGATGTTGGGAGAGCGGACGTCACTCCCGACGGTTACTTTGCTGGGCATCTTATTTAGCCTTTGCCAAGGCGCCGGCCAATACCAAGCTATCGGGGATGGAAGTTCCGGCCGAATAGACGAGACGAGCAGACTTCAAGATCGCGGATATCATCGACTGGGGGCGCGTCAAGTCTTCGCGCAGCTCCTCCGGCGTGACGAACACGAGATCGACATCCACCGCGATGCGGGCAAGCTTTCCTCGCATTCCCGCGGCGCGGCGATGGCGCGGCAGGCGGCTCGGTTGAATAATGAGCAGGTCCAGGTCGCTGCGCGTGTGGGCAGTCCCGGTG
>Ga0207116_10277_pt2 | contig 12910 bp, 13 predicted proteins | sample Alteio_BWMinHeat_44_FD_153550 | JGI IMG/M metagenome (GOLD analysis project Ga0207116, IMG submission 153550) | Enriched cells from forest soil in Barre Woods Harvard Forest LTER site, Petersham, Massachusetts, United States -... | ecosystem: Environmental > Terrestrial > Soil > Temperate forest >... | reverse complement strand
GGCCGCACGAGCGAAAGCGCTTGCGCCTAGATTGTTCAGTGCAGAACGGGCGTTGCATTGCTGGCGACGCACACCCATCGGCCGTTCTTGTAAATCCAGGTATCGACAAAGCGTTCCCGCCTCACGTAACTCTTCCCGCCCTCGACACCCTTGGCTCGAAATACTCCGGTCGAGATCGCTGTCCCGCCAAACACGTGCACACTCATCGATTCGGGCGAAACCTGCTGCTCCTGAGAATTGTTGCTGGTCGCTTTTATATCTCCTAAAAACGCGGCCTTGCTCTGGACAGACCCGTCGTCGTTGATCAGCACGATTTCATTGTCAAGGATTGCATCCAGCGCACGAATGTCTCCAGCTTTGTATGCCTGGTTCCAGGCCTTTTCCAGTGCGATGATTTTGGATCGAACCGCGGACTCGGAATCGTCTTGCGCCCTGACGAACAAGACCGTCGTGCAGACCACGATCATCAAGCAAGCGCCAAGTCTCATGTTGAGGCTCCTTACGCATCGTATGGCTATGCAGTATATGGCAACTGTTTTGTTTTCATGCGTGGACGATGTCCCTCGGCCAAGAGCATGCCAATGCCGAGTCCGCGGCGAACGTCCAAGAATGTTCTCCGCGTGCTTTGGCGATCTCCGATAAATGTTCGTGTGCTGCCTATGGCATGGACGCGCTTTGCCTCTTGAAATGGTCCAGGATGGCTTCCGCTTGGGTGCGGGTGACCACCGCCGAAAGCGCTGCGGAATCTGCCTGCTTTACCGCCTGCACGCTGCCAAAATGTTCCAGCAAGCGCCGGGTTGTGCTTTCCCCCACGCCGGGAATTTCCCGCAGTTCGGTGGAGCGGTCGCGCATCTGGCGCCGTTTGCGATGGAAGGTGACTGCAAACCGGTGGGCCTCGTCACGGATCAGCTGCACCAAATGCAGTACCGGCGAGTGATGGTCAAGCGCCACCGGTTCGTTTTCCTGACCGTAGACATAGATAATTTCTTCGCGCTTGGCGATCGCCGCCAGCGGCTGGTTGATGATCTCCAGCGCTTCGAGCGCTTCGGCAGCGGCGTGCAGCTGACCCAGGCCGCCATCGATCAGCACCAGGCTGGGCATCTTCTTCTTCTCTTCTTGAATACGCTTGTAACGCCGCGTGACGACTTCGCGCATGGAGGCAAAATCGTCCACGCCAATCACGTCGCGGATGATGAATTTGCGGTAATCCGACTTCTTCATCTGGCCGTCTTCCCACACCACCATCGAAGCCACGGTCTCAGCTCCCTGGATGTGAGAAATATCGAAACACTCGATGCGGTGCGGCCGGTCGGGCAGTCCGAGCGCGTCCTGCAGCGCCTCCTGGATCGCCTTAGCATTCGGTTTCATCACGCGGAAGCGCTGGTCGTAAGACTGCTTGGCATTGTTGCCGGCTAGATCAAGAAGGGCCCGCTTGTCCCCTCGCTGCGGTACCAGAATATTGACTCGCGTGGGGCGGACACCGTTGTCCGCCGCTTGCTCGGTCAACACGTCTTCGAGGATCTCGCGATCGTCAAAATCCACGGGGACGTAAATGTTTCGCGGAACGTAAGGCTGGCCGATGTAAAGCTGCTTAAGCAAGGCAGAGAGGAATTCGCCGGGATGGAATGATTCGGTGGAGCGACGGGCGTCCTCGCCCGTCATGCGCACGGGCTCAGCTAGCGAGCTTGGCTCGGCTGGGCGGGAGGGGGCACCCGCCCCTGCGTGGTCTGTGGCGACTTCCGGCAGATCCTCCCAGAAAAACTCTCGCCGGTCGAGCACCCGGCCACCGCGCATGTGGAACAGGTTGACCGCCAGCATCCCGTTTTCGTAGTGGAAACCGAACACATCGGCGTCGTCGCCTTCAACGGCAGCGATGCGCTGTTTTTCCTGTAGTTGGTCGACCGTCGAGATCAGGTCGCGATATTTTGCTGCCCGCTCATATTCTTCGGCCTCGGCAGTCTGTTCCATGCGCCGGCGCAGCGAACGCAACAAATCCGTGGGCCGGCCTTCGAGAAACAGCTTCACGTCGCGCACGGCTTCCTGGTAAATCTCGGGTGTCGTCAGCCCTTCTACGCACGGTCCCAGGCAGCGCTTGATGTAGTACTGCAAGCAGGGACGCGGATGGAAGCGAGTGAGGTCAACCTTGCAGGATGGGACCATGAAGTGGCGATGGATCAGGTCTACGATGCGATAAGCCAGGTTCGCGGGGAAATAAGGACCGTAGTAAGCACTGCCGTCCTTGCGCAGCCGCCGCGTCACGTAGACCCGGGGAAAGCGCTCGCCCAGCGTGAGCTTCACGTATGGATATGTTTTGTCGTCGCGTAGCAAAATGTTGAAACGCGGCTTCTTCTGCTTGATCAGGTGGTTCTCAAGCGCCAGGGCCTCTTTGTTGTTGGCTACGACGATGTAATCAACGTCCACGGCTTCCCGCACCAGGGAATCGGTCTTGGCATCCTCCCAACGCCCTTCGCGGAAGTACGAAGAGACCCGGCTACGCAGGTTGTTGGCCTTGCCAACATAGATGACGTCACCTTCGGCGTTCTTGTAGAGATACACGCCGGCGGATGCGGGCAAGCTGCGGATTTTTGCCTGAAGGTCCATTCCGTTGAGCTATTTTAGACGAGAGCGACGGTCGCCCACGGACCGTGGCACGATCCGGAACCAGACGGGAAGTTCGTTCCAATCGGAATCGTCGTACGTGTTACAATAGTGGCATATGAGTCATACATTAACAATACGTCTTACCGAGGAGTTGCTGGCTTGGTTGAAGGAGGTATCGCGCCGAACCGGCTTGCCGGTCGGTCGAATCATCCGTGAGCAACTGGAGAATGCCAAGTCGGAAAAACGAAATCAACGGTTTTTGCGGCACGCGGGAAAGATCAATGGGGCATCGGACTTGTCCTCGCGTAAAGGCTTCTCGCGGCGATGAAGGGAATCGCCGACACCGGTTTCATCGTTGCCTTCGGCAATCGTGGCGACAGCCACCACTTATGGGCGGTAGATTTTTCCAAGACGATTACTGAACCCTTACTTACCTGCGAAGCGGTTCTGGCCGAAGCGGCATTTCATCTGGGCTCGAGCGCGTACGTCCTCTCGCTGGTGCAAGACGAGATGCTTCGAATGGCATTTGATTTCGCCCGCAACCTCGATCAACTACGCGACCTCGCGCGCCGTTACGAGGATCGTAAGCCCGATCTGGCCGACTTGTGTTTGGTGCGCATGAGCGAACTTTATCCCCGGCATGCAGTGATCACGGTTGACGAGAACGACTTCCGGGTTTACCGGAAGAACAAGCGGGAAATCATCCCGACGATCTGCCCTCCACATGCATAAACCTGCACCATATAAAATTTCCTCAGTGGATATCGCCTTTGCACGAAAGTTGCTGTCCGCGTGCGCCTTGCTCATATCTCCGTAAATCCATAAGTGTCTATTGGTTAATAGGTTAGCGATCAATTCCGGCATTTCCCCTGTTGGCACCTTCCGTGCTCTTGTACAATGCGAACGCGAGAGAAGCCCTCCCCGGCTGACCGCGTGAACAGAATTTAGAATCAAAAGAAGTTGAGTTTCGCGAGATGGAATGAGGAAGGAGCCCTCCTAATGAATCGCACTTCGTTAATCGTTCTACTGGCGACAAGCATGGCGGCTACGGTCGGATGCGCTAGCAAGAACTATGTCCGTCAAGAGACCACGCCGCTGATCAACAAGACCAACGAACTGGATGATCTGACTGCCAAGAACACCAACGCCATCAAGGACGTGGATGCGCGCGCGCAAGCCGGTATTCAAGAGGTGAACGCCAAGGCTGCCGCGGTTGACCAGAAGGCGCAAGCCGCAGCTGACCAGGCGGGACAGGCGCAGACCCAGGCCGACAACGCCGTCCATCGCGTCGATTCGCTGCAGAACACCGTAGCCAATCTGGACAACTATCGCGTGGTCACCGAGACCGCGGTGCATTTCGGTTTCGACAAGGACAACCTGACCAAGACTGCGCAGGAAGCGCTGGACCAGCTCTCCGCCGACGTGGCCAATACCAAGGGCTACATCATCACGGTCGAAGGTGGTACGGATTCGGTGGGCGACGCGGATTACAACTATGCTCTGAGCGAGCGCCGTGCTGATTCGGTCATTCAGTATCTGGCGTCAAAGCACAGCATCCCGGCGCACAAGATCTATTTAATTGGGCTGGGCAAAGACAAGCCGGTCGAGCCGAACACTACCCGGGACGGACGCGCGAAGAACCGTCGCGTGGATGTCCGCCTCATGACCAATTCGACCGATAGCACGACTCCGGCGCAACAGTCGGCGCCGACTGCCGCGGCTCCGCCGTCGATGTAATTTGTCCGGCGAGGATTTTCACTAACAGCCGCTCCACTTCCCCCGTGGAGCGGCTCTTTTTTTGACCGGAGGTCTGAACCCAGACGTCGGATCTCGGACCTCAGACGTCAATGCTCGAGTTTTGGATTTGGCCGACGTCCGAGGTCTGATGCCCGACGCCGGTCTTCAGAGTTACAATAGATCGATGCGGCGACTGATTTTCCTCGTGGCAGCGTGCCTATGCCTGGTCGTTCCAGGTGCGGGGCAGAGCCAGAATGGCGAAAGGGACGGCAATCAAAATCAGCCTCCTCCACGCTCCGATCGGAACAAGGAGGCCGGGGAGAGTTCCAGCCGCGATAACCAAATCGACCTGAGCCCGCCCAGCAACGACGCCAAGGAGCATCCCAACAGCACTCTGCCTCGGGATGACTCAGACGATAATTCTTCCGGGGACGTACAGGAATTTCATACCTTCGATCCGCATCGGGCTTCGAAGGACATCGAAGTCGGCGATTTCTACTTCAAGAGGAAGAACTACCGGGCAGCGCTAGAGCGCTACCGCGAGGCACTGCTCTACAAGCCCCATGATGCCTTCGCCAACTTCCGCATGGCACAGGCCCTCGAAAAGCTCGCCCGACTCGACGAAGCTGCCGAGTGCTATCAGGAGTACTTAAAAATCCTACCCAATGGGCCGCAGGCAGAAGAGGCGAAGAAAGCACTGGAGAAAATCAAGGCGAACGCACCCTCGGAAAAGGATCAGGCCAAGCAATAGCCTGTCTCAAATCTCCACTGTCATCCTGAGCCACGGACCCGCTTTCAGCGGATGCGCGCCAGCTTCGTGGCGTCCCGCCGATCGGTCTTCACTCGGTCTCCCGCCTTGACCGGTACCAGGCTCGGAGCCACCACCTCGCACTTCACCCCCAGGGCGGTCAGCTGCCAATACAAAACGTATCCGCTGGGACCCGCCTCATAGCAGGCCTGCAGTTGCTCTGCCGGCCCCAGTCTCTTCACCAGTTTGCGAACCGACTCTTCTCGATTCGGAATGATCCCCAACGATCGAACCTCTCCGTCGGGCTCGGCAACCGCTATCGCAATCGTCTCGGCATGGACATCCAAACCTATAAATCGTATCGTTTTCATGGAACCGGTTCCTTTCCGCCTGTGGCTCTGCGTTGTTAGTTATTCGACTCACAATGTAACCCACGCACCGCGCATCGGGACCGGTTCACTCCATATTGACTAGCCCGGTTCGCAGTTTTGAGATGTTTACCCAAGATCTGCACCGGCTGAAAGAGTGGCTACAGCAGTGCCGGATCACCCCGGTAGCCATGGAATCCACGGGAGTGTACTGGATTCCACTGTTTCAGATCTTAGAAGAGGCAGGCCTCGAGGTATGCCTGGTCAACGCCCAGCATGTCAAGCACGTTCCGGGGCGCAAGAGCGATGTGATCGATTGCCAGTGGCTGCAGTATCTCCACTCGGTGGGGCTGCTGCGTGCCTCCTTCCGCCCGGAGGATCGAGTTTGTGTTATCCGCTCCCTGTTGCGTCACCGCGACAGCTGGGTGCAAATGGCGGCTGCGCACGTGCAACATATGCAGAAGGCGATCACCCAGATGAATGTGCAGATCCATCACGTGCTCAGTGACATTACGGGGCAAAGTGGACGGGCGATTCTCGACGCCATTGTTGCCGGAGAGCGCAATCCGGTGGTTCTGGCGCAGCTCCGACACTCGCGGGTACAAGCGAGCGAACAGGAGGTGATGAAATCGCTGGTGGGAGACTACCGGCGGGAGCATCTGTTTACACTGCGTTAATCTCTGGAAGCCTATCGTTACCAGCAAAGACTTATCACCGGCTGCGACGCAGAGATTGAGCAACAACTGCAAAATTTCGATGGCCATCTTCCTCCGGATGCCCCAGCGTTGCCGCCGGAGCGCTACCCTCACCCACAGCGCAAAAACGAGTTTCGCTTTGATATGCGGAGCGAGCGGTATTGCATTTTCGGTGTGGACCTGACCGCCATCCCCTCCAGCAATGCACTCACCGGCTACACCCTGCGGGCGGAAGTGGGAACCGACTGGTCCAAGTTTCGCAACCTCCAGGCCTTTGCTTCTTGGGCTTGCTCTTGCCCCAAATAATAAGAAGAGCGGAGGGAAAGTTCTCTTTGCCAAAACCCGCAGAAGTGCCAATCGCGTAAATCGCGCCCTGCGGCTAGCGGCCCAAACTTTGGAAAGGAGCACCTCCTATCTAGGCATCTTTTATCGCAAGATGTGCGCCCGCTTGGGAAGGCCTGCCGGGATTACGGCTACCGCCCACAAACTCGCACGCATCATTTTTCACATGGTTACCACCGGACGAGCCTATGGCGAAAGCATTTTTGCCGCCGAAGAGCAACGCCAGCGCAAGCATCTGGAAAGCAGCCTCAGGCGCAAGGCCGCTAAGTTGGGATACCAATTGATCCCCTTACCGCAAACGGCGTAAGAGGCGCTGCAGGCAGCATCGAAGTTGTTCATTAGGAGCGGAATCCTTTCGATTCGCTAGCGAATGGGAAGATGAAGTCGAAGGATCTCTATTATCGCCACAGCACATCGGTACTAGGGTTCCCGGTCAGTGACCAAGAACGAAGCAGCTCCGCAAGCCATCTGCCCTATTTCTCCACCCGAATAAAATCTCCGCTGGACGCATTCACCGCCACTCTCAGCTTGTAGTCGTCGCGACTCATACCGTAGATCACGTGCCAGATGAGCTCTCTCGTCGCCGAACTCCAATCGAGCACGTAGAGAATCGGCGTATCCGGGTCCTTGGCAACAAGTTTGTCGCCGCCATGTTTCTGAGCTGTTTCCAGCGCCTTGTCCGAATCGACCTTGAGGAAAGCGACGTCGAAAATCTGAGTGGAGGTATTGGTCGGGCTGTAGGTATCTTCCGTCCCGGGATTGATGCCACGGTCGGAGCTAACTTCGCCCGACCAGGTGTAGGCCTTCACGCCGTGTTGCAGAGGCGAACCGAAAGAGGCCCGCCATACCGCCGACTTTCCTTCCTTGCCCTTGGAGTCGTCCGTGATCATCGATTCGATGCGGTAGGGCTGGGCGTCGCGCGCCCAACCCCGCGCAGCGATATAAAGCTTCTGGAAGGCGGACCGTCCCGTAACGAATTCCGCAGGCTTGGGCTGAGGCTTCTCGACTGGCGCCGGCGTGGACGGTCCCGACGTACACCCAGTCATCATCAGCAACGCGAGCATTGCCATCAGCAACTTCTGCATAGCCACCTTCCTGTCAATGCGTATGAAATTTTGCAACCGGAAATGCCGGGGTTATTCTACTAGAGAGCACAATCCGGGGGGCTATGGATTCGTATCTAGAACGTCTGCGGGACGCGATTGCCAACGTCACTCAGAGCATAACGAATGACGAACTCACACGCCATTCCGAAGGGAAGTGGAGTCCCGCGGAAATCCTCGAGCATCTTTACCTCACTTACACCGGAACGGTTAAAGGCTTCGAACGCTGCTTCCAGGCAGGGAAGCCACTGGGCGGCGCTGCCACGTTCAAACAAACGGTGTCGATCGCGCTGGTAACCGAACTCGGCTACTTCCCAAAAGGCCGAAAGGCGCCCGAGCGAGCCTGCCCCAGGGGCATGCCGATGGAAAAAATCGTTGCCGACATCGGTCCCCAGATCGCCGCGATGGACAAAGTCATCGCGCAATGCGAGGAACGCTATGGCTCACGTATCAAGGTCCTGGACCACCCCATCCTCGGACCTCTGACGGCGAGGCAATGGCGGAAGTTTCATCTGGCCCACGGACGCCACCACGTGAAGCAATTTCGAGATTGCGAACAACCAAGAGCTGCTCCTAGCAGCCGGTCCGGTGTGTCTGGCAGACATTGACGGCTTAGGAGACAGAGTACTTTGAAACGACGCATCACTAGTAACTAAGTAGTAAAAAGCTGACAGCTAGACACACTTTCATCAGGAGATGACGCTGACGCCGTGACGCGCTGACGCGCTCTGGCCCAAAAAAATGCTGTGCTCGAGTGGAGTTGGCACTGGAGCTGCGGTGGACGTGCCTGCTGCTACTTTATCCAAGGCGCATCCCAGTTTGTCACCTGCATTTGCGTTTCGCATTTAAGGAGCCGCTTTGAAAGTCGCCACCTGCATGACCCAGCCGCCCGAGGTCATCGTCGCCGTCGCGTTGTAACTCCCCGTGGCGTTCACGATCTTGTCTTCCGAGATCCCGCCGAACGAGTTGATCACCCGGCTGGTAAATCCACTCCCCGCCGCCGTAAAGGTGGTCACCGGATTGCCCGCTCCGACAATCAGCTCGTTGGCCGAGGTCGTGGTCGCCGAACCGCTGTTCGCTGTCGTCCCCGCCCCAGTCCCCGCCGAGGTCACGTCCAACGGATTGCTGGTACTCAGTCCGCTGTACTCCATCACGTTTACATTGGGCCAGGCCGCGGTCGTGTTGAACGTCACCGTCACCGTGTTGCTTCCCCCAATGATGTTCGCAGCGTAATACAGCGCCGAACTCAGTCCGCTGGCCGTAGCGGGGCCCACCGCCAGAACGTAGGTATTTTTCTGGCTGTCGGTCACCGAACTGACTGTCGAAGTTGTATCTCCCCACATCACCGCCACTACGTTCATGTTTCCCGCCGTCTGGGCCACGGGATAAGCCACGGCCAGCGATGCGCCAGTCTTCGCCGTTCCAGACTTCACCTGCACGAACGCGATCGTGCCGCCGCCTCCCGAAGAAGTGTAGGTGTATCCGCTGGGCCGAGTGCCGCTTTGGCTGTCCGTGTTGGCCACTACCACGTTCACCGCACCGGCCGCATGCGCCGGGGCTGTCGCCGTGATCGACGTGCTGCTCACCACCGTCACGCCCGTCGCAGCAGTCCCACCCAGGCTTACTGTCGCGCCCGCCAGAAAACCCGTGCCGGTGATGGTCACCGGCGTTCCCCCCGCCGTCGTTCCCGAGGTAGGCGAGATCCCGCTCACCGTCGGCGCCGGATTCCCCGGGGGCGGCGGAGGCGGGTTGGTATTCAATTGCGAAAGCGGGATAAAGCTGAAACTGCGAACGAACATGTAGCGGGTGATGTTGGGGGTGGCAAGACCACCCCAGCCAGTGCTGTTCGTTCCCCAGTGGTTGATCATGGCGAAGGCGGGAGTTTGCGGGACGACGCCAGTGTGCGTCGACACCAGCACGCCATCCACATAGAAGTTGATTGAAGTCGGCGTCCACACGCATTTGTAAGAGTGAAAACCTGCCTCGGGTGCGAAGGCCGCTTGCGTCGAGGTCGATTGCTTCGTGGTCAGTCCCGCCCAGGTTGTCCACCAGAGCGTACCGGGGTTCTGTCCTTCAATCTCCGGGCTGTCGATCTCTGTCTGTGACTTGTTCACAAACACGAAGCCCGAGCTGATCTGGCCGGAGACGGCTACACCGGATCCCGTGGGAGTGCTTGAAGTCGAAGAAGCGCGCATGACCCACTCATAGGCTCCGAAGCCGAGGGCCTCTTTGGACTGCAGCTCACCGCCGACCGAGGAGATCGCGCCGGTCGAGGTGTAGGTCTGCGTGACTTTGATGCGCAGCATGCCGGAGGAGAAGTCGAGATACGAAGGAACGAACTGGCCTCCACCAGGAGCGGACCAGTTGGAGGGGATCCATTTAGAAGTGTCGAGCGACCCACTTGAAAAATTGTCGAAGAACGTCGCGCCAGCCGGAGCCACCGGCGCGCTGGCATGCAACGTACCGTTGACGAGGAAAAGAATTGCTAAGACTAAAACGACCATCCTCATGGTAAAAACCTCTCTCGTGTACAGGAGATGGGGATTCGCGAACCAATCCCTTATGGCCAGAGGGACTGCGGGGCCTTGGGAACGCTCAAATTTCCGCTTGCAGAGTTCTTGAAGACTTACGCTCGACGTGCCAGTTCGACACCCAGCGGCTGTCTACCCGAAAGAAGGGCACAGGTGGACTACTCCGCTCACTATTCACTTCTTATGATGAAACCTAATGCCACGTCCGTAAGGCAGGAAGACGCGGCTGAACTGGAACCCGGGGCGGTTGCTGCAACAGTATTTCCCGAGTCCACAACAAGACTCGGACAGAACCATGTAGACGAAACAGCAGCCCGGGCATAGTAGCAAAAATTCCACTAAAAGTTTTCCACAGGCAGTCCTGAACCCCGCCACCGGCAGGCGATTTGGTCCATAGGGGCAGCAGACAGTCCGATTCCCTGGGGAGAACTGACCACCCCGCTGGCCTGACCGGAACGAGCAGTTAAGGTTGAGGCGAACTTCGCAGGCTGCGTCTAGTTTGGGTGCACAATTTCGGGGAAATGTGACTGAACCAGCTAGGAGCCAAAAAGGGGTGGCGCTAGGGCCTTAGTGTAATCGGCCTAGCACCTCATGAAGGAGCAATTCGAACTGCGGCCTAAATGGCTCGACCTGACACTTCGTGGGATATTGCTCGTTTTTTCTAATTGGCTGATGGGCATAGAGGTCCGCCAGCTTTCTCAATCCGCTCTCCAGATGCTCCAAGTTATCCTTGAGGCTTTTTCCTGCATTTGCAGTCACCTCTGCGAAGCTCTTATGGCCGAAGACTGGAGGAACATGATTGAGGACTGTTCTCATGAGAAGTAAACAGGCAACAACATTCCCATGGTAGAAGCTTGAGTTTATTTCTCTGCAGTACCCCGTCAATTTCGTGGTATCAAATTGCCCGGACGTCACCTTACTGAGGCCTTCAATCAATTGTGGCGCGACCAAAGATGTTCGTGGGGGCGTGAGACCAGCTGGCGCTGGGTCGTTTAATTCGGCATCGATGTCAACGCACGCTGCGTCGAGATGCGCTTTGGACTCATAGACATCGTAGATGGATTCGATGTTGCTCGGTACCAGTTCGAGTTGTTCACGTACGTCGCTTGATCGGAGACCCCTGCTTAAAGCCTTTATGTTAATCAACAGATACCGGTAAGACTCAATCGAAGAGGTGTGTGCATCGGGGTCGTCACTGGGGCCCGCATAAGCGGAGATGCGAGAGGCCGTTCAGAAGTTCACGAAGCTTTGCCTTTCGGTTTCCCTCCCGAGTTGAGCTACCCGTGGCGGTCTTCATTTTTTCCAGCTCTTCCTTTACAAGTTTGATTGCAAGGATGCGAAACGCACCCTCAACCAATATCTCCGAGTGGAAATTCTCCTTATCTGGCTGACGCACACTGAAGTGCGCTACCCAATCAAGGGCTTCACCTACGGCCTTCGGTGGAGCCGGAACTCTATATTCCTCGCCGTCGAGATAAACGGTTGCGACCTTCTGAAGGAACCCGTCTTGCTTAGACCCGCGCAATTGTGATTGCTCGATGACGGGTTTTGTGTTCGGGGTCATTTTCCGCACTCTGATCGCGCACCTTTTTATCGTACCAGCCTCCACTGACATACCGGTGTAGCCAATGAGCAGGATCAGCAGGACGCCTCTCGCGATGCGCCATGTTTTTGGCCAGCGGTGACTGCGTTCGATAAGCGCGACTGCAGCCCATGAAACAGCGAGAACGAATCGTATCACTGCTCCAACATATCACTCCGTCAACGCCACTCCAACTTCACTCCACTCCCCCCGGCCCGCGCCCGCGCGCTTCAACTCAACGCCAACTCAAACCAACATCAACTCAACCCATCACCAGGGCGCGTCAGTCCCAACTCAGCTCAAGCTCGAGCTCCACGCGAGCACAGCATTTGTTTTTGGGCAGAGCGCGTCAGCGCGTCCACGGCGTCAGCGTCATCTCCTGATGAAAGGAACATTGATAGACTCGCGATTCTATCTCCTCAGGATATAGAACGCAGTTTATGCGGTGCTTGGGCAAGTTCACTCCTCACGGAGCAAGACCATGGGATCAATCGACAAGGCGCGTCGTGCTGGAATCCACGCAGCGATTAAGCCCAGCATTGCCATGGCGACCACAACGCCCGCTAATACTAGGGGATCCCGAGGAGTTGCCTCATACACGATGAAAGCAAGCACCCGACTCGCCAGAATTCCTAGCAGCAGCCCGGAGGCCGAACCAAAAGCTAGCAACCGGAAGGCGCGTCCCAAGGCTGCCTTTAACACTTCCTTACGCTGCGCGCCTAGGGCAACGCGAATGCCCAACTCGCGCAGCCGCTTGCTGACGGAATATGCTGCCATCCCAAAGATGCCCGTGATCGCCAGCAGGGCCCCCATTCCGCCCATCGCACCCAGCGTGATCGTTGCCATCTGAGCGGGAAATAGGACGGTGACCATTTCGTCGTAGCGAGTTTCCTTGTCAACCGGCAGGGCCGCATCCAAGCGGTGCAGAGTGTTCCGTATCGCCGGGCCCAAAACTCGGGGGTCCCGGTTCGAGCGCACGACCAGAAAGGCGCTGCTGGAAGGTGATTGCAGAATGGGAAGAAACATCGCCCCATGGGGATCTTCCGTCAGACTGCTGTACTTCCCGTTTTCCGTGATGCCTGCCACTTGTACGCGAGTTCCATCCGGCATTTTGAAATAGCCGCTGATTGCATTTTCGGTGGAGCCGAAAAGTTTGCGCGCAAATTCGCGATTCACGATCGCGACGCGCGGAGCATTCTTATC
>Ga0207116_10294_pt1 | contig 12936 bp, 9 predicted proteins | sample Alteio_BWMinHeat_44_FD_153550 | JGI IMG/M metagenome (GOLD analysis project Ga0207116, IMG submission 153550) | Enriched cells from forest soil in Barre Woods Harvard Forest LTER site, Petersham, Massachusetts, United States -... | ecosystem: Environmental > Terrestrial > Soil > Temperate forest >... | reverse complement strand
CGGCTCAACCAAAGTTGGCGGGCTCATTCTTGCCGCCAATTGGGCACCGGAGCGAGCCAAGTGGTTTCTTGATGTCAGCCTTTCCGCGCATGACTTCGTGACGACGACAGTTGAGGAGTCGCCCACCGGCGATACCACCGCGAGCTTTCAATCCAAGTTCTTGAGGTTACGTGCGGCGGTCGGTGGTTTTTATGACTTCAGTGCCGCCCCAAGTAGCGTTAGTCGTCTGGCTCTTGGCGCTGGATTGGCGCACATTCGACTACCAACTTTGGTGGTCATCGATTCGGTCACCGGTGCCGCCGACCTAGCCGAACAAGCCGCAACCGGACTGCTCGTAGCTTTCATCGCGGAACGCGCCCTCGGTACTCATCACATCATCGGTGGACGACTCAGCGAAGTGCCCTTTACATTAGGATCATCCCCCAAAATCGTCGCCACCGACGCAGCACTCTATTGGCGCTACCTCTTTGGCAAGAATCTGTATACGGAGTTGGGGGGCGCCGCGGCTCGGGACGCGGCGAAAGTCAGTATTGACTGTCAATCCATCAATGGCTGTACCAGCCCGAGCACGGCAACCGTCACCCTACTGCAGGCTCGGCTTGGCCTTGGTCTACGTCTCTAATGGTTGACGGCTCCCGCGTCGGGGCCGCGCCCGCCGTCCCCCCATTGGCAGCAGCTATTGACGGACGGCTCACTCAGGGCCTACTGCGCTTCCCCTTCAAGTTCGGTTTTGCCCGCGAAACGCGGTCTTTAACGCACTCTACGGGTTACCGAAGTAGGCCCCAAAGTAGCACACGAGCAATAAGTCGCGCTTGTCGAACGGTCAGGAGGCGGAAAGGGGTCAGGCTGCCTGTCCTCCCGCTGGAATCAGCGTTAAGGAAAAAGAGCCGCATCGGTTAGACGCCGATTCGCCAAATGACCGGCGCCCCACAAGATCCAAAAGATCGGCGTCACGCCGACCATGCTGTCGTTGGCCAACCCCACCCCAACAAAGCCAAGAAAGGCTGCAAAAAATGCCGCGGCAAGTCCCCGTGCGGACCCAGGCGCTGGTCCACGACTCAAAAGAACGACTGATTGCCAGGAGTAGGCGGCAAACATTGCCAAAAGTAAGAAGAGCGACGTGTTTCCGGAGAGATGGGCGAACTGTAAATAAAAGTTGTGTGGCTTATCGATCAAAGTTTCCGCCGCCCCGAAGGCCCGCAGAAACCCACCGAAATCGCGGTTAGGATAGTCGAGCACGAAGGTACCTGGTCCTTGTCCAAGCAGCCAAGTGCGACGAAGGAGCGGCAGCGTCCGAGCCCAAATAAATCCGCGCAGACCAAATGCCGTCTCTGATACTGGCAGTGAAAGGGTCGCTGGAACTTCGGGCGTCAGGAGCGCGCGGCGCGTTAGGACACGAAAGCCTTGTGGAGTCGACGCCACTTGGAGCTTTAAGCCCTGGTTGATGACCGTCACAATATGGTAGCCCTGCAAAGTCGACGGGATGAGCCTGTACTCGCCGTAACGTGCCGATGTCGGCCACGACTGTTCACCATTCGAACTCAGCGGCAGAGGTCGATTGGCATCGTCTCGAAATTGCATTGCGCCATCCTCGACCCGCGCAATGATCAGCTCGGGTCCACCCAGCGCCACGTGGAATAGTCCGTCAATAGCCTCGACATGCGTGTAGGGCAAAGTCGAAGTTGGCGCCGATGAAAACCGCTCCACCGGATCGCGAATGGTGGTTGCCAGGTGGGGCGTTAGGAGGACTTCGCCCAAAAAACCGCCCAGCAAACCCAGGAGCCAGGGCCAACTTCTCCTGAGACAGCGACGTGCCAGCAGCGCCAAGATGATCAGGGACGCAACACCTGCGGCCCAAAATCCGGCCCGGCTGTTACTAGCAAGTAGCAGGGCAAACGATCCATTCGCCAAGGCGAAGGCCGCCAGACGAGCTTGACGCGTGCTAGCCGCCAGTGTCAGTGCCGCGAAAAGTGGGACAATCATCGCACAGTAAGAGCCAAGATAGTTCGAGTTTCCAAACATGGCAGCTGCCCCGGCGTGCGCGTCGCGGGCTAAATTCAAGTCATTGCCCACGCCCAACCAGTATTTCTTCATGCCAGCATCCAAAAGGAGAGAGTGGCCTCGCAATTCCGATACAGCGATGATGCTCATAACAGCCGCTGAAATTCCCAAGCCAGCGATGAGCCACTGCAGGTCGCGGACCCGCCAGATTGAAAGGGAGGCGGCGACAAAGAGGACCAAGTACGACATTAGTACCGGCAGTCCTTCATTCAGACCAGGCGACCCCATCAAGATGAATTCAGGGTAGCGAGACCGAATCGAGGAGGCGATAAGAAAGGCCGTCAAGCCACCGACCGGCAGCAATGGAACGGTAGGTACAAGGGCCGTTTTCCTGGCGACAGCTCCGGCGAACGCCAGGATGACAATGCCGGCACAAAAGGTCACGACCACCGCCTTGCACCAGGCGAAAAGATCGGTCAGAGGCTGAGCGTAACTTAGGGCGATCAAAGATCTCGGCAGATCAAATTCAACATGCAGGCGCGCGAGGAGCGGCACAACGGCCGTGACGGTGAAGATGCTGATTGCGATCGCCAGGATGAGGCCAAAGTCAATCGCACGGTGAACACCCGACTCCCGTCCAGTCAGCGCCTTCACGGGTCAACGTAAAGCGGCGCATGTGGATCAGGCAAAGTCGGCACGCCAGCTGGCAGAGTATAGGCATTCGTGATGGAATAAAAACCTGAAGTCACCGGCGCGATGCCATGACAAGTCCCGTCAAAGAATGAGGTCTGCGGCGACACGGTTCCACTGGTTTCAGTACCAAGTGCACGCACATATCCCGTGCCAGTCGCGTAGACTGAATTCTTGAGCGGAGCGGCTGGAATCACGCAAGAACCTGTACAATTGCCGTTGACGAAGTAGCAAAAACAACCGGTCCCAGTCGTACACAAGCCGCCCGCATATTTGCCGGTGCTCATATCCAAGGTGATGATGCCGTCATTGCCATTCGCAGGTGAGCCGAAAGCGACTATTGCTGAAATTCCTCCTGATACCGCCGATAACGACAAGAGGTTGCCGATCCTCGCATTATTGGCGTCGTACACCGAATAGCCTTGGCCACCAGAAGGGCTCGTGCCGTTGGTGCCATTGGCTCCCGCTGCGCCAGCTGCGCCAGCTGCGCCGGCTGAACCGGCTGGACCGGCTGGACCGGCTGGACCAGTCAAATTCACTTTCGTCCAACCGGTGGCCGAGCAATACATAAAAGTAGCTTGATCCTGAGAGTAGATCGTCCGACCGATGTCGGCCGTTCCACAGCTAGGTAGGGGCATGCCACTGACAACCGTATAGAGAGCCTCATAAAGTGAACTGGTGTCTTGTAGCTGCGTCGCTACGACCGGCTGGTCAAAGATGGTGACCTGAAACCAGCCGAAGTATTGGGTGCCGTAGAGCAAGCGTCCGTTCGCAAGAGTCAGCGTCGAAGCCGGCACCACACCGGCGAGGCGTTGACCCGTGGCTTCGACCTGCACGCGGAAAACGACGGCCATCCGTGGTATCAATGCACCGACATCGATCAAGGAAGCGCTCGCGGGGAGAGAGAGAGCCAAAACCATTGGCTTGGCAAGGTCAATCGGTTGCGATGACGACACCATGACCGGCGCCGCCGCTTGAACGACGTTGGTGCCGCTTGGGACGCCCGCTTCGGTGGTAAGTTGCGCGGCGGCGACGGCCTGGCCCTCCTGCAAGGAAATATCAGTGGCTACCGCGATCGCGCCCGGTGGAAAGGCGATCGAAACGTCTTTGATATTGCTGCTCGCACTCGCCTGGACAATCTGCGACTGAGTCGAATTGGGCGCGAGGGTCGACACCAAAACACCACCCTTGTCGGCTTTGGCCGGCAAAACTGATCCGTCAGTTGGAAAGACGATGGCGGCACGCGGCGCCAATGTCCGTTCGGATCGACTTTTGCCACCGCAGAAGACGAAGCTAACAGCGGCGCTCAACACCCAAACGACCTTGGCGTTCTTGCGTGAAACCAACATGCCCGGCCCTCACAGTGGGAGCATTCATTGACTAACAATGAATCAATGTTCTATTCTCACTGATCGCACTCTGAGCGTCAAGAAGTCGTCAACATGACGTGCCTCAAAGCGTAAGAGCGGCGCTGAGCATCAGCTCAGCGCCAAAGCTCGAACGCTTATGATTCACCGCCGCACGCAGATCGTCCTTGGCGGCTGCCGTCTGTGCGGCAGCGACGCCAGGTTTAAGCGATTGGTCGAGCTCCTGGACGCTCGGTTGACCGAGAAACGGCACGAGGAGTAGGGCATTACCTCCGATGATCACTCGCCCAATCGTGTAGGAAGTTCCCACCCCTAAGCGCAAGGACAAGGTCGTCAGTGACGACTGCAAACTGGCAACGGGCAGCGTCGGATTGGTTCCTTGCCGAGCGGCGTCATAGGTAACTTTCGATTGATCAATATCCAAGCCTAAGGTGCCGCTCATCGCCAATCCGCCCATTGACCAAAGGACATATGCAACATCACCACTAGCCCCATAAGATGTGGCCGATGTCTTGCCAGCGGCATCAATTCTGGGATCTGAAGCATCATAATCGACAGTCAAGTTATCGGCAGGCAGGAGGTGGACAAAGAGTCTCGGCACCAGTGACAGATCTTGATCGACAGGAATATGCACCGCCAGTTCGACACCGGCTGTTGCCGAGGTGATTTTGCGATCCTGGTGCCAGATGGGTCCTTGACGAGCGATCTCTGCACCAAGGTCATACGCAGCAACATGATACTGAAAAGGCAGGATTGGGGTGTACAGATAGCCCGCTTCGAGGGTCAAATGCTGAGGCGCAGGCTGACTGGTTTGGCTAGGCTGATCCTCCTCGTCGAGACCATCTAGTTCTTCTATGGCCTCTTCTTCGGCGACGGCGGCCGCGATTTCTTCTTTCGAGGCCATGGTTGCCAGATCGTTGGCTTTGGCCTTGAGCTTGAGCTTGGCAGAATCGACCCGCATGCCGTCCATCAGCAGTTTCTTTGTGGATGGCTTGACTTTAACGCCAGACAAACGGTGTTGGAGACGCCGAATCGTACCGCAAGCTACTTGGGTGCTCTCGGCATTGAGAAAACATACCTTATCTCCAACTTCTAACCCGTCGGCTCGACCAGCATCGATGATGGCGTAGGGTTTTTTCTTGCCCAGATGGATGATCGTTGCGGCTGTCGCGACCCCCGGTGCGAGGCACCAACCAATGGTCGACAAGACCAGGGCGACATGCAGCGATTTGATAGCATCTCCCCCTAATTTTTACTCAATACATAATAACAGATGACCCGAAACTTGGCGCCGTTGCGCGTCGAGGATCGACGTGAAGGAGCACCTCGTCCCGTCGTGTTACAGCTAGTAAGGACAGATAAAAAGTTAGTTTTTTGAGATTCTTTGACAGGGCCTCGACGCTGAGCTGATGCAAGGTCAATGAACCGCAAATCGCCAAGGGCGAGGGTGAACGACAAAGGGCCCGGCGCTGCCGGGCTCCAGCCATAAAGATTTGGGAGAAAGATCAATGGGCGACGCAGCGCTTACCCTTCGCCGCTGACCAATAAAGTTTGAACTTGATCCGCGGATGTCTCCGCCACGCTTGCGGCTTTGCGTTGGGCTTGACGGCGGCCTTGCGCTTTCAAGTGCTTGGCCGCCACCAATTCAATCAGTTCTTGGCGAGTGACACCGCATTTCTCATCGCCAACATCAACGGTGAAGATAGTCCCTTCAAACTCTTTGCTGTCGAGCTCGAAAATGCGCAGCATGCAACACCTCTTTCGTTTTTGCATCGTGGGATGGCCCCACATTGAATGTGACAACGGCAATAGCAGGAAGTACGCCAGCCCCCGTGAGCAATGCAACACCCCTAAACTTAAGGTCTAGAAAGAGACCTCGGTGTTTAACCTCTGCACATTGCCAAGCGCTTAGTCACAGATATAAATATCAGGGTCCAGCATCTTGATGCCCACCCCCGAAGCGTCGTACGGGCTTTGCCGCCGCGTCAAGTCGACACGATTTCTGTCACGAGAATCTAGAGAGTCTGGAGAAACGCGCGGATCTTACTCGATGGAATCGTCACACGATACGACCCATTGGGCAACAGAACGGCGCCAAAATTCTCCACAAGGTCCTCCCTGCCTTGGGGCGGACGATGCTGCGTCGGTGACAACTCGGGGGCGTCAAGCCACGGTGCCAACGCCTCGTCATTCACCTGAGCCACCGCCAAGATCTTCTGGTTGAACATCGGCACATCTTCAACCGACCGGGGTGCGGGCAAACTGTTTGGCAACGAAAAGGGTTGATTTTGACCATCATCGGCAGCTTGGGAAAACCCAGGTTGAGCGGCTGAAATAGGCTGCGGCCGCCGCCGAGCCTTTTCAGACTTGATCGCCGGAGTTGCCGCAAAACCTTTCGTTGGTCCCGACTCTGTCGGTGGCTTCGCCCAGGTCACCGCATCGGGCAGTCCGTCTCGGCGGCGCAGTACTTTGATCATGCCGTTGGCATGCGAACGACTCAACATGCGTTGAAATTTCCTTAGGAAACGGCGGTCAGTGGCTGTCAAAAACATGAGGTCGCAAAATGCGGCGCACTGCAGCGCGGGACCAGGGGGGCACTCTAGCACAGCCTGGCGCCAAAGGGACCTTGGCCATGCAGGCGCCCGCCCAATTCGTCGGCATAATATTGAATAAGCTAGAATTTTCGGATGTTTCCGACCACCAGAGGCGCCGCGGGCGCGCTCCTATCCCCACCCCGGGCCGATTTTATAAAAAGCGAATGGAGTCGGGCTAAGTAAGCCTACGAGAGTGAACTTCGGCGTATTTGGCACCTGCGTCGCGAGAATGAGGGTTGACCTTCCGCCTGGCAAACCTTAACGGTACTGCGAGGCATTAACCTTGTTACTCAGGAGTCATGACATGGCAAACGCAAGTTCGACTGGTTTCAATGACTATGTGCTTCTTGGTCATAGCGGCCTACGCGTGTCGCCACTTTGTTTGGGCACGATGACATTTGGAACGGAGTGGGGTTGGGGCAGTCCCGAGGAAACGGCTGAGTCGATCTTCAATCACTACCTTGAGGCCGGTGGCAACTTCATCGACACGGCCGATATGTATACCAATGGTAAGAGTGAAGAGTTACTTGGCAAATTCCTTGCCAATTCAGGCAAACGCGAACGCGTCGTTCTCGCCTCCAAATACACGTTTAACGGCGCCGCAGGCGACCCCAATGCCGGCGGCAATCATCGCAAGAATTTGCTTCGCGCGATCGACGGCTCACTGAAGCGCCTGAGGACCGATTACATCGACCTATACTGGATGCATTGCTGGGATGGTTTGACGCCGGTCGAGGAAGTAATGAGCACGATGGACGCCCTCGTGCGCGCCGGCAAGATTCGCTACATTGGACTGAGCGATACACCCGCATGGTACTTAACGCGCGCCCAGACGACCGCTGAATTCAGAGGTTGGGAAAAAGTCTGTGCGCTGCAGCTTGAGTATTCCCTGATCGAACGCAACATTGAGCGCGAACATGTACCGGCCGCATTGCATATGGGCATGGGGATTTGCCCCTGGAGCCCGCTCGGCGGCGGCTTCTTAAGTGGCAAGTACCAGAGGACCACCGGCACGGTGAAAGGCGAGGGGCGCCTGATAGCGACACAAAATGACCCGATTTTCAATCGCTTCTCCGACCGCAATTGGTCGGTGCTTGGGGCGCTCACCGAAGTGGCCAAGGAGCTGGGCAAGTCGCCAGCCCAGATTGCTCTGAACTGGGCGACGAAGAGACCGGGTGTCGCCTCGACCATTATTGGTGCCACGAAAATACCGCAACTTGAAGATAATTTAAAAGCGTTGACGTTTGACCTACCGCCATCTTTGGCCAACAAGCTTGAACTAGCTAGCGCACCTGCGCCTCAGTTTCCCTACACCTTTTTTCAGCCGGCCAATCGCGACCGGATCAGCGGCGGCATGAGAGTCCATGCCGAACCGACTTGGTTTCGGCAGTGATCCGCTTGCCGACGTCTTGACAGCACCGCTCAAGCGGCTTGCCTGCGGCTCGAACCTTTGGGTTGATGCCAGTTAAGCAATGCGCTCGTATAGCATTTCTTCATCGTCATCGATGTCGACGATTGCCGCTGGCGCGACCTCGACGCGTGCCACTGGCAATTCTGGCGTCACAAGTGGAGGACTAAAGGTGGCCGGGAAGTCGGCGGTTGGCTCTAGCAACCGAACCTTCGCGGCAAACCGCACTGCTTTAGCAAAGGTGCCACCGGACCACTCGCTCGCCTGATCAAACCAAGTCAGAGACTTCGCGAGTTTTTGCCACCTCAAAAAGGCTAGGCCAACGTTGAAGGCAACGCGTGCCATCATGTCTTGCCGTTGCAGGACGCCGAGGGCGGCATGATACGACGCGATACCTTCATTGAATTTACCCGCTCGTACGAGCGCGACACCGCGACCGTTCAAAATCCCGGCCATCGAGATCGCGACGGAGTCGGCTCCGGTAGGGCGCAGTCGCAATGTACCTGCTGCCGCTTCCGCCCCAAGTGTGGCGAGAGGATCTTGAGGATCAATTTGCAAGCTGTCGCGGAACGCCTTCTGGGCGGCTTCGCGATTGCCTTCACCTAACGCAATTTCACCGATGAGGCAGAGGCGTCCCAGATTTTGCGGTGAGAGTTGGTGAGCCGCGTTGAACTGCACCATCGCCTCGGCCACTTGCCCTTGGGCATAAAGTGCCTTTCCCAACTCGTAAAGGGCAATGACGCATTGGCTATTATGCTGGAGAAGATTGCGCAAAATTCCTTCGGCATTGCGGGCAAATCCATGGGCCACCAAGCGCCTGGCCACAACGATGCCAAGGGGAACAGGGTCGGGACCACTGGCCAAAGGTCCCCGGAGCATGCTGACGGCCTTCTCGCCATCCTCTTCGGCCAGTTCCATGACACCATCAATCAGTGAGCTATGTCGACGGTACCAATTTGATTTGGCTGCCAAGGCGAGAAAGGTGTCCCGAAGCACCTCGAGTGTCACTGTATCAGGCAAATGCGTTGTACAGGGCAGTTCATCCAGCAGACAGTAGTCTGCCGGCACCAGTTTCTGACTGACGATTAGGATAGGGGTGAATTCATGGACCGGGTGCCGGCGAATACGGTTCAGGAGCGAGAGGCCCGACCCTTCTCGCAGGGCCCAGCCCATGACGACCCCGGTATAGGGCGTTTCGAGGATCATTTGCCATGCTTGCGCTGCATTGGCGGCCTTGTCGACCACCCCTAGCCCCAAAGGCATCAGCGCGCTCGCCACCTCATAGGCATGATCGACATTCTCGTAGACAAGCAGTATTGACAAAATTGAGCTCACTCTTTGCGCTTACGGGAAGTTCCGTCTCTCCATGTATCGGAAAATGTCGACGAGGACTTAGCGGCCCCTCGACCGCCGGTAGGTTCGCCGACAGTTCTCCAGAAAAACGCTCAATGTTGCGTGGAGTGATCATCGACTAGAGCTCGAACGAATGGTGCAACACGCCAAAACAAAAGATGAAATTATTTGTGACCGGGGCATCCGCCGCGCCCGTGAACCCTAACTGGATTTGATCTCAGGGAAAATTGGGCAGTTTGGCGCACCCCCCAAGTCAGTCGACGACTCCCCACGAAATTTAACCCAAAGTCTGCCTGGAAATCAGCAACCTAGGTCGCCCGTTCATCTTTGCCCACGACTAGTCCGAAGATAAATGGAACGCAGACTCAAGCCGTTAGAGGAACACGCCATGGCGACAATGAACGGGTTTCGCAGCATTACCTTCCTCTGCAGCCTCGGGCTCGCCAACGCTTGTTCCAGCGACGTCAAAATGCAGGGCGAGAGCCGACGAGCCGGGATGAACTCGCAGGACGCGACGCCTCCGCCGGCGATGGTGGCGGCGGCAGCGCTGCCGCCGACCTCCAAGAGCCTCTCTACAATCGAAGCCTTGTCAAAGGATCACGAGGGCTTCTCCGAGGTTTTTAGTTATCCAAGTACCGAGGCATTCACCCAAACCTTTAGAAATCCCCTATCCCCCTTAAGTTTGCCGGGACCATTCAGCTGGCTACCTGGCGCGCCAAAGCAGCAAACGCTCACCGTCCCGGCTGCGGGTCCGCAAACCAAAACGTTCACGAAGACAGCGCCACAGCAATTCATCGATACCAATAGCGGTGGGAAAATCGTCGTGATCGCCGGCCTAGATACCACAGAAACATTTGCCAAGGACCCGGTTAAGACGCAACGCGCCCAGGCGGCCTTGGACGAATTGGCGCAGGATCTCTTCAACTACCCCTTGGTGTTTATTGAGTGTGGGTTTGAGGATGCCAGCCCAAGTACACTGCAAATGAAGGTCACTCAAAAGGGCAACCTCTCGCTGGCTCAGTTCCAAGCAAGCATCAATACGGCCGCGCAGCAGATTTTTCTCACCGACGCGGCAGGGGTCAAAAAAGAGTTCCGTAGCCTCGCCATTTGTATGCAGTTGGCTGGTGCCTACATCGGGCCGGCCGACGTCAGGGTGCTAACGCTGCTCACCGACGCACCCAATTGTAAAAATAACAGTAACCAGGATGCAGCCGATTGCAATGTCACAACAGATCAACAGCCAGATAATGCTTTTTACCTGTGGGACAGTGGCACCGCGGTTACCGACGGCTTCACCGTCAATGGACTTGGAGTTGCCAAGAACTTAAGCGTGATGGGCGCCGTTTACCGGATCACGGATGGTGACTGCGGTCTCTACCAGCCCTCGGTCGCTGATCTTCCTGAGCCGAGCTACGTCGGTTCGAGTCAATACTCCGGCGCCATTGATCATGGCCTCAATATTCTTTATCCATTAGGCGCGGGCCTGCCGGTTGCCGGTTACGGCGCTTTAACCGGCGACATGTGTTCTGGGGATTACGGCATCGGAGCGATGAAAAATCTGGCCATCGTCGCGGAGAATCTCCGGGATAGGCGAGTGCGCTTGTCTTCACCTTTTGACATTTTCACGAGTGATCCCCAATACAATTTGGCCATCTCAGCCAACGGCGCACCAGCCGGGAACGATGTTCGAAGCAACGCCGTCGCTGTCGCCAATGCACCTGGGTCCGTCACGGTCACCTACTATGAAAACAACAATTACAACAAATCAACGTATAGCGGCCTCCTGGCGCCAGCGCCCGATGTGAACTTGCCGGTGACCATGTCTTGGTCCGGCGGCTCGGCACACTGCGCCCAGGTTGGCTCGATCGCGAGCGGATTACCGGCGAACACGGCCTGCGCCTATGCCAACACCGATTTTATCGTCTCCTTAGCCGCACTGCCGGCTACCGATCCAATCACCAAGAAGACGGTGCCGGTTAGTATTGCTTATACGAATGCTGTACCAAAGATAAATCCCTACCAATTTTCAGCTGCCGATCCGATCATTCTTGACAGCATCGCATTTCAGCCGCCCGCCAATGCCAACGTTGGCACGCCAATAACTTCGCCCAGTACCGATGGCACGACCGTCACCCTCACCTTTGCTAACTATTTGCCGCCGGGCAACTACGTCGTCAGTTACATCGTCAATGACGCCCAAAAATTTCCGCTCGGGCTGAGTCCGGTACCTGGAGCGGGAAATGTGGTTTGCTACCTCGATCCTGGTACGGCAAGTATCGGTGGCGACGGCGTTCTGGTCGTGACCAATGCGACCCCTTGCGGTCAACCTGACAGCACCTCAGTGTCCTTTCGTGGCAACGGCACCAGTGTTGCCCAGACCTTCAACGTCGCGGTCAAGACCCAAGTCGCACCCAAGGCCATTTTCACTCTCAGTAAACCGCTGGATCCGGGGACCGTCGTTTTAACTTTTCTGTTACCGGCAGCGACGGCGCCGCGTAGCGGCGACGACTTAAAAGGTACCGTCGACGGCTCGATCCTCACCCTGAATACGCCGCTCCTACCTGGTGAAGGCGTGAAGGTCGACGCGACCGTCGTCAAACCGAACCTCCCCGGTCCGTCTTTTACTTTATCAGGCGTGGCCGTCGATAATGTTTATCACGCCACCGCAGTCCACGCTGGTCAAAGTCAGGACCTCGTCGCCGGCGTCGATTTCAAGATGACTCCTAGTGACCAAGTTCCCGGCAGCGTTGTCTGTACCCTGACCAATAACCTGAGCTTTGGCGATCGCCTCGAGGTGGTCTATACGACGGTTAACAGCAACTCTGATACCACCCAAAGTTTTGGCGGCTGTGATCCCCGCATTTGCGGCTTTGGCGGCAGTGAAGATCCCGTCACTTCTGTCTCGCCATCAGCGGTCCCGGCACCCGCTCTCGACCCATGCGCTCAAACTGAGGGTTGGCGGGCCGCCCTTTGTGATTTTGCCGCAACAAAATTGATCCATCCCGCCTGGGGATATGAGCACAGTCTTCGTGATTACACGCTGGCCATGGCACTGGCCGCTCAGGACGGCACGGCCGTCGACGAAGAAGTGGTTTTTGCCGCGTCAATGCTCCATGATATGGGCGGCTTTGCGCCGTATGCGCAAGCCGGTGTCGATCATGCCGTCCGTTCCACCCAAGTCGTTGAAACAGTCCTTAACCCATCTGGGTTTCCCTTGACAAAGGTGGCGGCGGTCAAGGTCGCGATCCTCAATCACAGCTACTATGATCCGCAGCGACCGGCGTCCAGCGAGGGCCTCGTTTTGCACGACGCGGACGGCCTCGACTTCTTGGGAAGTGTGGCGGTTATGCGGATCTTGAGCATCGCCGGGCAGGAGAAGGGCATTCCCGATGTCGCCGCCGCCCTTAAGTTGCTCCGGAGCCTCAAGACGCAAGTTCCTGGACGGATTTATGGCGGCAGCGGCGCGCAGCTCATCTTGCAGCGCCGCCTCAGTGAACTGGCAACTTTCCTGAACGATGTCGAG
>Ga0207116_10293_pt1 | contig 12945 bp, 17 predicted proteins | sample Alteio_BWMinHeat_44_FD_153550 | JGI IMG/M metagenome (GOLD analysis project Ga0207116, IMG submission 153550) | Enriched cells from forest soil in Barre Woods Harvard Forest LTER site, Petersham, Massachusetts, United States -... | ecosystem: Environmental > Terrestrial > Soil > Temperate forest >... | reverse complement strand
GCCGGGCTACGAACTGCAAGCTAAAGTAGTTATCCTCGCGGAAGGCACGCGCGGTTCTTTGACGAAACAACTAATCGCCAAGTTTGATTTGGCGAAAGATCGCAATCCGCAGACCTATGGCCAGGGGATCAAGGAATTGTGGGAGGTGCCCGCAGGCCGCATCGCGCCCGGCGAAGTCATCTACACCCTGGGCTGGCCGCTCACCGCGAAGGAATATGGTGGCGCGTGGATCTACGGCGGCAAAGACAACCTCGTTTCTCTTGGGTATGTGATCGGTCTTGACTATCCCCATCCGCGGCTCGACCCGCAACATGTGCTGCAGGATTTCAAACGGCATCCTTTCGTTGCCAAGCTGCTCGAGGGAGGCAAGATGATCCGCTATGGAGCCAAGGCACTGCCTTACGGCGGCTGGTGGGCAATTCCTCCGGTGGCTGGGAATGGCTGGATGATCCTTGGCGACTCCGCCGGCTTTCTGAACTCGCAACGCTTGAAGGGAATTCATCTGGCCATCAAAAGCGGTATGCTTGCGGCGGAGACTGCTTTCGACGCGCTAACGAAAAACGACTTCTCTTTCGCCACACTCGGCGCGTTCCAGAAGAAAGTCGAATCCAGCTGGATCAAAGATGAGCTGTGGAAGGTCCGCAACTTCCATCAGGGCTTCGAACATGGTTTCTGGGCAGGACTGTTTCACGCCGGCTTACAGCAGTTTACTGGAGGACGCGGTCTCCATAACCGCTATCCGTCAACGCCTGGCTATCAGCATATGAGGAAGCTCGCCGAACTGCCGGCGGATGGCGGCGACGAAGCATACCTCCTCGGCCCCGCTCGAGGCGACGGTAGGCTCACTTTCGACAAGCTCACCGACCTCTACCACTCTGGCACGAAACATGAAGAAGACCAGCCCGCGCATCTGGTTATTCACGACACCAACATTTGTAATGCGCGTTGCGTGAAAGAATTCGGCAACCCCTGCCAGAATTTCTGTCCGGCTAACGTCTATGAGATGGTCGAGGACTCCACGCAACCGAACGGCAAACGCATCAGCCTGAATCCGTCGAATTGCGTCCATTGCAAAACCTGCGACATCGCCGACCCATATCAGATCATTACCTGGGTTCCACCTGAAGGCGGCGGGGGTCCAAACTACGATGGAATGTGACGCGGGCAGCCTGTGCCCGCGAAAACTACCGCGCCACGGAATCGCGCGGACTCATAGGCATGAATCCAAGAATCGGCACTTAGTGGGACGCCAGGAATCTGTTCCGCTGCCAGGCGACCAAGTCATCCCCTTCGGTTCAGTGCTGCCGCGATGACTCGCGGGTTGCGGCGACCGTGCAGCACTGCAACGACCACAAGCGGCTTTTCCTCCGGCGCGTATGCTACGAGGTAATCGCGTACCGTTTGAAACCGAAGCGGACGCTTGGTGAGATCGGGCCGCTCGTGGCCTTGATAGGGAAAGGAAGCCAGAGAGTGAATTGCTTTGTAGACCTCCTGGATCACTCGATCCGCCGCGTCGAGGTTGTCGGCAGCAATGTATTCCCATATTTCGTCGACGTCGGCGTATGCCTCCGGGTGGAGGACAAACTGGCTCATGAACGCTGGGTGCGTCGGTCTTCGCTCTTGCGCCGCAGGTTGGCAAATGCCTCTTCGCCGTCGACAGGCTTCACCCGGTCGTTCTCGATCTCATCGTATCGGCTATCGAGCATGTCGCGCACCTGGGCAAGTTCCAGCAGATACCCAGCCATTGCATCCTCGACCAGGTCGTCAGGGGCACGCCCCGTTTTCGCGGCGAGGTCCTGAAGCCGGGACTCTGTTTCCGGCTTGAGGTGCACTTCCATAACCGCTAGTTTACACCAGTCAGAGAAGTTCCCAGCCTCCTCAAAAAGCCGATCTGGCGCGACATGCCTTTCCACTAAAATAGTAGGAGTAAGTCAGTATGAGCTATGACAGTTACACTCGTGAATATCACCTGACCCGGAGCGGTTGGGTGCCCGGAACCGCCAGTTACGACACGGACAAGGTTGAGCGCCCTGTCGACACAGTGGAAACCTGGTTGCAAAAGGTTCAGCATTCTTCCCCCTACGCTCTGCAAGACATCGACTGGGAACGACTGTGGGTTTCCGACACGGTTAGTTCTGAAGAGCGCGCCTCCTTGAACTCTAAGTTCGCACACCCTCGGATCGCAGCAGATGAAGCCAGCCGCAGATCTTGGCAGCCGAAAAAAAAGCGCCGCCAACCGGAATGAAAGACGCTAAAGCGCCCTGAAGCCATTCCTGTCAACCAATCAGGGGTGCAGACTTCAAAGTAGAATGCACGGCATGAAGCACCTAACTCTGCTACTGCTTGGGTTCCTATGTGCCTTCTATTCTGCGTCTCAATCGTCGGAAGTCCGAGACTCAAGGCTGATGACCGAGGCCGAATACAAGAACTTCTTGACCGAGGTCGAAGCCAAGCTACCGGGATGGGAGGCGGCTCTGAAAAGGATTGATCCTGCGAGTACCAACGCGTCCTACGCCGTTGGCTAGCAGGTTGTGCAGTATCGAGACCTCGCCATAATGGAGGTCGGTTACGTTCGCGAATGGGTCCCGAAGGAACGTAGTAAACACACTGTGTCGGGGGAACTCGCGCTCGAAGGGTTCCTACGGGGTGTCTTTGACTCGATGGACTTGGTCGTGTCGATTGAGATAGCCGCCGGAATCACGGCCTCGAATCTGGAGGAGTACGCAGAGGGGACAGGAACCTTGATCAGGCGGATCGGCAACGACCTGACCGCGAGGGTAGAACTGCTTGAGAAAGGCGCCTGTCGGTAACCAAACTGGTTTGTGTAAGAGAAAATCTATGAGCATCTGCCCCCGTTTACTCAGTTCTGCTTCCCTCGTATTCCTCGCCCTCTCGGCCATCGCCCAGCAGCCAGTTCAGCCCTCCACCCAACAGTCGGCGCAAACCCCAGCGCAGGAAGCGCTCGAAAAGTGGCGCGACTCCAAAGCAGCCACGCTGCGTGATGACTTCGGAGAGCTCGCCCGCTACCGCGCCGCCAACGCCGCCCTCAAGCCACCAGTGGCCGGCGAGAGCCGCGTCGTCTTCTTCGGCGACTCCATCACTGACCTGTGGCATCTCGACGAGTATTTTCCTGGCAAACCGTACATCAACCGCGGCATCGGTGGACAAACCACGCCTCAGATGCTGATTCGTTTCCGCCAGGATGTGATTGACCTGCAACCCAAAGTTGTTGTGATCCTCGCGGGCACCAATGACATCGCAGGCAACACCGGTCCCGAGCGGATCGAGGACATCGAGGCCAACTATGCGTCGATGGCAGAGCTGGCGCGGGCAAACGGTATTCGAGTGGCCTTTTCTTCGATCCTGCCCGTGCACAACTACACGCCCCTGTCGCAAAACCCATTCGCTCAGCGGCCGCCGGTGAAAATCCTGGAACTGAACCGCTGGCTGAAGGGATACTGTGCCGCCAACGGCCACGTGTACGTCGACTACTTCAGTGCCATGGTTGACGGGAACGGCCTGCTCAAACGCGATCTCGCGGAGGATGGATTGCACCCAAACAAGACGGGCTACGGCATCATGGTTCCGCTAGCCGAGGCTGCAATAGCGAAGGCGTTAGGCACCAAAGCTTAATTCGATCATCTTGCGCTTATTGGCATCTATAATGGTGGGAGTTTCCGACCGCCGTGGCCTTAGGTAAACCGTGGCTGCGGCGGCGAGGGAGAAGCACGCGGGCGGAGGCGCCCGCGCCACACTTTCCCAAGGGTGCGAGTGGAAACGCCCGCGCCTCCCGGTCCGTACAGGGACCATTGGAAAGGAAACGCCTGCCGGGAGTATCCCGCGTGCGTCTCTTTCCTCGTTGCTGTGTGGCAAAGCAGGTTCCTCGACTCGTCCTCGCCGCGCTAACACGGCTTGGGCATCGCGCGGAATGACAAGGTTTCAAGCTAGAAGCTAAAAGCCAGGAGCTAGAAGCTGGTTCTCTCCGACAAATTCGGCCGCCCGATCACTGATCTCCGGATCTCGGTCACAGATCACTGTAACTATAAGTGTGTCTATTGCCGCACCGGGAACGAAGGCGCGCTTTATGGTGATCTACCGTTCTCCGATTATCTGCGAATGGCGAGAGTGCTTGTAGGAATGGGAATTACGAAGATTCGCCTCACGGGGGGCGAACCGCTGCTGCGCAAAGGGGTCGTGGAGTTCGTGCGCGAACTGGCGAAGCTGCGTCCTCAGGGGCTGAAGCCCCAATTTGATGGAAGCTTTTATGACGCGGCTGAAGCGGCGCCCTTTCACAAACCCAACGGAAGCGACCATGGTTCTGGCAGCGTCTTTGCCGGTTTTAACGAAGAGGACCACCTTGACATCGCCATGACAACGAACGGTCATCTTCTGTCCGAGATGGCCCAGCCGCTGAAAGACGCCGGCCTCCGCCGAATCACCGTCAGCATGGACGCCGTCGACCCTGATCGCTTTGCCCGGATCACCCGTGTGCCCAACGGCTTCGACAACGTGCTAGCGGGCATTCGTGCGGCCCGGCGTGTGGGCCTGTGGCCGGTGAAGGTGAATTGCGTGCTAATGCGCGGCTTCAATGAAGATCAAATCATTCCATTCGGAATGTTCACACGCGAAGAAGGCGTCGTTGTGCGCTTCATCGAGTTTATGCCGCTGGAAGAGGATCGCACCTGGTCGCCCGCAATCGTGGTTACGCTGGATGAAATCCTGCGCCGCATGGCCGAGTATTGCCCGCTGGTTGAAATTCCTCATGCGCGCAGCGAAACCGCCCGCCGCTATCGTTTCGAGGACGGCCTCGGCGAAATCGGAATCATCGCGCCGGTTTCGCATCCCTTCTGCGGACATTGCAGCCGCATCCGCATCACCTCCGACGGTAAAATCCGCACTTGCCTGTTCTCGGTGTGGGACCATGATTTGCACGGTCAAATGCGCCGTGGCGCTTCAGACGAGGAACTAGCAGAGTTCATCCGCAGCGTGGTGCAGAAAAAAGAAGAGCGCCACCACATCGGCGAGCCCGATTTCGTTCCCGCCTCCCGAACCATGGTCCACATCGGGGGATAGAGTCGGAGATTTGCGGCACATCCGCTAAAATCGTTCGCGCGGCTTCTTCCTTGTAATCATCACTGACAAAATTCAACCAGCAAATATCCGTAGAAAGGCTCTTGACAGCGTCATACTATGTATTACATAGTATATGGTATGGCACAGGATGAGTCGGACGAGCCCGGTTCACCCGAGAAGTGGGAAGTGCAGCTTCGCAAGGGAAGCCTGGAATTGGCGATCTTGGCGTCGCTTTGGGGTCAAAAGCTTTACGGACTAGAGATTCTTCGGCAATTGGAGAACGGTTCCGATCTGATCGTGTCCGAGGGCACGGTCTATCCCCTGCTTAGCCGGCTGAAAGCGCTTGGTCTGTTGCGCTCGGAGTGGGTCGAGTCCGACGCCGGACATCCTCGGAAATATTATTCGCTCACCCCATTGGGAAAGCAGCGGGCCAGCGACATGGCTCGCTCCTGGACCCGATTCTCAGCGAGTCTGAATAGTCTTCTGGTGCCTTTGGGGAAGGAGAAGTGAGATGACCATTGCTAGCGATTCGCAGCGGAAGATCGACACTTACCTGCGCAGACTGCGCCAGGGGCTGCGCGGCGTCCGGGAAGAAGATGCACGCGACATCGTGGAAGAGCTACGCAGCCACATTGTGGAGAAAGCGGCCGCTGGCGGCGAGGTGACGACCGAGCGACTCGAATCCGTGCTGACGGTGTTGGGCAGCCCCGAGGTGTTGGCAAGCCAATATGTAACCGACGATCTGCTGGCACAGGCGGAGAGCAGCCGCGCGCCCTGGATGATCCTTCGCGGAGTTTTCCATTGGGCCATGCTCAGTGTCAGCGGTTGTCTGGTTTGCTTAGTTTGCACCGTGGGATACATGCTCGGAGGCGCATTCTTTCTGGCTGCGCTTATAAAACCATTCAACCCCAAGGTTGGTCTTTGGAAAATTGGCCCCGACAATTACTCCCTGGCGCTGGGAATGACCGATTTCAGACCCCAAGGTCACGAACTGCTGGGCTGGCTGTTGATACCGATCGGCTTGTGTGTCGGAGGCGGGACAGTCCTGCTCACAAGTTATGTCGCGCTCGGGAGCATTCGCAAATTTCGCCAGTCTCGGAAGCTCCGGCTAAACCCGAGGTCCTAAATGAATTCAGCAACAAGACCCGACTCAGCTACAACCTCGGTCGGGCCTCAACTCAAATCTGCACATCCTGCTGGAAGCTGGCGCGAGAGTTGGTGGTTGGCGTTCTGCGAATTTGCCATCGTCGGCCTGACCTTCTTTCTGGACAGGCGACATCTCATTCCGGTCAGCAAGACTCCGTTTCTACTGCTGCTCGCGTGGGTCTCAATGCGACTGCGCGGAGTCCGGTGGCGGGACGTGGGATTCGCGCGTTATCGGAATTGGCGGCTGACTCTGATTTTCGGAATTGTGGCCGGCGCCGTCGCAGAGACTTTCCAGCTCTTGGTCACTCAGCCACTCCTGGCACGACTCACGGGCAAACAGCCAGACCTGGCAGATTTTCGAATACTGAGCGGAAATGTTAAATGGACCCTGATCGCGTTGGCGTTTACTTGGACTCTCGCAGCCTTCGGAGAGGAGTTGGTGTGGCGTGGTTATCTGATGAACCGTGTCGCCGGCCTGGGGAACCGCACGCGCCTTGCCTGGATTGTTAGCCTGCTGGTAGTCAATGTGGTATTTGGATTCGCCCACTCATATCAAGGAGGACCCGGGATCGTGGAGGAAGGCATCGCCGGAGTGCTGCTCGGACTCGTTTATCTAGGAACAGGACGCAATTTAGCGGTTCCGATTGTTGCCCACGGCGTCCAGGACACGATAGACACGGTACTGATTTTCTTCGGCAAATTTCCGGGAATGTGAGGCCTCCGGCGTCATTCCGAGGATCCGCGTTCTTCAGTGGGCGAGGAATCTGGCGGGCATCGCACGGCAACAAGACGCGTGGCGAGTCGCAGCAAACTAAACTAGCATAGGGTTCGTGAGACGAATCGGGTTGGTTCTCTGTGCTGCAGCGGCATTGGCAACAACCTTCGTCCCAAACACCAGCCCACGATCTCACCCTGGCGACAAGACGCCCGCCTATCTCGGCTTTGATCGCAACGACTATCCCGGCGACGACAGCTTGAAAGCCCTGCGCCATACGTTCTCTTATGCGGGTTTTTGGCTCAACAATCCGCCCGGCGAGAAGACGAACACTTGGGCTGGCAAGCGCGCCGCCGTCGAATCCGCCGGCTTCGGATTCCTGGTCCTGTTCAACGGCCGCCTCTTCGCCGAATTGAAAACCGTAGCCAACGCCAGCAAGCTGGGTCAATCGGACGCCCAAGCTGCCGTGGCCGCGGCAAAGCGCGAGGGATTCCCTGCTGCAACCATCATCTTCCTCGACCAAGAGCAAGGCGGGCGGATGTTGCCCGAGCAAAAAGCATACATTTACGGCTGGGTGGACGCCGTAACTGCAGCCGGTTTCCGCGCCGGAATCTATTGCTCCGGTATCGCCGCGCAAGAATCGCCCGGCGTGACCATTATCACGGCCGAGGATATCCACCAAAATGCAGGCGGAAGACGGATCGCGTATTGGGTGACGAACGATGCCTGCCCGCCGTCGCCGGGATGCGCGTTTCCCAAGCGGCCGCCAAATCCCGCCGACAGCCGCATCTCGTTCGCCGATGTGTGGCAATTCGCCCAGTCTCCCAAGAGGCAGGATGTGGCGGCAAGATGCGGTGGCTACAATTCTGATGGACGCTGTTATCTGCCAGGAATCGACGTCGCCAAACGTTTGTATGTAGATGTCGACGCGGCAACGTCGGCCGATCCGTCCCAGGGAAGAAACCGGTAGCAATCAGTGGACCGTGATGCTCTTCCGCAGTAACTTCGTGCTGCGATAAAACCTACGGCCGGCAAACTAACTTACTACCCCAGTTCTCCCGGCTTGAACTAGAATAGATCCATACTTCTTATGCCTGATCGTACTTTCACTCTCGAAGAAGCCCAATCCCTGCTACCGGTGCTGGAATCGCTGTTGCGCACCGCCATTGACGGCAAAAAGCTGATCGAAGAAGTCGATGCCGAACTGCAAGCGGTCGGCCACCGTGTTTTCCTCAATGGCGGAACCTTTGTGAACATTGTCCACCTCGCCCGGCGCAAGGCTGAGCGCGAGAAAACCATTCAGCGGGTGAAAGATACCCTCGCCGAAATTGACGCCACCGGCGTGCAGGTGAAAGACCTCGATATCGGACTCCTCGACTTTCCCTGCAAAGTGGAAGGCCGCACCGTGTTGCTGTGCTGGAAGTTGGGCGAGAAGGGAATCACGCACTGGCACAGCACCAGTGAAGGCTTCGCCGGACGCAAGCCGATTGACGAGCGCATTGCAAAGGCAAAGAGAGCGAATTAGACTTCTGACCTCAGACTTCGGACCTCGGACCACAGGACATCTGGCCTAGGTCTGACCGTCAATGCGGAGGCCAGAGGTCCGAGGTCAGACGCCCGGTTTTCACGGCTGCCCGCCTTCACTCCACTCCGGCTTGAATGCTGAATTCACCAACCACTCCATTGGGGCGAGTAGCGCGCCGATAGCAGCGTTTAAGTGCTTGAAGTCGATGTGTACCACATCGTCGCTGGGTTCGTGATAGTCGGAGTGCAATCCGAAACTTGAAATGGTATGCGCTACCACACCTTTCTTTGCCAGGCCGAAATTGTCGGAGCGGGCAAAGAAATTCTGCTCAGAATGCGGGTCAGCTACCAGGTGGGCCCCGTGTGCCGCCAGCGCCGGGCCCAAATTGGACCGATCCCATCCAGTCAGCCAGAGGTTATCACCGCGAACAACGGGGTCGGGCCGGCCGATCATTTCAAACTCCAGGTCGGCCGCGATTTTTGCCAATGGCAGGGGCGGATGTTCGCCGAAATACTCTGAGCCGAGCGCACCTGTCTCCTCGCTGCCAAACAGCGCAAAGATCACCGTCCGCCGCGGACGAGGCCCCGCACCCAGCACGCGTGCAAGTTCCAGAATGGCGGCGACGCCTGAGGCGTCATCGTCTGCGCCGTTGTAAATGTTGTCGCCACTAACCGGCGGGCCGATACCAAGATGATCGAGATGCGCCGAGAGCATCACGGCGGAGTTGCGCAGTTTCGGATCGCTACCTCGCAGCTTGCCCACGACATTCCAGGTATGACCCTCCTCCGTCGTAGCCGAGCCCCCAAACTCCAAGACCGTGCCTTCCGGGACGCCCTGGAGAACCTTGAGAGCGCCCGCACTCAACTCCAGCACATTGATGTTGCTTTGTGCGCTGCCAAGCTGATCTTCCAATTGAGGTTTCAAATGCGGCAAGTCGCGAGTGACAGCTTCGAACTGCTCGGGTTCATTCGGGCCAGCGAGAATTACACCGGCTGCACCCTGGGCTGCGGCCACGAAAGCTGTCTGCCGCTCCTCATGCTTGTCCTTACCTGTGATCAGTACCACCGAACCTTCTCTGATCTGGAAATCGCCTTTGTCGAGGTCGACCATCTGCAGTGGACCGGAGAACTGTTCCTTGGTTAGATAGCTGACCACAAAATCTTTCCCGTTGGAAAGCACGGTTTGCTTACCTTCGCCGGACATCGTTACCGTGAGTGTCGGCGCGTCGGTGAACTTCCGCACGATCAGGTTTGCGCGCTGCAGATAACCTCCGTTCTCACCGGCCGGCTGGATACCATAAGCGCGCAGTTCAGAAGCGATATAGGTTGCGGCCACCAGTTCGTCCGCAGTGCCGCTGCCGCGTCCTCGCAACGCATCCGAAGCCAGAAACTCCATGTGCGCGCGGATGCAGGCAGAGCAAACCTTCGCCGTTTCATGCCGGACTGGTTGAGCTCTTGGCCCTTGGGCGCCAGCCGCAGATGCCAAGAGCACGAAGTACAGAAAGAAAGAGAATCGCGAGGCGGACTGTCTTCTCATGGGCGGATGGAAACAGGTTACTAGATCGCGAACAGGCTCGGCCCCCCACCGAACTGAACGGCCGATGCAGTCCTCAATGGTTTCAACGAACGACCAAAGACAAAAAATCTGCAAGTCCACATTGTGTCGGCGTTCTCTACCTTAGCGCAGAGCGGGGAGATTCAGGCCTGCTGCACAGGCTGGTACGCGCTTCTCCGCAGCCGGAATCCTCTCTGTTACAATCTGGCTTACATTAAGATAATCATGCGTCCCGGCGGGGTTTTCTATCATGATTCGGATTAGGTGCCAACTCCCACTGTTGGCTGCACTTGCGATCCTTTTTCTGCTTGCCCTCGCGATCGGCTGCACCGGCTTCTTCGTCAATCCGACGCTAACCGGCGTCACCGTCGGCCCCACGGCGACAATCCAGCAAGGCAAGACAGTGCAGATGACCGCAACTGGCACTTATAACGACGGCAGCACCAAGACAATTACTTCAGGCGTGTTTTGGAGCAGCGGTACACAAACTGTAGCCACGGTCAGTAGTAGTGGCCTGGTGACCGGAGTCGGGCCTGGAACATCCAGTATCACGGGCTCCTCTGGAACCTTCAGCGGGAGTGCGACCATCACGGTCGCCGTAAGCGGCATCACCAAGATCACGGTGACTTCTCCTCTTACCAACATCAGGTATGGCGCCACGAATCAGTTCGACGCGATGGCCACCACCGGGAGCGGGACGTTTGACGTCACGAATTCAGTAACCTGGAGCACCAACCCCACCTCGATTACGAATGTAAGTATTGATCCGACTACCGGATTCCTATCGACGACGTCGGGGCCAACTGCGTCCACCACGTTCCAGGTAATAGCGACCGACCCAACAACGGGGATCTTCGGTTCGATAAGCTTTACCGTTACCCCGTAGCGCAGCGCGCCCGCATGTCTGACATCCGTTGCATTGGCATCTGCACCGGGGGCGGCCATTTAGGCGCCAGTCCTTCCCATAAATGCGGCTATTCCTGCCCGGAACGCGAGACCTGACAACTGAGAGCTGAAAACTGATGGCTGGCGGCTCCGGCTGCTATATTGCTGGATTGCTGGTGACGCGGTGAAACTTCGTTTCAGACTTGCTTTGTCGCTGCTCGGGCTACTGGCAGCTCTGCCCTTCTCTTGCAGTCGTGGCCGCCGCGTCCAGGAAACTGCTTACGTCTCCGCTCCGCAAGCGATCCTGCGCGATCAGGTCGCAGTCGTCTATAAGAAAACCGGTACGGTGAAGAACGGCGAACCGGTGCAGGTGCTGGAGCGAGAGCGACGCTTTGTGCGCGTCCGTGCCGCTGACGGGGCCGAAGGATGGGTGGAGCAGCGCGCCCTGGTTCCCAAGCAGGTTTATGACGCCTTCCAAAAACTTGCTCAACAGGAGCAAAATTCTCCGACCCAAGCTCCCGCCGTCACGCGCAACGATACCAACATCCATCTGGATCCCAACCGGGATGCGGAACACCTCTATCAACTCGATCAGGGATCCAAAGTTTCCATTCTGAAGCGCGCCACCAGCGAGAAGAAGTTGCCGGGCGGCGCGCGACCCGCTCCCGAGAAAAGGCAATCCCAGGCTTCGGCTCCGCCGATGGAAGACTGGTGGCTGGTTCGCGATGCTCAGGGACACGCGGGCTGGGTCCTGGGGCGCATGCTCGACATCGATGCGCCGCTCGAGATCGCGCAATACGCCGAGGGCCAGCGCATCGTCGCTTTCTTTATGCTGAATCAGGTTGCGGATGGTGACAAGAAAGTCGCGCAATATCTGGTGGTCCTGACCGAACCCAAAGACGGCATGCCCTTCGACTATAACCAGATCCGCGTTTTCACCTGGAACGTCAAACGCCACCGCTACGAGACGGCCTACCGCGAGCGCAACCTGAATGGCGTGCTGCCGGTTTCCGTCTCGCAGGAAGACTTCGAGAAAGAGGGCATGTTGCCTGTGTTCGTGTTGCACGTGAAAGACGACAGCGGCAGTGTGGTAGAGCGAAAGTACAAGCTGAACACACCCATCGTCCGGCGTGTCCTGGCTCCGGGAGAACAACCGCCAAAGCCCGCTGCCCGCAAAAAGCGGCGTTAGCGCACCTCCCAATGGGGACCAGAAGCTATAAGTTGACGACGAACCGTGGAGCTGGAGGGACAGACTTACCCTCAATCAGTGCGTGCTGCCACTGCGCGAGCGAGTGCAGCAACTCCGGCAACTGGATTCCGCCAAAATCTTCCGGATAGCTCGACAGATTCCTAGCGGCTCGACTCAGCAGCGAACGCGCACCGACGACATTTCCCTTGCTGTGATGGTGGAGCCCTACTGCAACCTGAATCAAACCTTGCAGAAATTTTTTCTCTACCGTCGGGGCGCCGCGCCACGCGTCTTCTAGCACCTCATGGGCCTCAAAGTAAGCGCCGCTGTTGAACAGTCTGATTCCCCGAAGATAGAGCTCCGAGTCCACACTCTATTTTGCCTCAAGGATTACAGGGGTTTCCCTCGAGGACATACAGGATTTCATATCACAACGAGACAGTTCATCCGATTTTCTATATGAATAACATCTGGTCGCCACAGTAACTGTAACAAAACATTAACTGTTATTACCGATTGTTTTGGAATGGCAGTTGCACAAGTGTGTCTTGGTGACTTGGGTCGCGTGCCGAGCCCGTTTAGCTGCTTTCCCGGCTATTTTGAATTTTCTTGAGGAGAAATCGCATGAATCGCACTGCCTCTAGCTTGAAGGTTTTCGCGCTAGCCATCGCTTTGTTGAGCCTGCTAGCACTAAGCGTCGGTTTGGCCTACGGCCAGGCCGTCAGCGGCAACGTGGTGGGTACCGTGCTGGATTCCACGGGCGCGGCGGTGGCAAATGCCGAGGTCACAGCCACCAATGTGGGGACAGCGCAAGTCATCCCCGGTCGGACGAATAATACGGGGGAGTTTCGCTTTGAC
>Ga0207116_10292_pt1 | contig 12996 bp, 11 predicted proteins | sample Alteio_BWMinHeat_44_FD_153550 | JGI IMG/M metagenome (GOLD analysis project Ga0207116, IMG submission 153550) | Enriched cells from forest soil in Barre Woods Harvard Forest LTER site, Petersham, Massachusetts, United States -... | ecosystem: Environmental > Terrestrial > Soil > Temperate forest >... | reverse complement strand
ATGCCAGTGTGATTGCGAATGGTCCGCTCGCCGGCAAGGATTTGCGCTGGTTGATGGAAAATCACGCGGAAGAACTGCTCGGTTCGGGCGCGAAAAAGGGCGCTCGCTTCCCACTGCTGGTGAAGATTCTCGATGCGCGGGACAAGCTTTCGCTGCAAGTCCATCCGCCGGAAGAGTTGGCCGAAGAACTTGGCGGTGAGGCCAAGACCGAGATGTGGTACATCGCCGAGGCCACGCCGGATGCGGATGTATTCATTGGTCTGAAACGGGGAACCACACGGGCTGAATTCGAGCGCAAGATTGAGGACGGCACGGTGGCGGAATGTTTTCACCGGGTAATGGTGAAAAAGGATGATGCAATTTTCTTGCCGAGCGGACGCGTTCATGCGATTGGCGCGGGCAGCGTGATTTTCGAGATTCAACAGAATTCAGACACGACGTATCGCGTGTTCGACTGGCATCGGGTGGGTTTGGACGGCAAGCCGCGCGAATTGCATGTCGCGCAATCGCTGGCGAGCATTAATTTCGAGGATTTCGAGCCGCGCCTGATCAATAGCGTGTATTCGCAGAATGCGGTGTTCAAGGTCCGGGTGCTGGTGGACGATCCGCTGTTTCGCATTGATGCCTGCCAGGTCAAGCGCGGCGAGCGGTTTCATATCCGCAGCGAGGCATTGCAGATTTTGGGATTGTTGCACGGACGGATGGAAGTCAACCACGGCGCGACCAAACTGGAATTGCATGCCGGTCAATTTGCGCTGCTGCCGGCGAGTCTTGGTCGTGTGAGCATCACGGCGGAGACCAAGGTGGAATACTTGCATGTGCAAAACCGGTGAGGCCGCGAGGGGATTGCCGGCTTGTGCTTCAAGCCTTTTTGCGGCATGTTGTGAGCGTGGGCTTGGGTTCAATATTGGAAATCTTCATGCCTCCTAAATATAAAGACTTTCTGTTCCGCTGGCTGAATAACACGGCTGGCGTGGCCGTGGCGACGTATCTCGTCCGAAAGGGCATCCACTATCAAAAGCCGATTGATCTGGTGGTGGCTTCGCTGTTGCTCGGGATGTTGTATGCTTTCGTGAGACCCTTGCTGATGTTGCTTTCTCTGCCGCTTCTTATTTTGACGCTCGGGCTATTCACTTTTGTGATCAATGCGTTGCTGCTCTATCTGGTCGGCTGGGCGCTTAACCCATATTTTGTGGTGGACAATTTTTGGTCGGCCTTCTGGGGCGCGCTGGTGATTACGGTGGTGTCCTTCGTGCTGAATTCCCTTACGGGGACCAGCCGCGCGAAATTCGCGGTTCATAGCGGCGGCCCTCCGCAAAACCCGCGGAGCGGCGGCGGGCCGGTGATTGATGTGTGAACCTGATGTCGGGAAGAAATCACTAATACCGAAGTTTGACAGGATTAACAGGATTTGCAGGATAGGGAAAAATGCCGGAATCGGAAATGAACCTCAACGATTTAATTGCTGCCGACAGTGCGGAATTACATCCTGTAAATCCTGTCTCAACTTCTGTAGTTCACGCTGCCTTTTTATAAGCCGCGCGCAGGGTGGCCACGCCGCGCGCTTGAAAGTTGCGCTCGAAATCCGTCGCCACCGCGCTTAGTTCGTCAGGTGTTTCGGTCAGGCTGAACGTGGTGTTCCCGGAGAAGACCTCGACCATTTGTTTAAAATAATCTTCGTCGTCGGTGCGCAGATAGACCACGCCGCCGTGAATGAGCGCTTGATGGGCGAGCTCGGTGAAGCGGGCGTTGATCAGCCGGTTTTTGCGATGCTTGCGCTTGGGCCACGGATCGGGGAAATAAATGTGCAGCGCAGACACAGTCTGCGCGGGCAACAGATATTCCAGGAAGTAGGCAGACTCGATGCGCAGGCCGCGCAAGTTCGTTAAGTTTAGGCGGCGGGTTTTGCGATCCAGTTTTCGCAACCGGCCGAGCAACCGTTCCACGCCGAGAAAATTGCGCCCGGGGTGTAATTGGGCGTAGTTCGCCAGAAACGAGCCGTCACCGCTGCCTAATTCAACTTCGAGGGGCTGAGTGCTTGGGAACAAGGCGGGAACGTCAAGCCGGGTTATAATGGAAGTAAGCTGATAAATTGAACTTGGCGCTACAGGCGTTGGCGGTGCCGGATTTTGCATGGGGAGAAGGATTTAAAACCGCGAAATACGCAAAATACGCGAAAGTGGAACAAAACAGATTTCTGTTTCGCGTATTTAGCGGTTAATCATCTTCTTAATTGGGATTGGACCATCTCTCGATTGAAATTAAAAATGGTCGGGACGGTGAGAATTGAACTCACGACCTCGTGGACCCGAACCACGCGCGCTACCAGGCTACGCTACGTCCCGAACCAAGGCCGTAAACATGCCTGTTGTGGTAATGAATTGCAATGATTGATTTTGCGCTTGAACTTGATGACTTGCGTGTTTGAGTGTGCGGGTGTGATAACCGGATCAATCTTGAATGCAATCGGGATCTTAACGGGCGGCCTCATGGGATTGATGCTGGCGCGCCAGTTTTCCGGCAATACCCAGCTTGCGCTACGCGGGTTGATGGGGCTGATTACTGTTTTGATCGGTTTGCATTTGACCTGGTCAAGCCTGAACGGGAATGCGTTTCAAATTTTCAAACAGGTGGTGATCCTAATCATGGCGCTGATGCTGGGGAGGTTTGCGGGTCGCCTGCTTCGGATTCAGCATACGCTCAACCGGCTCGGTCATTCCGCCAGCGAACGATTTGCCGCAGCGCGGCCAGATGATCCCAACCGGGTGAGCGAAGGTTTTACGATTTGCACGCTGCTGTTTTGCGCCGGACCGCTGGGGCCGATTGGCGCGGTGCAGGACGGATTGACCGGCAACTGGCAGCCGCTGGCCATCAAAATGGTCATGGACGGACTGGCGGCGATGGGATTCGTGTGCATTTTGGGGCCGGGAGTGTTGCTTGCTGCGTTGCCGGTGATGGTTTATCAGGGAACCATCACGCTGGCGGTGCACCGGCTCGAACCGCTCTTGCGCGCGCATAATTTGGTGGATTCTTTGACGGCCATCGGCGGTCTGCTGATTTTTTGCGTAGCGCTGATCATTCTGGAGTTGAAAAAGCTCGAACTGGCGGATTATCTGCCAAGCATGGTGATGGCGCCGTTGATTACGTGGCTTTGGCATTAATGGTAAAACTCTGAAGGTGAGTGGTTTCCGTTTGAGCCGAAACAGCAAATCTTGAATTTCAGATTTAAGATTTCAAAAGGACGATGTGTTCGGATTTTTTGGAGTTTGTAGATTTTCCCAAACTTTGGTCTGACATTTCGACTAATCTTAAGTAACTGAAGATTTTTCCGAACTAAATGCGACCGGGCGGCGTTTAACCTTCTGAAGTGCACCAATGCGTAGAAATCAGAAAATGACCGTGGGCAACGTCAACCTGAAAAACCGATGGCTGGGACATTTTTAAGTTCCACATTTTTTCAAGCCACGGATGAGCAGGCGATGTGGCGGGTCAAGATGGAGGACGACGCCCAGGCGTTCGGGCAGTTGGTGAAGCGTTGGGAGAAGCCCATCCAATCGCTGTGCGCGCGCATGACCGGCGACGCGCATCAGGGCGAGGATCTGGCGCAGGAAGCGTTCGCGCGGATTTTTGCGCGACGGAAGGATTACCAGCCTTCCGGGCGGTTCGCGACGTATCTGTGGCGGGTCGCGGTGAATCTTTGTTACGACGAGTTGCGCCGCGTCAGCCGCCGCCGAGAATCAACGCTGGAACAAACGAACGAGTCGGGCGAAGAAACGGATTTTGCGGCGGGCAGTCCGGCGCCGGATTCGGCGCTGGTGGAGCAAGAGCGGGCAGAAGCGGTGCGGCGGGCGTTGTTGCAGTTGAGCGAACCGTATCGTGTGGTCGTGGTGCTACGGCATTACGAGGGGCTCAAGTTCCGCGAGATCGGCGAAGTGCTGGAGATTCCCGAGGGCACGGTGAAGTCGCGTATGGCCGAGGCACTGGCGCAGTTGAACGAAATTTTAAACAGTTACGAAAGAGAGATACCATGCAAACAAACGAAATCAAAGCCGGGACTGACGGCAATATGAAGCATCCGCAGAGCGAGGAATGGATGTCGTACCTTTACCGGGAAGTGTCGCGGTCGCAGCGAACGAAGCTCTCGGCACATCTCGCCACATGCGAAGAATGCCAGGCGCAGGTCAAGCGCTGGGAAGACACTATACGCGCGCTGGATGACGGCAAAGGCCTTGCGCAACGGCCACGCTTTTGCGTGCCCTCGCCCCTGCTGAAATGGGGCATGGCCGCGGCTTTGACGCTGATGATTGGTTTCGGCGCGGGGCGGCTGGTTTCGCCGGCGGCGGCGGATACGCGGGCGATGCGGGCGTCGCTCAAGTCAGAAATTCGCAATGAATTGCTCACCGAACTCAAGCAGGAGCAGGACCGGGAATTGGCCGCCTACAAGCTGAGCGCCGAAGAAAAGCTGGCGCAGGACAATAAAATAATTCTCGCCGCGCTCGGCAAGCTGGACGCGGACCGCCAGGCGGATTACGCCTCGCTGCGGAAGGAATTGGAAACCGTGGCCGTGCTTACACAGGACAGTTTGCAACGGGCACAACAGCAGATTGTCACGCTCGCAAGTCTTTCTCAACCGGAACCAGGCCATTAAACCCATGATCACAATTGCCAGCAATCAACCCAGGATAACTATGAAACAAATCGCATACGGGAGTATTATCATGATCGCCGCCATGGTGCTTTCGAACAGCACGCAGGCGAGAATGCCGTCCAACGAGGACCACAACAATATGATCTATGGCCTCGGATTGGACGTGCCGCTGCGCCTGACTACCGGCATCTCTAACGGGTTTGACCCGGCGAAATTGAAGCGCTGGAAGGAAAATGAAAGGTGGATCGAAAAGACCTTTGCCAAGGCAGGATTTGATCCCGACCTTTACGCCCAGAAGGAGATTATTGAGCTTCAACGCGCCAAGGAGGAGGCCGACCGCGCCCAACAGGACGGCTTGCGGGCCGTCGAGGACGCAACCGCCCAGTCCGAAATGGTACAGAAACAAGCCATGGAGCAAGCTGACCGCGCCCAACAAGACGCGCAACGGGCCATGGAGAACGCGACTGCCCAGATCGAGCTCGTGCAGGAGCAGAGCCAGGGCGGCTCTGGTGGCGGCGGCGGTTCTGGCGGAGTGAGTGGGGCGGGTAGTTCTTATTCTTACACTACCGGCGTTCCGCCCCCGCCGATGGCACCGATGGCGCCAGTGACACCATTCCCGCCGGCCAGACGGCATCAGTCCATGGCCATGTTTGGCGGGAGCGGTCGAACCGACAAGGCGTTGGTTATTCGCACCACACCCACCGACGCAAAAACGATGGCTGCGTCCGAGGAAGATTTGAACATCATGGGGCGGATATTGGAGAAGGCGCTGGAAAAGACTGGTGACGAAGACGACGAAGATCAGGCCATGGGAATCCGGGTGATGACAATGTCCATGGGGTCCGGCCACGCGAAGCGGCTGCAAATCGAGGGTTATGGTGCGGTGTTCATGCTGAACGTCAATTTTCCGCTGGTGGGTCCGACCACCAAACCGGTGGACAGCGAAACCGCCGAGAGTTCGAACTCAACCTGGGACGAAGCCAAGCACGAAATTTATGGCCGTCCCGCCGGGGCCGACGAGGACGCGAATGCCGATTCCGGCAAGGAAAAATTTGATACGAAGCGGGTGGAGAGATTGAAAGACTCGCTGGTATCCGCGCTGAAGAATGCAAGCAATATGCGCAATATCAAGGGCGACGAGAGCGTTACCGTGGTGGTAAGCAGCGGCGGTGGCGGCGGCAACGAATGGTTCGATATGACCGGATTGCAGCAAAACATGATCACGTTGAAACGGTCGCTGGCGGGAATCAGTTCGGGCAGGTCCGGCCCCACAGCAGTGACCACGACAATCACACCCGATAAAACCGGCGAAACCGTGCTGACCATCCGCGCCAGAAAATCGGACATAGACGCGTTTGCCAAAGGCAAATTGTCGCCCGAAGATTTTCGGAACAAGACCACGGTGCTGGTGTATTAACTGGTATTTCGCGGCTGGTGTGTGGTTACCCCACGGAGTTCCGCGTTTAAGCGGCGGGTGCGGTTTGGTCGCCCTGACTGCTTAAAAGCAGAACTCCAACTGTTTTCATTTCCCCGCTTCCGTGCATGAGCGCATACGTAGTTATGCGGTGAAATCGCGTTTGAATATTTTCGCGCGCTCCCTAGACTCGCCCCATGAACAAAGTGCGCTTGGGTATCATTGGCATGGGCAATATCGGCAGGCATCACGCCGAGTACTTGCGGGCGGGAAAAATCAGCCGTTGCGAACTGGTGGCTGTCTGCGATCCCATGGCGGAAAGTCTCGAAAAATATTCGCCGCTGAAAATCTACAAGGACGGCGCGGAGTTGATTAAGTCGGGCATTCTCGATGCCGTGGTGATTTCCACGCCGCACTATCAGCATACGACCCTGGGAATTCTGGCATTGGAAAACGGCTTGCACACGATGGTGGAAAAGCCCATCTCGGCGCACAAGGCGGATGCGGAACGGTTGATCGCCGCGCATCAGAAACAGAAGCGCCAGCAACTGGTTTTTGCCGGCATGTTTCAATTGCGCGTCGAACCGCGCTACGTGAAAATTCGCAAAATGATTCAAACTGGAGAACTGGGAGAAATTGCGCGGTTCAGTTGGATCAATACGGATTGGTATCGCACCAACGCGTATTATTCGAGCAGCGATTGGCGGGCGACGTGGAAAGGCGAGGGCGGCGGCGTCCTTTTGAACCAATGCCTGCACAATCTGGATACCATGCAATGGCTCCTCGGAATGCCGGCGCGGGTGCGCGGCTTCTGCCAGTTGGGCCGGTATCATCATATCGAAGTCGAGGACAACGTGACGACTTATCTCGAATATCCGAACGGCTCGACCGGTGTGTTCATTACTTCCACCGGCGAAGCGCCGGGAACGAACCGGTTGGAAATCGCCGGAACTCGCGGCCGGATCGTGGTGGAGAAGGACAAAATGACTTTCACCCGCAACGAAGTTTCGATGACGGATTTCAATCAGAATTCCAAGGTAGGTTTTCTCAAGCCGGATGTGTGGAATGTGGATATCCCGATTGAGAACGCGCCCGCGCCACACGCGGCGTTGATGCAGAATTTCGTGGATGCCATTCTGGACGGGACGCCCTTGATTGCGCCCGGCGAGGATGGGATTAATTCGGTCGAACTGGCGAACGTGATGTTGTATTCATCGTTGATTGGCAAGACTGTGGAATTGCCAATGGACAGCAAGGCTTATGAGCGGAAGCTCAAGCAATTGATCGCCGGTTCGACGATCAAAAAGAAGGTCGTCCAGGTGACCGCGGATGATTTCACAAAATCGTTCAGCAGGTAAGGCTATGTATTTCACCGGAATTGCGGATGAAGCGGGTGCGGCGATTGATGTGCAAATCAAGGCCACCAAGGAATTGGGCTGGAAAAATATTGAGGCTCGCACGGTGGAAGTGCCGGGATTTCCGGCGGGCAACCTGCATGACATTCCGGATGCCGCGTTTGAGGTGTTTGTGGAAAAGGTGACTGCGGCCGGGATTACGATCAGCGGTTTCGGCTCGACCATCGCCAATTGGGGCAAGAAAATTGACCAGCCGGGCGAATCCTCCCTGGCGGAAACGCGCCGCGCCATTCCGCGAATGCAGCGTCTGGGCACGAAGATTGTGCGCATCATGAGTTTTGCGTTGCTCGAAGGCGAAGATCAAATGGAGGAGGAGCGCTTTCGCCGCTTGCGTGAAATCACCAAAATGTTTCTCGATGCCGGGTTGCAGCCGGCGCATGAGAATGATTCGAATTACGGCGGCATGGGCTGGCCGTTCGCGCTCAAGATGCTCGAGCATGTTCCGGGACTGAAGCTGTTGTTTGACACCGGCAATCCCGTGTTCCACGCCGACCGCAGCAAACCCAAACCCTGGCCGCAGCAGGACTCGTGGGAATTTTACAAGCATGTCCGCGACCATGTCGTACATGTGCATGTGAAGGATGCTGTTTGGGTGCCGGCAAAAAAAAATGCCGACTACACATTTCCCGGCGAGGGCCAAGGCCAGGTGCGGCGGATTCTCAAGGACTTGTTCGCGCGCGGTTACGACGGGGGTATTTCCATTGAGCCGCACATGGCAGTGGTGTTCCATGACAAAAATGTCAAGGCCGCGCCCGAAGCGCAGTATAACAATTACGTGGAATACGGACGACTCATGGGGAAATTGGTGGATGAGGTAAAGGCGGAGTTGAAAGCTGGGAAGTAACTTGGCCGGCGTGGACTGATTGTGCCCAATTTTTGTACAGACTTTTCCTGAAGCACCAAATTCCAAGCTCCGAGCTCCAGAGAAGCTTCAAGCCCCAAACACCAATACCCGCGCTTCGTCCACTCTTGAAGCCGCGCTGGAAAACGATATTGCGATGATAAATTCACGAAAAGCCCGGATTGAAGCTTGAATTTTGGAGCTTCTCTTGAGCTTGGAGGTTGGTGCTTGGAGCTTCCCTTGTGCGCCAGTCAGTTAAGGGCGAAGAAACTTGCCCGCCCTCGCTAAATGGCTGCCAACGGGGCAATTGTGGCACATCCCTTGCTTTAAAACTGCCAAATGCAACTTGTCCCAGTCTTATGATTCTCAGCTCCGATGAATTGGCCATCCTGGAGTACCTGAAATCATGGAACGGAACGTCTGTTTCGATGGTTGAAATCTGCCGTTGCGCTGGCGGCCGTCGGAAGTTCCGCGAAACGCCGAACTGGGCAAAGGGAATGATGGCGCGCTTGGTGGAGGCGAATCTGATTCAGGTCAATGAACGGGGGCATTACCGGTCCATCGTTGAGGAAGAAGAGCCGAAGAAACCGGAAGCCGGACCGAAACCGACGCCGAAGGAGTTGCACGCACGAACCGTGGGCGAGAATTATTTTCCGGCGGCCGACAATTCCGGAGTGGTGGGCGAGGATTATTTTCCCGCCGCCAGCCACACTGCCGGTGAAACGGGTTTCTGGGTTTCGCCACAAATGGCGGAGATCTTGAAAAAGGCAGGGAAGAAACTCGGCACAAAGGGATCCGGGAGTTAGCCGCGAATTGAACGGCTATTTTTTCGTTGATGTTCCCGGACAATCTTCGCTCAACGAGTCATTCAATCCTTCAGAACTTTTCGTAAAAACCGCCGATACCCGGCCCGCAGAACGCGTGATTTCTACAATATAAATGCTATCGTAGTCGCCGCCCGGCCAGTTTGTCGGAACCTTGTCAAAATTTCCGTTATTGTCCTTGACGATTTTCTCCACAAATTTGCGGAGTTCCTTGTGCTCCCAGGCAATGAATACGGTGCTCGTTTTATAGTCCTCTTTCATCAGCTCCTTTTCCAGATCGGCAATATCATCAAAGGCGAACTGCGTGTTGACGGGAAGACCATAACGAACGGCGGTGGGTTCAATCGTCGCCAGCGGACGGATATAATTGCACACACCTTTTGTTTCCGTTCTTTGAAGGGGATTCGGCGCAAAAATAAACTGCGGCGGGCCGTATCCCGCAAGGACGCCCGGCAAAGCCAGCGCGCGATTAAAACCTTTGCAGGTCAGTTGGCCGTAAGCGTTGGTCTGTTTTTCGCCATGCCGGATGCAGATTATTTTTTCGACGGCTGGACCGGAAACCGCGTTTGCGGCAACCGGATTGGTTTGACCGCAAACTCGAACACCGGCTGTAAATCCAACCAGAAATAACGTAACTAGCGTCTTCATTTTACGAATGTATCTTTGGCAAACCGCGGTTGTCCATTAATCTTTATTTTGCGATGAAATTGCGGTCCCGCCCGTCCTTTCGCCGCAATTTGTTGCTTTCTGACTTTGCCAAATGGCGGCGGTTGCTCCATGTTTGGGTGAATGAACCTCCGTTTGTGTCTGGTGGGTTTGGGTTTGGCCGGTTGTCTGGCGGCTGCGGATGCGCAGGCACAAACAATTGATGCCCGAATCCGGACGAACGCATTCTCTCGCTCACCCGGCGACGAACCGGACTCGCTGAAGAACTTCAAGGTCAAACCGGGATTTCGCCTCGAATTGGTTGCTGCCGAGCCGTTGGTGGCCAATCCCATCGCCATGGCATTTGATGAAAACGGACGCCTGTTCGTGCTGGAGCAGACGGAAAGTTCCGCGCCAGGCGAAACGCGCAAGGGGCGGGTGCGGTTATTGGAAGCGAGCGGCACAAACGGCATCTTTGATTCGAGCACCGTTTACGCGGATAATCTGACCAATCTCACGGCGGTGACTTGTTTCAGTGGCGGCGTGTTTGTCGGTGCGGCGGGGCAGATTATTTATTTGAAGGACACCAAGAACAACGGTTTGGCGGATGCGCGGCGCGAGGTTTTCAAGAGCTTTGGTGATGCCGCGGACGGCTCGGGCGGCAACGTGACCATTTCCAGTCTGGCGTGGGGATTGGACAACCGCATTCATGTCGCAACGGCGAGCCGGAGTGGCGATGTTATTTCGAGCAGCTCACCCGTGCAATCCATCATTTTGCGCGACGGAAATTTTGCCTTTGATCCGCGCACGTTCGTGTTGACCTCAGAATCCGGCAACGGTTCTTCGGGAATGTGTTTCGATAATCGCGGGCGCAAATTTGTCTGCAGCCCGACGGATCATCTGGAGATGGTCATGTATGAAGAAGGTTACGCGACGCGAAATTCTTTTTATGAAATGCCGGGCGCGATGCTGGATCTCGCCAGTAACGGGCCGGCAAGTTTGATTCAGTCACTTAATCCGCGGACGCCGGCCAGCCGTTTTTCTTCCGCTGGCGGCATCACGATTTATCGGGGCAATGCGTTTCCGCCGGACTATTTGGGCGATGCTTTTGTAGCCGATGCCGTCGCCGGCGTGGTGCATCATGACAAGCTCCGGCAGGTGGGAATTGAGCTGGTGGCGGAGCGGCCTGGGGATGAAACCACGACGGAGTTTCTGGCTTCGACGGATGGTTCGTTCCAGCCGACGCAGGTGATCAATGGGCCTGACGGCGCGCTCTATATTGCCGGATTGACGCACGAAAACGTTCCGGCGATGAAGTCGAAACCGACGAATTCAAATGCCGGCGCTCCCGCGACGCGCGGACGAATTTACCGCGTCATGCCCGTCAATTTCAAACAACCGCCGCCGCCGCAATTGGGCAAGGCGACGGGAGAGCAATTGGTCTCGCTGTTGCGGCATGCGAACGGCTGGCAGCGGGAAACCGCGTCGCGTCTCTTGTACGAGCGCCAGGATCGCACGGCCATCGCACCGCTTATCCGTCTGGTATTTGATCCACAAGCGCCGCCGCTCGCCCGGATGCACGCCTTGCATGTGCTGGACGGGCAGCAGTTTCTCGTGGCCGGGCGTCCCACGAAAGCCTTGCTGGAGTCGCATGTCTTGAGCGCGCTCGGTGATGTGGATGACCGCGTGCGCGAGCATGCGGTGCTGCTGGCGGAGCGGTTGATGACGAACGGCACAGTTTCCGATCAGTTGTGGGGGCAACTGACCGCCAGAGCGGGCGATCCTTCGCCGCAGGTGCGTTACCAATTGGCGTTCACCCTGGGCCAGACGCAGCATGAGGGCCGGTTGCAGGTTCTGGCCGACACGTTGCGGACCGATTTGAGCGACCGGTGGCTTCAGGCGGCAGTGTTGAGTTCGTTGAAAGAGGGCGCGGGCGATATGTTCGGTTTGTTGTCGGCTGACGCAAATGTTCGCAGTGCGGAGGGCGGCCCGGAATTTCTGCGGCAACTGGTCTTGATCGTTGGCGCAAAAAATCAACCGGCGGAAATCACGCCGTTATTCAACTATTTATCCCGGGTGCCGGAACCGGAGCTGACGTTCAATCTGGCGCTGACGCTGGACAACCGTCTGCAACGCGCCAATAGTTCGGCCGCGTTGGCGGACGCCCAAGCCGCGCTGAAATCAATTTGTGCGCGCGCGGTCACGGTGGCGCTGGACTTAAGCGCGACTGATTCGGCGCGCACGGCGGCCCTGCGGTTGTTGACCGCGACGGGTTACGCGGATCCGGGCCTGGCGGCGGGTCTGGTGCAGGAGTGGAATTATTTTAGCGTTGGATTGCGCAAAGAAGCCCTGGCGACTTTGCTGGCGCGGCCGGATCGGACGGCGGTGCTGCTGTTGTGGGTGCAGAACGCGCTGGTTTCGCCGACGAACTTCTCGAACGCGCAGATTCTATTCGTGTTGGGACATCCCGATCAATCAATCCGGCTGCAGGCTGCGATTATCTTTGGAAATTATAACGGCGGCCAGCGCCAGGGTGTGGTGAACGGCTTTTTGCCGTCGCTGCAAATGGCGGGCCGCGTTGAACCGGGCCGGCAGATATTTGTGGAACGTTGCGCGGACTGTCATCGCGTCGCGGGGAATCCGGATGGAATTGGCCTGGGCGATGCGGTGCGGGCGGGCAAGCAAGAATTGCTGACTCGCATTCTGGATCCGAACCGCGAGTCGCAGTCGAACCATCCGGAGACGCTGATTGAAACGAAGGACGGCGCGACGCTCATCGGCTTCATCGAGAGTCAGAAGGCGAACAGCATCACGCTTTGCGATGCCAACGGCGTCCGTTGGCCGGTGGGCAACGCCAATATTCAATCTCAAACCAGCCTGGGATTTTCGGGCATGCCGGAAGGTTTGGAAGCGGGGTTGAACCAGCAGGACATGGCGGATTTGCTGGAGTATCTAACAATCAATCCACCGTGAGAGTTACGCGTACGGTGTCCACGCTTTAGCGTGTTCCCAGACAGCCTGAAGCCGGAATAATGCAATGGCTAATTGAATAATTACGGCTGAAGACTGGACTCCAAGCAGATCTCACAGCCACTCTTTGATCTTCTCCTGATATTTGTTGTAGATCAACCCAAGCACGAGCAGGACGATGCCGAGCGCGAAGAAGCAAAAAATGCAATAGATGGTTTCCAATTTCCAAACATCGAAAA
>Ga0207116_10291_pt1 | contig 13012 bp, 12 predicted proteins | sample Alteio_BWMinHeat_44_FD_153550 | JGI IMG/M metagenome (GOLD analysis project Ga0207116, IMG submission 153550) | Enriched cells from forest soil in Barre Woods Harvard Forest LTER site, Petersham, Massachusetts, United States -... | ecosystem: Environmental > Terrestrial > Soil > Temperate forest >... | reverse complement strand
ATTCCCATGAACGAAATGGCCGACGGTGCGTTTCGAGCCACTGCCATGCCGCAGCTTTCGATGGGGTGCGGTGTCTTCCTGCAAAGCGATATCGTGAATCAGCAACGCAAGGGTTGGCAAGCGGATGAAATTCTTGCTGCTCTTTGCGCCATTTTGCCGCTTAACGTCTGGATCTACGCCGGCGGCTTGAACAATCTTAAATCGGTCGGCAGGAAGTACATCCTGCAAGGCGGAACCCACAAGAATCTGGCGGTGGTGAAGACCCAGGTGGATTTCATTCTGTCCAAGATTCCCGAGGCCGAAGTGGTTGTACATCCCTACTCCGGTGAGGCAGGGGCGATCGGCGCTGCGATAGTTGCTTTGGACTGGGCCGAAAAAGGCGGACGCACCGCATTTCGCGGTTTCGACTCGATCGAGAACCTTACCTACAAAACGGCGACTTCCACCGATACGGTTTGCCACTGGTGTCCAGTAAATTGCCAGCGTAGCTTCATTGATGTGGAGTTACTTGGTGGCAAGGGACGTGAGTGGAGCAAAGTGCCGCTCAGCACGGGATGGGAGCGGGTGATTGTTAACAACTCCTGCCCGAAGGGGCTGGTCGAAGATCTCAACGAAATGAAAGTCATCAAAGCCGGAATCGAGAAGACAAAAAATGCGTTTCCCAACGTTGCCGACCTGGTTCGCAAAGAAGCATTCCGTCGCGTCTCCGGTTAAGGTCAAAGACCGCTCGCAGTTGCGCGTCGGAATTCCGAAAGTGCTGAATATCTGGACGACCGCCCAGTTCTGGGTGGGTTTCCTCAAGGCACTTGGGGTGTCGTCAGAGAACATCATCTTCAGTTCTGACACTTCTGAAGAGCAGGGCCGCGAATTTGGCAAAGGCCGTGGGACCGTGGATTGCTGCTATCCGGTGAAATGCATCAGCGGTCACTATGGAGAATTGATCTTCGGACAGAAAAAGAAGATCAGCGTTCTGTTCAGCCCGATGATTCATACTCTGCCCTCTATTCTTCATGGCCATGTGGTCGACACCATTACCTGCACGCGGGTGATGGCGGGTCCCGAGAGTATCAAAGCTGGTTTCATGAAGGAGCGCGACATTTTCGCGGAAAACGGAATCGTCTATGCGTCGCCGTTTGTAAGTCTCGGCGATCGCCACATGGTCCTGGAGCAGATGCATAGCTCGCTCAAAGACGTGTTCGATCTTGACCTGGAAGAGACAAAACAGGCCGTCCAGGCCGGATTTGAAGCTCTCGACAGTTTTACCGCCAAGGCCCGGCAGCAGAGTCGCGACATCTTGAAGTGGTGCGCGCAGAATCAGAAACCGTGCATTCTCGTGTTGGCTCGCCCTTACCACATGGACACTGGAATTGGCCACGAGATCGAAGCTGAGCTACAGGCCCATGGTTTTCCGATCCTGTGGCTGCAATACCTTCCGGGGGAAGATGATCTGATGAACTGGCTCTTCGAAGAGGACCTGCGGAGCGGCCGCATCAAGAGTCCGTTTGATATTTCTGATGTTTGGACGTCCTCATACAGCAGCAACACCAATGAAATCATGTGGGGCGCCAAGTTCGCGACTCGCTGCCCGTGGATTACTTGTGTTATACGGCTGTCCAGCTACGAATGCGGAATGGACCAGCCTACATACACTCCCACGCAGAAAATTGTCGAAGCCTCACGCACCCTCTTCTTTAAGTTTGGCGATCTGGATTCCACCAAGCCAGCTGGCAGCATAAAAATCCGAGTTGAGACTGTGGTCCATTACATGGCCAAGTACTCCCAGCAGATCGTGGCTTCGAAGCTGGCACGCTTATCTCCGAACTGCCCTCTGGGTCCTCTGCCGGAACTATCCGCCTCCACGCATGCCGGAGTCCCGGCGAATATGCCCAACCCGACTGCCGCTCCCGCGGTTTCGCAACTGTAGTTGGCAGCAGGAGTTACAGCTGCCGACGCGAACAGCCCCAAATCCCGCGTCCAGCAAGGACTGTGAGCACGAATTCGATTGCGTTTGGCGCCTTCTGATGATACAAAAAGGGACGCATCGGGGCCCTGCTTTCATAAGCGCTTTGGAAACAGGTTGCTCCGGACGCGACTCCCCTAGTTATCCCCCTCTTTTGGCAAACGCGGTTTCGCCGCGCTGGTGCAGTTCACGAACTTTGAATGAACCGGATCGTGTTTTGGCTATTGGTGAGCGGTACCTTCGCCCTAGCACAAGGGAGCAGTGTTCAATGCGCGGCGAAACATTACAAGATCGTTGCCTTACCATTCCGACCATCGCACATAAGTGACTCCGGGAAGGTGGCTGGAACAACATCACGAATGCATGCTGCGTTGTGGAGCGAAAGCGCTGGGCTACAGGAAGTGGACTTGCCGTCCGGCTACTCGAGAGCGGAGGGTGTCAGCGTCAACCGGGCAGGCAATTTGGTTGGCGTCGCTATGAACGCTGACTCGAGCAAGCGTCAGGCTTTTACATATCGTGATGGCCGACTCAGTTTGCTGCCGGGTGATCAATCGAAGCCTTTAGCCGTTAACGATGTGGATGAGATCGTGGGCGAATCCGTGCTTGCCGCCAAGGGAGTAAGTGGGCCGGTTCTTTGGAGGAAGCACATGGCGGTCGATCTCGGAGCCTGCTGTGGGGGCGCGGCGACAGGGATTAACAATCGCGGGAAAGTTATTGGCGACGTTTACGACCGAAGCGGTAACTATCATCCTTTTCTTTGGGACAGCGTTAGCGGAATACAGCGGGTCCGAGCTAGCGGTGAGGGCAGTTCATCCATTGCGATCAACGATGCCGGGCATGTAGTCATCGAGTCGTTTCCCCATGTCTTAATTTATGCAAATGCCAAGCTCGTGCGGTTAGACCTGTCCGCCAAATATCCGAGCCATGCCAAAGCCATCAACAACTGCGATGTCGTTGTCGGAGCTTTCGGTCCTTTCTCCGATGCCTTCCGGGCATTTCTTTGGGAAAAAACCACAGGATTCCACGATCTGAATACTTTAGTTGCCGACCCCGAGTGGAAATTGGAGATGGCCACCAGCATTAATAATCGGGGAGAAATCGTCGGCTATGGTGACCACGGGAGCGATGAGGATGTGGGATTTCTCCTGGTTCCGCAGTGAGAGAAGAATGAAAGCCGTATAAACAGAATTAAGTAAATGACTTCACGAACTTTTGATTTGTATGAAGAGGCGCATTCGTACATAAGCCTTCACAAATCTTGTGAGAACTCTCAAATGAAAACCAAACACGTAGCAAGATCTGCCGTCACATCTCTGCTGCTTACTCTCGTCTTCTTGTCCAGCACTTCGCTGGGCCAGCTGAGCGTCACCACTTATCACAATGACAACAGCCGAACCGGGCAGAACCTGCAGGAAACGAGTCTCACGACCGCCAACGTGAATAAGACTTCCTTTGGGAGGCTTTTTTACTATCCCGTTAAGGGCTACGTTTACGCGCAGCCTTTGTACTTGCAGAATGTCACGATTCCCGGTAAGGGCGCGCACAACGTGGTTTTTGTAGCCACTGAGCAAGACATGGTGTATGCCTTTGACGCCGATAGCAATGCTGGCAGCAATGCGAGCCCCTTGTGGGTGGCGAATTTCACAAATCCTGCAAAGGGAATCACTGCGGTTTCCAGCACTCAAATCGGATGTAGCGATCTGGTCCCCGTGATCGGCATAACCAGCACACCCGTGATCGACACCACGACAAACACGATTTATGTCCTGGCGAAAACCAAGGAAAAAGGGCAGTTCATACAACGCTTGCACGCTTTGGACGTGACCACGGGGGCCGAGAAGTTCGGCGGTCCGCAGGTGATTCAAGCTCAAGTTAAGGGCAGTGGAGACGGCGGTACGACCGTCACCTTTGATCCCCGCACGCAAGCGCAACGCCCAGGACTCCTATTGCAGAACGGACAAGTTCTGATTGGCTGGGCATCCCACTGCGACAATCCTGTTTATTACGGTTGGATTATGGCCTATGACGCCCACTCGTTGGCACAGCTGGGAGTCTGGAACGCGACCCCGAATGCCGGATTTGGCGGGATTTGGCAAAGCGGCGGCGGATTGGCCGGTGATGTAAACTTCAACACCTTTTTTGCCACTGGTAACGGTGCGTTCGACGTCGGTCCCAATGGCGGCAATGGGTCCGATTACGGTGACAGCATCGTGAAGCTCCCTCCACCAAGCGGGGGATCGTTTACAGTTGCCGATTACTTCACGCCTTCCGACCAGTCATCGCTCAACAGCGGCGACACCGATTTAGGCTCGGCCGGCCTGGTGCTTCTTCCCGACCAACCAGCAGGCTCGCCGCACCTGCACCTGCTGGCTCAGTCTGGTAAGGAGGGCACTCTCTACCTGGTGGATCGCGACAAAATGGGGAAGTACAACCCCAACAGCAACAATCAGATCGTGCAAAACATCCCCGGTGCGAATGGAGGCATGTGGAGTTCGCCCGCCTGGTGGAACAATACCCTCTTCATTGGCGGCCAATCTGAGAACCTCAAGGCCTTTTCGTTTGATGTGATCATGGGGAAGTTTAACGCCTCACCGACTTCTCAAACGGCCACCACCTACGGTTTTCCGCCGGCAACGCCTTCCATTTCCGCGAACGGTAACTCGAATGCGATCCTGTGGGCCATTCAAACCGAGGGCTACAGTTCTGGGAGACCTGAAATTCTGCACGCTTACGATGCGACCAACCTCGCCAAAGAACTCTTCAACTCCACTCAGGGCAGCGGCAATGGAGCAGGAGGCGCCGTGAAATTCGCAGTACCGACCGTTGCCAACGGCAAGGTCTACGTCGGTGCCGTGGGCAGGCTGAATGTTTATGGTTTGCGGTAGTGGCTTAGGTTGAAGCGGGCAAGTCGAAAGCACCATAAGCAGCGCGCGGGTACGACTTACCGATCTCGGCAGGACCGCAAGGCAAAGACTTCGGCCGTGACTGCGACGATCAGCCAGCACGTCGGCGATGGCGCGGGCCAGGAAATGATTCGTGTCGGCTAAGCGCCTCGACTGCCGGAAGCAAAGTGCGGGCGGCGCTGGACTTTACCACATAACCCCTCCCTCCCGCCTCGATCGCCTCTCGCATCATCTGCGGAGAATCATGCTGCGTCAGAAACAGGATTTCACACGCCGGAGCGGTCTTGCGGATGCGTCGGCATGCCTCTAGTCCGTTCATCTTTTGCATGGTGATGTCGAGTACGATGATATCGGGGAGCAGGCGGCTCGCCTTCTCGACGGCTTCCACCCCGTCTTCGGCTTCATCAATCACTTCCCATCCCGGGTGTCTGCCAAGTAGATTCTTGAGGCCCCGCCTTACGACCGGGTGGTCATCTGCAACTAGGATGCGAATTGTCATTTTCAAGCTCGGGAACCGAAAAAGAAGCTACTAGTTGCGGGCCAACTTTTCGTAAGTTCCGGAAGAAAGGGACTGTCGTCGACTTTCGGCTACCGCCTGATTGTCATTCGTACGCGGCGAGTTGCGAATACCGGGAATCCTGTAGTTTCTGCGGTAGAACATCGAGCCCACTTGGTATGCGACTTGCTCAACGGGAATTTTTCTCCGGCGGGCGTTTTATGTACCATAGCTTCACACCTCCGGTGAACGAATAATGTCTCCCCATAAGAAGGCGCAGCTGGCATTCGCATCGGCTGTGATCCTGCTTTTGCTGAGTGGGCTAGCTGCGTTCGTGACGATTGTCCGGTTGCTCGATAGCGAAAAATTGGTCATTCACACCCAACAGGTTCAAGTCGCCTTGGGAGATCTAGATTCGACGTTGGCGCGAGCCGGATGGGCGAGGGAAGCTTATAGTGCGGCGGAGGCCGGTGCCGAGGATTTCGAAGTTGTGGCCGCTGAAGCTCCTGAGCAATTACGGTACCTCAGAGAACTGACGAAGGATAGTCCAAGGCAGCAGGAACTTAGCGCCCGCCTGGAAACCGAAATCAATAACAGCCTGGCGCTGTCTCGGCATTCAATCCAGTTCAAGAAAAAGTCGCCTCAGGGTGCAGCAGGACAGGATGAACTGGCCCGTAAGAGTTCTCCAGTTGCTTCTGAAATCACTTCAATCATGCAGCAGATGCGTGAGGAGGAACAGCGATTGTTAGCTGCCCGCGTAAGGGTTTCCGATCGTCTGTTCGTCCTGGCGGTCGCAATATTGGCGGCGACGTTTGCCCTGGCGGTGGTGCTTTTCGCCATCAACTACCGCCTGCTCTCGGCCGAACTTATAGCGCGCGAGCAGGCCGAGCAAACGGCCCGTGACCGCGAAGAATCATTGCGCCGGCTTACCGTGCGTTTATTGCGCCTGCAAGACGAGGAACGCCGGAAATTCTCCCGGGAACTTCATGACAGTCTTGGGCAGTATCTGGTAGGTGCGAAGATGAATCTGGACATGCTTGCGAAAGAGCGGCCCGCCGACGAAGTGCTGAGAGGAGCAATTCATCTCCTGGATCAATCCATCGCTGAAACCAGGACGATCTCGCATTTGCTACACCCTCCGCTTCTCGATGAAGCTGGGCTCGCCTCCGCCGCCCGATGGTATGTACAAGGCTTCGCGCAACGCAGCGGCGTCGAGGTCCGGCTAGACATACCAGACGAGATGGCCCGCCTGCCCAAGCCTATTGAGCTTGGGCTCTTTCGGGTTCTGCAGGAGAGCCTGACCAATATTCATCGTCACTCAAAGAGCTCAAAAGCGGAAATTGAGCTGAAGATAGCAGCGAGCAGCATCGTTCTTAAAGTGAAGGACTACGGAAGAGGCATTCCAGGCGAGTTGCTAAGGAGCTTTCGGACCAAGGGAACAAAATCTGGCGTGGGTCTGGCGGGGATGCAAGAACGCATTCGCGACCTGGGAGGCAAGCTTGACATTCAGTCTAGCGCGGCAGGCACTTTGGTTTCCGCGGTGATGCCGCTCTTCCAGCTAAAGCAACCAGCCGACGCATCCGCGGCTGACTGAAATCCTCGATTTAGTCAGCGATTCGAACCTCGGTCTACCCCCGGTTCACGTTTGCACATCCATTGCCTTGCCAACCCGCGCCGCCTCGTTTTCCCGAAGCCTTCGCTCACCAAATTCTTCACGCTAGGCGATGCGTTCGCGATTCGGTTCGCCCGATTCCTGGTCTGTTTGATTCGGGGTCATTTCCCCTTTTCCTCCAATTCTTGTCGATATTAGCTTCTGACAACCACCCGAAACCAGGGCGCGGGGTCAGAAATTCAGCTCGGCAATCGCAAATCAGTTTATGCGGCGCGGCGGACGTGGGGCCATCGGAGTCAGGCTTGACCTGTGCTTACAAGCATGTACCCTTAATAAGCACCTCACACAAAAGTAGAGTAGAAAAGTATGACCTAGGAGCCTGTGTTTCTCTGCAACCGTGTCGCGGGTGTCAGGAAGGGCGCCTCAGAAAACCTGTACGATGCCGTTTCTTACTGCATACAGCGTCAAATCCGCGACTGAATGCAGATCAAGTTTTCGCATGACATTGGTTCGATGGGTCTCGGCGGTCTTCACGCTCAGATTCAGAGTCACAGCTACTTCCTTGCTTGTTTTCCCCTCGGCGACAAGCTGTACCACTTCCCGTTCACGCGGAGTGAGACAGTCGCGATAATATTTTTCTTTCTCGTCGTCACGGCTTAGATATCCCTCAAGCACCATCTGGGCGACCTGAGAAGTAAAGAAGGTTTGGTTGTGTTGGACTGCTTCGACAGCCGTCACCAAGTCGCGTCCCGCATCCGATTTCAGCAGGAAACCACGCGCTCCTGCCGCGAGGATTTCCCTTACTACCTGGTGAGAGTGGTGCATGGTTAAGATGAGAATACGCGCGCAAGACCGATTTGCCAGAATTTGCCGCGCCGCATCCAGACCGTTCAAATTCGGCATTCCAATATCGAGCAAGACAAGATCGGGCTTCTGTAAGCTTGCAAGTTCTACCGCCTCGCGCCCATCCTGAGCTTCGCCCGTAACTTCCCAGCCGGCATGGCCTTCCAGTAAGGCGCGGATCCCGCGCCGTACAACTTCGTGATCATCGGCTATCAGAATCCGGAAGTTATTCATTACGGCCTCCAGTCGATGAGTTGACCATAATCCTAGCAATTTACTCTGAAATCTGCCTTACCAGATGGAGCACTAAACATGCCAAACCGGCCAGGATACGCAACTCACTGATTCCTCGACATTTCGGCGCACGCTCGGAAAGTCTCCTATGTAATTTTTTCGGGCGATGAGAGGAGTCTCCGGCAACTGGCGCGGCATTTCACTTGAAAATAAACAACTTAGCTTGTCACTCGGGGCTTGATCTTGACAACGAGCCGTTTTTCTAAGCCAGGGAACTGAAGAGTTAGCCAAACAGGGGAAAACAGCATGGGAAAAAATGAATTGTGGAAACAACTATGGTGAAGGCCGGCAGCTTATCTCTTCTTCCGCGCGACCTTCACCAAAATCTCCTGCGGCTTTACTACAGCCGTCCCGTCAGTGCGAGGACGAGCACGATGACCAGAACCAAGCCCAGTCCGCCGCTCGGGTAATAACCCCAGCCGGAACTGTATGGCCAGGTCGGTAGAGCACCGATGAGCAACAAAATCAGAATGATGAGTACGATAGTTGACATGAATTAAGTCCTCCCTTGGGATACGGGTGACCTCAGTTTCTGGGCTCCCTATTTGCTTCGGAAACGGGCGAACCCTTGTCCGTGGCGGGTGCAGGCTCGTTTACGCTGCCTTGTTCTCTTGCCTGAGTAGCATATTTCTTTACTGCTGCCAGGAACGGAGCACTCTCGGCGGGGGGCGCAACCTTACCGTTCAGAATGTCGGCAAAGTCGACCATTTTCCCGTACAAGACCCGGGTTTCATCTTTGTCCTGGCTAATTGCCGACCCATTCAGGTCGATTCCGGCGAAAACGCCTCGGGCGCGAGAGTAAGTCAATACCTCGGCCTTCAACTTCCAATCCGTGTCGGCGCCGGTATCGCGGCCAACCGGCCCTGCGGCCGCTGACGCATCCGCTCCTAGTTTGAACTTGCTAGCAAGCAGGTGCTGCATTCCTTGGTCGTTGGTAATCACCATCACCAGATCGACTGCCTGGCCGCCAAGTTGTAGACCCCAACTGCCGCCGGTGATCGTGATCGGCGCCGGGGCGCTCCAGCCGTGCTCCGTTCTGCAGGTCGCAACTCCCTTCCCGTGGTTACCCCCGAAGCCAACCGCAATCTTAATCATGGACGGTACGACGGCGATGCACTTCGCATCCCTCATCACCTTGTCGGGAATTGCCTTGTCTGGAGTTCCCATGATTTCACTGAGCACGTTGGCGGAAGCTTCCAGGCGTTTATCGATGTCAGATCTATCTTTGTCGCCGGCTACCCAGCCCATGGTTGCCAGAAACAGCACCAAAGCGCTAAGAGCCACTAAGCACTTCATCGCCGACTTAGTTGTTGGCCTCATTTGGTACCTCTCTCGTTATCGTGTCTCTTTATCGTGTCCACTGTGAGCACCAAAATGTCCTCTTCTTCCCGGCGGAATATAGTCTTGCTTCTAAACCCCCGCCATCCAGTGCAGGCCCTAGACGAACTCCGGATATCACTTAGGATGTCATCACGCGCCGGTCGTCGCCCATTGGCTGATTTGACCTATTGGCTGCCTTGCAGATGCCGAATGACTAGCCAAAGGGGCGGATACATTCCCAACCTGTAGGGTGCGCGGACGCAGACGAGCGGCCGCACCAGGGCGAGCCTGACGAGTAGAACTGAGAAACTCCCGAATCCGTAGCTTGGCTTTGTGCAGTTGCGATTTCGAGTTTCCGACCGAGCAATCGAGCAGCTCAGCAATTTCCCGATGCTCGTAGCCATCGACCTCGTGGAGCAGGAAAATTGTCCTATATCCGTCAGGGAGTTCCTTGATTGCCTGGGTTAGGGAGATGCGGTCTACAGAGCTGGCTAGACGACCGTCCCTGCTTCCGTATTCTCGACGGACCAGCGTGCCTTCCTGCTCGTAAGGCTGGTCTAACGAAAACTGGCGTAGGGTCTTTTTGCGGAAATGCATCAGCACCGTATTGACCGCGATGCGGTATAGCCACGTGGACAGCGCCGAGTCACCGCGGAATGTTGGCAACTTGCGGAAGACCTGCAAAAAGGCGTCTTGAGTAAGGTCCTCCGCCTCCGCAGTATTGCTGGTCATGCGCAAACACAAGGAGTAAATTCGCGCCTTGTGAGCATGAAACAAAGCCGCAAATGCGTCTGCGTCGCCTTGCTGAGCTCGCTTTACGACATCGAAATTCGTAGGATTCGGCTTACCGTGACCGTTCACTGGCGTCTCCTTTGCAGCGACTCACGCTTCTGAGCAACGACTAATCGCCGTCCGCGCAGTCAGGAAGGTAGTTCTGGGAGACACAAATGGGAATCCGGCACAAGCTGTATGCATTTCGATATGTTGCTGTATCGTGCTACAGCGCCCGCTGATGACTAACCGGGACGATAGTCGCAGCTTAACGGTGAAGATACGCTCGGTTGAGTGCAACAATTTTCCGTTTAGAAGCAGGGCGGATATAAAAGAAGTAAGCCAGAAGGACTACGGAGAATCAGCGCGAACAATACAGGCTTGGCAGGATTGCCGCTCGACGCGTACCCGCCTAAGCTGCAGAAAGATTCTCCTCAGCATCCCGCCTCGCAAGCAGGAGCTGGCCCCATTTATCGAGTCGGCTCCTGCTTCGCACCTTCCCGTCAGGGCAACGGGTAGTCCCTACGCGAAATCAATTGGCGAGCTACTGGGTCAACTGGATCGCGGGAAGATCGCTCCCCAGACTATCCTTTCTGGCAGTGAGAGTTGCGGGAATCCGTCCACTCTCGGAGGAGGGATTATGCTCTACTGGGCACTGATGTTCTTGCTCGTGGCGATTGTTGCCGCTGTGTTGGGTTTCACCGGCATTGCGGTTGCCGCGGCGAGCATGGCGAAACTGCTTTTTTTCATTTTCCTGTTGTTGTTTGTGATTACGTTCGCCACCCACCTAACCCGCGGGCGCCACTCTGGAATCTGAAGTTCTGGAATCCGAAGTTTTGGTGGCGGCGGTTGGACTCGAACCAACGACCTACGGATTATGAGACCGTCGCTCTAGCCACCTGAGCTACGCCGCCACTGGGACAAGCAAATTATGCCCTATAAGTTGCCAGACCTACTGCGCCAGAACGCAGGAAATCACAAGACTGACGGGCACCGAGCGCAAACCTGCGCCGTTAAGTATTATGAGGCGGAGGCCACTCCTCACTGACAACTATCCGCGTGCGTATCGGCAAAGTTGACGACCTTCCAGCCGGATTCAGCGCGATAGAGTTGGAACGTCTCGATGCCACAGTGCATCGGCGCGTGGGCCACGCCGTTCTCTGTGTATCGTACGATGAATTTGTAGTGCGACCACACCACGGCTATTGGTCCGTCGACGTGGATCTGCGGATCAATCAATTGATCGTCCCAGGCGCCCTTCGAAATGCGGCCCATGGTCTTAATCAACATGTCGCGTACCTCGACGGCAAAGTTCCACTTGCCATCTTGGAGATGCAGGGTAACCTCTCGGAAGTCAGGGTGAAGGGCCGCTTCTAGTTTGCTTGCGTCGGCTTCTCGCCAACCATCAAGCAGCATATGCACGGTCTGCAGTACAGCTTCCTGATCGCCATCGGCCGTTCCCGTTGCTGGCACGGCGAATGAGGCCATGGAGGCTGCCACAGCGAGCAGAAAAACTATTATGTTTCTGCCAGGCATAAGTCTACCCTCCCCTCAGCTTGACTGTCAGTAGTTCTCGAGACCAGTCAAGTCTCAGCGGTAGCAATTATCCGCTCCGAGGAACTTGCAAGTGTGCCGGAAAGGATGTCGTGATGGGGCGTGGCATTTTCTTTACTCATGCGCGCCCGACAGACTAAATCCTACCACAGGGTGATTGACCGGTACCCTGGATCCCAACGCTAACAGCATTGATCTTCTGCCCGTCGACTGACCTCGCAGGTACAATTAGTTGGTAGCTTCACTGGTTTCGTGGCACCTAATATCACGTGAATCATAAATACTTGCTGGTAGTCGTAATTTTCCTCGCCGTTACCGGGATTGCTCCGGCACAGACGGCGAAAGCTGAACAAGATGATCTACCCAATTCTGCCTCTTTTTCTATCAAGCCATACCATTACATTACCGGCAGCCAGCGCGTGAAGTGGTTCGTCGATAGCACCGTCGGCCCAGAGACTCTCACCGTGGGTCTCTTCACTGCCGGCTTTGGCACTGCCCGGGACACCCCGAAAGAGTACGGCAGTTCGTGGCCGGGTTTTGGCAAGCGCTACGGGATGCGGCTCACGGGCGTCTCAACTGGCAATGCCATCGAAGCGGGATTGGGTGCGCTCTGGAAAGAAGATCCCCGCTATTTTCGGGCCTACCGCCAGCCCTTCAAGGGAAGACTGGAGAATGTCGTGATTATGACCTTCCTTGCCCATAATCGCAACGGCCAACTCACGCCGGCCTATGCCAGATATATTTCTACCCCTGGAAACAACTTCCTCTCCAACACCTGGCGGGCCGATAGCGAGGCCAATACGCGGAGCGCGTTGCTTCGCACCGTGTGGGGGTTTCTCGGACTCATGGGAAAAAATGGCTTCACGGAGTTCTGGCCGGACGTCCAAACCCATGTATTCCATAGCAAACACGGACACTAGGACGGCATGAAGGCCATCGCCGTAATTCCCGCTCGCCTCAGTTCCACCCGCCTGTCGCGCAAGATGTTGCGTGCCATCGCCGGGCAGCCTCTGGTTGGCCGGGTGTATGAAGCCGTCAAATCCTCGCCCTTACTTGACGACGTCATCATCGCCACCGATTCAGATGAGATTATCGGAGTTTGCCGGTACAACGGCTGGAAAGCACAATTGACCGCGAGCTCACATCGCAGTGGAACCGAACGCGTGCACGAAGTCTCGCAATCGGTGTTGGCAGATGTTTATCTCAATGTTCAGGGTGATGAGCCGCTCATTCGCCTCGAGCACATTGCTGCGCTACTC
>Ga0207116_10290_pt1 | contig 13020 bp, 12 predicted proteins | sample Alteio_BWMinHeat_44_FD_153550 | JGI IMG/M metagenome (GOLD analysis project Ga0207116, IMG submission 153550) | Enriched cells from forest soil in Barre Woods Harvard Forest LTER site, Petersham, Massachusetts, United States -... | ecosystem: Environmental > Terrestrial > Soil > Temperate forest >... | reverse complement strand
TGCCGCTTGAAGTTAGTCGGCCTCGTGTTGGGCCGTTTACAGGTTACGAACGGAGGCAAGGTGGCTCACACGGAACTTCGCGTTCCCGACTACGAGGCGACGGGCGCTACCCCGCAAGACAGCGAAGACCTCGTGAACTATACGCGCAGCATTGAGGGCGTCGAGGTTGGATTGTTCTTCATGGAACAGCCTCGCGGCGGGGTGAAAGTCAGCTTCCGGTCTCGCGCCGCCATTGACGTGGCACGCATTGCCGAGCAGTTTGGCGGTGGAGGTCATCGCCTTGCCTCCGGCGCGACCATTGAAGCGCCGCTGGAGGAGGCCCGAGCCCGCGTGCTGCAAGCCGTTTCCACTGCCCTTTCCGCCCCTGGTTGATCCCGCCTTCGATCCGGGCCGCATCTCCCCACGCCGGCCCTTTGCATCTGGGAGTTATCTCCAATGTCCGAACCCGCTAGCAAGTTCACGCTCATCGATCTGCCATTGCCCGCGCGACTGGTGCTGGCGGCATTTTTAATCACGGTGGGCATCGGCTACTTATCGGCGCTCGTGCAGTTGCGCGTTCAACATGCCTCTAACGGAGAAGCCATGCCCGGCGTGGAGGATGTGCGGCGGGTCTTTCATGGGGTGGAAGGCATGAGTCGGCTTGAGCGCTTGTTGACGGCGCCGATGACATTGCCCTTCAACGGGGAAGGGCAAATGCAGAGCGCGATCATGGAACCTTCTGAGGCCGAGAAGAAAAGGGAGGTGACGGCTCTTCTAAATAAGGATATGGCGAAACAGCAGGCCTACCCTGATTTCAAGCCTCGGTCAAAGGAGGAGCTCGCGAAGCTCGCTTTGCAAATGCGTGACGGCGAACGCCTTGCCTTGATCGATTGGGTAAAGGCAGGCGCCCCGGTCGGTCCGTACACCAAAGACGAATATAGCGGCACTGACAAATTGAGGGCGGACTTGCAACTTGACGACGACGACAATCCCCTCGTCACGGAACAGTTTGTCACCAAAGACAACGCCGGCAAGAATGCCGTTCAGATTCAATTGATCTTCTATACGCGCTGCGTCCGCTGCCATCGGGAGAGCGCCGGCGGCTTCCCGGCGCAATTTCCGCTGGATTCATACGATAATCTGAAGCCCTACACCTCGGTCGAAAAACCTAGTGGCATGTCTCTCCCCAAACTCGCGCAATCAACGCACGTCCACCTACTCGGTTTCGCGGTGCTCTGGTGCATGACCGGATTGATCTTCGCGTGTACCGGCCTTCCCGGATGGATTCGCGCGATCTTCGGACCGTGGACGCTCATTGCTCAGGTCGCCGACATCGCGTGCTGGTGGCTGGCCGGGACGGATGTGCGATTTGCGGACGCAATCATGGTCACTGGAGGATTGGTTGGATTGGGCCTCAGCATTCAGATTCTCGGCGGGTGTCTGTGCCTGTTCCGCAGAGGCGGTTGGTTCCTCATGTTGATCGTGCTCATCTTCGTCGGTTTTGGCGTGGCGACGGTCTATTTCAAAGCGGTCGAGCCACGGTTGAAGAGCGGGCACGCGGCGACTCCAACATTGGTCGAAAAGCCATATTCAACGTGATTCAGCGTACCGCCTTCAAGAATGCGATGGCTTGGCGGGCCGTTTCGACTGCGTCATGGCTATGCCTACTTAGTTCGACGTGAACGCCACCGGGATAGCCGATTTCGTCAAGCGTCCGCAGCACGGGGCCGAAGTCGATCTCGCCCTGGCCAAACATGAGGTGATCGTGTACGCCGTGACGCATGTCCTCGATGTGGATGTTCCAAAGATTCACCGCCCAGCGACGCAGGTGATCGACGATCGGCGTTTCGCCCTGGCAATGTAAATGTCCTATGTCGAGCGTGAGACCAAACGCGGGATGGTTGACCTGGCGATGTAATTCCGCAAATCGCGTCATCGTGTCGATGAACATGCCCGGTTCGGGTTCGAACGCCAGCCGCACGCCGCGACTCGCGGCGTGATCGCAGAGTGCTCTACAACCCTCAACCAGTCGATCCATCAGCATCGATTCCGAGGCAATGTTCAGCGGCGTTCCGGACCAGAGGCTCACCGCATCGGCGTTCAGGCGCTGGGCAATTTCAATCGCACCCCTCAGGAATTCCATTCTCCGTTCACGTTCGCCGGCATCAGCGCTCAACAGTGTCGGTTGATGTTTTCGCTTGGGGTCGAGAAGAAAGCGTGATCCGGTTTCGACGACGCAACCGAGGCTCAGTCTTTGAAGAAGACTTCGCAGTTCATCGCAACGCTGGGATAAAGCGGGCTCGAACGGATTGAGTGCGTGAACATCGAGCGTGAGGGCCACGCTCTGATAACCCAGCTCCGCAAGTATGTTGAGCGCGTCCTCCAGACGATGGTGAGCGAAGCCGTTGGTGTTGTAGCCGAAGCGCATGCTACACGACCGGTTCAGTGTATTCGACTTCCGGCACGCGCCGGCGCAGCTCTTCCTCGATGCCCATCATAACGGCCATGATGGTGCTGGGGCAGCCGTTGCATACGCCGAGCAGGCGAACGCGGGCAACGCCTCCCGCGACTTCGATCAGTTCAATGCTCCCGCCGTCCATTTGCAGAGCGGGAGCAACATTTTCTGCGAGAACCTTGGCGACGCGCTCATGAAGATCCGTCGGTTCCGTTGACAATGTCATGATCGCGTCCCCTTAGCAGTTGTCCAGGAGTAATTTCGTGGTGCAGGCGGCTCACCTGCACGGAGCCGAGCGTGCAGGCGAGCCGCCTGCACCACGAACGTTGAAACTCATTCTTGGATGGACACTTAGGTTACATCCGCCATGCGCCGAGCTTGCTCCACGTCGATTCTCAGTTGAGCTGCAAGCTCATCGGCATTGGAGAATCGTTTGGTGTCGCGCAGCCGATCGAGAAAATCAACCGCGATGGCTCGATCGTAGAGATCGCCATGAAAACCGATCAAGTGGACTTCCACTTTGCGGGCGTTTTCGCCGAATGTCGGGTTCGGTCCGATGTTCGCAGCGCCGGGCCATGCCTTGCCTTCAACGAGCGCCCTTACGCCGTAGACGCCGTCGCCTGGAATGAGGTTCGGAATCTGATCGAGGTTCGCAGTCGGGAACCCGAGAGTCTGGCCGCGCTTTTGCCCCGTCCCGACGATGCCATGAAGCCGATACGGACGGCCTAAGAGTTGCGCGGCAACGGCAACCATTCCGCGCGTTACAGCGTCCCGCACTCGACTACTTGATACCGATTGGCCGTTGACGAGAACGGGCGGAACCGGCGCGAATTCGATGCCGGCTTGGCGGCATAGGGTCGCCAAGGTTTCGATGTTCCCTTCCCGATTGTGCCCGAAGCCAAAATTCCCTCCCTCCACCATCGCACGCGGGTTCGCCTTCCCGCGGATGATGTGATCGAAGAAACCCTTGGCAGTCAATTGGAGCATGTCGCGGTCGATGCGCAGCATCAGGACCTGGTCGGCGCCGCATTGATGCATCCACTCCGCGCGGTCGGACGGAGTGGTCAGAGCCGGCGGACAGCGTTCTGGATGAAGAATGCAGACCGGATGCGGGTCGAACGTGAGGGCGACCGCGGGCCCTGCAAGTGGCCGCGCCACGTCGCGGAGTTTTCCCAGCAAGGCGGCGTGGCCGACGTGAACGCCGTCGAAGTTGCCGATGGTCAATGCGCCGCCGCGACATTCATCGGGAAAGGAGGCTTGCCAGGGAATCTCATGTACGGCCATTTACTGTTCCGGGCCCCGAGGCTAAGGGGAAATTGCGAACCCGCATACTCGTATCTCTATCATTTTTATGGCGAGATCGACTCCGCCTGTCCAGAAGGCGGGTATAATTCGTTGGATTCATGGGCCGGCCAGACGATCGCTGCCCGATATCCCGGCGGATGGCTTCGGCTGTTCGCACAGGGGCGGGGAGAGGAAAGTCCGGGCTCCATAGGACGCGGTGGTGGGTAACGCCCACCGTCCGAGTCCGCCGGCGACGGCGGGCGAAGGATAGGGAAAGTGCAACAGAAAGATACCGCCCCTCCCGTCGTTTAGCCGCGAGCCTCAGGCGAGCGCGGACAGCGTGGTCCGCCTGAGAGTGTGCAATCCGCGCTCGCCCGAGGCTCGCGGCTAAACTGCGGGGGGAGTAAGGGTGAAATGGCGAGGTAAGAGCTCACCAGCAGCCTGGCGACAGGCTGGCTCGGCAAACCCCACCGGGAGCAAGGCCAAATATGGGAGCAGGGCTGGTCCGGCCCACTACGACTCCCGGGTAGGCTGCACGATCCGCCGGGCAACCGGCGGGCTAGAGAAATGATCGTCGTCGCGCTTTCGGGCGCGACACAGAACCCGGCTTACCGGCCGGCCCGTGAATCTTTCTTTTCAGGCCCACGGCCGCCCACTCGTGGGCCTTTTGCTCATACGTCCGTCTTCAACAAACAGTGCAGCAAACATTCAATCGCGTGCGGCAAGTAATCCGGCTCGGCGTACAGCGGCACGTCGAGGGGGATGGTGAGGGTATAGCCCAGTGCCGTGCGAATGAGTTCCCAGGCGCCGACGCGCGGGTCGAGGGAGCGGCGGAAAACGCCCGTGTGTTGGCCTTTCGTGATGATGTCGGCCAAGAGCCGCTCGCTGTCGAGGTAAAACGCTCGCAGGAGGGCGACGATCTCCGGGTCCTCGGTTTCCATGAGTGTGCGATGCATGATGCGGAATTCGAGGGCGTGTTCACGCGTCGAGCCGAGGTAGCGATCCATGATCTTGTGCAATTTGGCGAGCGGATCGGTCACGCCGGCGGCGTCGGATTGCCAGCGCTCAAGGGTGGCCTGGCGGATTTCTTGCAAGACTTCTAGAAAGAGCGTTTTCTTGCTGTCGAAATGGCGATAGAGCACCGGCTCGGAAACGCCGGCGGCCCCGGCGATTTTCTCCGTGGTGGTGTTCTGAAAGCCGAGAGTCACAAACAGTTGCTTGGCGGCGGTCAGCAACTGGCGTTTTCGTTCAACCTTGCGCATGGAATGCCCGTAGGGTAAGTCGTTTTATTCTAGTGGGAAGCAGGCGTCCGGCGACGCCGCCTTCGATTTGTTCGAGCAGCCCACCTGTCTCCTCTCCATGAAAGGTGCCTGCATGCCTTCGATCCTCGTGGTGGGAACACGCAATCCAAAGAAGCGCGAGGAAATTATGGAGATCCTCACCGGTCTCGATCTGGACCTTCGCGATCTGACCTCTTACCCAATCGCACCCGAAGTTGTGGAAGACGGCAAGACGTTCGAGGACAACGCGCGCAAGAAAGCGATCGAGCTGTCCGCGGCTCTAAACGAATGGGTCTTGGGTGAAGACAGTGGTTTAGTCGTTCCCGGGCTTCAGGGTCGTCCGGGGGTTTATTCCGCGCGCTACGCGGGTACGCAGGGGGACGACGCAGCCAATAATGCTCGCTTGCTTGCGGAACTGGCGCCGTTGCCGGAAGATCGACGTGTCGCTTATTACGTCTGCACCGCCGCGTTGGCTAATCCAAGGGGTGAAGTGCAAGCGGTCGTGGAAGGGCGGTGCCATGGAGTGATTCTGCGTGAAGGTCGCGGAACCGGCGGCTTTGGTTACGATCCGCTTTTTCAGATTCCCGAGTATCACCGCACCTTCGGCGAATTAAGTAGCCGCGTCAAACATGCCCTCAGCCACCGAGGCCGCGCTCTCGCGCAATTGCGACCGGTGATTCGCAAATTGATCACATAGCCGGCCTTGAAAGATACAGCAAGGATCGGAGGATGCCGAAGAAATAGGATGCGTCGCGTTCTCAAAGACCGCACGAATGCGGTCACTTCGAGAGGCGCGACGCTCTCAAGGATCTTCCGTGCCGATCAACGCCGCCAAACCGAATGCCGCGATCGCGGACGACGTGACTGCTTTCCGCAATTACATCTCGACGGAACGCGGCATGGCGGCCAACACGGTCCTTGCATATGGACGAGACCTCGACCGCTTCGCAGGTTGGGTGACAAACGGCGGGCTGCCGAATTACTTGCATCCGACGGTGCGCGAACTGAGCCGCTATGTCGAGTTCTTGCGTGAAGAAGGCTTGGCGCCGGCGAGCCAGGCGCGCCACCTTGTGGCGTTGAAAGTGTTTTATCGCTTCCTGCGCTTGGAGGAACGCACCACTGAAAGCACCGTTGATCTTCTGGCCTCCCCGACTTTATGGGACCGTATTCCGCACGTGCTTTCGCCGGAATCGGTTGAAAAGCTGCTGGCGTCCCCCGTACTCATCGATCGCTTCCATCTGCGCGACAAGGCGCTGTTGGAAACGCTCTATGCAACCGGGGGGCGGGCGTCGGAGGTGGTTGGTCTGAAGCTGGCGGACGTGTACTTGGACTCGGCGTTCTGTAAATGCATGGGCAAGGGAAGCAAGCAACGGCTGGTTCCGCTCGGCCGGCCGGCCATCGAATGCCTGCGCGCTTACCTGAGCGACCTTCGGCCGCAGCTCATTCAGGCCAATCCCGATAGCGCTTGGGTTTTTGTTAGCCGTGGCGGGCGTCCCTTGACGCGCATCATGCTCTGGACGCTGGTGAAGAAATACGTCCGCCGCGCCGGTTTGAACGGCCGGATTAGCCCACACACCTTGCGGCACAGTTTCGCCACGCATCTGCTCGCCGGTGGAGCGGACCTGCGCACCGTGCAAGAACTTCTGGGCCACGCCAACATCCGCACCACGCAACATTACACGCACGTCGACCGAGACCGGCTGAAGGCCATTCACCATCAATTTCACCCGCGCGGATAAAAGAAAAAAGCCCGCCGGATGCCGGCGGGCTTTGGTGCCGTGGATCGGCCTATTGCTTGATGAAGTAATGGAACGGAATCGGGTTCAAGTCCTTCTGATCCTTCACCTTGGCAATGGGCGGACGAATTGTGCCCGCCAGGCTCCAAATGTATGCGTTCTTGTCCACCTCGCGCTGCGTCCATTCCGTGTCGCTACGCTGGTCCATCACCTTCTTCAGATACTCCTTGACGATCCAATCTTGCGTTTTGAGGTTCTTTTGCAGCAACTCATTGCCGACCACTTTGCCGGCTTTCTCGATTTCCCTGGGGCCGGTTAGCTTGTGACCGGTGTTGTCCTTGGAGTCTTTGGCCTTGATGTATTTTACCCACTCTTGCGCGAAGGCTTCACCCGCCTTGTCATCATCCCCATAGACAAAGGCCATGGGCACTTTTTTCTCATGACCGACCAGACCGAACCAATCCTTCGGATTGAGGTTCGGCGGATTACCCTTGGGGTCGCCCAGTGTACGCCGGTAGCTTAACCAAATCGCACAGGCGATGTCTTTGCCTTCCGAGTTGGTGTCCGGCTTGCCAATGGCGTTCAGCCGGTGGCGATAGTATTCGGAAAAGAGGAACATCTCTCCCAAGCACGCTCCGTCTTCGGCTCCAATGACGATGAGGTCGCCGGTGTTGCATTCGCCGCGGTCGTTCCGGCGATCGAGGAAAAGGCGCGCCGCCGCAATATCGTTCACAATGTATTGCAGATAGCCGTTCTTGAAATCCTTGATGTCAATCGTTTCGGGCGGCGTCGCTTTCAACATTCTCTTATAGAGGTTCGCATTGTATGCGCCGGTGCCGTCGCGCGCCTTCCAGAAATCCGGAGATACTGTCGTGCTTTTGCCGTGTCCGCGGTAATCGAACAATAGTACCGAGTACCCTTCCTTGGCGAGTGTTTCGGCCAAACGATCCCACCCATCCTGGCTTATGTCGCCAAGCAGCTTGGGCAGCACCAGAACGGCCGGCGCTTTCTTGCCCTTGGCACTGGCGTACCAGCGCCCGCGCAGCTCTACTTGGTCGGAGGTCTCGAATTTGACGTCGGTATATGCCTCGTCCTTTTTGTCCTTCTTCTCATCCTTGTCCGCGGCCCAAGCAGGCAACGGGGTAAAGGCGAGGAGGCATGAAAACCCGCCGACAAGCAGCAGGCGGGAGAGAACGCTGGACTGCATAGGGATGACCTCCGAGAAGGGACCGGCGCGCACCAAGCCTACTGGATCATAAGTCTTTCACACAGGGGGGTCAAGAAAAGAGATGGCTGAAGGAAAAGCCCCGGTGACGCGGCCGGCCTGGGGGAGGCCGATTCGCATCACCGAGGCGGGGCGTGGGATTTCCCTGTCCCACGCGTTCGGTTCCACGTTTCCCTTTCTCCGAGTGACCTCTCTTGTCCTAAAAACACAAACGATCACCTGAAGGGATTCACGCGAATCCGTGTCGAGAGGCCCCAAATGGGACCGCTCTGCCGGGAATCTCCTTGAGCAGAAGGATGGGCCGGCCCGCGTCAATGCGCCCCCGGCCAGCCCGCGACTCCCGCTGACACCGAAGTCAGTCCATCTTCACCACCTTTCCTAGGATCCTTGGTGATGCTACACGGCACGCCCCCTGACACGACCCGCGCGCTTGGGTCTTGCCATCAGAGACGGGTGTCACTGCTTCCGATTATGGCAGTTTTCATCCCGACTGCCAGTAAACAATCTAGGGAAGTGAGTTCGAGAAAAAATGAGGGTGCGAAACCACGGTAGGAATGGGGGTTAGGACGACAGCATTGACAGCTCGCCGTGATTCTGCGGATCGCTCGGAACTACTCACCAATTCCGTTATTGCCTACCTGAATTTCAAATCGACGTTTGACGCGAAAGTACGCAATAGTGACCAATGTGCGCTCATAGACCACGGGGGAGTGTATGTGGCCAAACGCAAACAATTAAATGCCGGCTTATTCGTCGAGCGGCCATGCTATCGGTATGGGTCGTCTCCGACGGCGCGGTTTAAACCACGGAATACGCTGGACTTGACCCAGAGCGACGATTCGGCATAATCCGCACGCGTCTTTTTGTAGTATGGTCGCTTTTGCCTCAAGTTGCCCAGATCCGAATGACGATGGCGAAGAAGGGGTACGGTCCAAGAATACTCGGAGGAACCATGCGCGCGAAGCTGGCTACCCTGTGCGGTTCATTGTTGATTTTGGGAATGTCTGTACCGCCGGCCCAAGCTCACTGGGGCGTTGGCATACACATCGGCATCCCGATTTTCGTGCCGACCTACGGATATTACCGCCCTTACCCCTACTACTACGGTCCGCCGCCGGTTTACGTCCAACCAGCGCCCGTCTACGTACAACCGGCCCCGACGTACATTCAACCAGTCCCAGCACCAGCTCCCGCCCCCGCTCCGGCGCCGCGCCAGACGTCGAGCTCGCCGCCGTCCGTTGAGACAACCCCGCCGCCCGTGGTTCGAGCACAAGCGCAAGAAGATCGTCAGACCGAGATTGCCCACAATATCGAGCACTTGCGAAATCCCGATGAACAAGCCCGGGTGGATGCGGTCACCCGACTTGGCAAACTCAAGTCCGAACGCGCGATCGACCCATTGGCCGCAACTTTGTCCGGCGATGCCAGCGTCAAGGTGCGCGAGGCCGCCGCGAAGGCCCTCGGAATGATCGGATCGCCCAAGGCACTCCCCGCCTTGCAGCGCGCCGTCAAGAGCGATGCCGACCGCGACGTGCGCCACACCGCGCAGTTCGCAGTCGAGATCGTGGATGCCAATCGCTAGTTGAAGAGACTTGCAAAGTAAGGAACGCCTGGTGCCCAAGCTCCCGCTTGGGCACCCACCTTCGCTAAGCTCTGCTTCGCGTCAACTTCACGGTACTTACTCGTCCTCTGAAACCAAGTTGCGATTCCACGCGGGTATTTCGACCACCACATCCTTCGTTCCGTTGGGAACGCACTGGCAACCGAGTCGCGATTCCGTCGTTAACCCGCGAGCCTCGTCAAGCATGTCGAGTTCGTCGTCGGTGGCCTCGTTGCAGGTCTCCAGGCCTTGTTTGACGATGATATGGCACGTGGAGCATGCGCATACGCCGCCGCAGGAGTGATCAAGCTTGACGCCCGCAGCGTGGGCCAGGTCGAGAATGCTGCCGGCAAGTCCATTGCGGCCGTAGGGGAGTTTCTCGGGATCGACTTCCAGCACCTTCCCGTCGGGCAAGAAGGTGACGCGATATTTATTGGCCGGCAGAGGTGCCTCGGCCGGTTTGATGTAAGGGTTCACACCACCCATGACTGCTATCCTCAAGGCGAAGGAACTGGCGATGGGATCCGCCCACGTGGCCGGTTTCCGTGCCGTAATTCGCCAGAGTTAGCCTACGAACATCAATGCCCGATGCAAACAGGCAGCAATAGCGGAAAGGACGCGGAGGATGCTCCTTGAAGAGCGCCCCCGCGTCCTCGCTGAATGAGTCACCCGTCCCTCTTACTTATCCTTGTCTTTTTCCTTTCCGCTGGGCGGTTCCCATTGCATGACCACAATTTGCGGGTCGGCCGGAGCTTTCGCGGATGGGTCGAGCGTGAATTCGTTGGTCTTGAGCGTCCGGATGCTCCCACTCTTGGAGTTGTCAAGGAATTCGTCAACCGGAAGCACGTCGTCGTAGACCTTCGTGCCGTAGTGCATTGGGATGACGCAATGTTTCGGTTTGAGTTGCTTGACGACGGTCGCGGCGTCTTCGCCGTTGAGTGTATAAACTCCGCCCGCCGGCACAAAAAGCACGTCCACCTCGCCGATCTTCTTAATTTGGGCGTCGGTCAACGTGTGGCCCAAATCGCCCAAGTGAACGACTTTGAGACCGTCGAACTCCATGATAAGGACGGTATTCAGTCCGCGCTTCATGCCGTTCATGTTATCGTGAAACGTTCCGACCGTGCGCACCTTCACGTCCTTGAAAGTCTCATCAATGATGTTCCAATCGACCTTCTTGCCGTCGCCTTTCTCGTCCTTCCAACCCTTGATGACTTTCGCTTTGTCGATGTTGTCGATCGCGGCGGTCTGCGTGTGGTCGGTGTGATTATGGCTAAGCAGGACGAGATCGGCGTTCACGACCGGTCTGCCATAAGCGTCAATGAGGTGTGGGTCGACGGCGATCCGTGTTCCCTTGGTCGTTTTGATCTCGAAGAAAGACTGGCCGTGCCAGGTAATGGAAACATTCTTGGCGTCGGCCGCGCAGATCGGTCCAGTAACCAAAATTCCGGCACATAGTGCGATGAGGAAGCGTGACATTGAGGCAACTCCACAGGGTTGGAACGATTCAGCTTGGATGATAGCGAACGAGGATGCGCTGAGGCAAGCGTCCAAACGACGGGTTTGCGGTTTCGCGCGTAATTTCTGTGGAGGGACGAAACGGAAGTGAAAAGTCAACAGAGAAAAAGAAAAATGGCGAAGGAGGATCCCCTGTAGCTCCTAGCTACCCTCCTTCGCCGGGTGACCAACGCCCTCCCCAAGGCGTAGGTGCCAATGGTTGAGTCCGAACCCGCTGGGCGAGGGGCGAATGCGTTCGGACAATCAACTATAGGACACCGAAAGGGCCTGTCAAACCGGCAAATCTGTAGTGGAAAACTGCTTTGACAATCGCTTCGTGGCGAAAGCAAAGATACCTTGGTTGCGCTCCTGATTCGTAATCTCTGGTTCTAGCCCAGAAACCACGGCATCAATTCATGGCCGCGTTCGAAAGACAAGTCGCTCGTCGCGGCAACATGTTCGTCGTAACATCGCTGAACCTTGCTTGCGACTCGGGTGCCGGCAATCGCGAACGGCACGGCGCCGTGGGCGTGGGCGCGGGTCCGGAGACGCGTGCGGTGATCCGGCGAGATCAGAAATCGCCATTCTCCATGTTTTGGCAGCGCTTCGAGCAGCGGTCCGACGATGTGTTTGTCGATCTCCTCAATCGCTTTCACTTTGGCGTCCGTCTTGCCTTCGTGCGACGCCTCGTCGGGCGCTTCCACATGGACGCAAACGAGATCGTGGTTGCCCAGGGCTTCCACGGCGTAGCGCCCCTTGGCCGCGTAGTCCGTATCGAGATAGCCCGTCGCGCCGGGAACATCGATCCGCGTCCAACCGAGCAATACGCCGACTCCGCGCACCAAGTCGACCGCACTGATAATCGCTCCCTTTTTTTGATAGACATCGGCGAACGGCCGCAAGGTCGGCGCTTTGCCTTGGCCCCATAGCCAGATCTGCGTGGCGGGCTTCTTGCCGGTCGAACGGCGCGTCGCATTGACGGGGTGGTCGCGCAGGATCTCTCTGCTGGCCTTCATGAGATTGCGCAGCAAGTCTTCGCCCGGGCCTTCCGGCTGATAGACCAAAATCGGTCGATCAGGGATGTCGTGCGGCGCTTGGGTCTTGGTGTCGCTGGAGAACGGAGCCGGTCCCGCGGCGCGATAGACGAGAATGTTGCGGTAGCTCACTCCGGCGTGGAATTCCAGGCGTCCGCCGTCGCCCTCGGGGGAAAGGCCGCCGAGCTTCTGCTGGATCGCCTCCATCAGCGCGCGCCCCTCCTCATTGGAGATATGTCCCGCCGTGAAATCGCGCATTTTCTCTTTGTCGATGTAGACCAAGTTGCAGCGGATGGCCCAGTCGTTTTGGCCAAGCGGAATGCCCATGGCGGCGGTTTCCAGCGGAGCGCGGCCCGTGTAGACCCGCAGCGGGTCGTAGCCGAAGAGACTGAGCGTAGCGACATCGCTCGCGGGGATCAGCGAGGCGGGCACGTTGTTGGACAAGCCGACAACGCCGATCTGGGCAATGCGATCCATGTTCGGCTTGCGCGCGGCTTGAAGCGGCGTGTTTCCGCCCAAGGAATCCTGCGGTTCGTCCGCACAGCCGTCGGGGATGATGATGGCGTATTTCATGCGTGAAGTGTACGTCCTCTTTGCGGCATTTGGAATACACCAACTCCTCGACGTGTGGCGTATTCATCTTATCGATTGACCCACCTAGCGCTCCAGTGCACTTATCGGCCGAACGGCCTACCAGCGCAGGGTCGCCGTCAGATTCTTGCTCGCCTCCAGTACATGGCTCTCCGCTAGATCGACCGTAATCACACGGCCATCCTGCGTTACTTTGCTGTCAATAACGTGCTCACCAGTGGTCAATTTAGCCTCCGCGTTCTTCACTCCTTCGGGAACCTCAAGAACGAGCTGCTTCAATGTCACGTGGCCGTAACGCACCTCGATTTGATTTTCTTGCGATTTCTCGCCTCGCTTTTG
>Ga0207116_10288_pt1 | contig 13054 bp, 14 predicted proteins | sample Alteio_BWMinHeat_44_FD_153550 | JGI IMG/M metagenome (GOLD analysis project Ga0207116, IMG submission 153550) | Enriched cells from forest soil in Barre Woods Harvard Forest LTER site, Petersham, Massachusetts, United States -... | ecosystem: Environmental > Terrestrial > Soil > Temperate forest >... | reverse complement strand
ATGATGGCATTTATCGATTACTTATGTTGATGCATTATTTTTCCAGGATATTGCTTTTTTATGTATTTCATTGCAAAAATCAGACTTAGCACTAGCATATAGATTTGTATCAGTAAATTTCATTGCTAAATCTATTTTTAATAATTCATATCTTTTTGCTTCTTCAGGGTGTGCTCTGAGGTAATCTCTAAAAAGTAAATGTCTTATCCAAAAATCGTGAGTTATTTCAACTAAATGAATATGATGTGTTCTAATTCCATTGGCATTGTTTTTTTGAAAGAAGCGTCGAAATGGCATACCTTCTTCATATTTTTTTATATATTCATATCCAATATTTTCTAATTTAGAAATCACTTCAGGAGTGATATCATCGAGATTGTTAACCGCGATCATAATATCAATAACAGGTTTTGCACGAATATTAGGTATTGCTGTACTGCCAATATGTTCTATTTTAACAATATATTTCCCAATGATTTTTAATAGAACATGTTTTTCTGTTTCAAATAAGCTGGGCCATTGCGAATTGTAAGCGGATAAGTAAATCATATTTGTCTCTCTATATCTGAATGTTCGGATCATATTCGCACTATTAAATATTAACACCATATTTTCGTTGTGCATCAATAGTGAGCCCCAGGCCAACACTACCAAAAAAATCGCCTTGTACTACTTTAGCATTAGGGAAAAGCAAATTAATTTTTTCACGAAAAAGGGGAATCTTTGTTGACCCTCCGGTATAAAAAATTGCATTAATATCAGAAAAATTTACTCCTGCCGAATTTATTGTTTGTTGCATTTTATTTAAAATATTTTCTAAATGATCAAGAATAATTTCATTGAATCTAGCTTGCGACATAATAGCACTAATGAATAAACATATTCTACCCATCAAACATATGTTTTTTATGGTCTATGATCAACCTAAAGCGTTACAATATGAGCTTTAATTTATTCGAGTTTTTAAATGAAAAACCAAACCTTGGAAATTAAGCTCCTTAGTGAATATCAGGAGCATATTCCCGTATTAGCCGAACTATGGTATCAAGAAATTAGCCGTCATTGGGTGCCTCAGGCTTCTATCGAAAAAGCAAAACAAAAGCTTATTGAACATTTGTGAAACAGCACCCGAAGGGGACCTTTTCAACCGCAGCATAAAGGACCCACCGGAACCGCAGCATAAAGGACCCATCAAAACCGCAGCATAAAGGACCCATCAAAACCGCAGCATAAAGGACCCACTAGCGTGTCAAACTTTCATTAATCGGAGTAATCTTTTCTTGATCTAATCAAGGAGGATTCACCCATGGGAAAGAGAAGGTTTGAGATGCACGAGTATCGCCAAATTATTGTTCGACTACGCTTAGGGGAAACGATCCGTGGACTTGCATCAGTAAAATTTGCGAGCCGCAGAAAAATCAGAGCTGTCCGTAAAATTGCAATTCAACAAAAGTGGTTAGATCCACAACGCGAACTGCCTAGCGATGATGAATTAGCAAAATTTTTCAACCAACCCAGTATAGCATCTTCTACGCAATCTGCAGTGCTACCGTACAAAAGCCAAGTTGAAGAATGGTGTCAACAAGGAATCCAAGGGAGCACTATCCATGCTACGCTACAACGCCAATATGGTTTTCTTGGATCCTATGATTCAGTGCAACGATTTGTTAAAAAAATTAAAGATAAATTATCAACAAAAGTTACAACGATTCTGGAATTTAAGCCAGGTGAATGCGCGCAAGTTGATTTTGGTGCTGGACCAAAATTAATTGATGACATATCAGGTGAAATAATTCCAACATGGATTTTTGTAATGGTTCTTTCATGGAGTCGTCATGCTTATTACGAAATTGTTTTGCATCAAGATGTTGAAACATGGTTAGGCTGTCATCGTCGTGCATTTAATTTTTTCAATGGCATTCCAAAAAAAATTATTATCGACAATGCAAAATGCGCAATCACCAAAGCATGTTATTACGATCCTATCGTGCAACGTTCTTATGGCGAATTCGCAGAAGGTTACGGATTTATTATTTCTGCTTGCCCACCCTACGATCCTCAAAAAAAAGGTCGCGTTGAATCTGGCGTAAAATTTGTTAAGAAAAATTTTGTGCCATTGCGTGAATTTAGAAATCTAGTTGATGCTAATAATCAATTAATGAAATGGAATTTAGAAACAGCCGGCAATCGCATTCATGGAACTACGCGAGAAAAACCTCTTACATTATTCACACAGACAGAATCTATTTTATTAAAGCCTTTACCAGATAATCCACCGGAACTTGCTATCTGGGAAAAGGTAAAATTACATGGCGACTGTCATGTCATGTATTTGAAATGCAAGTACTCCGCGCCTTACCAATTAGTTAAGCAAGAGTTATGGTTGCGAGCAACAGAAACGACAGTGCGTCTATATCAAAATCATACATTTATTGCTATACATCCTAGACTTTTTAGACCAGGCCAGAGGCATACCCTTGATGAGCATTTACCGCCTAATGCGCTTGCGTATGCAATGCAAGATTCTCAATGGTGTTTAGAGCAATCAAAAAAAATTGGTGAGCACTGTGAGCAAGTCGTAAAAAAATTATTAACTGATTCAGTTATGGATTACTTGCGTGCTGTACAAGGTATTCTTAGTTTAAATAAAAAATACGGCAACGCGCGCTTGGAAGCTGCTTGTCGACGTACACTTGTTTTTCAAAGTGTACGCTACAAAACCATCAAATCTATTTTGCAGAAAGGATTAGAATATTCACCTCTTCCTGAGCAATATGCTTTTGATGCACTGACCGAAACATACACTGGACATGGACGCTTCGGTCGAGATACATCAACTTTACTTCAATAACATAGGAGAAATATCACATGTCACATCCAATGCCAGAAATAAACTCCCTGCTGAAGCAGGTACGATTATCGCATATTATAGATTATTTGCCACAGCGTAATAGGGAGTCGATTGAAAAAAAGCTAAGCTATCCAGAATTTTTATCTCTACTTTTGCAGGATGAAATTTTGGGGCGTGATAATAAAAAACTACAAGCACGCCTCAAGCGTGCTGGTATCCGTGGTGATAAAACACTCGAAAATTTTGACTTTGATTTTAATTCAAAAATTAATCGTATGCAGATAAATGAACTTTCATCATGTCAATTTATCAATGAAAATATACCGGTGCTAATTGTGGGGCCGTGCGGTACAGGTAAAAGTCATATTGCACAAGCTATCGCGCACTGCGCTATTCGAAAAAGTATTGATGTCTTATGGATATCGCAGAGTAAATTATTTAGCGAGCTACAAGCTGCAAAAGCATTTGGACGCTACGAAAAAAAATTTTCTGAGTTCGTTAAAATCCCACTGCTTATCATCGACGACTTTGGCCTTAGACCAATGCGCTCTCCGCAAGATGAAGATTTTCATGATCTTGTTTCTGAGCGTTATGAACGTGCATCAACTATTGTAACAAGTAATCTTCATTTTAGTGAATGGGGAAGTGCTTTTCCCAATCAATTATTAGCAGCGGCTACATTAGATCGCCTCCGCCATAATGCACATAAAATCGTGCTAGAAGGGGCTAGTTTTAGAGGAGCTATAGCAGGTAACTCCAAGAAAAAACAGGAGAAAAAATAAACAGTTGTAATGGAGTAGAAATTAGCTAAAAATATAGGCCGTTTGACACGCTATTTTGACCCTTTTTAGTGGGTCCTTTATGCTGCGGTTTGGTGGGTCCTTTAAGGTGCGGTTTGACAACATTTAAATAGTAATGCTATGCCCATGGCTTTTATTGCGAAATTAAAAGGTAAAGCTATTGGTATGGCTTGTCTGCGAGAGACAGATGGTATCCGCCCTGGAATTACTCCTTGGCTTGGTAGTTTAGTTGTTAATCCCGAATATCGCGGACAACAAATCGGCGAAGCACTTATCAACGCTGTAAAAGACCAAGCAAAAAAATTGGGGCACTCAACTTTATATCTATTAGCTTTTGATTCAATAATTCCTGATTGGTATGCCCGATTAGGATGGACACATATTGGCGACGATGAATTATTTGGCCATCGTGTTTTTGTAATGAGTATTTCACTTTAATCGGGTATTAAATAAATATGGTAATAAAATATGAAACCACAAAATAATGATCCATTACTCAAAAAAATAGAGCATGACATTATTCAAAATTACAAATGCCATACCATTATTCTATATGGTTCTCGTGCACGCGGAGAAGCTACAGCAACAAGCGATTATGATATTCTTGCCATACGTGAAAAAGGAGAGCTAGAACGTGATTGCCGCCTATTTGAAAATTTTTATTTAGATATTTTTGTTTACTCAGAAGATATAGTAAAAAATCCCGATACGTCATTAATTCGAATTAAAGATGGTATTGTATTGCGCCAAAAAGATAGCATGGGTGATGACCTTCTTGCGAAAATAAAATCTATCTTTAATGCAGGTCCACCAATAACGCCTGCCTGGGAAAAACACGAAATTAGTACTTGGGTAATGAAAATGCTAAATCGAGCCAAACAGAATGACATCGAAGGCAATTTCCGCCGACACTGGTTGTTGCATGATTTATTGGAGTGTTATTTTAAGTTACGGGACAAATGGTATCTAGGTCCTAAGGAAAGTTTTCAGTGGCTCAATAAAAATGACTTAAAAATTTACTCTGCATTTAACGATGCATTGAAACCTAATGCTACTTTTGATGAAATAGAAAAATTAATTTCTTATGTAGAAATTTAGCTTAGGAACCTTGGCTATTTTTTCTGGGTATCATTGAAATATAAGTTATATTTTTTTGGATCCAAATTCATTTTAACCCAGCATCGAAATGCTAGAATTAATTTATCATTTTTCCCTTCGAGCATATTATAATTTGCGAGTGCCTTTAGTATCGTGGCAACCCCGCACTCGTCTATATCTAAATCAATGTACTCATCATCACCATTATCAAAATGTTTAAGCGCGTTAATACGCAACAAATCATTAACACCTCTTCCTACTTCTTTGCGACTAATTTTTCCACCTTCCTGTTCACATAATAAGTCAGTGAAGTTTTTCTTTCCTTCTCTATTGACTAATTCACAAAATACTACATCAGCAGCTACAGTCAAAGTAATAGCAGAAAGTTTATCTGTATTAGTCAAAAATAACATTATTGCTGTTTCCAATTGATTGGCTGCCAGTTGAAAGCGCTGATAAATTTTTTCCTCTGTTTTCTTTCTTTTAATAACAGTCTTTTTCTTGGACTTTTTTAAGTCTATCTTGCTGGGATGATCTCCCTTCTTTTTTAGTTTTTCAGGCATATTATTGTATAACTCAATAATTTTCACAGCATCTTCTGTCATCCATGACCAAGTTAAAAATGCTTTTATGAAATCATCTCCTTGTCCGTATAGTGAAACATAATCAGCTATAGCCATTGTTAACGAATAAACAGCGCACTGATGCAGATCAAGAGTGCATGTTTTAGCACAAGAAGGACTCATATGTTTATGGAGGTTTATACGTAGCGCGTTATCGATATAGTTTTTATAACTTTATCTTTTTGGAGTTATCTTATTGAACGCGTCATAAACTCTGCAGGCGTAATCAACAAATGACTCTTTACCGGAATTACGAACAAACTGGCTCAATATATTGCTAGCAGCTGCGGAAAGCGTAATAACTGAGGATAAATCTTTATCATTTAAAAACAGCAAAACTGCTGTTCTTAGTTGCTGTTTTGCAAACTCGCTTCTATGGTATTTCCTTTCCGGATTAGTCATTTGTTCAGCTAGAGACTTTTTTAATGAATTAAATTCATATACGTTAATAATAACTTACCGTAAAAATATGCATAATAAAGAGTTATGAAAATTTCTCAATATTCCAACCCTGCAATATTACAATTTCTCTTAGTGAAATATCATAAAACTTGGCTGTTTTGTTGTTATCAAAAGTTATAAATGCTGGCTGACAATGCTGTCCGTGATCTTTTACACCGGTTAAAACATTGCTATGCTGATTCATAAATGAAGATAATTTTTTACCAACAATAACGCCAATACTTTCTAACCCGCTAGGGTACATGTGTACAGTACGAGGAGCAGGTAATTCAATCATTGATACTGTAAATTCATCCTCAAGCAATAGTGCTTCTTTCAAAATAAGAATAGAAACGGCTCTACCATTAAATTGTGTTTCAACAAATTCACTACATAATATTTTTAATTTATCACGTAAAGTTTCATATTCTGACATTGTTGTAGTTCGATAGAGGAAATGGCTTATTGACATACCAATGATATTAATGTCATGCCTTCTCATGCGCTGAAGTAAATCAGAAAAAAATCTTTCATAATCACCAATAATATCTTTTATCATATTCATTGAATTATCTCAATTCTTTGTTCTTAATATTTATTCATTACTTACGTTATTGATAGTAGACAAGTGGCTATGCTGTTGCATAATGGGATACTCTGCTTATCATGTTGGCAAGGCTATTATAATCAATTAATTGTAAATTAGGGCTACGTTTTTTCAAGCGTTCTAGAATATCTAAATCAATGGAATCATAATTACCGATTACCCCAATAATCTTTATATTTTTAATCCGAATCCCATAATTTTTTTCAGCCCAAATACAGTTTTCAACAGAATCAAAATATTCAGCGTAAGTCTCCAACTGTGAAATTAAATCATTTACATCTGATTTAAATCCTGGCCTTGCGGGACAATTTTTTGTTAATTTACTTTTTCTTAACCCCTTTTTTACGTCGAGAATATCAAAATATCCATCATCTCGCTCTAGCATAAAATCAGGTATGCTAAGTGTTGGCATTCCTGGAGTCTTATTCTGCCATTCTAAATGAACTTGAAATTTAGCACTACGCCTACCTAATGCCCTAGCAAATATATCTGTATTTTCCCTAAGAAGTCTATCTAATAATTTTTCCTTAACTGGTTGATCAGCAAGGCTATGTATTTGACGAGCTAATGATCCTGGAATAAGAGATGAATCAGTTACAAGCCCAAAGGTAGGGTTTAGACGAAAGATATAATTTTTAAGTTCATCATCTATACTTTCTATTGTATGATTATTCTGAAAAATTACAGCAGATGAAATATAACGAAATAATACTCGTTGATTGCTTGCTCGAATTATCGATATATCTTGCAAGCATATCACATCAGAATCAGCGTCAATTAAGAGTGGTGTATCAGCATCAATAAGTTGAATTTGGGTTGATGGTAGTTCTATTCCGCATTTATCAATAAATGTAGATTTTTCATATTTAGTAGTTAATACTAAACCATTTATATTATTATGGTGAGTAATTTTTATACCTTTAATAGGATTAGGCGTAAGAAAGCCTGGCGAAAAATAATCTGTTCCTGACCTTGAAGTTTCAGGAGTGAGTGACGTCAGAGAATAAATGCTATCTACATTTGTATTGCGCGCACCGATTAGTTCAGCAATTAAAAGTGTGGGAGTTTCAATAACTCTCACTGCGGTAGGAAGTAGATATGGTTTAGAAATTTTAATACGTTTGTCACGAATACGTTTGTTTAAATTATTAATATGGCGTCGAAATTGCTTTGTAATTTCTTTTGAAAAAGATTGAATATTCATATATTGCAATTATCCTAATTATAAATGAGATAATTGTATTATATCTATTAATGGTTTACGGTTGTAATACTAACTGTCTTGAATGATAAAGAAAAAAGTTTCACTAATTTTTTAATTAATTATATTTAATAGGATTTTCTCCGATTTAATAGATATACGGAGTAGTTAGTCACGGCTATATCGTGGCAGCCATTAACACACCCTTTGTCAATCTTGCTGCACTTCCTAATGGGCATTTAATTATGTCAGGTAGCCCAAAGATAAAAAATAAAGTAGATATGGATTCTAGGAAAATACGGAGCTATCAAACTTAACTATTAGAACAAGAGAGATAAGAGCATTGACATTATTATCCTAACACGGACTATACTTGCTATTGAAATAACATTATTTAGCCCATATATAATAATCAATGCCATATTGGCAGTTTAATTGGAGAAAAATATGCGCTTATTAAATTACTTTATAATTCTAGCGACAAGTACAATGCTTATGTCGCCAGTAAGTTTTGCTGATACGACAAAGCATCCTCATGCTTCTATAGTTTTTCAAGTGGTTCAAGATCAAATGAACATTGATAATTCCATGATTAAAGATGCCTCATTAATTGACAATAATGGCACATATGGTGGACTTAAAATTATATTAAACACGTCAGACTCAAAAGAATTAACACAGATTACCAAAGCTGGGGTAGGCAAAATCGCTAATTTGGTAATTAATAATAAAATAGTTACTTCAGCTACTTTGCGATCATCTTTACAACATCAATTTTTAGTACTTGATATAACTAAAGAAGACGCGCAAGCATTTATTGATTCTGTTAAAAAGAGTTAATCCAAAAACTAAATAGAAACCGTATCTCTCCAAAGGAGCGTGTTAAATAATACATGGTTATTTTTATACAGCTACTTTGGAGAGTATATTTATGAATGATGGCTTTTTGGTAGCTAAATATTTAATAAAAATAAATAAATTATTTCAATAATATTTTCTATTTTTTTGTAAGCAAATTTTTTTATAATGTAACGATATCCGATAGAAAAAATCGATAAAACAACATATTTTTGGCTGTGTATGACGAAATTTCGGATAGAAACAATAGACTGGCGCATTCGTTGCTTGATATTCTGAAAGCACCTCAATTAATTCACCTGATTGTAATAACTTATCTAATAAATAAAAAGGTAATTGTACAATCCCTAAGCCTGCTTTTGCACATGCAATCATGCTAGCCACATTATTTAATACTAAAGTAGGTTTAAGTTTAATGTAATAACCCGATTTTAAATGTGTACTTCCTTCATTTCGCGCTTTATGTCCTATATACGAATGCTGCAATAGATTGATCAATGCTTACATATTTCATCATCTAAGACTATTCTTTTAATCGGCCTTTCAAGTAACATCTGAGATATTTCATCACGCTCAATTAAACGTACACTATTAATAGCTGCTTGGTTTTTAGCAGAAGAATTAAACTGTTGATTGCTGATCGCAATTCGTTGAAAAAGGATATTCGGATGCCTAGCCTGATATGCTGCACTTCCAGCAACAATTTCTTTAATGGCATCCCACCCAAGTCCAGTCTGTGATCGATGTTTACATTGACATAATAAACCAGTATCATCATTGCGTATCACCACTAAATCAACACCACCATCACCTGAGTCAGGTGTTACATAAGCAGTATTTAAAGGCTGCGCCAGAAGGAGCTTACAAAATATTTCAAACCCATATCCAGTAAGTCCATCCATTACATCCATATCAACCAAATCATCAAAACTGAATTTTGATCCAGAGGGACCATCACCTGGCATTAAATCTGCTTGAGAAATATCAATGCCAACACCATCTAAAATGTCTCCCGCTAAATCCATTCTGGTACACATCAAACGATCGAGTTTATCCTCAAACGTCATAAAATCATTTGCAATTATCGTTGGGCAATACACATAAACATCTTTTTTCTGCCCGATTCTATAAGCACGATCGGTAGCTTGACCTTCTTTAGCAGGGTTCCATGTTCTAGAATAATGAATAACATGATTAGCGGAAACAATATTTACCCCAAATCCTACAGCTAATGGGGAGAGAACAATCACTCCGAAACCAGGTTTCTTTTGAAACTGATCTATTAGGTCTTGTCTTTCATCAGTACTACCATTAATGACTAAAGGTATAAAATCAAACTTATAATGAATAAACTGTGTAAGTGCTCGCTGTATCTGTAATGATTCGGTGAAAATAATAGCTTTTTCATGAAGTTTTTCAATATTGGCAAGCTGATCCAGCATCCATTTAAGTTTAGGTGAATTAAACAAATGAGTAGCATGGCCGCCTGGATCAACATTAAAAGTAGTTTGTGGCCTACAATAAGGCTCTGCGCAAATCGATTTTATGAAATGTAAAATACCAAAAGACATATTTGCTCTTTTTTTTCCATCAATCTCTACTGATGCTGCACGTAATTGTGTGACCCCCTGCTCATAGAGACGCCGCTGATAATCTGATATTTGAATACTCAAACGTTTTCTATCTTTTCCTTCAAATTCATATGTATCATTAGAAACTTTAATTTTTTTAGGAAGATTATCCGCTACATCTTCCTTCATTCTTCGTAGCAATTGAAGGTCTATTAAATTCCTCAACAGATTAAGAGCCTCTATTTGTTCTTCAGATTTTGTTTCAATTGGCCGTCGATATTTCTTTCCAAACGCACTTAAATCACCCAAAAGACCAGGTTGAATGAAGTCATATAAACACCAAAGATCAGCTAAATTATTTTCAACCGGTGTACCAGTACACGCTATCCTAAAATTAGATTTCTGTTTCTTCAGCGCAAGCGTAACTAATGCATTCGGAGTTTTAATTTTTTGAGCTTCATCGCAAATCAAAAAGGTGAAGTCTTGTTTTGCCAATGAAAACTCATAATCTCTGACAGCTTCATATGTCGTTATTACTATCTTTGCAGAACCAAGCCAATTAGGCATCAGTAAATTAGATATTTTTTTATCAAGCAAACCTTGAGCAATAAGTGATTTTGGTTGTCTACGTTCAGTAAGTCCTAGCCCATGCAAAAGAAGAATCTCAGGAAAGTTGATAAAGAATTTAGCTGCTTCATTAACCCAATTATTCATCAGCACAGGTGGAGCAACAATAAGCGAAGGGGGAGATGACGGATTTGTTTCATAATGTTCCGCTAGAACAGTTAACAATTGTAATGTCTTTCCTAGACCCATATCATCAGCAAGAAGTGCCCCTCTGCAATCTTGCGGACCAAGTGAAATGAGATGCTGAAGCCATGCAACTCCATATAATTGATGCGGTAGTAATGTTATTTCTTGTCTCTTACAGAAAGGAATTGACGGCTTTTTATCTTCAGGAAACTTTAAACGTTTCTCTCGAGCCACAGCTTGCTGCGTTTCTGAATACTCAAGCTCATTGATATTTGCCTTAATTAATAATGATTCTTTTAAGTTATATTTTTTTCTCGATTTTGGTTGCTTGATCATTAATTTTCACATCAGCAGATACAATATCACATGACGGCCTTTTGGAGTTTAACAAATTTATAAACTCAGTAAGTAATGGCTCCGCTTCTTGAATTGAAATTGGGAATGGAAGTCTAGAATCGGTTATATTTGATTGACCTGTAACCTTAGCTTGATCAATTTTATCTTTAAATTTTTCAAACCAATCTAAATCCAACGGGATAGAAGTTGGTGGTGCATCCGGTGATAATTGGACATTTACAAATGGAGAGAAATATTCAGGTGCCCATGGAGTTTTATCCCCATCATTTTTCTGAATATAGGGTGAATAGATAGGCTTAGCAATCCCTATACCCGCTACACGCTCATGGTAATCATCAAATGTATAAATATCATCGAATTTGATTATACTGTCTATTTGAGTTTTCCAAACACCTAAAATGCGATCTGCTTGATTCAACTGATGTTCTGTATCACCATCAATATCGATAACATTATTACGCCAACGAAAAAATTGCCTTTCTTCAATGCAACCAGATCGCATTAATTCAATTAAATCGGACAACTCTTGAGGGGATGTGATTTTTTCGTGAGTTGTCTTTCCCATTCCACCTTCGAAAACTTGCTGAATTAAGCCGACAATTTCATTAATTCGACCATTTTTAACATTAGGATTAAGTAACGTAAGTCTAGTAGGGACAATTCCAGCTCGTGCTTTTGCATTTTCAATTTGAGCAGGATCAATTACTTTGCTTGCATCATCTCCGAGATAAGCAAAAGGATTTCTTATAAAAGCTTCAGCCTTCGCTCCACCTGCTCTTCTCCCCGGAAAATTTGTTTTAATAGTTTGCAAGACTGATTGCACTGGCTCTGAAAAAATTACGCGTACACGTCCATCATTAGAAATAAAATCAATGTGTTTTGGTATTGAGCTTAGCTCATCAAATTTTGCGAGCCATTCTTCAGGTGCATCATTAAATAAAGGTTCTATTACAGCAACACCGATACCAATGGATTCTTGCCTTAAGTAATTAATTATCAAATTATCAGGTGTTAAAACTATTACGCTAGACAAGTATGGAGATAGTTTGGCGCCCGCATTTAACGCTTCTTCCCTGATCTTACCCCAATGGAATTCCCTTTCTTTTTGATTTGTTTCAGTATGATTTACTAAATCATTAATTGTTGAGATGAGTCTCCATTCTGATGGGGTTGCCATCCAAACATCATTGCCTTTTGAAAAAATAGCACCTGTACGATGAACCTGAACTAAGCGACCATGCGAATCAATATAACCACTAATTATTACTGAAAAATCTTTGTCACTTAAAATCCCACGTTCCTCTAAATTCAATATTGATTTTTTTATTTTTGGCAGTGAGAGTAACTCAAGAGAATCTTCGTGGTCTCTTGATGCATGCAAATAATAAATATCAGACCATGATAGTAGAAATGAATTTTCATGAATTGTTCCAATGCCATCCTCAACTAATTGTGACAAGTATAGCGCAAGCTGACCTCCAAGCTCTGAGGTTACCGCCCATTCCTTCAAATTGTCAAAAGAGCTGATATGCTTAGGTATATTAGGGAAAGTATATAAGGCACCTTCATTAGAATATAACGGTGAAAGCTGATTAACTGGTAATAATAAAATATCTTTTTCAGTTTTATTTCTTAAAATACCATCTCTTTTTGCAAGTAATTTACTAATCCAATTCATTTTATCCACCAACCTTTGCCGACCTTATATTTGAAACCTAGCTCTTTAAGCTTTGCAGGAACTGGACCATGTTCTCTAATTAAATAAACCCAATAATTTCCATCTTTATACGTTAGATTTTCTGTTCTAATTCCACAATCAAGAGCTAACTTACTAGCAATTTTATATGCTTGCTCAGCCGCGGGTTTAGTTGAGGACATAGATTGCTGAGCAGGT
>Ga0207116_10287_pt1 | contig 13152 bp, 9 predicted proteins | sample Alteio_BWMinHeat_44_FD_153550 | JGI IMG/M metagenome (GOLD analysis project Ga0207116, IMG submission 153550) | Enriched cells from forest soil in Barre Woods Harvard Forest LTER site, Petersham, Massachusetts, United States -... | ecosystem: Environmental > Terrestrial > Soil > Temperate forest >... | reverse complement strand
ACCACTGTGCAATAAGTACTTGATTGGCTATGGGGCCTGCCAGCACGTAGCCCAAGACTTCCGCGATGCAAAGAAGTTCGTATTCCCAGAGTCGGGTCATGAAACCCATGAGGAATAGAGAGACGCCGATGAGGCCAGCACCGGTGAGGATGATCCATCGACTGCCGATCCGGTCAATCAGTACGCCGGCGGCGAAACCAAAAGGCAAGCCGACAATTAGGAATCCTAGAAGGAAGCCTTGGGTGACTTGGGCGCGCGCGAACCCGAGTGATTCCACAAACGCGGGATAAAAGACCGGGAAACCGTAAAAGATAATTCCGACAGCAAAGAAAAGATTTAGGAACGCAGCTACAACAATCCACCAGCCATAAAAGATTCGTGTTGATCGATTTTCCTTCATACAAGAAGCGATCTGTCCTGGAAAACCTGACAATGCGCTGGCAAGAAATAGGAACACTATTCCTGGTTCAATGTCTCACCCGAATTCCGGACCCAGAATGGCACAGAGTCGTTCGGCACGTCCCGGATGAAGATTCGCGCCACGGTACATGCGAGTGAGAGGGCGCGAATAGGTGAATCCAAAAGATTGCAGCAGGCTGCGCGCCATCGTGTTTGATTTCAAACAATCCACGACGATGGTGTCGCGTCCGCAACTTGTCAGGAATGCTTCGAGCAACTGGCGAGCCACTTGAGCGTCTGTTGCCATCCAAGGACCGAGATGATCCGCGTGGCACCCACGCCGTCCGAAGCCGTACCCTTCGACCATATTCGCGTTCCGAATCGCGAAAGTGAAGTCAGGCACTTCCTGATGCAGAGACTCGAGCAACGAACTGCGATCAGCACCAAAAATATCGCGATCCAATTCGAAGATTGAGTCCAGGGAATCCGGAGATAGCAATCTGGGTGGACGGGAACGGTAAGTCTTTGTACTCGACAGCGAGGAAGTTCTTAAGATCCAGCGCTCTATTTCGTACTCGGACACGAAGCCTAATCTTTCGTAGAGTGGTTTCCCTAGTGGTGTGGCATCCAGTTTTATCGTGAAAATCTTGCCGGCATCGAGATGCTCGATTGCTCGTGCAAGAAGCCTCGCTCCTAGGCCTCGCCCGCGAAATTCCGGATCAACCAATACCATGCCGACCCACGCGAAGCGCTGTTCATAGGAAATGGTCGTGGCCGTGCCACAAACTTTCCCTTCGAGTTCGGCAACAAAACAACCACCGGGGCTGGCGGTAAGAAAGCGTTCCCAGTCCTGTGCGGTCTGATTCCAGCCGGCGATTTCCTTCAGCCGCATTCCGCCGGGAATATCCAGCTTCGTCATCGTGCGCAAGTACATAAGGAGCACGCTCCGGCACTAAGCATCTGGATTTCATTGGGCGCCGAAGGATTCCACCACGGCGCTCCAATTGTCTTGAAACCACTTGGCCATTTCATGCACGTTGGCGCCCACCTTCAAACTGAAACGCTCGCGAAGATCCAGAATCCAGGCGAGGAAACCCTCTTGTGGGTGAAAAAGAAGTAAATGGAGCGCCTTCTCGGCCTTGCTCCCGATCTTCATCCGGAATTCAGTGTCCGAAAGCTGGAATAGAGTATGCATCTGAAAACTAGATGCACCGCGTAGCAAATATTCGGCGGCAATCCTACCGGAATAAATATCGCCCGTCGCGGAAAACGGAAGCAAAGGGGGCGCGGCTGGTTCCTGGACCTGGCTTTGTGCTCGCGAGTGGTGGGAAAGGAAGTTCTCGAGGACGGCGAGGTTGCGGTCGCTCAAGTCCGGTCCGCCATACGCCACGCCGGTTTTTCCTTCGCAAGATCGCGAAGGGTCGAACAAGCGGTTGGCGTAAATCAAGAAATCACTCCGGTCTTGGCCGGGCACCAACGAGTGCAATGTCTCCAATATTTGGAGCTGGAAAGGGTCGCCAAACAGAGCATTGAAAACCTTCAAACCAATACAGGTCCTGCCCGGCGCCGCGCACCGGATGAGCCTCGGAACGGTGCGAAGCCACTCGAGGATTTTGACTTCGAGAGCGGCTCGTGAAGAACCCGCGAGTGTAGGACTGAAGTCCTTCTCGATAGGCATCAGGGCGGCGCCATGATGTCTGCTCCAAATTTCTAGGAGACTCCGGGTAGTGAAGCTGTATTCCGCCTCTTTCCAGCAATTTTCCTGGGGAGTGGGTAGGTGGTATTTCACAGAAGGCACCACCAACATGTTCGATGGCCTGGCGAAGGCTAGACTCTCGTCAAAAAGCTGGCGATACGATTCGAACGTGCCCGACCAGCCGCGTCCGGTCCAGGTAACCGTCCAACCTTCTTCGCCGCTCCGGCCACGGATGCGTTCAAGGTGCATGTGAGTTTCTGGAATGGCCCATTCGCGCATTGACTGCGCGCCCGAATCATCCTGAGCGATCACGGTCTTTAGGACCACGAAGCCTAATCCGGACTGGGAATCTTTCGCCACCTGTGGGCAGGTCATGGAAAGTTGTCCGGAGGCCTTCCCGAATGGATTCTTGATTCTTACACCGCCATAAAAGGTGGTGAGGTCGATACCAAATGTTTCGAGAACATATGGTTCGAGCGGGCGGGGCAAGGCTTGGCGGAGCCGTTCGAAGTCGGATTGGAGTCGGGCAGCATCTTTCCTGTGCAGTTTTGGAGGGCCTTGGAGTCGGACCTTGGGTGGGAGAAATTCGAACATGATCTAAGATGTTGTCCCTCGGCTGTTGCAACTGCCGCCGTGGACTCTAATTGTTAATTTCCTCCAGCGCGCGCAAGGTCGCGCCGATATTTTCAAATTCTGTTTGCGGAAGATCGGGCCCCCAGGGGTCATGAGCCGATTCGGGCGCGAGCACGTCCAGGTGTACGAGGGTCCACAACATTCTGCGGATGTAACCTTCCATCGGCGGAATGAACAACGCCTGCGAAAGCAGATCCACCCTTCTTGAAAGATCTAGGAATTCTTCGCTCTTCCCCGCGAAATGACTGCGCAAGAGATTGTGCTGCAATCGAACGCATGCGGCACCCATGCCGATGAGGGCGGAAGTTGCTCCGCACATCAAGCTATAGCCGAGGAAGCGGTCCTCACCAGTGATCAGGATTTTACCGGGAAACTCTTTACGGAGCAGATTGGCAACGCTTTGATAAGTCATCACGCTATCCAAAGTGGCGAGCTTGATTCCTGTGACTTCCGGCAAAGACATGATCCGTCGGAGAAGATCAACGGAGTAGGAAATACCACCGGCGGCTTCGTACAGATAAAAAGCAATCTGGGGCACGCGAAGGGCAGCGAGCCTTTCGTGGTGCCTAACGATCATGCTCTCGGATTTTCCAAAAAACGTGGGAGGATGAACCAGGAAAGCGTTGGCACCACCCTGCAGCGCGGATTCGGCCATCACCACCGAGGAATCGATATACGCGGAAGCCTCGCGGACGTCGGAAGCAACACACCCCACACCAGCGATGATGACCTTGTCCGAGCCCAGCCCCATTCGCCAGCTTCGCAGAATCGCGGTTCGCTGCTCGCGGCTGAGGCGCAGCCCGCGTCCGGTATGCGCCCAGACCGCAACCCCGGCGATGGGTTGAGCAGCCATGTACGCCACATAACGCTCCTGAGCACTCGCGTCGATCTGCCCATCGGCACGGAATGGCACGGGTACCGCGGGAATCAAACCACGGTCAATCCGTGACCCAAATTCGGTCGCAGGATTCATGCCCGCAACTCTTCAAAGCGTAAACGATATTGCGCTACCTTTTCTTCATCCACTACATATCCCATCCCCGGACCGCCGGGCAGGCGGATCGAACCCTGCGCGGCCAATGTAATCTGCGGTGAGATAATATCATCCACGTACCAGCGCGCCGAAGCCTCGATATCGGTGGGAAACGTGAAATTTGAAAGCGTTGCCAAGTGCAGTCCCTGGGCGGACGCTATACCGAGTTCGGGCATGGTTCCCATCCAGCAGGGAATACCGGCGGATTGCGCGAGGTCGTGTGCGCGACGAGAAGCGAAAAGACCGCCCATCCGCTGCACCTTTATATTTAGGACGCGGCCGCTGCGCAGACGAATGATTTCCTCGATGGCGGCCACGCTATCCGCGGATTCGTCCAAACACAACGGCGTGCGCAGCCGCCGCTGCAACTCCGCGTGCTCGGCAATGGCTTCACGCGCTAACGGCTGCTCGATCATCATCAATTGGAAACGGTCTAGTTCGCGAAAGACGGAAATATGATCCAGCGTGTACGACGCGTTGGCGTCGACCATCAAAGGGATGCCCCCGAATCGTTGTCGCACCGCGCGGACGAGTTCGACATCGTGCCCCGGAGCGATCTTGATTTTGATCCGCCGATAGCCTTCGCTTAGAAACTTCTGCACGCGATCGGAGAGGTCGGCGACGGTGGGCATGAGTCCAATCGCCGCGCCGCTTTCTACCGCGCGACTGCTGCCCCCTAGTATTTGCCACAGGGGTTTCGAAGCCACGTTCGCGAAGAGGTCGCAAACCGCCCCTTCCAGCCCGGCTTTGGCAAATGACTCGCCTTCGAATTCGTTGAGCCACGCGGAAAGCCGACTCAGGTCAAATTCGGGATGTTCAAGAAAGGCCGGCGCAAGGCGCTGGCGTACAAACTCCCAAGTGCTCTCCGGCGTATCGTGGGAATAGAAAGTCCCAGGCATGGGCGCGGCCTCGCCCCATCCGATGCCTGCATCGGTGTTGATCTCGATCAGGATAGCGTCTCGGGCGGCAACCTCTCCGTTCGAAATCCGAAATGGTTCACGCATCGAGATACGAACCCAATGAAGGCGAATCAGTTGGCAGCGCATGTCATGGGTGTGAAAGCTACAATCCTGGACTCTTCGACCTGATCAATTCATTCGCGCTATTTAGACGTCGAAGGCCCAGGTGAAGTATTCCTCCGGGGACCACCCAAGACGTAAATAGAATGAGTACAAACATCTGCCCACCAATTTATGCCCCTTGACTGACGAAAGTAGACTATATAAGAAACAATCAAACGAAATGTCCCAAACTTGCTGGAATGATGAAACATGTAACCCTCCCTCGGAGGAACTCGTGAGTGGAATGGGCCGCAGAGAATGGCTGGAAAGCCTAGGGATATCTGTCGTTGCCGGGGGCACTTCGGGTGCCAGCCCACAGCGCTCACCTCAGGACTGCTCCCAAGGGCCCAGACAAGATGTTACCCCACCTTGCGCTTTCCCGCTAAGAACGGGCACTCTCACCGGCTGTTGCGCCTGACCGAGACGGTACGCCGGGAGGAGAGAGATTTCGCTTGACAAGAGATTTAGCTTGACAATTGAAAGAGAGGTGGTAAAAGATCGCGTTCGTAACGGTTCGCAATGAATCGAAAACACGCGGGGTAACTGAATGCAACGAGGGCCGACTGAACCACCGGACACTCGGGATCGCGTACCTCGGATTTCGACAGCATCGTGGTCGGCATTGTCGGATGGAAACCACCTGGGGTTTCGCGGAGAGTTCTTTAAGGTGCTGAATCACCCCAACTTTCTCTTTGCCAAGAGTGGTCCTCAAAGCGGTAACAACTCGACCATCCTGGGGACACCGCAATTTGGATTTGAAACCGCGGCGCGTCAACCGCGACAGATTCACTGGCCTTTAAATTTGGTTTTTGAGGCTGGTAGATGTAGTTTAGGAGCACTTGCTTTTACTTACGTTTTGGTGCTGTCAGGCTTACGGTCAGTAATTCTGGGAGGTCCAAGATGTCGATTCGTTGCGCTGATTCCTGCTTTCGTCGTTGGAGTTTCGTTCTCACCGTGGTATTCCTCGTTCATCAGGCTGCGCTGGGACAGGGCAGTTACACGGCGCAAGTGCGCGGCACGGTCACGGACCCTGCCCACGCTGTGCTGAACAATGCCAAGGTCACGGTGACCAATGAGTCGACAAGTATTGGGACCACTGCGACCACCAACGCCAGTGGAGAATATGTGGTGAACGGGCTGCGCCCCGCGAGCTTTACCATCAAAGTGGAGGCGCCTGGCTTCCGCGATATGGTGCGGACGGGACTGGTGTTAGCGGTGAGCCAACAGGCCACGGTGGATTTTACGCTGAGCATGGCGGCGACCTCGGAAATGATCACCGTGACCGAGACCGCGCCGCTGCTGGATACGGGAAGCTCATCGCTGGGCACAGATGTTACGAACGAGTTCGTCAGCCGGATGCCACTGCAGGGCCGGGACGCCACGCAGCTGGTGTATCTGTCGGCCGGAGTCACCAAGCTGAACAACGCGGATGCCTATCCAAACGGAACTGACTTTTCCTCCAACGGGCAGCGCTATGGCTCGGCGGAAATCCGGCTGGATGGCGGTCTGACGACCGGTCCCGAACAGGGGGAGGGGGCAACGAACAATCTAAGTTACATGCCGTCGACCGAGGTGATTCAGGAATTCAAGGTGCAGAATAACAGCTTCGCGGCGGAGTATGGCAGCAATGGCGGGACGGTCGTGAATATTCTGATGAAGTCGGGGACCAACAAGTTTCACGGGAGTGCCTGGTGGTTTGGGCAACGGCCTTGGCTGAACGCCAACAATTTCTTTGCCGCACGGAATGGAATACCGAGGACTGGGCCGACACACGATCAATACGGATTTTCCCTTGGCGGTCCCATCTTCAAGGGGAAGACTTTCTTTCTGGTTGATTTGGAGAGACAGAGGAACATCTCGAAGAACCTGATCAGCGCGAGAGTCCCGACTTTACTGGAGAGGCAAGGCAACTTCACCCAGACGATGACGCAGGATACCGACGGGAATACCGTGCCCGTGCAAATCTTCAACCCCTTCAATGTCGACTCGGATCCCTCGAGTCCTACATACGGCGACCGGCAGCCTTTTCCGGTTGATCCCACCACTGGTAGCACGGAAGTAATTCCCCAGTCCCTGATGAGCCCGGTCTGGAACCTGCTGAACGCTAAGAATGCGTTTCCCGCGCCTACGGGTCCGATCGACAACTCGGGCAATAATTTCAATCAGACGGTCACCGAAACCTCGCCCTCAACCCAATTTGACATCAAACTGGACCACCAACTCACGAACAATGTCCATTTGATGGGCCGGTATAGCCAGAACAGTTCTCATGACACCACTCCGGGTTTGTTCTTTGATGGGTCGACGACGCAAGTGACGACGCGCAACGTGGGCCTAGAGCACGCCTGGACACTGCGTCCGAACTTGCTTCTGACCAGCCGGTTTGGTTTGGATCGGTACTATCAGAACGAACAGCCGCAAGCGGTCGACCCCGCACAGTTCGGGTTTCAATCGATTCTGACGCAAGCCAACAACATCGTGAGAATGACTGAAGTTAATGTGGACAATTACTCGTCGTTGAATGGTGGCCCGAACGGTGGCCAGTGTTGCATTACTACCATCAATGGTCACACCCAGTACGTCTACTCCTCATCGCTGAATTGGGTCAAAGGAAACCACGTGCTGAAATTTGGCGGGGAGCAGCGGCTGTTCTTCAACAATTTCTTTCAACCCGACGACGCGACTGGGCTGTTTCATTTTTCCGGGTCCACAACGGCGGCCAATGCCATTTTTGACCCTTTGAGCCAGGATGGAGACGCGATGGCGGCGTTGGAACTGGGATGGCCGAGCGACGGCCACATCAACATCAAGCCGGCGGTGCTGGAGAAATCCAAGGAGACCGCCTTCTACGCACAGGATGACTGGAAAGTGACATCCAGGCTGACACTGAGCCTGGGTTTGCGCTACGAGTGGAGCGTGCCCTACACAGAGCGCTTCAACCGCATCCAATTCAGCAATTTCACGGGAAACAGCGGGGTTACCGTGGATCTGACACCGCCATCGAGCGGGATCGTGGACAACAATGGGAACCCTGTTAACTTGAGTAGTCTGGGGCTTGGACCAACGCAGTTGCTGGGAACCACCGTGTTCCCCAGCTCGAGCATGCGGCATGTTCCTATCGACCGCCAAAATTTTGGACCGCGACTGGGCTTTGCTTACCAGGTCGCTAAGGACACGGTGCTCCGCGGCGGCGCAGGGACCTTCTATGGGCTTTCGTCCGCTACCAACTTCCAGTATCCGGGAACGGCGTTCCAGGAGTCGGCGAGCTTCCACATCTCGCTGGACGGTGGCGTAACCCTTGCCCCGGCTTGGGCACTCAACAACGTGTTTCCTACGCTGCCTCCCAACACGCTTCCGCAGGCGCAAGGAACCAAGTACGGCCCGTTGGCCGAGTGGGGGCTGGGGAACGGCAACGATCTGGCGACAAGCTCGGATCACAACCCGGAGATTTATCAATGGAACCTTGGGTTGCAACACCTGTTGCCCGCCGGGATTGTCATCTCCGCCGACTATTCAGCGAATCGCAGCACGCACTTGCCTTGGGGAGGGGCGACGCGAAACCGCGATACGCTGCCGACCGCGGCGCGGAACCTGTGTGATTCGACGTGCCAGTCTTCGCTGGTGCCGAATCCATTTCTAGCGATGTTTACCGGTCCGAACGCGGTTTTCAACCAGCCTGATTCCATCTACAACAACCCGACGATTCCGCTAGGCAATCTGTTGCGGCGTTTTCCACAATTCGACGGGGACTTTGAGGGGCTGCCCCTGCTAGCGGCGAGTTCCTGGTACAACGGGCTGCTGGTGCGGTTCCAGAAACGACCCAGCCATGGGTTGAGTTTTGAAGGAAACTACACGTGGTCGAAGGCAACTGACTACTCGTCCTATGGGGCGAACAGCTTCATCTTCTTCAGCGGGTCGGGGCTGGGGAATCCGCAGGACATCAATAACCTGAAGGCGGAACACTCGATTGGGGCCAATGACACCCCGCAGCGGTTTGTGCTGGCGGCTGTCTATGACCTGCCGTTCGGGCATGAGCGATGGATGGGGGGAGGCATGAACCGGGTCCTCGACGCGATCGTCGGCGGCTGGTCCCTGAACGGTCTCTTGACCCTGCAATCCGGGCAACCCGTGCCATTCGCCTTGGCCGGTTCGAGCATTGCCGATGGCCAGCAGCGGCCAAATATCACGTGTTCGAATCTCGGGACCGGGCTCAGCTTGCATGATGTGGCTTTCTCCAACGACCCGAACGCAAGTTACTATAACGGCAATTGCTTCAGTATTCCTAATGACCAAGTGCCGGGCAATGCTCCGCGGTTTTCCGCCAATGCGCGCGGGGAAGGGATCAAGAATATTGACATGGGGATCTTCAAGGACTTCGTGGTGCGAGAGGGAATGAAACTGGAGCTGCGAGCCGAGTTCTTTAATATCACCAACACGGTTCGTTTCCGGACACCCGATTCGTTCCTGGGAGACACCAGTTTCGGCAAAGTCACGCGACAGGTGAGCAGCTCCCAAGCAGGCGGGCCGCGCACCGGCCAGCTTGCGATAAGGTTCGAATTCTGACGGCCGGTGTGGACTGGGAAGACGTCTGGCGCCTGAGCGGGACAATCGAGAACGGCCCGTGGTGAAGCTCCGATTTGGAAATAGTGCCTTCGGGGGTTCGCCCACCCAGGATTCATCAATCGATTCGACACAACACGGCTGGCCGGCCGTCTGTCAAGCATGACTTTCCAGTTGTAGCGGCTACGCAAGTGCCAGCGCCCGGCGGTACATCCGAGGTACCGGGAGTCTAGTTGATTTTGCCCGCGGCCGGACCGACGGCGGTGGCCTGCTTGGTCTTGGGGTCAATGCCGATCAGCGCCACTCCGCCGACTCCGCTGTGGTCGATCCGAAACAACTCTATTGCGGATGACGCCTGGCAAACTGTCAGGCCTTCACGAATTGGGCGTCCAGGGTGATGGTAACGTCGTCACCCACCAGAATTCCGCCCGTCTCGAGGGCAGCGTTCCATGTCAAACCGAAGTCCTTGCGATTGATCTTGGTGGTCGCCGAGAGCCCAATCCGAGTGTTTCCCCAGGGATCCTTGGCAGGTTGAGTTGGCCCTTCAACCGCAAAGCGGACCTGGCGCGTCACCCCCCGGATAGTCAGGTCGCCTTCCACCGACAATTCTCCCACATTCAGGACGTTGATACCCGTCGACTTGAAGTGCAAGATCGGAAACTTCTCCACATGAAAGAAGTCGGCGCTCTTTAGGTGAGCATCGCGCTGTTCATCGCGGGTGTGAACGGAAGCAGCTTCAATCGTGGCTTCCACGCGATCATTCGTGGGGTCAGATACATCCCGGACCAGTACGCCCGAAACCTTGGAGAATTGGCCCTTTACATTGGCGATCATCATGTGCTTGACCTTGAATTCCGCCATGGAGTGAGCCGGGTCGAGGTTCCAGGTGGTGGTTGAGGTTTGAGGTAAAGCTGTGGTGCTCGTATTGCTCATGGTAGCCTCCTGTTATCCCATCGATATCAGTCGTATCGATATCGATATATATGATGTCGAGTATGATAGAGGGATTCACATTTTATGGAAGAGTGCAAAAAAAACCCGGAAGCCCTTCATGCCTGGCTCATCATGCTGAAAGCCTGGCAATCGATGTCGCGCTATGCGTCTCCGACACTGCTGGAGAAGGGGTTAGGGGAGTCTGACTTTCGAGTTCTCGAAGTACTGCTCCATAAGGGACCGATGCCAGTGAATGCCATTGGTCCGAAGGTCGACCTCAATCCAGGATCGGTCAGCGTCGCCGTGGATCGCCTATACAAGAAGGGGTTTGTCAGTCGCGTAGAGTGCAGCCAGGATCGTCGGGTTAGGACGGTGTCGCTGACTGAAAAAGGACGGCGAATGTTTGTCCCTCTCTTTCGCCGGCACACCGCACTCATCCACCGTGCCTTGCAAGATGTCTCTTCAGAAGAACTGCAACAGCTTGAACTGATACTTAAGAAGATCGGTAAACGTGCTGAAAGTCTTGCCGAAAAGAAAGGTCCTCTGAGCTTGGATGACTGAGAAGATGCACTGCAGTGAACCGTGGGACAGTCGCTTCCGGGTAGAAAAGTTGTCCTTCCTAAATGACAAGAAACAGATGGTATTATCGCGGCGGGAGTCACCAATGGAACCGACAAAACCCAAACTTCCGCGTGAGGCCATCGAGCTCTACAACGATTTCATTCATGGTGAGATTAGTCGCCGCGCCTTTATGGAGGGCATACAGCGACTAGCGGGCGGTCTGGCGGCAGCCACGGTTATCAATGCATTGATGCCGAATTATGCTCTGGGCCAGCAGGTCTCCCGCACCGATGACCGGATCAAGGCGACCTACGAGACCGTGCCCTGCCCGAAGGGCAACGGAAACATCAAGGGATATCTCGTGCGGCCCGTCAGCGCCGACACCCGCTCCGAGACGATAACGAAGTTGCCCGGCGTAATTGTGATCCATGAGAACCGGGGACTGAACCCGCATATCGAGGACATCGCGCGACGGTTTGCCCTGGCCAACTTTATGGCATTTGCGCCGGACGGACTCACCTCCCTGGGCGGCTATCCTGGCGACGACTATAAGGGTGGCCAGATGTTCAACAAGATCGACAAGAGCAAGATGTCTGAAGATATGGTGGCCGCGGCGATGTGGCTGAAGGCGCGCCCTGACTGCACGGGAAAGATCGGCGCTACCGGCTTCTGTTACGGGGGCTCGACCGCTAATATGCTAGCGGCACGGTTGGGAGGCGACCTGGCGGCAGCGGCGCCGTTCTATGGCGGTCCTCCCGACCCAGAAGATATTCCGAAAATTAAGGCAGCGATCCTGGTGCATCACGGGGAGCTCGACACGCGACTGGCAGCGACCTGGCCAGCTTACGACCAGGCCCTGAACGCGGCGCAGGTTCCGCACGAAGCATATATTTACCAGGGCGCCGGACATGGTTTCAATTGCGATGCGACGCCCGAACGGTATAACAAAGCCGCGGCCGATCTGGCATGGCAACGCACCATCGACTGGTTCAACAAATACGTGCGTGGCTGATTCCGTCCTCGTGCGGGTAGCTGCCGTGCCGGACGCGCCCGAACCGATTCGAATGTCTGTTCGCCCGACTATTATTTGTGCGTTTGTAAGGCGGCCGTCGTCCCCATACTTTCGGGTTCGCCCCAATGGGAGTGCCTGCTTGTCAGCAAGACATAAATAACGGCCAACAGCATCACCATGAGAGCATCGGCAAAGAACCAGCCATATCCCAAGACGAAAATGTGACTGAGGACTACGGCAGTCATCCACCCAACAGTCAATCCCGCTCCAAATTTGGCTGTCCTCGGGATCAGGAGCAGAACCGCCACCACCGTCTCGAACACCCCTGATCCTAGCCGGATTACCGGCTGAGATACCAACCCGTGGACCGCTTGCGACATCTGCGTGAACAGGGTCACCGAACCTGGCACGCCTGCAAACTTGAGAAAGATGGCGGCATACAGAAGGTTCACGGACACGAACAGGCGAATTGCCAGTAGTGCGAGTCTTTTGCCCATAGAATCTTGCCCCTTGACCACCTCGAACCGGTCAATGCTTCGCGTTTACCTCCCCGCTAGAAATCCTGCACGGTTGGGCGGATGACCATCTCATCGACTTCCACCTCGACCGGCTGCTCGATTGCGTAAGCGATCGCTCTCGCGATCGCGCTGGCCGGGATGGCCATTTTCATGAACTCGCGCAAATTCTTTCTGGTCGCTTCGTCCGAACTGCTCTCCGACAGTTCTGTGGCAATCGCGCCCGGTGAGATCATCGTGCAGCGGATATTTTGGGAGTGCAGTTCCATCCGCAGCCCTTCAGTCAACGCGCGCACAGCGGCCTTCGTGGCGCAGTAGACCGTCCCGCCGGGGGCGAACATTTTGATCCCGAAAACCGAAGCCATGTTGATGATGTGGCCGCTCTTCTGCTTTTGCATGTGGGGCAGAGCAGCGGCAACCCCATATAGAAGTCCTTTGATATTGACGTCAATCTGCCGGTCCCATTCATCTACCTTAAGGGCCTCGATCGGTGCGATGGGCATGATACCGGCATTATTGAGGAGCACATCGACGCGACCGAAACCGTCGACGGCCCTTTCGATGAGCGCTTCCACTTCTGCGCGCTTCGTCACATCGGTGGCAAATCCGATGGCCTTGCCGCCGGTGGCCGAGATCGCTTGAACCACTCCGTCGATCCGGTTCGAACGCCGCGCTCCTAGTACAACTTTTGCTCCTCGTTCTGCGAGAAGCTTGGCAGTACTTTCCCCAATGCCGCTGCTGGCTCCGGT
>Ga0207116_10286_pt1 | contig 13161 bp, 16 predicted proteins | sample Alteio_BWMinHeat_44_FD_153550 | JGI IMG/M metagenome (GOLD analysis project Ga0207116, IMG submission 153550) | Enriched cells from forest soil in Barre Woods Harvard Forest LTER site, Petersham, Massachusetts, United States -... | ecosystem: Environmental > Terrestrial > Soil > Temperate forest >... | reverse complement strand
AGCTGTTTGTGAAGCCAATTTTGCATAGTCTAGGAACTCTCCATTTTTTGCAGCGGCTACGAAAAGAAATCGAGAAAAACCTTCAATATTTTTAGTTAGAGCTTCGGCTTGAACTTCTTCTTTTAAATAGGTTCCTGCGTAAGTGGTAAGCAATGACTTCTTCATTTTGACGTCGAGTTCGGTAACAATACCAGGTAAAGAGCCATAACTCAGCAGTTCCAGGAGAGGGCGGTCATTTTTTGTCTCTAACAAGTGAAGTGGCCCACAAGCATAGGTCACCAGACGTCCGGGAAGAAGGTTTGCCTGACCTCTTTTTAGTTTTCGTGCGCTAGATCCACTCAATAAGAAACGATATTTTTTTTTATCATGATCAATTAACGCCTGGATTGAATTCAATAAACTTGGAATCCTCTGGACTTCATCAACGAAGATAGATTTTGGTCTCGAAGCCTCTATCATTCCACGAAGACGATCGGGATCTGAAGAGAAATCAAGGAATACTTTTTCGTCGGCGAGGTTGATCTCTAGATCAGGCCGCAGGCCACGCAAAAGAGTCGACTTACCCGTTTGACGAGGGCCAAGCAAAAGCACGGAGTAGGTGTGTGAAGATAGAATTGAGGAAAGAAAACGTTTATACATCATGTCTAAATTACACCCTATTTCAGACACGATGTCAATTGATATATCTCAAATAGCCCCACCCTGCCCCCCAGGATCAAACGAGTAAAAGGTGGGCTTAGCCCACCCCTTTTTGCTTCATTTCAGTAACAAAGTTTTCAATATCATGAAGCCAATAATAAGAATTACTCCCGTCAAATTCTATGAGATTGCCTTCAGAGCGTTCATGATCAACCCATTCTGATTCAGCCATGTCCCACGATACTGGATCAAGTTCTTTGATGGCATTGATGACAGCCATACCTCCGGCGTCTAACGTAGCTCTTTTGAGAAAACTGCCGTTGGGACTCAAAAAATAGGCCGCTTTCACAGTTTGAGTTTTATCAGCCGTCACAACCACAAGCGCCTGCGGAGACCCTCCTATATGGAAATCAATTTCATCAGTGCCGCCACCCAATGAGGTCAACTGTTTTTTTGAAAATTGATTTTTTGACATATCAACTACGATAATCGCAGCCCCATATAAAGCATCGGCAAAGGCAACTTGTCGACTCCCTAAAGACACCAAGTCTGAACCTTCAACTAAGGTGTGTGGCACATCCACCTCACCAATCAACATGGCCTTCGAGTCGAATTCTTGAATTTTGACTCCGTAATCTCCACTGGAGTTAAGATTAGACATTATAATAAAGGTGCCGCTGGGATCACCGACAAGAGTCTTTACCAATCGATTCCCACTTTCTAAATCGTGTTTGCCTAAGAAGTTTCCATTTGAATCAAATGTATAAAGGTTTGTGGAATCAACTAAAGCAATTGTGCCCTGAGGTGAAATCGCTGAATCTAGAAAATTCTCGAAAACGGATACATTCGTGTCTTTATCAAACAGAAGGGAACCATCGGCTCTGCGACCAATGAGATGGTGGATATTTGGTTTACTCAAATACGCAAACCCACCTTGGGGAAGCGGTATTGGCCCCGAAGAGGGCTTTGTCCCCGAAATAGAGTTTACACTATTGGGACCTTTAAATAGTAAGATGTCAGCTCGAGAAGAAATATAGGCCCGGGTACCATCGTTCAGTTGATTCTTATTAAGTTTGTAGGTGGACTGCCAAGGCACTTGGCTCAAATAATCAAGCGATGAGGCATTTGTGGCTTCCGAAAATAAAGCACTCAAGGCAAAAACGGAATAAATAATATTTAGGAATTTTCGCATTATGGCCTCCACACCTTTCGATTTCTTTGGACAGTAAATCCCCACTCTTCCTTGCCACACCTACGGCTGGCCGCCCAGGTCAACCCATGGATGAGCTTTCTCGTTTCTCACTATCTTAAAACTCTAAGCCTACTTCCCCACACATTTAACATGTACATCGTAGGTAAAAGGGATGCCGTTCGGACCTATTCCGCCAAATTCAGCGGGACCAAGGGCCTTATCACCCGGACTAGTCCATAAAGTTGACATTAAGTTAGATCCAAAAAAATCTGGCAACTGTTCCATGCCATGATTTTTTGCGTCCCATAAATCATCAAGGGTCGGAAGTGAAAACTTTAGATCTGTAATTCCATTGGTCGCAGTTTCCGCTTCTTTTGAGGAACAAGCGGTTTCCGTGATGACCTTACAATTAAAGGCCCACTGGTTGTAGGGCTCCACAACACAGTTATTCTTATCAACAGTTATTGCATCATCGTATTTGTATTTGCTTTTCAAACTAAGTGACCAAACTAAACCGCTTGAGACATCTTGCCAAATTTCAGATTTTCCCGATGAGCCGACCACTCTTGATACTAGTCTCCAAAGAGAATGTTGCTCTGTAGTGACGGTACTTCCATAATATTTTTTGCAATCATTTATTCTTTCACTTGTCGTACCTGAAACGCCACAACCAGGAATATTTCGGTCGGAGGTCTGAACACAACGAACTGAAGGGGGCAGGTTCCATTGGTCAAGTATACCTTCCCCAGTAATAAATAAACCTAACCTGTCATGAGGATCGACATTGTTAAGTACTGAGGCGGTCCAAAAGGCCCCCTTATTACCATTGGTATTGAGATCAGGGAAAATCGCCTGTAAATCTTTTTTCCCCTGTGGAGTCAAGACCTCAACTTTGTCTCTTTCAAAATTTGACATAAGCTCTAAAAAATCTGCGGCTGAAGGCAAGCTCCCGCCGATCTGGGCACAGGCGCTAATGGCTGGAGAATCTAGAACAAAGTTGTTATCCGTAGGTCCACTGTTATCAAAGTACCCTAGATTATGACTCCAAATCTTACCACTTGGATCTTTCCACGATTTTCCAAATTTACCAGGTCCCTGAACTTGCGTAAATACAGCGATTGGCTTGCCGCCTGAGTCATGGGTAACGTAGGTCACAGCGGCAAGGCCACTGCCCGAAAAGGCCAATGTAATCACGAAAAATAAAATCTTTTCAACTTTCCCTAAAAATCTCACAGCTTTCCCCCTTTATAAATATTGAAATTTCACGCCTTGAAAAATTTCTACAGAGTTTCGCACTGCTGTCAATAGAGAACGATCCTGTTTAACATAAAGTGTTTTTCGGGACAATGTTAACCATTTGTTAACCATGAAACGAAAAAAGCGGTTCAAGATTTACTCTTGAAAACCGCTTTAACTATCTGATTTTATTTAATTTTTAAATTGGTAGCGGAGGATTTCCAGGAATGGATCATGCTAGGGTCCAAGACCAAACGGAACTGGACAAAAATATGATAGTATCATATGATACTATCATGAAACAGAAACCTCTCTTTACTTTGACACCGTCAATGCTCTCCCTCTGCCTTGAGATCTCAAAGCTCCTGGGCAAATACGAGGGACTTTTGAGTCCGAAGCCACAACCTCAGCTTCGGAGGATTTCTCGTATCAAGACCATCCAGGGTAGCCTTTCCATTGAGGGAAACACGCTCACCTTGGATCAGATGACTGCCATTTTCGACAATAAAAGAGTCGTCGGAAACAAGCGTGAAATCGAAGAAGTTAAAAATGCTATCAGGGCCTATGACGACGCCCCTAAATTTGATCCGCTCTCAATAAAGGATCTTCTTAAGGCCCATGGAATCCTCATGAAAGGCATTGTGCCCGACGCCGGAAAGTTCAGAAATTCCCAAGTTGGAATCCTTAAAGGTACCAAGGTTTCTCATGTGGCGCCAAAGGCTAATCTCGTGCCGGAACTTATGGACAAGCTATTCTTGTTTTTGAAGACTGACAAAGAGACCCATGACTTTATCAAAGCCTGCGTGTTTCATTATGAGCTGGAGTTCATCCATCCATTTGCCGACGGCAACGGCCGTATTGGAAGGCTTTGGCAACACGTTATTCTTTTAAACCATCATCCCCTCTTTGAGTATGTTCCCGTTGAGTCAGCCATCAAGAAACACCAGAAGGAATACTATAAAGCTCTTGAAGCATCAGATAAGGCCGGATCGTCCGAAGCCTTTGTGGAATTCTCCCTCAAGGTGATGATCGAAGCTCTCAACGATTATTTTGACAATCTCCGCCCGGAGCCGCAGACGGTTGATTCACGCCTGGAGTTGGCTAAGGAACATTTTGGGAGGAAGGAGTTTAAACGGAAGGACTATCTTCAATATTTCAAAACCCTTTCCACTGCCACTGCAAGCCGGGACCTTGATTTCGGCGTGACGGGAAAGATTCTCAAACGTATGGGGACGAAGGCTCAGACTAGATACACCTTCACACGTTAGTTAGAATCGACTTGCAAAGAGATTTGTAAGTGTATGTAAATAGAGCTGTTTTCGATTAACGCTTTAGATTGCGAATATGTTATTATATTTTTAAGTGGAGGCCCTATGGCTGATCTTGAGAAATTAAAACGTAAACCAAAAACTAAGGACGAAGAAGTTGGTCGGCTTTATAAAGAATCTCTAAAGGGTAAACCCAATGTCATCATTATATTTTTACTCATTGCCTTTGGCCCGATAGTACTGCATTTCATTCGGATCTGTTAGTTAACTTGCGGGTAACAATGACTTTGGTAGTTTCTTAAGCCTCTTTGAAGCATCATAAATTTCAACAGCTTTTTGAGCATTAAGCCAGAACTCGGGACTTGTATTGAGTGCGGCGGAAAGCTTGAGAGCAACTTCAGCAGTCAATGCACAATGCCCATTCACGATGCGATTAATCACTTTCACATCACAGCCAATGTGGTCGGCCAATTGCTTCTGAGTCATGTGAAGAGGTCTTAGAAATTCCTCGCTTAAGATTTCACCAGGTGTAGTCGGTTCTCTTTCGATCTTAAACATATTCACTCCTCACTTGTGATAATCCGTTATCTCTACTTCTGTTGGTCCTTGTTGGGTCCACTTAAAAACAATTCGCCACTGGTCATTGATCCGAATGCTATGATAGCCCTTCAAATCCCGGGTTAAAGCTTCCAACTGATTCCCAGGGGGCGACTTCAAATCTCTAAGTTCTGCCGCGTAATGGATCATATCCAGTTTTCGTCGAGCCACATTTGAAACAGCTCTCCACTTAGCTCCTTTGCTGATATGCCCTGAGATGAAAAACTCTTCTGTTGCCTTGTCAGCAAAAGATTGGATCGCCATGTTTCGAGTTATAATATACCTTTATGAGGTATACCTTGTAAAGGTATATTTGATAGTACAAAAGTAGTACCTAAAAACTCCATATGCGTTTTAAGAAAAACACTTAACGGGAGGTACTTTCTCGTAATTGCAAGTATTTGAATTAACTTGAGAAAATTGGTAGCGGGGAGAGGGCGATAGAGGCTCTTTCTAAGTTGCCGGAACAAAAAGTGAATTTGAATCTTATTAACTACTTATCTCGCCCCAATCCTCACTGACACGTACCGCTATTTATGGAAATTTACTTTTGCTGGTCGCATTGGTCGCACGCAAATTGAAAAACATATTTTATGAGCGCAATTTCTCCTGAGAAGAATTAGCTTATAAAGAGATTGGTAAGTGTATGTAAATAGACTTGTTTTCGATTAACGGTTTAGTTTACATCTATGTTATTATATCTTTAAATGGAGGAGCTATGGCTGATCTTGAGAAATTGAAACGTAAACCAAAAACTAAAGACGACGAAATTGGTCGGCTTTATAAAGAATCTCTAAAGGGTAAGCCATTGTATTCTTCCAATGAAGAAGCCATAAAAGGAATTACCACTCAATTAGAGACACTCGCTCAAAAAGCGGGGCTCTCTGTCGATGAACTTCTAACGCGCGCTGAAACATCTAGGGAATTTAGAGAAGACGATCTTGATGCCCTCATGCTCGCCCGTCAAATTGCCTATTTTAAAAAATGAAACGAAAACACGATTGGAATACTCTTGAGAATTATCTCAATGTCCATGAGCGTGTGCTTCGTCGCTATTCAGGGAATATGTTGACGGTAAAGACATATTCAATTCGAAAAATTACAGATTATTTTCGGACTTTAAGAGCAGAAGATATTCATTTTCGAACTTTTAATGGAAATCAAATCCGTGTCGACATTAGAAAAAATATTGAGATTGATCCGTCTAATAAAAAACGGCCCAGAGCCCGTACCTACGATTACACTTACAGTGCTAGCATCCCAAATGGAGAAAAATTAATTCGTTATTGTAGCCCTCATGAAGACGCCAAACCCAATGCTCCGGACCATCATCAATTTCATCACAAACATATTTTTAAGGGCGGAAAAGAAAAGATACAAAAAATTGCTGATGATGAATGGCCGCACGTGGATGAATTTTTGAATGAAGTTCTCGAAATGTTTTAATTAAGAGTAGACTCATATTTAATTCCGCTAATGCATCAAACTTCAAAAAAATCCAGAGACAAACATTGAACTTCTTCTTCGGGCGATTCCTTTATAATTTTTTTTGCTTGGCCGATTGTTTTAGTCAGTAACTCTCTAATCTTCAACACGTCTTTTTTGGATAGCGTCACCACTGATGAATAATGAAGATCATGTTTTCGATTCTTCTCTAAGGATCGAATGGCTTGCAATCTCCAATTGATGTGGTGCTTTGAAATTAATGGAGAATCTGCCCCAAGATGAATGGTTGTTTTTCCAACTTTAAATCCTGCACCCTTCTTTTCTATAAGACCCGCCTCAATTAGAAATTGAAGAGTTGTATTAACGATATTTAAATCTAAACCAAGAAACTCAGCAATTGCCTTTGCCGTATAGAACCGAGGTTGCGACACGATGACATGAATTACCGAAAAATACCAAGAGCTATAATATATGGCTTGGTGTTGTGAAGAAAGAGGCTGTTTAACGCCCAATCTATTCTTTAGAAGAAGACGTGAGTCTAGAATTTCATCAAGCTGTTTTCTAAAGAGCCCCTTGAGCCTCGATGTTCCTGCCCGTTCATGCTGAAGTAAATTCAGGAGGAATAAACTTTCTTGCTCGTTATGTCCCATGAACTCATTTATCGCATCTATTTGTTCGAGATTAAAATGGGCGGTACTTTTTAGTACCTGAGCCACATAGGATGTCTGACATCCAATTGCATTTGACATTTTTGCTCTGGAACCGTGTCCGCCACCTCTTTTGGGATCGTCTAGCCAATCGTTAATATAATCTTTGTACCGTTTATATTCATAAATTTCGTTTTCCATAATTTATTATAACTTAATTTTAAGACTTATAATTAATTAATTTTAAGTGGCGTAAATTAAATGTGGTCTGTATATTGCTCTACATCAGGACGTAGTTCTGAAACTTTAGTTGCACGTACTTGAAGCCTTGAAGTTGAATATGGCCTAAGACACGTCAGATCGAGTCATGAGATTGAAATTAAAGCGCCGACCACGGGAGAGCTTCACAAAGCACTTCGAGAACGTAAGCCCAGTACCAAGATGCAGCTTCAAACCTTTATTGAAGCCTCCACAAAAGATCGACCCAATACAGAAGTGTTCTTTAACCGACTTGAATCTTTGGGAGTCAAAGTGATTCCCAATGTGGCAAAAACCGGAACTGTCACGGGCATTAGTTTTGTCTTGGACGGAGAAAGGATGAAAGGAAGTGATTTAGGAAAGAAATTTACATGGAATAACCTTATTACCACTGGAGTAAATTATGACAAGTACCGACATGCTCAAACAATTAGCGACCGAAGAATTCGTTCACAAGGCCAAGCTGGACCAAATAGCGGATACGAAAGCCGTAAGCATCCTGATAGCCAAGCACTTAGCCGCCGAATTGGCGCCTTTGGCACAGGCAATAGGGAAAATTTCAGATCGACTAAACAGTCAGATCCCCGATCTAACAAATACTATTCACCGGGTCGAAACCAAAATCTGCGAATTTACGGGCTCAACCCATCACGAGGTACAGAAATTGATAAACAAGATGGACGAGGCGACTTCGATGGTAGAGGCGAAAAGCCAACAAAGCAGGCTAAAGAACTTAGGCATAACATTCTTATTCCTCTTCGCTATCACAACCATTCACTCTCTCTGGAGCCACTTCCCAATATAAAAGGCAAAGGACGTCGATCAGCCCACGAAATGATTCAAGAAGCTTTAAAACCCTACACCGATTTAAAACTTAAACAAGAAGAAGAACGTAAGCGAAAAGAAAAGGAACTCAAGCGAAACAAAGAAAGGGGGCGAACTTCAGGCATGGACATTGATTTTTAAAACCATTCATTAACAAAGACAAAGGAGTTTTAGTGACTTGGGAAATGGATTTCCCCATACAAATAAACGTTAAAAACTAGATTTGGTTTTTGACGTTTATAGGAAGGGTATTTTAGTATGGTCGCAGATGTACTTGATCCCCAATTTATTTTAGGTGGAGATAAGTCGGTCTTTGAAAACTTAATAGACAAAAAGCAGCTCGCACAATTTTTAAGTTTGTCTCTGAGTTACATCGACAAACTGATGGCTCGAGAGGCGATACCGTATTTTAAAATTGGTCGGGCTGTGAGGTATCGTTTCAGTGAGGTTGTGGCGTTTCTCGAAAGGAGAAGACGTCCATGACTAAGAAATTTGATGTTAAAGTCTTTCTTGGAAAAAAGAGAGTGTACCGTTCAGTCGTTGGTTCCCCGCGGATTACTCGGGTGTTTGTCTGGAATGGCAAAGAGTACGCGCCTCCAAAAGATGGAAAGCTCTATCTTGCCAGGCGATATGAACCTAATCCTGATGGGAAGTTGAATCGTGTGAGCCGTTACTTTGTGTCACTTAATGAGGCAAGGTATTGGCAAACGGGTCAAAAGCCTGTGGTCATTCTTCAAGACCCCAATGCCTATACTGTGAGTCGATTGATTCATGACTGGCAAAAAAGTATTTGGTCAACGATTCGGGAAAGCACGCGCATTTATTATTCTAAAGCGATTCCGTTTTATAAATTTTTGTTTCATATGGAAGTTGAGAAAATAACGCCCTCAACTATTGATTCTTGGCTCGTTCATCTTAAAGAACAGAGTGCAGGATACAGGCATCCATGATGTTTGCATTTTTCATGGCTCTATTCAAAAGTTTAAATATCACCGCCTGATGTTTTTTTGAAAGATGTGCGATGTCGACCTTCTCATTTATTTTCTCTAGGACCGCGTCATAGATTGCTTGTTCAACGTGTTTCGTAGGTGTAGGAGTTGCGTCTTTAAAAGGATAGTACCGCTCGCTGCGAGCTTCTTCGATAAACGTCTTAGCGGCACTTTCACTTTGTTTCCGGATGTAGGTTTCGATACCAGTGCGAGCGTCATTAAGGATTTTTTGATATCCCGAGTCTAAAGAAACTAAAGACTCGCGATTTGAACTCACAATTTCATCAAAGTAATCTGAATTAACCAAAGCCAGATAATTGTTCGGGACAACTACTTCTAAATCTTCTGACGCAACAAATTTGCCATTACTACACATCAAAAATTGAGATGGGAATTTTTGGTTTAAGACGCTTCTATTCAAAATCAGGTGCGATATCTCAACGGCATAGGACTTTTCTTCAACCGTTACCGTCCTCGTTTCTCGTTCCTGATTTTTTATCATCGATTTCGGGTCTATTCGTTCTTGATTGACGAAGATCTCTTTGTTTGACCTTCCGATCAAATACGACATGTACTGAGTGAGGAGGTCTTCGGTAATTTTTCTCGCAGAAAAATAATCGGACTCGTGTGGGCTCAAGTTATATATTTTTACTGTCGTTCCAGTTTTATCTTCTGGCGAGACGCTTGTCTTGACTGAAAGTTTTTCGGCGCTGTCCTCACTTAGGCGGAATAAAACTTGGTCGATTTTTCCTTCTGTATTGAGTGAGTGGGACTCCCATTCACTCAAGGTTCCGATTCTATAAACTGCAAAACGACCAACGCCAAAGCGCCCGAACCTACCGGCACTGCCGTCCGGCTGAACCCCAACTGCGGCAAACCTATTTTTGACTGTATCAAGAGAAATCCCACATCCATTGTCTCGGATGGTTAGAGATTCGGCAGCACCGAGTTGATTTTCGTTTAAAATAACTTCTACTTTAGTTGCTCCCGCATCAAAACTGTTACTAACCAATTCACTAATAGCAGTGCCAATCTTCCCGTATTTTTGGGCACCAAGTTGCTCCTGAATTAGTCTGCGCTCAAATCGCCAAGGTATATCGAGAGTATCTTTCAAAGTTTCCAATCAACTGTTTCTTTCGTTACTTAATAAAGACTAACCTCGTCACTCTAAACCTCTCAAAGCCCAGACTCTCAAGTGCCTACAATCCTTTGGCCCTTGGAACTCCGAGCGAACTTAAAGACAAGATTGTTGGCTCGATTCTCTGGACTGAAGAATACTACAAAAAAGTCGCTGAAAAAGTTCTCTTAGATATCTTTATAGTGTTTCAGAACACGCGAACGGTGCCAACAATACAGGCTTTGGATTTTCTCTTAAACGACCCAGACAATTTCGCAGCTGAACCAGGATCAGCAGAGTCCTTTGATCGTTTGAAGGAGAGCCTCAAGAAACTTGGAAGTGATCTTTCGGGTCTGAAAAGCGACATAGCTCTTTGGGCCCGGTCTGAGTTCGCGACCCTTATATCTGATAACAAAGCTCCATCGGTCCTCGACTGGATCGAAAATAAGAAGATCGTTTACATTAATCTGAACACTTTGGGATTCGAAGAAACTTCAAGGCGTTTTGGAAGAATCCTAATCCAAGATTTGAAGACTGCTGTTCAACGCATTCAAGACTTTGATGAATCTGTTCGCCCTAAGACAACTGTCATTTTGGACGAGTTTGCGTCTATCGCTTCTAGTGGATTTATTGAGCTCATCAATAAGGCAAGAAGCGCAAATGTCTCCTTAACACTTGCGCACCAAAGTTTGGGCGACCTGAACTCGATATCTGATAGCTTCACAGATCAGATTCTCGACAACACACCGAACAAAATAATTTTTAGAGTCGATAGCCCCGATACAGCTGACTTCTTAGCTCGATTGATTGGTACACGAAAATCATCCAAAAAGACGAGCCAAACTCAGAACATTGGAGTGTTGGGAGACTCAAGCACAGGTCTCGGCACGGTACGTGACACCGAGGAATTTATTGTTTCACCCAACGACATCAAATCTCTTAGCCGTGGACAGGCGCTAATCCTGACAAAGATTCCATTCAATATTTCTAAGGTTCAACTTATTCCTGCACGAAAACGAATTGAAAAATATAGGAGGAGCAAATGGCTAAACCTTTTTTTAAACTAACATTTCTTGGCTCGGCATTACTGATTTCCTTCGGTTGTAGTACCGCGACGAAATCTACCTTAACCGGTGGCGCAATCGGTGCCGGCGTCGGAGGTGTCGCCGGAAGCTTTCTTCCGGGAAGCCAACCGCAGAACATAGTCGTTGGTGCGATTGCTGGCGGAACTCTCGGCGCTTTAAGCGGAGCCCTTGTTCACAAGTCTATCGAAGACAAAGAACGCGACTCTTACGAAAAGGGTAAGAAAGACGGAAAAACTGAAAAGGGTCCGGGTGGACCTATCGGGTTTAATGCGGCCAAACGCTGGATCTCACCTAAGCTCGAACGTCGCTGGAAAGACGAGGAACTTCTGGATGGCGGCAAAGTGTTGGATGAGGGTCGCCTTGCAAAACTCAGCTTAAGAAGCTGAAGAATGTGAGAGATGAATGAAGATTAAGAGGATCGTACTTAACGGAAAACTTGTTAAGTATGAAGTCTACGGCACCACGAACGGACGTAACTCGCCTCGGGTCAGACGACGATTTGATTCCCGTGGTGAGGCTGAAGAGTTTGCCCATGAATTTCAGACCCAGGTTAAGGCAAAAAAACGAAATCCAAATGCCACTGGTCGGTTTGAAGATACAACCTTTCAGATCGAAGCAGCATACTGGCTAGAGAATGCAAAGATTCGATTTAAACCGAGTCACATTCTCAGGGCCGAAGGGATTTTAAATGAGTTGCTTCCCGCTTTGGGACACTTGTCTCCTGATAAAATTGGTCCAGGTCTACTCTCAAGTCTGCAAAGGCAGATAAAAGGGACACAGTTCTTAAAGTCGCAGAAGTGCAGAAATAAAGTTGAATGGAGTGACTTTAAGGATGACGGAACCAAGCGACGACGGAGAAAGAAGAAGCCGAGTCTTGAAGTTCCAAAGTTTCCGTCGAATGCGACGGTAAATCGTAAGATTGAAATCGTTACGACGGTCTTAAACTATTCGGCCAAGCAAAAGAGAATCCCATTTAATCCCTGCGCAAACTTCCAAAAGTTGCCAGATGACAGCGTTGAGAAGGAATTCTGGGAACGAACGGAAGCTGAGAGTTTTTTGAGCTTCGCAAATAAGAAGTACCCTGCCGGTTCAAAACTCAGATGGAGATACGTTGCATATCTAACGGCTCTAAACTGTGCACTGAGAGCCGGGGAAATATGGGGATTGCAACCAAGGGATATAAGTGCGGACACGCTACTTATCCGACGTCAGTATGAGAGGACTACAAGGGGATTTGCCTTCTTGAAGTCAAAGGATGGCCGCGATTCACTTCGACGGACTCCTTGCAATGCTGATCTTCGAAAAGAACTTCTCTTGCTCGTGACGTTATCTAATATTCAACCAGACGAGACAGTTTTCATGACCGATGATCGAAAGCCGATTTGCCACGATAATTTCAGGCAAAGAATCTTTGAGAAGGACATGAAGGAATGGGGTGGACGAAGAATCAGATTTCACGATCTTCGACACACCTCCATTACTCTACTGATCGCGTCAGGGTTCGATATTAAGACCGTTCAAACCATCTGCGGCCACCGGAACATTTCAACAACAATGCGCTATGTGCATATGCTTGGAGGAATGGTCTCTGAAGTCGCTAGAACCTTTTCGATTGCTCCGAAGTTTCCTGAACAACGCAAACTCACCATTGTTTCGAGTGAGGGCGTATGAGGGATATCTCGGAAGCATGTTGCACATCCGTTGCACATCGAAATAAAAAAGCCGCTTTGCAGAGCGGCTTCTTTAGAAACTAACTTATCGTTTTTACTTCGTTTTGAATTGGTAGCGGGGAGAGGATTTGAACCTCTGACCTTCGGGTTATGAGCCCGACGAGCTACCAGGCTGCTCCACCCCGCGACAGA